>WNFC01002071.1_pt1 | contig 21505 bp, 25 predicted proteins | sample 5400541 | NCBI WGS metagenome assembly WNFC01 (sample SAMN13153342, study PRJNA577476) | soil metagenome | isolation source: 120 cm saprolite under Douglas fir tree site 2 hole 2 replicate 1 | place: USA:California | collected 2015-04-18
GGACAATGAGCGTAACCGCTACACGCTGAGCCCGCGGGACGCGCTCAAGTACAACAAGGACGGCTCGCTCGACCTGTACCTCCAGAGCGACTCGCCGGGGGCCGACAAGGAGTCGAACTGGCTGCCCGCTCCGAAGGGCCGATTCGCCCTGATGATGCGACTCTACTGGCCCAAGGACAAGAACCCGTCGATTCTCGACGGCACCTGGAAGCCGCCGGCGGTCAAGCCCGCCAGGTAGGCAGCTACTGGGCGCCGCGCTGCGCTTCGAGCGACGCGACCTTGCCCAGGCGGCGCAGGTGGCGCTCGGCCTGGCTGAATTCCGCCGCGAGGAAGGTCTCGACGAGGTCCCACGCGACCTCGGGTCCCACCACGCGTCCGCCCAGGCAGAGAACGTTCATGTGATCGTCCTCGACGCCCTGCCGGGCGGAGAAGTGATCTTCGATCATGCAGGCGCGGGCGCCCGGCACCTTGTTGGCGCAGACTGCGGCGCCGACGCCGCTGCCGCAAATCGCCACCCCGCGCTCCACCGTCCCCGCCGCCACGGCCTTGGCGAGCGGGATCACGAAGTCAGGATAGTCGTCGGTCGTGACCAGGGTCTTGGCGCCGAAGTCGACGACGTCGTGTCCGCCGGCGCGCAGCCGGGCGGCCATGTCCTCCTTCAAGCCGAACCCGCCGTGATCGCAGGCGATGCCCACTCGCATATCTAAGTCTCCCCGCTCAGCGAGGGCTGAACGCGATCAGGCTCACCAGCGCGCCGCACAGGACCAGGAGCGCTGGATTGACCCGGCTGAGCAGCAACACCGCGAACACGGCGGCCGCGATGACGACGGTGAGCCAGCCGGTCAGCGCACCCTCGGCCAGGCTGATGGACCCGGCAAGGATGAGCCCGATCGAGACGGGGGCGAGGCCCCGCTGGATCGAGGTCCTCCACGGCCACGTCTCGAGCCTGATCCAGAGGCGCCCCACGCCCAACGTCAGCAGCGCCGTCGGCAGGAAGAACGCGAGCAGGACCGCCACCGCGCCTGGCACACCGGCCACCCACTCTCCGATCGAGGCGACCATCATCATGTTGGGCCCGGGAGCCATCTGCCCGACGCTATACAGGTGGATGAGCTGTGGGAAGGTGAGCCAGTGGTGCACATCGACGACGAGCACCCGCAGCTCCGGGAAGGCCGCCATGCCGCCCCCCATGGTCAGCAGCGAGAGATACGCGAAGACCCCGACGAGCGCGGGAAGCTGATTCATTGGGGCCGGTACCACAGGATCGCGAGGGCGCCGACGCCCAGCAGCGCGACCGGTACGGACAGGTGGAGCAGGTTGACGGCGACGACCGTCAGCGCGACGAACACGAGGTCGACGACATGCCGGATCGACCTCCGGCCGAGCTGCACCGTCGTGGCCAGGATGAGCCCTACCGCCGCCGCCGCCACACCGTGAAGCATGGCCGTCCCCGCCGGACGGTCCCCGTGCCGGCGGTAGACGATGCCCGCCGCGATCATGATGAGCGCGCCCGGCAGGCACATGCCGCATATCGCGGCGATGGAGCCACGGGTGCCGCGCAGGCGGTCTCCCACGAGCACCGCCATGTTCGTGGCGTTCAGGCCGGGCAGGGTCTGGCTGATCGACAGCAGCTCGACGAACTCCCTGTCGTCGAGCCAGCCGTGCTTCGCGACGAGGCTGCTCCGCAGGTACGCCACGGCGCCGCCGCCGAAGCTCGTCGCCCCGATCAGCAGGAAAGCGAAGAAGATCTCGCTCAGCGTCGCGACGCGCGGCGGCGCGGCGGAATCACTCACGCGCCGGGTCACTCATGGGCCTGCGGTGGATTGCCCTTGAGGCGGTAGACCACCCCGGTCTTGGTCGTGCCGACGGACACCCAGTCGTGCGCGATGTTCTGCAGCCCGATGAAGAAGTCCTCGCACCGGCGCTGGACCTTCGAGTGGAGCTCGTCCCGCCGGTCGAACTTGGCCTGGAACGCGTACTCGCCCACGAGCGGCATGTGATCGCCCCGCTGACGCCACAGCGCGGCATTGCTCTTGGCGGTGACCCCCTTGCCGAAATCGAGCTTGCCGAGGTCGAGGAGCACTTCCTCCACGATTGTCTGGTTCACGAGCTCGACCATGTCGCCGCCGGACCCCTTGAGCGGCGCCAGGCACGGGAAGAGGCGCACGAGCGCCGAGAGTGCCGCACGGTCCGATTCCTTGAGCTGGCTCAGGCCGAACTCCACGTTGTGGGAGTAGAGCACGCGCATCCCCCCCACCTTGTCCTTGAGCGGCAGGGTCTCCGCCTTGAACTTGATCCGGTGAACGCCCGGGATGTGCGGCCGCACGTCCAGCTCCGCGGCCTTCTGCATGTCCGGGTGCCGGAACTTGAAGACGACCTCAGGGTCGCCCACGGGAAAGCCGTCCTCATAGCTGATGCGCCGACGCAGGATGAAGGCGTTGTTGTAAAGGCGGAAGTCGGCCGTGTCCAGGAAGACGACCTCCCGGATCTCGGGCCTCTGCCCATCCAGGTGGTCGGTGGAAAGATCGACGTCGGCCTTCTCGGCCGCGCGCCGGGCCAGCTTGGCGAAATCCACGAAGCCCTGCCTCGAGGTGAAGCGGTCCGGTTTCAGGATGATCTTGCATTCGAGGTAGTGCACGTCGTCGAGCGGATGACCGTCGCTGTACTTGCCCTGGTGGAGCTCGGGCACCAGCGGGGGCAGCGGATCGTCCTTCGCCATCGTGGTTCCTCCGATCTGTCAGTATCGCGCGGCCGCGCGGTCGGCGAGCACGAGGGCCCGATCCTGGCTCACTCGGCCGGCTGGAATCGACCGGTCGCCGGCGCGTAGGCGGGCAAGCATATCAACCTTCTCGCTCCCGGTCACCAGCCACAGGATGCGCCGGGACCGGTTGAGCATCGGAAACGTCAGCGTCATCCGGCGTCTGCCCTGGTAGGCCCCGGCGGTCACCGCGACGTCGGCGTCGGTGACATCGAGCACCGGGTCTCCGGGGACGAGCGACGCGGTGTGGCCGTCCGGTCCGAGCCCCAGGTGGGCGAGGTCGAGCACTGGTGGTGAGTCGGCGATCTCCTGGAGCGTCAACGCGTACTGCGCGGCCGCGGCCTCGAGGTCGGGCGATTCCACCGGCATCGCATAGACCTGCTCCGGGCGGAGCGGCGCGTGCGCGAGCAGGCTCTCGCGCAAGCGGGTCAAGTTCCTGTCCGGATCTCCCGCCGGTGCCACCCGCTCGTCCACCTGCGCCACGTGGACGCTCTTCCATGGCACGTCTTCCTCCGCCATGGCGCGCAGCATCTGCCACGGCGTATGACCGCCACTGACGGCCACGATGAATCGGCCGCGCGCGGCGACAGCCGCTCGCGCCTCCGCGGCGATGACCGCGGCGCCTTCCCGGGCGACCGCGTCGGCGTCGTCGAGCACCTTGACTTCCATTTCAGGACTCGAAGGCACGCCGGTCGAGGCGGGGCACTACGGTGTCACCACCGGGTTCTGCCAGCCACTGGGGGGAGAGATCTTTTGGTCGAGGTCTTTCGGCCCCCAGGTGCCGGGCTCGTATTCGAAGACCGGGGTGCGCGCCCGGAGCGCCGGGTCGACGATGCGCCACGCCTCTTCCACGTAGTCTTCGCGGGCGAACAGGGTCGGGTCTCCCTCCATGGCGTCTCCGAGCACGCGCTCGTACGCGTCCATCTCGTCGGCGCGGGGATGTCGGATCGCGAGCATCTCCAAACACGTGCTCACGGTCTCCTGGCCTTCTGCGATGACGTTCGTGCCGACGGCGATCGCGATGTCGGGGCTGATCCGCAGCCGGCAGTAGTTCGGCTTCAGATCGTAGCCCTCGTACATCGTGGGAGGCTGGCGCAGCCGGACCACGACCTCGGTACAGGTCACGGGCAGGCACTTTCCCGCCCGGATGTAGAAGGGCACTCCCCTCCAGCGCCACGAATCGACCTCGAGCCGCAGCGCGGCGAAGGTCTCGACCGTGGAGTCCGGCGCCACCCCCGGTTCCTTCCGGTACCCGCGAAATTGCCCACGGACCAGGTTTCCTGGGTCCAGCGGCGGCATGGCCTTGAGCACCTTGACCCTCTCGTCGCGGATCGACTCGCTGTCCGTTCTGACGGGCGGCTCCATCGCCAGGTTCGTGAGGACCTGGAACAGGTGATTCTGGACGACGTCGCGGATGGTGCCGGTCTCGTCGTAGAACGCCCCCCGGCCCTGAACCCCGAAATCTTCCGCCATGGTGATCTGCACGCTCTCGACGTGGTTGCGGTTCCAGAACGGCTCGAGGAACGCGTTGGCGAAACGGAAGAAGAGCATGTTGTGCACCGGCCGCTTCCCGAGGTAGTGATCGATGCGGAAGATCGAGCTTTCGTCGAAGGCGCCGAGCAGGATCCGGTTGAGCTCCTGCGCCGATGCGAGGTCGTGGCCGAAGGGTTTCTCGACGATGACGCGGGCGTCCCTGATGAGGTCGGCCTTGGCCAGCTGCTCGACGACCAGCTCGAACAGCATGGGCGGGATGGCGAGATAGTGCGCCGGCCGCCGGGCGGAGCCGAGCTCCTTGCGGATGGCCTGGAACGTCGCCGGGTCCTTGTAGTCGCCGTCCACATACCGCAGCAGGCCGCTCAGCGTGGCGAACGCGGCGGGATCGAGGCCCCCGTGCTTCTCGAGGCTGTCCCTGGCGCGGGCCTTGAGCTGGTCGAGATTCCAGCCGGCCTTGGCCACGCCTATGACGGGCACGGCCAGATGCCCGCGCTTCACCATCGCCTGGAGCGCCGGGAAAATCTTCTTGTAAGCCAGATCGCCCGTGGCGCCGAAGAACACGAGGGCGTCGGAGCGTGCGTCGCTCGTCACTTGCCGGTCGCTTTCTCGACGTGACCGCCGAACTCGTAGCGCATGGCCGAGAGCAGCCTGTCCGCGAACTCCGCCTCGCCGCGCGAGCTGAAGCGCTCGTACAGGGCCGAGGAGAGGACGTGGGCCGGCACGGCTTCGTCGATGGCGGCCTTGATCGTCCACCGCCCCTCGCCCGAGTCCGAGACGCGCCCCGCGAACCCCGCGAGGACCGGGTCCTTGATGAGGGCGCTTGCCGTCAAGTCGAGCAGCCACGAGGCGATCACGCTGCCGCGCCGCCACAGCTCGGTGATGTCGGGCAGGTTGAGGTCGTACTGGTAGTGCTCGGGGTCGCGAAGGGGCGTCGTCTCCGCGTCGATCGCATGGGCCTGCTTGCCCACGTTGGCGGCGCGCAGGATGCCCAGGCCCTCGGCGTAAGCGGCCATGATCCCGTACTCGATCCCGTTGTGCACCATCTTGACGAAGTGACCGGCGCCATTCGGCCCGCAGTGCAGATACCCCTGCTCGGCCGTGCCGCCGGCCTTCTCGCGTCCAGGGGTGCGCGGGAGGTCGCCCGCCCCTGGGGCCAGCCTGGCGAAGATCGGATCGAGGCGCTTGACCACGTCGTCCTCGCCACCGATCATCATGCAGTACCCCCGCTCCAGGCCCCACACGCCCCCGCTCGTGCCCACGTCCACGTAGTGGATTCCCTTCCCCGCGAGCTCCTTCGCGCGCCGGATGTCGTCGATGTAATACGAGTTGCCGCCGTCGATCAGGATGTCGCCGCGATCGAGAGTCGGCACGAGGTCGGCGATGGTCTTGTCCACGACGGCCGCGGGGACCATCAGCCAGACCGCCCGGGGCTTGTCCAGCTTCTTGACGAAGTCCGCGAGCGAGGACGCCCCCACCGCCTTCTCCTGAACGAGCTCCTGCACCGCCTTCGGCGACATGTCGAAGACCACGCACTGGTGGCCTCCCTTGATCAGCCGCCGCACCATGTTCGCGCCCATCCGACCGAGTCCGATCATGCCGAGTTGCATGTGATGTCTCCTTGGCGGGTTTACTTGAGCTTGCGGTAGCGGCGGATCAGGTTGTTCGTCGAGCTGTCGTGGGTGAGCGTGGGCTCGGCCTGTCCTTCGAGCTCCGGGATGATGCGCTGGGCCAGCACCTTGCCGAGCTCGACGCCCCACTGGTCGAACGAGTCGATGCTCCAGATGGTGCCCTGAGTGAAGACCGAATGCTCGTAGAGCGCGACGAGCTTGCCGAGAGCCTCCGGCGTCAAGCTCACGGCCAGGATCGTGTTCGACGGGCGGTTACCCTCGAAGACCCGATGCGGTACGAGCCAGTCCGGCGTGCCCTCGGCTTTGACCTCGTCGGGCGTCTTGCCGAAGGCCAGCGCCTCGGTCTGAGCGAAGACGTTCGCGAGAAGCATGTCGTGGTGACGGCCGAGCGGGTTCAATGCCTTCATGAACCCTATGAAGTCACACGGGATGAGCCTGGTTCCCTGGTGGATCAGCTGATAGAAGGAATGCTGGCCGTTGGTCCCGGGCTCGCCCCAGTAGACGGGTGCGGTGTCATAGTCGACCCGCACGCCGTCGAGCGTGACGTGCTTGCCGTTCGACTCCATCGTCAGCTGCTGGAGATAGGCGGGGAACCGCTTGAGGTACTGCTCGTAGGGCAGGACCGCGACGGTCTGGGCGCCGAAGAAGTCGGTGTACCAGACGGCGAGCAGGCCCATGAGCACAGGCAGGTTGCGCTCGAAGGGCGCCGTGCGGAAGTGCTCGTCCATCTGGCGGAAGCCGTCGAGCATGGCGCGGAAGTTGTCGGGTCCGACCGCGACCATCGTCGAAAGGCCGATCGCCGAATCCATGGAGTAGCGCCCGCCCACCCAGTCCCAGAACTCGAACATGTTGGCCGTGTCGATGCCGAACTTCGCCACCTCGGCCGCGTTGGTCGAGACCGCGACGAAGTGCCTGGCGACGGCCTTGACGTCGCCGCCCAGACCCTTGAGCGACCACTCGCGCGCGCTCTGAGCGTTGGTCATCGTCTCGAGCGTCGTGAAGGTCTTCGAGGACACGATGAAGAGCGTCTCCGCCGGGTCGAGGTCGCGAACCGCCTCGGCGAAATCGGTGCCGTCGACGTTGGACACGAACCGGAAGGTCATCGCGCGCTCGCTGTAGTGCTTGAGCGCCTCGTAGGCCATGACCGGGCCCAGGTCGGAGCCGCCGATCCCGATGTTGATGACGTTCTTGATGCGCCGGCCGGTGTGGCCCGTCCAGGCGCCGCTCCGGACCCGGTTGGAGAAGTCGGCCATCTTGTCGAGGACGGCATGAACCTGGGGCACCACGTTCAGGCCGTCCACGACGATGGAGGCTTCTTTGGGAGCGCGCAGGGCGACGTGCAGTACGGCCCGTTTTTCCGTGATGTTGATCTTCTCGCCCCTGAACATGGCGTCGATCCGCTCCCGGAGTCCGGATTCCTCCGCCAGCCGCAGGAGGAGTGTCATGGTCTCGTCGGTGATCCGGTTCTTCGAATAGTCGAGGTAGATGCCCGCCGCCTCGGCCGTCATCCGCTCGCCGCGCTTGGCGTCGTCCGCGAAAAGCTTCCGGAGATGCAGCCCGCGCACCTTGCCGTAGTGAGCCTCGAGGGCCTTCCAGGCCGGACGCGCGGTGAGTGGCGCGATACCGCCGGTCATGTTCCGGTGCCCTTCGATTCATTCTGCCGATCGGACGGCGCGCGCTTCCTGGCCGCAGGCTTGGAGACGAGCTTGGCGGCCGGCTTCCGATCACCGGCTTCCTCCCACATCCGAAACCCTCCTACGAACGCGTTGGCGTTATGACCCATCCGGCATCCCGGAGGCAGCTTCTTCAGCAGCTTGACATTGCCTCCGCCGAGGACCACGTCGTCGGGCTCGAGGGCCGCCACCAGCTGCTCCACCACGTTCGCGACGTGCTTCCGCCATTTCTTCTTCCCCCGCTTCTTCAGTCCCCGCAACCCCACGTAGTCCTCGAACGTGCCCTTCTTGTACGGCAGGTGAGCCAGCTCGAGCGGCTCGACGATGCCGTCCGAGACGAGAGCCGAACCGAGGCCGGTTCCGAGCCCCAGGAACAGCATCACTCCGCTCTTGTAGCTTCCCAGCGCCTGCATGGCCGCATCGTTCATGATCTTGACCGGGCGCCGGAACGCGGCGCGATAGTCGAACCCGACCCAGCCCTTGGCGAGGTTGTGCGGCTCCACGATCGGGCGACCCCGGAGGACCACTCCGGGGTAGCCAATCGACACCGCGTCGTATTTCCATCCCCGAGCAAGCTTCTTGATCCTGGAGACCATTCGCTGGGGCGTCAGCGTCGGCCCCGAGACAAACTTCCGCGGCTCGTCGTGTCCCGTGGAAAGGATCTTCACGTGGGTCCCGCCCACATCCACAGCCAGCACGTTCGTGGCCATCCCCTTTCCCTTGTCTAGCTGGCCTTCGCCAGATCGGCGCTCTTGGAGGCGATCACCGCCATGAGCTCGTTCCAGGACTTGACGAACGACTTCGCGCCTTCGTCCTGGAGCTGCGCGGCGAGCGCGTCGACGTCGACGCCCGCCTTGGCGAACCGGGCCAGCACCTCCTCGCAGTCGCCGCCGTCGGCGGGCAGACTCTCACTAAGCTGGCCGTGTTCGGCGAGGGCTTTCAGGGTGCCCTCGGGCATGGTGTTCACCGTGAACGGCGCCGCGAGGGCATTGATGTACAGGATGTCGGACGCATGGGGGTCCTTGGTGCCCGTGCTGGCCCACAACAGCCGCTGGGGACGGGCGCCGGCATTGTAGGCGCGCTGCCAGCGCGGCGAGCCGAGAAGCGACCGGCAGGCCTTGTACGTCCGCTTGGCAATGGCGATGCCGAGCTGGTTTTTCAACTCCTCGGGCACCTTGGCCGCCACCGCGGCGTCCCAGCGGCTGATGAACAGCGACGCCACGGAGCCGACTTCCGGCTTGAGCCCGGCGGCCATGCGACGCTCGGTGCCGCGCATGAACGCCTCCGCGGCGGCGACGTAGTGCTCGCGGGAGAACAGGAGCGTCACGTTGATCGGGACGCCGGCGAAGATCGCCTCCTCGATGGCGGGCAGGCCTTCCTTGGTGCCGGGGATCTTGATGAGGAGGTTGGGCCGCCCCGCCCGGGCGTGGAGGCTCTTGGCCGCGGCGAGGGTGCGGGCCGTGTCATACGCGAGGAGCGGCGACACTTCCAGCGACACCCACCCGTCCACGCCGTCCGTCCTGTCCCAGATCGGGCGGAAGAGGTCGGCGGCGCGCGTCAGGTCCTCCAGCGCCAGCTCGAAGAACAGGTCCTCGCCCGACTTGCCCTCGTTCATCTTCCTACGGATCGACGCATCGTAGGCCGTGCTGTTCTTGATGGCGTGGTCGAAGATCGTCGGGTTGGAGGTCAGGCCGGTGACGGACAGCTCGTCGATGTAGCGCTTGAGGGTGCCGCGGTCGAGGAGGTCGCGGGTGATGTTGTCGAGCCAGAGACTCTGGCCCAGGTCGTGGAGCATCTGTGTCGCTTTCATCGCATCGCCTTTCTCGGGATCACGTGTTCACGTGCTTCGCATTGTTCCACAGTCGAATCACCGGCTGGGACCGGTCGTGCTCGTAGCCCAGCGCGGAGAGGCTCGCCGTGCTCAGCAGCCAATATCTCCCGGCCGCGGGCTCGAGTCCGAGCCAGCGGGCGGCGAGCACCCGCAGGAAATGTCCGCTCGAGAAAAGCAGGACGTTTCCCCGCGCTTCCCTCACGCGGCTCACCACGCGGTCGGCCCGGGCGCCGACCTGGTCCGGCGTCTCGCCTCCCGGGCAACCGTCGCGGAAGAGCTGCCAGTCGGGGCGCCCGGCGTGGATCTCGGCGCTGGTGCGTCCCTCGTATTGTCCGTAGTTCCATTCGACCAGATCCTTGTCGATCTCGGCCGCGGCCCCGAATCCGGCCAGCTCGCACGTCCGGACCGCCCGCTGTAACGGGCTCGTCATAACCTTGGCGAAGGTCAGACCGTGCAGCCGTTCCCCGAGCCGGCGGGCATTACGCTCGCCGCGCTCGGTCAGCGGCAGGTCGGTCAGTCCCGTGTGCTGGCCAGACAGGCTCCACGCGGTCTCGCCGTGCCTGGCCAGATAGACGACGGGAAGAGGTTCACCCATGACGTGGCTCGACTATAATCCCATTGGGCAGGGGCGGACGGACCAGTTCTCGGACCTTCAACACGACGCGGACTAGCAGATCCCCTTCAAGTTCATCGGCAAGCTGTACGGGCTCAACGGAACAACAACGTGAGCGAATAGGACCCGGCGCCGCCGGAGTACAAGAGAAAGATCGACGTGAGGATCGCCGAAATCACGTCGACCTACGGGTCCAGTAGGGCGCCTAGAAAACTACCGGTATTCGCCCACTTGGGCTAAGATACGCCGCTGGGATAACCACGAGAGTTGGGAGTTCATCGGGGCGCCGGACGGGCGGGGCCATGGGGGTCTCGGACCAGGGCAGCCGGGAAGTTCATCAACGAACAGGAGGCAACGATGGGTTCCAGGAAAATGCTCATGACGATGGCCATGGTGGCGCTGCTGGCGCTCCCGCTCGCGGCCTGCTCCAGCTCGTTCCGGCTTCAGTCGGCGAAGATGTGTCAGGCTGCCGGTGGGACGTACTCGGGCAATACGTGCAACCCGGGCACGCCGAACGCGAAGACCGCCACGCAGATGTGCCAGGCGCACGGCGGCACCTACATCACCGCTCTCGACATGTGTGAGATCGAAGGAACCAAGTAGCCTCGCCTGACCATGGGTCCGACCCCGCCGGGGGCTCAACCCCGGCGGGGACCTTCCAGCCGCACGTCGGTAGCCGAACGGCCCGCGAACATCTACCGCAATTCACCCGCTTGGGCTAAGATACGCCGCTGGGATACCTACCGGGGACTGGGCAGATCCCCGGGGCGCCGGACGGGGCGGGGCCATGGGGTCTCGGACCAGGGCAGCCGGGAAGTTCATCAACGAACAGGAGGCAACGATGGGTTCCAGGAAAATGCTCATGACCACGGCCATGGTGGCCCTGCTGGCGCTCCCGCTCGCGGCCTGCTCCAGCACGTACCGGCTCAAGACGGAGAGAATGTGCACCGCAGCCGGCGGCACGTACTCGGGCAATACGTGCAACCCGGGCACGCCGAACGCGAGAACCGCCACGCAGATGTGCCAAGCGCACGGCGGTACCTACATCACGGCTCTCGACATGTGTGAGTTCGAGGGAACGAAGTAGCGTCGCCTGATCTATCGTTTGCCCATCCGCCGGGGGCCTGCCCCCGGCGGATGTGTCTTCCGTCACCGCAGCCCGGTCAGGAGAGAGATGAGGTTCGGTCTCGGGCTGTCAGTGCAGCACTCGCCGGATGACTCGCAGGCCGGCCGCTTCCAGGAGCACCTCGAGCAGGTGCGCCTGGCGTCATCGGTCGGCTTCGACTCCGTCTGGGCCAGCCAGCACTACCTCTCCGCCCCCTTCACCTACTTCCAGCCGATTCCCGTCCTCGCGAGGGTCGCGGCGGAAGCCGGCACGATGTCGCTCGGGACCGGAGTCCTGCTCCTCCCCCTGCACCATCCCGTCGACGTCGCCGAGCAGATCGCGACGCTCGACGTCATCTGCGGTGGGCGCTTCATCTTCGGGGTCGGGCTCGGCTACCGCGACGTGGAGAACCAGGCGGTGGGGCAGGATCCGAAGCAGCGGGTCGGCCGGCTCGAGGAAGGACTCCAAATCATCGAGCGACTGTGGACGGGCGAGCCCGTGAGCTATGCTGGCCGCCATTTCGCGCTTACAGACGTCCGCATCTCCATGCCGCCGCTCCAGCGGCCGCGGCCGCCGATCTGGTTGGCGGCCAATGCGGACGCCGGCGTCAAGCGCGCCGCGCGCCTCGGCGACGCGTGGCTCATGAACCCGCACACCACGCTGCCGACGCTCCAGCGCCAGCTCGCCCTCTTCCAAGAGACGCGGAAGTCCGTCGGGAAATTGGCGGCGACGGAGATCCCGCTCATCAAGGAATGCTACGTCGCCCCCGATGCGACGACCGCCGTCGGCGAGGCGCGACGCTTCCTCGGGCCCAAGTACGAGGCCTATCGGCAGTGGGAGCAGGACAAGGCGCTCCCGGCCGGCGAGAGCTTCGCGCCGGACTTCGACGCCCTCGCCCGCGACCGCTTCCTGCTGGGCGATCCCGCCCGGGTGAAAGACGAGATCGCCCGCTACCGGGACACGCTCGGCGTCACCACCCTCATCGTCCGCGTCCAGTGGCCCGGGATGGACCAGGCCCGGGTTCTGCGGACGATCCGGCTCCTGGGCGAAGAGGTCTTTCCCCGCCTGCGCTGAGAGGACATCCATGAGACGCCTGCTGCTGTTCGCCCTGCTCGGCACCGCCCTCGCTCTCCCCGCGACGGCGCAGCAGTTCCCCGAGCCGGTGCTCTACGAGATGTTGCCCGCCAACTATCCGTATCCGATCGCGCGGGTCTGCTACACGGCCGAAGGCATCTGCTCCATTCCCATCTTCATCGCCCCGGGGACGCCCTGCGAGTGCCGCCGGCCGGACGGGGAATGGGTCAAGGGCGTGTGCACCCACTGACGCGACTCCGCAGAATCTACGAGGAGATGACCATGCGCCGTGTCCTGTTCGCGTTCCTCGTCGTCCTCACCTGGGCGGCACCTGCCACCGCGCGGGCGGAAGTCGCCGTGCAGGCCTATGCCCTGCCCTCCGGAGGCGGCTTCCCGCACGACGTCGCCGTGGGCAGCGACGGCATCGTCTGGTACACGGCCCAGCGCGACGGCAAGCTCGGCCGGCTCGACCCCGCGACCGGCAAGGTCGATCTCATCCCGCTCGGCGCAGGCGCGGCCCCGCACGGCGTCATCGTCGGGCCCGACGGCGCGCCGTGGGTGACCGAGGGTGGCCACAACTCCATCGTGCGCGTCGATCCCAAAACCCGAGAGGTCAAGGGCTGGTCGCTCCCGGCCGGGCGCGGCTACGTCAACCTCAACACGGCGGCTTTCGACAACCGCGGCCGCATCTGGTTTACCGGCCAGAACGGGATCTACGGCCGGCTCGATCCCAAGACCGGCGCCATGCAGGTGTGGGACGCGCCGCGCGGCCACGGGCCCTACGGCATCGCGGCGACGCCGGACGGCGTGGTCTACTACGCCTCGCTCGCCGGCAGCCATATCGCCCGGCTCGACCCCGACACGGGCGCCGCCACGGTCATCGAGCCACCGACCAGGAACCAGGGCGCGCGGCGCGTGTGGTCCGACTCGAAAGGCATGATTTGGGTCAGCGAATGGAATTCCGGCAACGTGAGCCGATACGATCCCCGCACAGGCGCGTGGGCGACGTGGAGGCTCCCGGGCGACAAGCCGCGCACCTACGCAGTCTACGTGGACGACCGGGACAAGGTATGGCTCTCCGATTGGGGCGCCAACGCCATCGTCCGCTTCGACCCCACGACCGAAAAGTTCGAAGTCTTCCCGAGCGACAAGAGCAGCGCCAACGTGCGCCAGATCCTCGGCCGCCCGGGCGAAGTGTGGACGCCCGAGTCTGGAACCAACCGGCTGGTGGTCTATCGCGTGAAGTGAGGCGGCTGGAGACGACCCCGTGGACCTGAGGCCCTCTCCTCGCCAGCAGGAGCTCATCGGGCTGGCTCGCCAACTCGCCGTCGAGCGCTTCGCGCCGCGAGCGGAGAAGCACGATCGCGAGGCGTCGTTCCCCTTCGACGACTACGACGACCTGCGCGAGGCGGGACTCATCGCCCTCTGCGTTCCCGAGCGCTACGGCGGTCTGGGGGCGAGTTACGAGACGTACTGCCTCGTCGCCGAGCAACTCGCGTACGGGAACGCCTCCACCGCCCTCACCTTCAACATGCACTGCTTGACCATGCTGATGATGGGCGAGGTCGCCGACGCGATGCCCCTGTCGGCCCCGGCCCGGGACCGGCACGAGAAGCTTCGCGCACAGAAGTTCCGCGAGGTGGTGGAGCGGGGCGTCTTCTACGGTCAGCCGCACAGCGAGCCCGTCGAGCACGGGCAGACGGACACGGCGCTGACGGTGGGCGGCCGGCGCTTCGGCACCACCGCGCGCAAGGTCGACGGTGGCTACGTGGTCAACGGCCGCAAGTTCTTCGTCTCCCTAGCCGGCGCCGCGCCCTACTACGCCACGCCCGCGATACGGCTCGGTGACGAGCCCTGGCTGGAGCGGACGCTCTACCTCCAGGTGGCGAAGGACACGCCCGGCGTCACCTTTCAGGGCGACTGGGACCCGATGGGAATGCGCGCGACGGTGAGCCGGGACATGGTGCTCGAGAACGTCTTCCTGCCGGACGACAGCGAGATCCTGCCCCCCGGGCTCTTCGGCGCGATGTACAACGCCTTCCCCCATCTCTCGCCGCTGACCTTCTCGGCGACATTCCTGGGGCTGACCCAGGCCGCCTACGACTACGCGATTGCCTACCTCACAGGGAAGGCCCCCGGCGCGCCGGCACTACAGACCGAGGCCACCGCCAAGGGGCACGCGCTCGCCGAGATGCTCTTCACGGTGGAGACGGCCCGCGCACTCTACTACCGGGCGATCTCCGAAGCCCGGGTGGACGCCCCGCTCGCCGCCGTGCAGCGCGCGCGCGCCGCGCACGTCACCGTCCAGCGCTCGGTGGTGACCGTGACCCAGGAGGCCATCCGGATTTGTGGAGGCCGCGCGCTGCTGAAGCGCTACCCGCTCGAGCGCTACGCCCGGGACGCGCGAGCGGGCGCTCTGATGCGCCCGTGGACCGAGGACATCGCGACCCAGCAGACCTGGGAATTCGCGCTCGGCATCGGCACCGCCGCCTCGCCGCCCACGCCCTAGCGACTCAGGGGGTCTTGGCGCCGACGGCGAGGGCTTTCCGCTTCCAGAGCTCCCAGGGACGGGGAATCGTCCCCGCGATCGACGCCTGGGCCTTCTTCGCTTCCTCCGTGTCGAGGTAGTTGATCGGCCCGCCCAGCGCCAGCGCCTGCGCCTGGAGCCGCGCGTTCACCTCCGTGTAGACGCTGCGGAAGACCGCCTCGGGCAGGTTGCCCCCGACGACCACGGCGCCGTGCCCGCGCATGAGCGCCACGGGCCCCGCGCCGAGCGTCGTCGCGAGCGCCTGTCCGAGCGCGGGATTGCGGACCAGCATGTCCGTTGCCGACCCGCCGGCACCGCGTATCTCGAAGACGGGCACGCCGGGCCAGAGGAAAGCGCTCATGTGGTAGAGCGGGCGGAGCTGCGCCCCCGTCACGCCGAAGGGGATGACGGACGGGGAGTGGTTGTGGACGACGGCGAGCACATCCGGCCGCACACGGTAGATCTCGCCGTGGATGAAGCGCTCGAGGTAGGTAGCCCGGCCCTTCGGATCCACCGGCACGCTGTCGAGGTCGTACTCCATGATGTCAGCCGCCGTCACCAGCTCGGGCGCGATGGAGCGCGACATGAGGTAGCGGTCGGCCGCCTTGTCGTGCCGCACGCTCACGTGGCCGTAGCCGTCCACCACGCCCTGGTCCGCCAGGATGCGGTTGGCGGCGACCAAGTCCTCGATCAGCTTCGGGTCGCCGGGACCCGCCGTCGAGGGCGAGGCCTGCGCCGTCGCGGACCGGGCGCCCGCAAGCGTCGCGAGGGCCGCGGCGCCGCCGATCAGGACACGACGTCGAGTGACAGGCTTCATGGTCTTCCTCCTTGTCCGGGTTCGAGCCACGGCACGACTATACAGGCGGCCGCCTACTCCCGCACCGCCCCGGTCAGAAGCCCGCGGACCAGGTAGCGCTGCAGCCCAACGACGAGGGCGACGGGCGGCACGCTCGCGAGCATCGAGGCGGCGGCGATGTCGCCCCACGGCACCTCGAACACTCCCGGGAACAGCGCCAGCGCCACCGGCACGGTGCGGCTGGCCTCGGTGGCGGTGAACGTGTACGCGAAGAGGAACTCGTTCCAGGAGAAGAGGAAGGTCAGCAGCGCGGCGGACGCGAGGCCAGGCGCCAGGAGCGGCAGGACGATCCAGCGGAATGCCCGCGGGTGGCTGGCGCCATCCACGGAGGCCGCCTCCTCGAGCTGGGCGGGGATCTCCTGGAGAAATCCCGTGAGGAGCCAGATGACGAGCGGCAGGGCGAAGGACGTGTTCGCCAGGATGAGCGCCAGCCACGTATCGCGCAGATCGAGCGCGCGCATCAGAAGGTAGAGCGGGCTCACCGTCGCGATCTGCGGAAACGCGGTGCCGCCGACGATCAGGAGGAGGAGCAATCCCTTGCCGGGCACCGGATAGCGCGCGATCCCGTAGGCGCCGAACAGTCCCAGCGCGAGGGCCAGCGCCGTCGTGATGGCGCCGACGCCGAGGCTATTGATCAGCGCCCTCAACATCACGCTCTGCCCCAGCACCACCCGGTAGTGCTCCCACGTGAGCCGGGTCGGCAGGAGCGGCGGGAGGACCATGAGCTCTGCCTCGGGTTTGAGCGAGGTAAGAAGCTGCCAGAAGAACGGGGTCGCATAGGCGAGGAACAAGGCGAGGACGGCCCAATCCCGCGGTGTGGCCGTTGAGCGGAGACGCAACGTCACGCGGTGAGCCCCTCGCGCCGGAGCGCGCGCAGGTACCCCCACGCGACCACCATTACGAGAGCGAAGACGACCACGCCAACGGCGGAACCAAGTCCCAGCTGCACCGCCTGGAAGAGGCTCCGGTACGCGTAGACGGTGAGCGTCTCCGTGGTGCCGGCAGGTCCTCCACCGGTGAGGACGAACATCAGGTCGAAGGAGCGGAGCGCGTCGAGGGTCCGGAAGAGGACGGCGATGAGGAGGATGCGGCGGATGAGCGGGAGCGTGATCCGTGTGAAGGTCGCGACGGGCCCCGCGCCGTCCAGTTGGGCCGCCTCGTAGATCTCAACCGGGATGGCGAGAAGCCGCGCGTAGCAGAGCACGGTGACGAACGGCAGCGTCCGCCAGACGTCGGCCAAAATCAAGCCGGGCAGGGCGAGCCTCGGATCGCCTAGCCAGTTGAGCGCGACGCCCCCGAGAGCGAAGTTCACGAGGCCCGCCGCCGGGTTGTACAGCCACTCGAAGAGCTTCGCCGTCACCACCGAAGGCAGAGCCCATGCCAGGAGCAGGAGCGACAGCGCGACCCGTGACCCCCAGCGCTGCCCGCGGAGCGCGAGCGCGGCCGCCACGCCGCCAATCACCTCGAGCGCGACCGATGCCATCGTGAAGAACACGGTGACTTCGGCCGCCTTCCAGAACCGCGGGTCTGCCGCCAGGAAGGCGTAGTTGCCGAGACCCTCGAAGCGATTCACGCCGAAAATCGGGATCCGGCGCTGGAGGGAGAGCCAGACCACCCAGACGGTGGGATACAGCGTCAACGCACCGAGCGTCACGAGCGCGGGGGCGAGGAGGAAGAGGCCCTGTACCCGCGCGCGGCGCCGGCGTCGGGTGACGCCCTCGGCCGGCCCGCCCGCCGTCACTCCTGCAAGTCCCGCAGAAGGAACTCGAGCCGGCGCCGCGCGTCGGTCACGCTCTGGGCCGGCGTCTTCACCTTGACGAGTGCCGCCGACAGCTCCGGTTGGAGCGTCGTGGAGATCATCACGTAGTACGGCGTGACCGGGCGCGAGCGCCCGGCCAGCGTGAGGTCGTGGATGCGCGGAAGGTTGGGAGAGGCCCGCACCAGCTCGGGATCGCTGTAGAGCGCCATCCGCGTGGGCTTGGTCGCGCCGCTGGCCGTCATCGCTCGCTGCGCCCGTGTGCTGGAGAGGAAGCGCGCCAGCTCGATGGCCTCAGCCGGGTGCCGGGTCTGCCGGGTGACGGCGAGATGCGCGCCGCCCGTGGACCCAGGCGCGGGCACGCCCGCCTCATACCGGGGCAGCGGGGCGAGGCCGACCTTGCCCCGCACCGGCGAGCCGGGACGCTCGAAGAGATCCACGGCATACGGCCAGCTCCTGAGAAAGACGGCCTCGCCATTGCCGAAGGGCCGCCGCGTGCTCTCCTCGTCGGCCGCCGTCACCCACGCGGGACTCGCGCCCGTGTCGATGAGCATGCGGAGGAAGCGCAAGACCTGCTGCGCGCGCTCCGGGTCCGGGAAGACGCGGCCGTCGTCGCCCACCAGCGTGGTACCGTCGGCCCAGAGTCCCTCGAGGACGTTCACCACCAGCCCCTCGTACTGCTTGCCCTGCCAGAGAAACCCCTCGAGCTTGGGATTCCGCTCGGCCGTCCGGATGACACGGATCTGCTCCAGCATTTCCGCATGGGTGACCGGTGGATGGAAGCCGTAGCGGGCCAGCAGGTCGGAGCGATAGTAGAGCAGCCCCACGTTCATGAACCACGGGAGCGCCCATGTTCGCCCGCGATACGTCCCCGCCTCGACGGCCGACGGAAAGTGGGCGGACAGCTCGCCGGGCGACACGCTGGGCGTCAGGTCGAGGATCCAGCCGGCTCGCGCGAACTCGGGCACCCAGATGCAGTCGAGCATCATGAGGTCGAATCCCGGCCGGCCGCCTTCGAGGTTGATCACGAGGAACTGGCGCTGCTCGTCCGACGACCACGGCAACACCTCGGCCTTGATCCGGATACCGGGATGGTCGGCTTCGAACTCGGTGAGGAGACGCGGGATTGGATCTACCGGGCCGAGGATCTTGGCGTGCTTCAGGACCAGCGTGACCGGCCCCCCCCGCTCCGGGGGGGCGCTGCAGCCTGCCAGCACCAGCAGCGAGACGGTGGCCAGGAGGACGGCGGCGCCGAGGGCGCTCATACGCCCCGCTGAACAGCGAAGCTTCACGGCCTTCCTCCCTGTCGGGTTGGCTCCGGGACCTGTTCGGTAGACTGCTCTCGCCGTTAGCTAAGAGTGTCTGCTTTTTCGAGCCAAAGCGCTCTTTGAAGTCCGTGAAGCATGGCCGGCAAGTGGAAGACGGCGTTTGAAAGGCCTATGCTCCAGGAAATGTCTATCAGTCATGGGTGGGCGAGATCGAGGCTCGGGTCGGAGAGATCATGACGGCGAAACGTGCCCCGAACAGCGCGGCCGCTTCGAAGAACATCACGAAGAGGATCCAGGAGCTGGGGGACTGGCGGGGCGAGACGCTCGCCTGGGTTCGCCAGCTCATCCACGACGCGGACCCCGAGATCCAGGAGGAATGGAAATGGATGGGGACTCCGGTCTGGTCCCATGACGGCGGCGTCTGTACGGGGGAGTCGTACAAGCAGGTCGTGAAGCTCACCTTCTTCCGAGGCGCCTCCCTCCAGGACCCTCAGAAGCTGTTCAACTCCAGTCTCGAGGGGAACACGCGCCGAGCCATCGACATTCGCGAAGGCGAGAAGCTCAACAAGGCCGCCTTCAAGGAATTGATCCGGTCCGCGGTGGCCGCCAACTCCGCGGCTCGGGCCCGACGCGCATCCCCGAAGAAGTAGCCCGGACTCCGGCGACACCCTCCCGGGGCATCGGGGTGATGCGGGGTTAGTTGATGTTAGACGCTCACCATCCCGCACGGTGGCGATAAGCCGTGTCATCTGCGTTCTACGTCACCGCCAATCTGGTCACCGTATCCACATCAATCGCGAGCGAGCCGTCAAGATACATGCCGACGAAGTGATCACCGAGAATACCTCGGGCTCCCGGTAGCAACTCCTGGAGCACGGAGTTGATCTCTGGGTGATCGATCAGGGCTGCCGATTGCTGGGTCACGGACCAATATCCTGATGCGTCTAACGCCCGGCTTCAGGCGCGCGCGCCGCAAGCGGCGCGTCGTCCTGCAAGCCGTTGTTCGGCGGCACTCCCGCCCGGAAGACATGTTATGAGCGCCTGAGTTCGGCCATGATCGGCTGTTGGCATTGCTTCTGCGAGCCCGCCCTTGGTCGTGAGAGCGGGCGGGGTTTCCTGCGTGGGTGACCGGGCGGTGAGTCACCTAGCTTTTCTTCGGCGACCAGCCATATGCCTTGGCGCAGGCACCGCCCATCAGCATGGCCCGTTCACTGTCGCTCAGGCGGTCGGTCTGGCGGAAGGGCTCGACGGCTTGTTGGTAGTTGACGACCGCGAAGGCGCGGGTCCAGTCGGTGCCCCACAGGCAGCGGTCGAAACCCCAGGCGTCGAACACGCGGGCGAGCGGGTCCCAGATGTCCGGGAAGGGATATGGTTCGCGGGCCAGCGTGCAGGCGCCGCTCACCTTGATGAGCGCGTTCGGGCGCTTGGCGAGGTCCAGCACCTTCGGCAGGTCGGCCCAAGGCTGGGGCGGGGCGGGCGGCGTGCGGGGCTGCATGATGCCCAGATGGTCGATGATGAATCGCGCGTCGGGGTGGCGGTCGATGAGCGTCGCGCCCGCGTCCACGTTCCCCCAGCAGAGCATGTTGATCGGAAAGTCGTGCCGGACGGCTGCGCGCAGGATCCGGTCGAGGCCCGAGTCATTCGGATTGCGCCCCGCCTCTTTCGTCATCATGATCCGGATGCCGACTGTGCCCGGCGTCTTCTTCCAGTCGGCGATGACATCGGCGACCGCCGGATCATCCGGATCGACTGGCTTGACGAGCGCGAACCGGCCGGGATGAGCCCGTTGCACTTCCACCGCATAGCTGGCGTCGTACCGGTACATGGAAAAGGCCGAGATGAAGATCGCGCCGTCGACGCCTACCTTGTCCATTGCCACCACCATCTCGTCACCCGTGACGTGATCGGGCCAGTTCGGGACAATGTGCCAGGGCCGTTTCGGCGTGTTCGCCTCATAGACGTGGACCTGGGAATCGATGATCGCCATCGGGGGAACTCCTCTCTGCTAAGCGGTTCCCTACTTGCCCCAGTACTCGCGCGCCGCCGGGAAGACGGGTTTGCAGCGGGTCGCCACGGTGGGCCCGTCCAGGACGTCGGCGACACCCTTCCAGACCGCGTAGTGCGGCGCCGCGCGATGGGCTTCAAGGGCGGCCTCGTCCTTGTAGACCTCGTAGAAGTAGTAGACGTTTTCGTCCTGCGCGTCTTGGAGCACGTTGAAGCGGTGGCAACCGGGCTCGTCCTTCTCGGAGCCGAGCGCGTCCACTTCGATGGCCTTCAGGAAGCGCTGCCGCTCCCCCGGCTTGATACGCGCCTTCACCCAGATCGCCAGCATGCTTGTGTCTCCAATCTGGTTACACAGACTGTTAAACACCTTGTGTGGACCAGCGCGCCACCTCGGCCTCGAGGTTCAGCGCCCTGGTGCCGACGGATTCGCCTCCCGGCACCGTCCAGAAGATCTCGAATTCGAGCCCGTCGGGATCCTTGGCGTAGAGCGACAGGCTCACGCCGTGATCCGACATGCCGACCAGCGCGCCCGCCTCGGCGAGCCGGAGCCGCGCCCGGACGAGGTCGGTGATCTCGCCGACCTCCCAGGCCGAGTGGTACATGCGCGCCACGCGCTCGTCGGGCTTCCCGGCGCCGGGCTGCTCGAAGATGCCCAGGTTGTGGTCGTCCGGACTGCCGGGGATCTTCATGAAGGCCGCGTTGGGATACTTCCGCTTTACCTCGAGTCCCACGACGTCCTGGTAGAACCGGACGCTCCGATCGACGTCGGAAACCCAGAGGACGAGGTGCTGCAGCCGCTTGAGACCGTAACCTCCGCTCATAACTCAGCCCTCCCCTCGCCGCTCTGCTCACCTGCGACTCGCAAGAGCGTCTCAGCTCGAACTTCCATCTGAACCCTCCGGATACTCGATGCTGACG
>WNFC01002304.1_pt1 | contig 21495 bp, 21 predicted proteins | sample 5400541 | NCBI WGS metagenome assembly WNFC01 (sample SAMN13153342, study PRJNA577476) | soil metagenome | isolation source: 120 cm saprolite under Douglas fir tree site 2 hole 2 replicate 1 | place: USA:California | collected 2015-04-18
GGCCCGAGGAGATCGTGATGATCTCGCGGGAGATCGATCCCGCCTACGAGCTGACGGCCCTCGTGGTCAAGCTGGAGCGCGAGGGCCGGCGGCGGCCGGTCGTGATCTGTGAGCGGCTCAAGGGGAGCAAGTTCCCCGTCCTGACCAACCTGCACGCGAGCCGTTCCCGGCTGGCCCTGGCCATGAGCTCGGCGCCTCAGGACATGTTGCGGACCTATCTCCGCGCCATGGACAGGCCCATCCCGCCCATCGTGGTCAAGACGGGGCCGTGCAAGGACACGATCGTGACGGGGAGCAAGATCGACCTCTACGACCTGCCGCAGATCCTCCATCACGAGGGCGATGCGGGGGCCTACGTCACCGCCGCCATCTCCTTCGCCAAGGATCCGAGCGGCGAGTCGTGGAACTGCGCCTACAACCGGCTCATGATCAAGGGCAAGGACACCACGTCGATCCACCTCACCGCGGGCAAGCATCTCTGGGAGTTCCAGAGGATCGCGGAGTCCCGCGGCGAGCCGCTGCCCGTGGCCTTCGCCATCGGCGTCCACCCCGCCATCGCCCTCGGGGCGTTGGCCATCGGCTCCATCGACGAGGACGAGCGGGCGATCATGGGGGGACTCCTCGGCGAGCCGCTCGAGCTGGTTCGCTGCGAGACCTCGGACGTCCTGGTTCCCGCCCACGCCGAGATGATCATCGAGGCGGAGATCCTGCCGGGGGCGCGGACGCCCGAGGGCCCCTTCGGTGAGTTCACGGGCTACAGCCTGGGAGAGCGCGAGCGCGAGGTGGTCAAGGTCAAGGCCATCACCCACCGGACGGGCGCCTTCTTCCAGGACATCACGGTGGCGCATCTGGATCACATGCTGCTCTCGACGATTCCCATGGAGGCGAACCTCTACCGCGCGGTGCGCGCGATGGTTCCCTCGGTGAAGGCGGTGAGGGTGCCCGGTCCCTTCACGTGCTACGTCTCGATCGAGCAGCGGCTGCCCGGGCAGGCGAAGAACGCGATCATGGCGGTGCTGGGGGCGGATATGTACATGAAGCGTGTGGTGGTGGTCGACCACGACGTGGACATCTTCGACGACCGTCAGGTGACGTGGGCGCTGGCCACGCGGTGCCAGCCCGATCGAGACATCTCCATCATCACGAATGCGCGCGGGTCGGATCTCGATCCGTCGACGAAGGAAGACGGCTATACGGCGAAGTGGGGTGTGGACGCCACCGCCAAGCCTTCACTGGCCGCGTATACGCCTCGTCACCGAGTGCCGCCTGAGGTTTGGGAGCGCATCAACCTCAAAGACTACGGGTTGTAGTTGTCAGGGGCTGCGTCGGCTGACAACGCGCCAGGCGGGGCGGCGGGCGAGTGGCGCCGGCAGGCATGCCCTCGTGCGCTCAACCTCCTCGCCTCGCGCGCCACCTCGCTCGGGCGCCTCCGCCTGCCCCCCCATCCCCCCGAGGCGGGGGGTGCGCTCGCCGCCCTGCTGCGCAGGGCGGCTCGCGCGGCGGAGACGCCCTGCGCTTCGGGGCGCGCTACGGCTCGTCGGATTCGCTCCCGAGGGCATGCCTGCCGGCGCCACTCACCCGGGTACCCGGTCTCGCCTTCGGGATTGCGATTCGGAGCATTGTTCTTTCTCTTCAGTGGGAGAAGCTAGTGGGGGAGAATTTTGGGGCGCGGCTCGATGCGGTGGCGCGACGGCGAGCAGACGCGGCGGCGATTCTGTGCGATGAGGAGTCGTTGAGCTGGCGGGAGATCGAGCTTCGGGCGGGGGGTGTGGCGCGGCGGCTGTCGAGACAGGGCGTGCGGGCGGGGGACACGGTCGCGCTCCAGCTTCCTAATGGGTGGGGGTTCGTGGCCGCGCTGTGGGGCGCGTTCAAGGTCGGCGCCACTGTCAGCCCCATCAACCCGCTGCTGTCCGCCGAGGAGAGACGCAAGGTGCTGGGGCACCTCGAGCCCGCTCTGGTGGTGGAGGAGGTGCGCGAGGAGGAGGCGGTGTGGGATAGCGTGGGGGCGACGGGGCCCGCGCTCGTGCTCTACACGTCGGGGTCGACGGGGGAGCCGAAGGGGGCGGTGCTGTCGCATGCTGCGCTCCGCGCGGCCAATGAATCGTGGGCGGGGCCCGTGATGGGGCTGGTGCCGGGCGATATCGTGCTGGCGGCGCTGCCGCTGGCCCATTCCTTTGGGCTCAATGGCGCGCTGCTGGCGCCGCTTCTCGCCGGGGCGACGGTGGCGGTGCTCGAGAGATTCACTCCGGAGGCGGCGCTGCGCGCGATCTCGGGCCATTGCGTCACCGTGCTCCCGGCCGTGGCGACGATGTTCCAGCGCATCCTCGAGGCGCCTGGTCTCTCCCTCGATGGTCTCGGGTCATTGCGCCTCGCCCTTTCCGGGGCGGCGCCGTGCCCGTGGGAGCTGGCCCGGCAGTGGAAGAAGCGCACAGGAGTGAGAATCCTTCGCGGCTATGGCATGACCGAGCTCTTCCGGCCCATCTCGTATCTCGCCGACGATCCGACGGACCTGCCGGATTCGATCGGGCGGGCGGTGCCGGGCGTGGAGGTGCGGATCATGAGCGAGGAGAGGAGCGCGCTCGGCGCGGGGGAGATCGGCGAGCTCTGGATCCGGACGCCGGCCGTCCTCGATGTCTACCTGCGCGCTCCGGAGGAGACGAAGGCCGTGATCGAGGACGGATGGTTCAGGACGGGCGATCTGGCCACGATCTCAGCGGACGGCTTCGTCACGATCGTGGGGAGAAAGAAAGAGCTGATTCTTCGTGGCGGGTACTCGGTGGTGCCGGGCGAGGTCGAGGCCGCGCTCCTCGGCCATCCCGCGGTCGCCGAGGCCGCAGTGGTCGGCATCGCCCACGTCGAGCTCGGGGAGGAGATCGCGGCCTTCGTCGCGCTGCGCCCGGGCATGCGGGTCACCGGCGAGGAGCTGGTGGCCTTCTGCCGCGACCGGCTCGCCTCGTTCAAGTACCCGCGCACGGTATCCATCGTCGCCGACCTGCCCAAGAGCGCCACGGGCAAGGTCCTCAAGACGCGCCTCCACACCGGTCGGAATTACACTTCCGACTCGTAAGAGTTACCTTCCTTCCGATCGGCATTTTTGCCGGGTCGAATCTCCCGCCCGCGGCGAAGTCCGCGTGCGTGTATGTGTGCGTTCGGGCGCCGCCGGCCACAAGCTGGGCGGCGCTCCTCGGCACGCTTCGTGCTCCTTTTGGGTAGCTGCTGAGCGGCGCTCCTATCCAGTCACGAGGCGGAGGTGGCCCATGTCCTCTCTGAGATTCGGAAGAGCGCTGCTCCTCCTGAGCGCGCTGGGATTACAGGGGTGCGCGGGGATCGGTCTCGCGCTGTTCGGGGTAGGAGCAGGAATCTCGGGCGGCACTGGAGTCAACTACACGCTGGACAGCGTCGCCTACAGGACCTTCGCAGCCTCCGAGCCCGACTTGCGTGCGGCCACCCTCAAGACGCTCAAGCGGATGGCCATGGACGTGACAGCAAAGCAGATGACCGAGACAGGCAGCGAGATCACCGCGGCGGCGGGCGACCGGACGGTGGAGATCGAGCTGGACCGGATCACCGCCAGGACGTCGCGAATGCGCGTGGTCGTGAAGAAGGGCTGGATCCTCCGTGACCGTGCCACCGCCGGTGAGCTCATCGTGCAGACGGCGCGGGTCCTGGATGATGGCCCGGTGGTGGCGAAGACCACCCGATAGGAGGGCAACGCCATGAGCAAGGGATGGTATGTGTCCGCGGCAATAGCCTTGGTCCTGACGATGGCTGGGCCCGCGGCGGCGCAGATCCCGCCGCCGGCAGCGGGCGGGGCATTTGAGCAGCTCTCACCGGGCAATCAGAAGATTGCCCGCGCCATCTTCGAGTCTCAGCAGCTCACTCCCTCTTCCCCGACCTCTCCGAAGCCCCTGTCGCTGGACCAGATCGCCGGTCTGAAGCGGAGCGGTCGAGGGTGGGGTGTGGTGTACAAGGATCTGCGGACCCAGGGCCTCGTGCAGGACAGGAATCTGGGCCAGGCGGTGAGCCGCTTCAACCACGAGCACAAGAGCCCGGGTCCGACCAGCGTGGAGATCACGACGGCGAGCGGCAAGACCGTGTCAGCGGGAAGCACAGGCCGCTCAGGTGCCCCCAATTCCTCCCGGGGAGCCTCCTCGAGCGACGATGACGGGCGTGGCGTTCACACGTCCTCGGCCCGCTCCGTCCAGGGGAATGGCTCCGGCGGAAGCGGCGACGCCGTGACCGGTGGTCGCGCAGGCGGAGCATCGCACGGGGGCGGCCGCGGCAAATAGGACGGGTGCCCGGGCCGATCGCGGGAACGAGCGCGCGCCGAGCTGTTTCGAGGAAGAGGCTCAGCCGGCGAGGAGCTCCTCGGCGATGCGCTTGACGTCTCCCGCCTCGACCTGGCCCTTGTGGGTCTTCATGATGTCGCCCACGAGCCGCCCCGCCTGCTTGGCGTCGGTGATGCCGAGGGCGGCGAGCCGCTCCTTGACGAGGGCGCGAACGGCTGCCTCGTCCATGCCCTTGGGCAGGTAGCGCTCGCAGAACTCGAGCTCGAAGCGGAGGGTGGCCGCCTGGGCGGCGCCGCGCTCGCCGATCTTGTCGTATTCGGCGATGGCCTTCTGGAGCTGCTTGCGGTAGGCGCCGATGACATCGAGGACGAGGGCGTCGTCCACCACGCCCGCGAAGCCCTTGGCCGTGCGCCGCTCCTGCAGCCTGGTCTTGAGCATGCGCACCACGTCCGCCGTGCGCCCGTCCTTGTCCTTCATGGCCTGCTTGAGGGTCCCGTCGAGCGCCTGTTCGAGGGTCATGATGCTCGTCATAGTAGCGTGGGCGCCTCGACCCGGCAAAGAAAGCAGGCAGGCGCCTGACGCGCTTGCCGTGCCCGGGGGTCTCCGACTATCCTCCTGCCATGACGCGCAACTTCGTGGGCTATGGCGAGACGCCGCCAGAGGCGCGCTGGCCCGGTGGCGCCCGTGTCGCCGTCAACGTCGTCATCAACTACGAGGAAGGCTCCGAGAATCGCGTGGAGGACGGCCAGCCCCAGCGGGAGACCATGGGAGAGTCGCCCTCGCCGGTGCCGCCGGAAGAGCGGGATCTCGCCAACGAGAGCTTCTACGAGTACGGCAGCCGCGCGGGCTTCTGGCGCCTTCTGCGGGTGCTCGACGAGCGCAAGGTCCAGGGCACGATCTTCGCCTGCGCGGTCGCCCTCGAGCGGAACCTCGAGGCGGCGAAGGCGATCACCGCCCGAGGATGGGACATCTGCGCCCATGGCAACCGCTGGGAGGAGCACTACCTGATGGATCGAAAGAGCGAGCGCGCGGCCATCAGCCGGGCCGCCGCGTCGATCCGGGAAACCACCGGGCAGGCGCCGCTCGGCTGGTACTGCCGCTATGGACCCTCGCCGATCACGCGCGAGCTCGTGGCCGGCCAGGGGTCGTATCTGTACGACAGCGACTCCTACGCCGATGACCTGCCGTACTGGGCGCACACAGGCACGGGCCCCTGGCTCGTCGTGCCCTATGCCCTCGACACCAACGACATCCGCTTCTGGCGGGGCTCGCTGCAGCTCGCTGACGACTTCTTCGCCTATCTCCGCGATGCCTTCGACCAGCTCTGGGAGGAAGGCGAGACACGCCCGCGCATGATGTCGGTGGGGCTGCACTGTCGCATCGCGGGGCGGCCGGGACGGGCGGCCGGGCTCGCGCGCTTCCTGGACCACGCGCAGCGCCGGGGAGAAGTGTGGTTCGCCAAGCGTGGGGACATCGCGCGTCACTGGAGCCAGCAGCATCCGCCCCGCCGTCCTTGACAGCCGCCCGAGGCGGGGCGTTAGATAGCGCGGTATCTCGGCGCGGCATTTCACCGTCCGAAAGGAGAGTCACGTGCGGAAGAACACGGTGCGGGAGATCTGGGCTCGCGGTGAGGCAGTCGTCAACGGCTGGCTGTCCATTCCCTCGAGCTTCTCGGCCGAGGTCATGGCCCATCAAGGCTTCGATTCACTGACGGTGGACATGCAGCACGGGGTCGTCGACTATCAGGTGGGTGTGTCGATGCTCCAGGGCATCTCCACCACGGAGGTCATCCCGCTCGCGCGCATTCCGTGGAACGACCCCGCGCGCATCATGAAGATCCTGGACGCGGGGGCCTATGGCGTCATCTGCCCCATGATCAACACGCGCGAGCAGGCTGAGGCCCTCGTGCAGGCCTGCAAGTACCCGCCGCGCGGCTACCGGAGCTGGGGGCCCGTGCGCGCGAGCCTTTACATGGGCGGCGACTACGGCGATCACGCCAACGACGACGTCATCGTGATGCCCATGATCGAGACGGCGGAGGCGGTCAAGAACATCGACGACATCCTGAGCGTGCCGGGCGTGGACGCCATCTACGTCGGGCCCTCGGATCTCTCGCTGGCCTTGGGCCTCAAGCCGCGGCTCGACCAGACGGACCCTCCGGTGGTCGAGGCCCAGCAGCTGATCGCCCGGGCGTGCAAGAAGCACGGGGTCATCGCGGGCATTCACAACGCGACGGCCGCCTACGCGGTGAAGATGATCGAGCAGGGCTATCAGTTCGTGACCCTGGCGAGTGACAGCCGCTTCATGGCCGCCAAGGCGGGCGAAGAGGTGGGCGTGGTTCGCAAGACGGGAGCAAAGGCCGGCAAGCTTCCGGCGTACTAGCGCCTCGTGCGATTCGATGAGGGATTCCTCGCGCGGGCGCGCGCGAACGTGCACGCCTTCGAGCGCCGGGGCGTGGCCGTCGATGGGCGCAAGGCGGCGGCGGTGGCGGTGGTCCTCGTGCCGGACGAGGAAGGGCGCGCCTGCTTCCTCCTGACCAAGCGCGCGCCCACGTTGCGGGCCCACACGGGGCAGTGGGCGCTGCCCGGCGGCCGGGTCGACGTGGGGGAGACCCCGGAACAGGCCGCCCTCCGCGAGCTCGACGAGGAGGTCGGACTGCAGCTGCCCGGCGGCTCCGCGCTGGGCCTGCTCGACGACTACCCCACGCGCTCGGGGTTCGTCATCACGCCCGTCGTCTTCTGGAGCGACCATCTCGGTCCATTGACGCCCAACCCCTCGGAAGTGGCGCGCCTCTACCGGGTGCCCTTCGCCGATCTCGAGCGGCCCGACCTGCCCCGCCTCGTGTCCATTCCCGAGAGCGATCGTCCCGTCATCCAGCTTCCGATCCTCGGCGCCCTCATCCACGCCCCGACCGCGGCCGTGATCTACCAGATGCTCGAGGTCGTGGCGCGGGGCAGGTCGACGCGCGTGGACCATTTCGAACAGCCCGTCTGGGCCTGGCGATAGATCAGGAGAACTTCATGGGGCAGCTCGATGGGCAGATCGCGATCGTCACAGGGGCGGGAACCGGCATCGGCCGATCGACCGCGCTCATGCTCGCCGCCGAAGGCGCCCACGTCGTGGTGACGGGCCGCCGCCGCGCGCCCCTCGACGCCGTCGTCGCCGAGATCACGAAGGCGGGCGGCAAGGCCGTGGCCCGCGAGGCCGACGTGGCCAAGCCCGCCCAGGGGCGCGCGCTCGCGGAGTGGGTGATCAAGGAGCAGGGGCGCGTGGACATCCTGATCAACAATGCCGGCCACTCGAGCAAGGCTCGCAACGCGCGCTGGGTGCCGCTGGAGGAGTGGGAGGCCGTGATCAACGTCAACCTGACGGGCGTGTTCGCCCTGACCCAGGCCGTCTTGCCGAGCATGATCGAGCACGGCGGGGGCACCATCGTGACCGTGGGCTCGATGGCCGCCCTCAAGCCCGGGCTCATCGGCGGGGCGCCTTACGGGGCGGCCAAGGCGGGGGTGCTCAACTTCATGGGGCACTTGCACAACGTGCTCCGTGACAAGGGCATCCGGGCGACCACGGTGATGCCCGCCGAGGTGGACACGCCCATCCTCGACAATCGGCCGCTGCCCCCCGATGGCAAGGCCCGCGCCACCATGATGCTGCCCGAGGACGTGGCGCAGGCCATCCTGCTCTGTGTCACCTTGCCCGCCCGCACGGTCGTGGAGGAGATGATCCTGAGCCCGACGCGCACCCGTGACCAGAGCCGGGACATCGAGGTCTCCCGCAACCTCGGCGCGCCTCCCGGCGCGCCCTGAACGGCCCATTGCGCAGGATCGACGGCTGGCGCAGACTCGCCACGGTGCTCCGCCGGCAACGCCGGGAGCGGCATGGCCGGGGATCGGTGTTCGAGAGGGCCGGATGTTGCGAATGTCCCTGCGCGAGGGGGTCATCATGCGAAAGGAGGAGGTCATCATGCGAAAGATCGTCGCGTCGCTCAGCGTAGTGCTCATGCTCGCGGCTACCGCCGTGGCCCAGGAAAAGATGAAGGATGCGCCCAAGTCCGGGCATGAGGGCATGGCCAAGGCCGGCGGGGCCAAGTCCGACGCCGCCGTCATCGCGAAGGCGACGAGTGCCGCGCCGCCGGACATCGCCCGCAACGCCGCGGTCATGGGCACGGGCCCCGACGGCAAAATGAAGGAGCTGCGCGCCGGCACGAATGGGTGGATGTGCATGCTCGATCTCGCCGGCGACTCGATGTGCCTCGACAAGGAATGGCAGGCCTGGGGCGACGCCTGGATGAACAAGAAGGACCCGCCGAAGCCGAAGACGGTCGGAGTGGCCTACATGCTCAAGGGCGACAAGGGCGCCAGCAACACCGATCCGTACGCGATGAAACCGACGGCCGACAACCAGTGGGTCGTGAGCGGACCGCACATCATGATCCTTCCGACGGATGTGAGTCAGCTCGACGCGTATCCGACGGATTGGAGCAAGGGTGGTCCGTGGGTGATGTGGAAGGGAACGCCGTACGCCCACATCATGGTCCCGACGACGTCGATGGCGAAATCGACGTCCAAGGCTCCGGCCGAGAAGAAGGGCGCCGACAAGAAATAGACCAAGCTGCAAGCGACCGAGGGGGGCGAGAGGGGCCCAGATGCGAGGCGGCGCCCGAAGCCCGCAGGCGAGGCGTACTCTCTGTACGTTGAGCCTGGGGTCGAGGGCGCCGTCTTCATCTCGCTCACCGGCGGATGATGCGGTTCGGCGGTAGGGTCTCTTCGCGCAAGCGCTCATCGCCGCAGATGGCCCCTTATCGGCGCCCTCGGTAGTCGCGGTGCCAGAGGTCGAGGTAGTCGCGCGCGTTCTTGAGGATGTCCTCGACCTCGGCCTGGCTCATCTTCCGAATGGGCTTGGCGGGCACGCCCATGACGAGCCAGCCCGCGGGCACCACCTTGCCCTCCGGCACCAGGGCCCCTGCGGCAACCTGCGCGCCTTCCTCCACCACCGCGCCCGTGAGGACCACGGCCCCGATGCCGATCCGCACGTTGTCCATGATGGTGCACGCGTGGACCACGCAGCGATGGCCGATGGTGACGCCGGCTCCCACGATGCACGGAAACTCCGGCGTCACGTGCAGGACGGAGTTGTCCTGGACGTTGGAGTTCCGGCCGAGGGTGACGTAGTTGTCCTGGTCGCCCCGCAGCACGCTGAGCGGCCACACGCTGGCGCCTTCCTCGATGGTCACGTCGCCGATGACCTGGGCGGAAGGATCGACCCAGGCCGCGGGGTGCACGCGCGGCGTGCGGCCGGGGACGCTGCGGATCACGGATGCTCCTATTTCCCGGTCCAGCGCGGCGGGCGCTTCTCGAGGAAGGCGGTCATTCCTTCGCGGAAGTCGGCGCTGGTGTAGGTCAGCGAGATGAGGTCGTCTCCCCCTTCGAGGCGGCGGCGCTCCTGGATGCGCCGCACGGCCTCCTTGGTCACCCGCAACGTGATGGGCGCGTGCGATGCGAGCTCTGCCGCCACGGCCCTCACACGCGCCTCGATCTCGGCGCCCGGCACGATCTCGTGGACGAAGCCCGCGCCGTGCGCCTCCTCCGCCGTCAGGAGGCGCGCCCGCATGATCATCTCCTTGACCCGCGAGGGACCGAAGAGGTCCACGAAGCGCGAGTAGTTCTCCATGGAGAGGCAGTTCCCGAGGGTGCGGGCGATGGGCGCCCCGAAGCGCGACTCGGGAGTGGCGATCCTGACGTCGCAGACGGCGGCGATGGCGAAGCCGCCGCCCACCGCGAAGCCCTCGATCTGCGCGATGACGGGCTTGCCTACGCGCTCGAGCCGCCCCGTCCGGCGCTCGCCGTCGCGCTCGTACTGGATCCCGTCCTCCGCGGTCTTGAAGCTCTTGAACTGCGAGATGTCGGTGCCCGCCACGAAGGCCTTGCCGCCCGCCCCCCGCAGCACGAGCACGCGCACGGAGTCGTCGGCGTCCACTTCCTCGCAGGTCTGGTAGAGCCGCTCGTACATGTTCCACGTCAGGGCATTGCGGGCCTCGGGACGGTTGAAGGTCAGGGTCACCACGGGGCCGTCGCGGGTAAGGAGCACTTCCTGCGCCTGGCTGTCGGTTGCCACGGTGTGAACCTCCCTGAATTGGCTGCCGGGCATGGTAGCACGGCGACGGGACGCGGCAGGGAGGTGACGGAATCTGCCAATCGACTTGAAGGAGGCTGGCGTAAGTGGCTGCGTGACAGGGGATTTCTCGTCGGCCCGAAGTTTGCTCATCTGAGGGCTAAACGCTTGCGTTCCTGCCTGCGTCGTACCGGCAGTGCAGTGACTCTCACCCATGGAGGATGAGCGATGGCTCGATGGACGACCTTGGTAGTGAGCGGGGCAATCCTTGCGACCGCCTGGATTCCCGCCGCGTGGGCTCAGACCACCCCGCCGGCACCGACGGCGCCGCCCACGCCGGACCCTCAGGTGCAGCAGGACCGGCGCGAGCTCCGGCGGGACCGCCGCGACCTGAAGCAGGACCGCCGGGACATCAGGCAGGACCGGCGTGACATCGTGGGCGACAAGCAGGAGATCCGCAGTGACCGGAAGGATATCTACTCCGACCGGCGCGATCTCCGCCAGGACGAGAAGCAGCTCCAGCGGGACAGGGCCGCGGGCAACACCGAGGCCGTGAAGAAGGATCGGGCGGAGATCGCGGGCGACCGCAAGGATCTCCGCGGCGATCGGCGCGACCTCTACCGTGACCGGAAAGATCTCCAGAGCGACCGCAAGGATCTCCGCGAGGACAATCGCGACCGCCGCGAGGACCGCCGCGAGGTCAAACACGACAAGGGAAAGCTCTACAGGGACAAGAAGGCAGCCAGCGCGAAGTAGTCACCCACCCGCCCACGCGCCCCGGTCTCAGCATAGCGAGGGACCGGGGCGCCCGCGCCTACCGGCGAGGCTGATCGAGGCGGAAGACCATCTGGGTGGGCCGGACAAATCGTAAAGCCACGAGCAGGACGAGCATCACGGTGACCATGTACATCACGGCCATGGCGTCGACGGAGTACACGGGCCGGACACCACCCGCGAAGACGTTGTAGAAGAGGGCGACGACGAGGGTCTGCGAGCCCGCCCCGGAGACGAGGAAGGTCAGCTCGAAATTCGAGATGGTGTTGACGAGGATGAGGATCCCCGCTGTGAGGAGGCCGGGCACCGTCAAGGGAAGAAGGACGCGGCGGAAGACCTGGAACCGGGTGGCGCCCATCATGGCCGCGCCCCATTCCAGATTCACGCTGATCTGCTCGATGAAGGGCATCAGGATGAACACGGCCAGGGGCACCATGGGCACGAGGTTGGCCAGGACGACCCCCGTCACCGTCCCTCCGATGGCGTAGCGGTAGAGCGTCGTGGCGAGGGGAATCGCGTACGTCATCTGGGGGATGAGGAGGGGCAGGAAGTAGAGCAGGAGCAGGAGGGCCTTTCCCCGGAAATTCCTCCGGGCAAGAATATAGGCTGCGGGGAACCCGAGGAGCAGGGCCAGGACCACGACGGTGAGGGCCACGAAGACCGTCACGCCGAGCACCCGCCCGAGGTCGAAGTTCGTCCACGCATATTGAAACCATTCCGTCGTGAATCTCGGGGGGACGGGTGTTCCGAACCACCGCTTGGCGAAAGCGCTGACCACTACGTGACTGACGATGCCGAGCAGGTTCAGGATGAACCCGAGGACGAACATGTATAGCGCCAGATGCCACAGGCGGTCGCGCATGGTAGTCAATTTGATCTGGGGGGGAGCGGCGCCGCTCCTCCCCCAGGCCCCCCCACCGCACTCATCCCACGTGGTGCGTCGCAGGCCGACTGGTTCACGGTGGTTTAGCGCTTTCCGACGCCCATGGTGGGCGCCATCACCAATCGCCGCCTGAAGAGAACGATGACGACGAGACCCGCGAGCTGGAACAGGCCCATGACCACCGCGATGGCCGAGGCGTACGACATGTCGTAGTGCTCGAAGGCCTGCTGGTAGGCCGCGATGGCGATGGTGCGCGTGGCGCCGGCGGGCTGACCCAGCAGGATGGCCGAGGGAAATACCCCGAAGCTCAGGACGAACACGAGGGCGAAGGCGATGGCCAGCCCCGGGGCGATGAGAGGAAGCATCACCCTGGAGAAGACGATCCACGGCCCGGCGCCGAGAGTCCTCGCCGAGCTCTCGAGGCTCGGATCGATGCCCGAGATGTAGCCCAGGAGCATGAGGAAGCAGAAGGGAAACTGCTGCATGAAGAGCGACAGCATGACGCCGGTGTAGTTGTGGGTCAGGGTCAGGGGCTCCTGGAGCAGCCCTGCGGCCAGGAGGATCTGGTTGAACCAGCCGCGGCCTCCATAGAACCCCAGGATGCCCTCGGCGAGGAGGATGACGCCGAGGGAGATGGGCAGCACCAGGATGGTGGTGATCGTCCGCTCGAGCCAGATCCCCCGTCGCATCCCGTAGGCCAGGAGGAGGGCGACAGCCACGACCACGACGGTGTTGGGGACGGCGATGCCGAAGGTGATCCACACCGTGCGGTACTGCCACTCGTCGCTGAAGAAGGCGACGTAGTTGGCGAGGCTGAGGCCGCTCTGCTTGGCCGGCCGCAGGCTCAGGTAGATGCCGTGGAGAAACGGGTACACGAACATGATCACCACGTAGAGGAGCGACGGCAGGAGACAGACGACGGCCATCGCGTCGAGCTCGCTCGCCTCGCCCACGCGGCGCCGCCTCACGCGGCGGGCTCCCGCGGGAGAAAGATCACCTTCTCGGCCGGGAAGGTCACGGTCACCGGCTCATCGGGGGCGAGGGAGCGCGGCGTACGTAGCCACACCTTGGGCCCGGCCTCCAGGGTGAGGACCGCCTCGTTCTCCCGTCCGAGATACTCGACGATCTCGACCTTGCCCCGGAATCGATTGGCCCCTCCGCCCTCGGGGCCGAGCTCGACGTCGTCGGGACGGATGGCAGCCACCGCGGCCGCGCCCGGCGGCAATGGGTGGCGCGCCCGTCCCCTCACGCGCATGCCGTGGCCCGCCCCCTCCACCCCGTTGGCGTCGACGGCCGTGACCTCCACGGGAAAGAAGTTGCGGAACCCCATGAAGTCGGCGACGAAGAGGCTCTGCGGCCGGTCGTGGATCTCGGAGGGTGGGCCCGCCTGGATCACCACGCCGTCCCGCATGACCACGACCCAGTCGGAGAGCGAGAGCGCCTCCGTCTGATCGTGGGTGACGTACACGGACGTGAGGCCGAGGCGGGCATGGAGGCGCTTGATCTCCGCCCGCATCTCGATCCGGAGCTTGGCGTCCAGGTTGGACAGGGGCTCGTCCATGAGAAGCAGGCGCGGGTGCAGGACGAGGGCCCGCGCGATGGCCACCCGCTGCTGCTGGCCTCCGGAGAGCTGGCTGGGGTAGCGCTCCTCGAGTCCCGGGAGCTGCACGAGGTCGAGCATCGCCCGCACCGCTTCCCGGATCTCGGGCGGGGACTGGTGCTGGAGCTGCAGACCGAAGGCGATGTTGCCGAAGACGGTCAGGTGAGGGAAGAGGGCGTAGTTCTGAAAGACCATCCCGAACCCCCGCTTCTCCGGGAGAAGGTGGTCGATGCGCTCGTCATCGACCCACACCTCGCCGTCGCTCTGCGGGATGAGACCGGCGATGATGTTCAGCGCCGTCGACTTGCCGCACCCGCTCGGCCCCAGGAAGGTGACGAATTGGCGGCCGCGCACTTCGAGGGCGAAGTCGTGGAGGACCGTCTTCGCCCCGAAGCGCTTGGTCAGCCGGAAGCGCAGCGAGTGGAGCGGCTGGCTCACTGCTTCTTGATCTTCTGCGCCCCCACCTCCTTGTCCCAGCGCTCGATGGCGTAGTTCAGCCTCTTCACCTCGAGCATCGGCGTCACCTTCCATTTCTTTCCGATCTCGTCGTATTCCGGCCGCCAGATCTCCTTCACGTACGTCTGCAGATCGGGCGGAGCCTTGTCCAGGGTCGCCGCCTTGATGGAGGGCCCGATGAAGGCGCGCCACGTCAGGACCTGCTGCTCGGGCCGGCGCATGAACTTCATGAGGTCCAGGATCACTTCCAGCTCGGCGGGGGACACGCCCTTGGGGATGGCCCAGTAGTGGCCGTCGATCACGAAGGTCGTGTTCTCCAGGATGGTGATCTTCGATTCGGGCGGGATCATGCCCTCCGCGCGCGGCTTCATGTCCCACTCCATGATGCCGGCGATCATCCACCGCTGCTCCTGGGCGAACTCCTTCAGCGTGAAGCCCGTTCCCGTGGGGTAGTACTCGATCGATTGTCCGAGCTCCTTGAGGAAGGCCCACGTCTTGTCCCAGCCCTTCTCCGGATCCTTCGGGTCCCGGTCTTTGAGGACATAGGACATGCCGGCGAGGATGGAGCGCCCGGGGCCGCTGTTGGCGGGTCGGGCGTAGAGGAACTTGCCAGGATTGGCCTTGGCCCAGGCCAGGAGCTGCTCCGCCGTCTTGGGCGGATTCGGCACTTTCTTCGGGTTGTAGATCAAGACGGGGCCGCCATTGCTGACCACGGACGGCAGCAGGTACCCCTCGGCCTCGTCCTGCAGGGCGCGGCCGGCATCGGTCAGCTCGTCCCTCGGGAACATCTTGTCGTAGGTGGGGAAGAGCTTGACGAGCTGGCCCGCGGAGATGAGCTGGGAGGCCGCGGACTGTCCGGTCATGATCAGGTTGATGTCGAGTCGGCCGGCGTCCTGCTGGGCCTTGATCTTGGCGGGCAGCTCGGGCTCGGGGGCCCGCTGCGCCTTGATCTCCTTGACCTTGTTCGGAAAGGCCTTCTTGTAGTTGTCGAGAATCACCTGAACCGAGCCGAGGTCACCGGCCACGTCGATCACGGAGATCGTGACAGGCTGCTGTGCCTCCGCGGTTTCAAGGAAGGCGAGGAGCGGCAGCGCGGCGAGAAGCCACCACCTGCGCGGTCGACGTTGACCCATGGAGAGCCTCCTGCGGCCCATTCTCCGGGCCGGCGTCACGAGTAGGGAGCGGAGCGCGAGCTTCGGAAGAGGCGCGAGCGCGACTATCGGGTAGACCCTCGCCCGTGTCAAGACCGTTCACCTCGCTCGCGCCGTCGCAAGCTCGAGGTAGCCGGGCACGGCCAGGGCCGCGAAGGCAGTAGCCACCGGGAGATCTCTTTCCTCGTACCAGCCGGCCTCGTGCAGGAGGTTGATGGTGCCGAGCGTCCGCTCGTTCCAGACGACGGGCACGTTGAGCACGGACTGGCAGCCGAGGGTGAGGATCAGCTCGTGGTCGAAGAAGACGGCGCGGATGTCGTCGGCCGTCCGGCCCACATAGGGACGCCGCTCGCGGAAGAGCCGCTCCGTCCATGGCGAGGGCGTGACCGGCTTGCGCCCGCCCACCGGATAGGCCGCGGGCTGGTTGCTGTAGCGACGCTCCGACTGCGCGGCGTCGGCATGGTAGACGAGCACGGTGAAGAGCTTGTGGCCGATGACGGCGCCGAGGGCGAGGTCGAGGGCCGCGAAGAGCGCGTCGGGCTGGCCGGACTCGCCGCCGGCCCGCGCGACGGCGACCAGGTGAGGCAGCGGATCTGCGAGAAGCGTCATGATGGCGGGGATACTACCGTATCCGTCGCAGCGTGTGCGCTATACTCCCGCAGCGAGATGATCGCCGCCCTGCTTGCCTGGTGTTTCCTCGTTACCGTCTTCGTCGAGCCAGCCTGGCCGCAGGATCAGCCTTCAGCCTCGCCGTCTCCGCCCATTCCCGTGCCGGAAATCTCCGTGCGGTCCGAGGAGGTCGTGACCTCCCTTAAGGCGCTCGACGAGCGGCTGACTCCGAGCGCGGAGCTCGCGAGCATCGACGCCCGGCTCCCCGCCATGGCCGACCGGATCCAGCGCCAGCTGACCGAGACCCAGCGGATGCTCGACTCCGAGCCGCCGCTGGCCGTGCTGATCAATCTCGCGGACGCGTGGCGGGGCATCGCCACGGATAGCGGGGCATGGTCCGACCTCTTGACGCGCGAGGCGGTCGTCGTGGAAGGCGAGCTCGACCGCCTCAACCGGCTTGCCGATCAATGGTCGCGCACTCGCGAGGAGGCGCGACGCTCGCAGGCGCCCCCGGCCGTGCTCCAGCGCATCGACTTGACCATCAACGCCATCGGGCACAGCCGGAGCAGCGCGCTGAGCCGACGGGCCAGTATCCTGAGCCTCCAGGCCCGCGTGGCCCAGCAGCTGGCTCTCGTCCAGGACGCGCAGGCGCGGGTGGCCCGGGCGCGCGGCCTGGATCTGGCGACGCTCTTCCGCCGCGACAGCCCGCCGGTGTGGCGTGACGCTGACCGCGGGCCCGTGCCCTGGCGGGAAGTCCCCGCCGCGCTGTGGGCGGGGCTCGCCAGCGAGGGCAGGCTCCTCGCGCAGTTCATGGCCGACCGGCCCGAACGAGGCACGGTCCACGCTTTGGTCTTCGTGGCCTTCCTTGTCTTCCTTCGGATCGGCCATCGCCACGCGCGGCACTGGAGCGAGGACGATCCAGGCCTGGCTCGCGTGGCCCAGATCTTCCAGTTCCCGATTTCCGCGGCGCTCGTCCTGGCTCTCACGGCCACGTTCTGGCTCTATCCGCGGCCCCCGCTCGTCCTGCGCAACGTGGTCGCGCTCCTCATGCTGGTGCCGGTCATCCGCATCCTGCGACGGCTGACGGCGCCCACGCCTCCTATCGGGTTCTTCGCGCTTGGCGCCTTCTTCCTGGTCAACCGCGTGCGCGAGCTCGCCCTCGACGTGCCGGGCCTCGAGCAGCGGATCTTCGTGGTCGAGATGCTGGTCGCGGTGGCCGTGGTCATGGTCGAGCGATCTCTGGCCCGCCGCCGCGAGGCTCGCGAAGCCGCGGCCCCTCCCGTGCCCTCCTCATACCGCGTGGGGGTGCCTCCGCCGCTCTTGTGGATCGCCCTCGCGGCGCTCGTGATCGCGCTCGTGCTCGGCGCCGCCGGATACATGCCGATCGCGCGGCTCATCGGCGATGGGGTGCTCCGGAGCGGTTATGCCGCCATGCTGCTCTATGCCGCCGTCCGGGTGGCTGACGGCCTGCTCGCCTGGGCGCTCCGCAGCTGGCCGCTCATCGGCCTTCAGATGGTCCGGCGTCACCGCGCGCTGCTCGAGCGTCGGCTTCTGCGCCTTCTCCGGTGGGTGGCGATGTTCTTTTGGATCGCGCTGACGCTCGACGCGTTGAGCCTGCTCGATTCCGTCCGCGGATTCCTCTTCGGTGGTCTCGCTGCCTCCGTCACCCGGGGCACCCTCACCATCTCGCTGGGGGATGTCCTCGCCTTCGTCATCACGGTCACCCTGGCGTTCCTCGCTTCGCGGTTCGTGCGATTCGTGCTCGAGGAGGACGTCTATCCCCGGCTCCTGCTCGCGCGCGGCCTGCCCTATGCGCTGTCCGTCCTCATCCACTACGCCATCCTGCTCCTGGGCTTCTTGCTCGCGGGGGCGGCCCTGGGCGTGGACATGAACCGGGTCACCTTCCTGACGGGTGCCTTCGGCGTGGGCGTGGGCTTCGGCCTGCAGTCCGTCGTCAACAACTTCGTCTCGGGCATCATCCTGCTGCTGGAGCGTCCGATCCAGGTGGGAGACGTGATCCAGATGGGTGACCTCGAAGGGATTGTCCGTCGCATCGGCATCCGCTCCACCACCGTCCGCACCTGGCCGGGCGCGGAGGTGATCGTGCCGAACGCCACATTGATCTCCGACCGGGTCACCAACTGGACCCTGTCGGACCGTCGGCGTCGCATCGACCTGCGGATCGGCGTGGCCTACGGCGCAGACCCCGAGCGGGTGCTCGATCTTCTCCGTGTCACGGCGCTGACCGTGCCCGGGGTCATCGCCGAGCCGGCGCCGCTCGCCCTGTTCAAGGAATTCGGGGACAGCGCCCTCGACTTCGAGATCCGCGCCTGGACGGACCGGTTCGAGGATTGGCTGATCATCAAGAGTCGGCTCGGCGTCGCCGTCAATGCCGCGTTCAAGAAGGCCGGGATCGTCATCCCGTCTCCCCAGCGTGACGTCACCATCCGCTTCCCTCCTCCAGAGGAGACCTGACCCATGTCCCGGAAGTCCTTCACCGTCGGCATCGTGGGGCTCGGCTTCGGCCGCGCCCATATCCCCGCCTTCCAGGCTCACGATTGTGAGGTGATCGCCCTCTGCCAGCGCGACGAGGCTGCCGCGCGGGTGGTGGCGGAGCGTTACGGCGTGCCTCGCGTGTTCGACCGCTGGGAGCGGATGCTGACCGAGGCCAAGCCGGAGATCGTGGTGATCGCCACCCCGCCCGCCCTGCACGAAGCGATCGCCCTCGCCGCGCTCGGGGCGGGCTGTCACGTGCTCTGCGAGAAGCCGCTCGCCATGAACGCGGCGCAGGCCCGCTCCATGGTCGAAGCCGCCCAGCGGGCCCGCCGCACGGCCATGACGAGCTTCAACTTCCGGTATCCCGCGGCCATGCATCGTTTCCACGCCATGGTCGAGGCGGGATCGCTCGGCCGGATCTTTCACGTCAACCTCCGCCACTTCGCGCCGCGCTTCGCCGATGAAGCGGTGCCGTCGACCTGGCGCATGGACCGGGCGCAGGCCGGTCATGGGGCGATGGGGGACATGGGCGTGCACCTCATCGATCTCGCGCGCTGGAACTTCGGCGAGTTCAAGCGCCTGACCGCCCAGGCGGGCATGGCCCATCCCACCCGTACCATGCCCGGCGGCGTGAAGCCCGCGGACGCCGAGGACTACTGCGCGGTGACGGGGGAGCTCGCGTCGGGCGCCCAGGTGACGCTGACGGTGAGTCGCGCGGCCTACGGCGTGAACGAGCAGACGCTCGAGGCGTACGGCACGGAAGGGGCGCTCCTGTACCGCCTCGATCGGGAGACACCCCGCTGGTGGCGCGGCGAGCTGCGCCACGGGGGCAAGGGAGCCAGCTCCCCTCCCGTCAAGGTGTCCGCCGGGCTGCCCAAGGGCGCGGGTGAGGGCGATGCCATGGAGGTCGTGGGCAAGACCACCATCGCCCCGCTCGTGAAACGCTTCCTCGCCGCCGCGCGCAAGGGGCAGAGCCCGTCGCCGTCCTTCGAGGATGGCCTCCGCGCGCAGCTGGTGCTCGACGCGGTGCTGGAGTCCATTGCGTCGGACGGCCGGATGGTGTCTATTTAGGGCCACGCACTCACGAATCCTTTCGCCACGCCCGGGGGGACCGCCGATGGAATTCGAATACTCCAAGAAGACGAAGATGTACATGGAGCAGCTCACGGACTTCATGAACAAGCACGTCTACGCGGCGGAGCCCGTCTTCGCCGAGCAGCTCGATCAGGGGTCGACGAGATGGCAGATCCCGCCCATCATGGAGGAGCTCAAGGCCAAGGCGCGCGAGCGCGGGCTGTGGAATCTCTTCCTTCCCGAGAGCGAGCGAGGGGCGGGGCTGACCAATCTCGAGTACGCGCCGCTCTGCGAGATCATGGGACGCTCGCCCATCGCGCCCGAGTCCTTCAACTGCTCGGCTCCCGACACCGGCAACATGGAGACGATCGAGCGCTACGGCACGCCCGAGCAGAAGAAGCAGTGGCTGGAGCCGCTCCTCGAAGGCAAGATCCGCTCCGCGTTCGCCATGACCGAGCCCAAGGTCGCGTCGTCGGACGCCACCAACATCGAGTCCAGCATCACGCGGGACGGCGACCACTACGTCATCAACGGCCACAAGTGGTGGACCTCGGGCATCGGCGACCCCCGCTGCAAGATCCTCATCTTCATGGGCAAGACCGACGCCAAGAACTCCGACCGGTACAAGCAGCAGTCCATGATCCTGGTGCCGCGCGACACGCCCGGCATCAAGATCCTCCGCATGCTCAAGGTCTTCGGCTACGACGACGCGCCGCACGGCCACGGGGAAGTCGTCTTCGACAACGTGCGCGTCCCCGCCTCCAACATGCTCCTGGGGGAGGGGCGGGGCTTCGAGATCGCCCAGGGCCGTCTGGGGCCCGGCCGCATCCACCACTGCATGCGCCAGATCGGCGTGGCCGAGCGCGCGCTGGAGCTGATGTGCCGCCGCTCGACCAAGCGCATCGCCTTCGGCAAGCCGCTCGCCGACAACGACATCACCCTCGAGCGCATCGCCCAGTCGCGCATCGAGATCGACCAGGCGCGGCTCCTCGTCCTCCACGCCGCCTACATGATGGACACGGTGGGCAACAAGGCCGCCAAGCAGGCCATCGCGGAGATCAAGGTCGCGGTGCCAGCTGCACGGCGGGGGCGGGGTGAGCCAGGAGTTCCCCCTCGCCTCCATGTGGGCGCACTCGCGCACCCTACGCTTCGCCGACGGGCCGGACGAAGTGCACCGCCGGCAGATCGGCCGCCTGGAGCTGCGCAAGCACGCCTGATCGCTGCAGCGCTCTCTCCTCAGCGGAGAGGGCAGGGTCAGGGTCTCGGGGCTGCACGATCGCGAGACTTGCCACGGGTAGCGCTATGCCCGCGACGGCGACAAGCGCCTGCCTTCGGCGGCGACGCGCACGGTTCGGTTGAACCTCACGCGCGGCGCATGTATCTCGGCGGATACACGAGAAATCATTTTTCCGCTTGACAGCTTCGCCGCCGCGTCCCGGTCATCCGGCGGCAACCTTCAGATAGTGCCACCTCTGCGACACGTGCAGACCCACCGTGCGCGAGTTGGATACGAGGGGAACAAAAAATCACCTCCTGCTCGAGATCGCACCATCTGGACGCTTCCCGAGGGCTCGAAAATCAGGGGGTAGAGTTGTTTCGAGGAGGAATCTCCCATGCAGATCCCCGTGCCATTGACTCAGCATTCCACCGCGGAGCTCGACCGCCTCGGCGACGAGATCGCCGAGCTGTCCGCGCACCTCGATGCCGCCACCGCACACCTGCTCGAGGTGATCCGAGCATTCGACGCCCGCCGGGGATGGAACACGGGCTTCTGCTCTTGCGCGGCCTGGCTCTCCTGGCGGGTGGGGCTCGACCTGGGCGCGGCCCGGGAACGGGTCCGGGTCGCGCGCGCCTTGGGCACTCTGCCCCTCCTCGCCGAGGCCCTGGCCCGCGGGCAGCTGTCCTACGCGAAGGTCCGCGCCCTCACTCGCGTAGCCACGCCAGAGACGGAAGCCCGGCTGCTGGCGGTGGGGCGCGCCGGCACAGCCGCCCACGTCGAGCGGATCGTGCGCGGGTGGCGGTGCGTGGATCGGCGGGCCGAGGCGCGGG
>WNFC01002073.1_pt1 | contig 21493 bp, 22 predicted proteins | sample 5400541 | NCBI WGS metagenome assembly WNFC01 (sample SAMN13153342, study PRJNA577476) | soil metagenome | isolation source: 120 cm saprolite under Douglas fir tree site 2 hole 2 replicate 1 | place: USA:California | collected 2015-04-18
GGAGGCGCCGCCGATCGTGGTGATCACCTCGAACCGCACGCGCGAGATCCACGACGCGCTGAAGCGCCGCTGTTTCTACTACTGGGTCGATTACCCGAATGCCGAGCGCGAGCTCGAAATCCTGCACCGCAAGGCGCCGCGCGCCAGCGCCTCATTGTCGCGCGAGGTCGTCGAATTCGTCCAGAAGCTGCGCAAGATGGACCTCTTCAAATTGCCCGGCATCGCCGAGTCGATCGATTGGGCCGAAGCGTTGATGCAGCTCGACGCGCTCGAATTGACGCCCGAGGCGATCAACGACACCTTGGGCGTGCTCCTCAAATACCAGGACGACATCGTCCGCCTCCAGGGCAGCGAGGCCGCCAAGCTCTTGGAGCAGGTCAAGGCCGAGATCGCCGCCGCGCCGCCCGAGGCCTAAATTTTTCACAATGAGGCGGGGAGGCGGGGAGGCAGTGAGGGGATAAAATACCATTTAATGAATGTCTTTCTTTCTCACTGCCTCACCGCCTCATTTTCTCACTGCCTCACCGCCTCATTGTTGAATCGCTGATGCCGGCACCCGCAACGGCTCCCGACGGGCGTCTCCTTTCCAATCTGATGCATTTCGCGCGCACGCTGCGGGCAGCGGGGCTGCCGGTGGGGCCGGGGAAGGTGCTCGACGCGGTTGCCGCGGTCGAGGCGGTCGGCATTACCGACCGGCGCGACTTCTACTGGACATTGCATGCGGTCCTGGTCAACCGGGCCGACCAGCGGGTGCTGTTCGACCAGGCCTTCCACGTTTTCTGGCGCAATCCGGAGCTCTTGAAGAAGATGCTGGCCCTCGTCCTCCCCGAGCTCAACATCGACATCCCGCCTGAGGAAGGCACCGAGATGCTGCGCCGGCTCGCCGAGGCGCTGCACCCGAACAAGGAGGCGCGCGACAGCGGCGAGACCGAGCTCGAATTCGACGCGGCGATGACCTTCTCGGATAAGGAGCAGCTGCGCACGATGGATTTCGAGAAGATGTCGCTGGACGAGCTGGCCCGCGCCAAGGCCGCGATCGCCCGGCTGCAATTGCCGATCATGGACGTGCCGACGCGGCGTTTTGCCCGCGACCCGCGCGGCGCCCGCGCCGATATGCGCGCAACGCTGCGCGCGGCCTTGCGCTCGGGCGGGCTGATCGAGCTGAAGCGCAAGAGCCGCCGGCGCCGGCCGCCGCCGCTTGTCGTCCTCTGCGACATTTCCGGCTCGATGAGCCGCTACAGCCGCGTCTTCCTGCACTTTATGCATTCGATCACCAATGACCGCGACCGCGTCTTCACCTTCGTGTTCGGGACGCGGCTGACCAACATCACGCGCTATCTGCGCCATCGCGATGTCGACCTCGCGCTCGACCGCGTCGCCGAGGCGGTCATTGACTGGTCCGGCGGCACCCGGATCGGCCATTCGATCGCCGAGTTCAACCAGCTGTGGTCGCGCCGCGTGCTCGGGCAGGGGGCGGTCGTGCTGCTGATCACCGACGGGCTCGACCGCGATGCCGGCACCGGGCTGGCGCATGAGATGGACCGGCTGCACCGCTCGTGCCGCCGGTTGATTTGGCTCAACCCTCTGTTGCGCTACGAGGGGTTCGAACCAAGATCACTGGGGATGAAGGCGATGCTGCCCTATGTCGACGAGTTCCGCCCGGTGCATAATCTGGCAAGCCTCGAAACCCTGGTCGAGGTGATCAGCGCGGCGGCGCAGCGGCAGAGCGCGGCGGCGATGGCGCAGGAACGATATGGAGCGAGGGAAGAATGACCGACACCGCGGAAATCCTCGAACAGGCGGCGCGCTGGCGCGAGGCCGGCCAGGGCGTCGCATTGGCAACGGTAGTCAAGACCTGGGGGTCATCGCCGCGGCCGGCCGGCGCCAAGCTTGCCGTTGCCGATAGCGGCGAATTTGTCGGCTCGGTGTCGGGCGGCTGCGTCGAAGGCGCGGTCGTCGGCGAGGCGCAGGAGGTGATCCGCGACGGCAAACCGCGCCTCCTCGATTTCGGCATCACCGACGATCAGGCGTGGGAAGTCGGTCTCGCCTGCGGCGGCAAGATCGAGATCTATGTCGAGCGCGTCGAATGAAGACGAGATACCTCGATCGGGTGATCGCCGCCGGGCGTGAGGCGCGCTCGGTCGCTCTCGCCACCGAATTAACCAGCGGCGCGCAGTTGCTGCTCGACGCCGACCGGTTCGATGGCGAGCTCGCGCTCGATGACGCCCAGCGCGCGGCGATGCGCGACGCCTTGCGCGCCGATCGCAATGTCACGCTCGACAATGCCGGTTCCCGCGTCTTTGTTCAGGTATTCAGCCCGCCGCGGCGCTGCTTTGTCGTCGGCGCGGTGCATATCGCCCAGCCTCTCGTGCAGATGCTGTCCCTCACCGATTACCGGGCGATCGTCATCGACCCGCGCCAATCCTTTGCGACGGAGGCGCGCTTTCCCGGAATCGAGCTGACCACGGAATGGCCGGACGAGGCGCTGGAGCGGCTCAAGCCCGACCAGCGCTCGGCGGTGGTGACCTTGACGCACGACCCCAAGCTCGACGATCCGGCGCTTGCCGTCGCGCTCCGCTCGGAATGCTTTTACATCGGGGCGCTCGGCTCGAAGCGGACCCATGCCGCCCGTCTGCGCCGCCTGACCGAACTCGGTTTCACGGAGCGCGACTTCGCCCGTATCCGCGGACCGATCGGGCTGCCGATCGGCGCGGTGTCGCAGGCCGAAATCGCGGTCTCGATCCTCGCCGAGATGACCCAGGTGTTGCGCAAAGGCAACGCGGGCGTGGCGGCAGCCGAGGCGGCGTGAGCATACCCCCCTTTTGTCATCCCGGCGAAGGCCGGGATCCACCGGGCAACCGCATGAGCAGCTGCCAAATGGGTCCCGGCCTTCGCCGGGATGACAATTTGGGGGCTCCGGGTGACGAGCCTCAATGAAATTCGGCGACATTCCGCTAGCCAAAGCCGAGGGGGCGATCCTGGCGCATAGCCTTAGGCTCGGCACCGCAGCAGTGCTGAAAAAAGGCCGGGTGCTGTCGCCGGAGGATATCGCGTTGATCGCCGCCTCGGGGCTCGACCATATCGTGGCGGCCCGGCTCGAACCCGGCGACATTCGCGAGGACGCGGCGGCGATGCGGATCGCCGCCGCCGCTGCCGGGGACGGTATCGCGACGGCGGCGGCCTTTACCGGCCGGGCCAATCTGTTCGCCGAGGCGCGCGGTCTCCTGGTCGTCGACCGCGACCGGCTCGACCGGCTCAATTCGGTCGACGAGGCGTTGACTCTGGGGACGCTGCCGCTCTACGCCGTGGTTGAACCGCGCCAGATGGTGGCGACGGTCAAGATCATCCCGTTCGCGGTGCCGGAAGCCGCGGTTGAGACCGCCGCAGCCGTCGCGGCGGATGGAGGGAAGCTGCTGCGCGTTGCCGCGTTCGTGCCGCACCGCGTCGCGCTGATCCAGACCCGGCTGCCCGGCTTCAAGGAAAGCATTCTCGACAAGACAAGCGAGGTGACCGCGCAGCGTCTCGCCGCGCTCGGCTCTTCTCTCGTCTCCGAGGAACGCTGCGCGCACGAATCGGCCGAGCTGGCGCCGCGCATCGCCGCGGCGATCGCCGCCGGCGCCGAGATGGTACTGGTGCATGGCGCCTCGGCGATTGTCGACCGGCGCGACGTGATCCCGGAAGCAGTCGTCGCGGCGGGCGGGCGTATCGATCATTTCGGCATGCCGGTCGATCCCGGCAATCTGTTGCTGCTCGGGCATGTCGGGGACAAGCCGGTGCTGGGCCTCCCCGGTTGCGCGCGCTCGCCCAAGGTCAACGGCTTCGACTGGGTGCTCGAGCGGCTGGTCGCCGGCCTGCCGGTCGGCCCCCATGAGATCATGCGCATGGGCGCGGGCGGGCTCCTCGCGGAAATCCCGTCGCGGCCCCTGCCGCGCGCCGCGGCGAGCCCTGCGCCCGATGCAAAACCGGGGGAAAAGAAACTCCCGCCCGGCCCACGCATCGCCGCCCTGTTGCTGGCGGCCGGCCAATCGCGGCGGATGGGCGGGCCGAACAAGCTGTTGGCCGAGATCGACGGGCGGCCGATGGTGGCGCGCGTAGCACAGCGACTGTTGTCGTCGCATGCCCGCCCGATCGTCGCGGTGCTCGGCAACCAGGCCGACGCGGTCGACACCGCGCTCGGCAAGCTGCCGGTCGAGCGGGTCCGCAATCCCGGCTTCGCCGAGGGGCTGTCGACCTCATTGAAGCGCGGCCTCCAGGCACTGTCGCACGAGTGTGACGGGGTCATCGTCTGCCTCGGCGACATGCCGCTGGTCACCGGCCGCGACCTCGACCGGCTGATCGCCGCGTTCAACCCGCTGGAGGGGCGCGCCATCATCGTGCCGACCCGCCACGGCAAGCGCGGCAACCCGGTACTATGGGCGCGGCGCTTCTTCCCGGAAATGGCCGAGCTGGCCGGCGATGTCGGCGCCAAGCACCTGATCGGCGAGCATGCCGAGCTGGTCGCCGAAGTTGAGATGGATTCGGACGGCGTCCTCGTCGATGTCGACACGCCGGACGCCCTAGCCGCGCTCCGGGACAAGGTGAAGCCGACCGCGGCGTAGCGTCTTTTCCCTCTCCCGCACCGCGGGAGAGGGGGGACCGCTCGCGACAGCCAGCGGTGGGTGAGGGTCGGCTCGTTACGGACCCGCCATCGCCCCCTCACCCCAACCCTCTCCCCCGGTGGGGGAGAGGGGGTATTTTTTCTTCTTACCGCAGCGCGTTGTGCACCAGATAGGCGGCGAAATCGGCCGGGCTCAGCTTCATGTCGCGGCGGTCGCTGTCGCCGGCGAGAGCGCGCGAGACGATGATGTGGTTCTCGACATGGTCGGCGACGACCCGGAACACTCCGGCGGCGCCCTTGAGCTTCGGGTAGAGGTTCGGGTCGATCATCTTTTCCTTCCGGGCGAGCCGTTCGTGCGCTTCGGTCTCGCTCAGCCCGTCGACCTCCTGCTGGCGAACGATCTTCCAATCGGCTTCGCCGGCCCAGCCGGCGGCGGCCAGCGCCTTCGGGTCATCGTCAGAGACGCCCAGTTTGTAGAGGTGCTTGCCGAACCCGACATCGGAGGCCCAGCGGGCGAGCTTGGCGCTGCGTGCGACATAAAGTACCGGCATCCGATTCTCGCTTTCCCGGCGCGGGAATAAATCGCTCCCCGCACCCGTTACAACGCCGCTTCTCCGGTTCCGTCAACCCCCCGGACCTCACGAGGGACCGCCGCCATGCCGATGCTGCTCGGATCTACTACCGTTGTCTGCACCCTGCTCAGCATGATGCTCGGCCAGATCACCATGGGAATGGAAGCAATCGGCGTGTTACTAGCCGCTCTCGTGTTGATGAGCGTACAACGCGAATAATCGCGGGGTGAATCGCGCAATTGGCCTGCGCCAGTTCGTCGCAACATTGCACGACTTCGGAAACTCCAGCGTTTCCGCCACTTTACGGCGCCCGGGGGAATGACCGAAACTTTCGTTACGAAGTGACACAAAAGGACATTTTTTGTTAAGCTCTGCGCGGTAATCCGTATGCGAACAGCATGGGGGAATCGCGCGGATGAAGCGACTGACGCCCAACCACCTCGCCGGCCTTGTCTTGGCCCTATCGCTGTTGGCCTCCGCTCCGGCCTCGGCGCTCGGGCTCGACCCGGCCTTCCCGGAAGCGGCGCTCGGCCCGAGCCAGACGAAGGGGGTCGTCGTCTGGAGCCACGGCCGCTCGATCAACGCCGAAGATTCGCAATCGCCCACCCCGACCTATCTGCGCGCCTTGCGCGACAATGGCTGGGACGTGATGCGGTTCGACCGGGCGAGCCGCGGCGACACGCTGACCGACAGCACCGGGCACCTCGTCGACTATGTCAGCGAACTCAAGCACAAGGGCTACAAGCAGGTCGTCCTCGCCGGACAATCCTTCGGCGCGTTCCTGGCGCTGATGGCCGCGGGCGCCTCCACCGAGGTCGACGCGGTGATCGCCACCGCCCCGGCAGCCTATGGCAGCTTCGACGACTTCTATGACAGCTATCGGCTCAACGCGACCAAGCTCTATCCGCTCTTGGAACAAGTGAAGCGCGCCCGGGTCATGGTGTTTTATTTCCATGGCGACGATTTCGATCCCGGCGGGCGCGGCGAGCGGTCGCGCGAGATCCTGTCGGCGCGCGGGTTGGGCTACGCCGTCGTCGACCAGCCGGCTTTCCTGTCCGGGCACTGGGCGTCGTCGAGCGGGCTGTTCCTGCGCCGCTATGGCAGCTGCATCCGCGACTTTGCCGAGAATGCGAGCCTGTCGGGCGAGCAGGTCTGCGCGCCGCGCTGGGGGACCAATCCGAGCGCCGAGATGAAATTGCCGGCCGAACTGGCCGATACCCGCCCGCAGCGCGAAGCGGCGACGGCGGCGACGGCTCCGACCGGCTCGGGCGCGACCCGCGACAGCGCCAAGGCGCCGCAATTTCGCGATGTCTGGTACGGGTTTTATCCGAACGGCCGCGAGGTCCTGCTCGGCGTCGAAGCGGTGCACGGCGACGACCTCACCGCGGTCTACGCGATCGGGCCGAGCATTGACGGAGCGTTTCCGGCCGCCTGGTCGCGGCGCCAAGGCCGCATCGTCGACGACAGTTTCGTGTTCGAGGAGAAGGGCAAAAGCACGCTGCGCTTTCGCCCGCGTCCGGATGGCGGCCTCGGCGCCAGCTGGAGTTCCGTCGACGGCAAGACCTCGATGGCCGCGCATTTGCGATCGATCGACCCGCAGAGCCTGGCACCGCGCGCCGGGGCGCCAGTTGGGGCGAAAGCATCAGCCCCAATATCGGCCGCTGCTGCCCACGGCGACGGTGATCAGGCCGAGAACTAGATTGATCGCGACGATCACCCGGATCTGATTGAGCTGGGCCGCGGCGGAAGGGTAATCCTGCCGCCGCACCGCCGACTGGAAGCGCCGCCACGGGGCGACATAGAGATGGACGAACAAGAGCATCATGATGATGCCGATGCCCTGCATGAGGTGGATGTGCAGGCCGATCCCGCGAAACCCGCCATAAACCCCGAAAATCATGCCGTAGCCGCTCGCCAGCAACAGCACGATCGCACCGATTACCCAGAGAAAGAACCGCTCCAGCACGCGCGACCATAGCTCGAGCCGGGGTCCCGACTCGAGCGGCGCGGTCGCCGGCCGCAGCGCCAACAGCGCGAAGAACATGCCGCCGACCCAGACGACCGCCGACAGGCTGTGAAGAACCAGCGCTGATGTAGCGAACGCGACGGTGTCGCCCACCGTTCAGTTGCCGTAAGCGGGGGCGCGGCGGGCCAGTCCATCGTGCAGGTCGAGGATACGCCCGCGCCAGGCGCGCACCGGATCGTCTTCCGCGAGCACCTCGAAATCGCTGATCGCCCGTGCCCACTGGAAGGCGCCGAACACGATGTAATCGGCGTAACCGGGAGCCTCGCCCGCAAGAAAATCCTGCCGCTCGACCGTGCGGCGCAACGGGTCGAGGCTGGCGCGGAAGGCGGGCAGCCGCGCGGCGCGGTCGCCGACGAATTCCTCGAGCGTGGCGCCGAAACGCTTTTCCCGGTCGCCTCGGAAATAAGCCTGATCCTCGGGGCCGATATGGCGGTAGATGTCGAGCAGGACCAGGCGAATCAGCCCGAGATGCAGCACCGTGTCGGTCCAGTTCTGGACAAAGCGCGCGAGCGCGCGGCTGGTATCGCCGCCAAAGAGGGAGGGTCGGTCGGGATAGCGCTCCTCGAGGTAATCGGCGATCGTGGTCGAATCATGCACGACCCGATCGCCGTCGCGGATCACCGGCACCCGGCCCACATTCGGTTGCGGCAGCTTGTCCTTCTCGGCGAAGCGCCACGGCACGGTCTCGACCGCGAGCCCCTTATGAGCCAGCGCCATCTTGGCGCGCCAGCAGAACGGGCTGAAGCGGCGGTCCGCCTCGATTCCGGCCAGGTCGTACATCGTGATCGCCATTGCGCACCTCTGGAGTGTCTCCCGCGAGATTGCTTCGTCGCGCCGCTCCTCGCAATGACAACTCTATCGCTCACGGCTTGGGCGGGCGGAAATCCTGGTCCGGAAAGGCAGAGACGGTCGGCGCCTGGATCACGATCATCGCATGATCGGCGCTCTGATGGCAGGCGTTGCAGGAGGCGGTCAGCTCCCCGTAAGCCTTAGTGAAGGCGGCCTGGTCCTTGGCCTTGATCGCCGCGTCGAGAGCCGTCATCGGCGGCCGGACGGTCGAGTCGATCGCCGCCGGCACGGCCAGCGCCCCATGTTTCGGCACGAGTCGAGCGACGTCGTCGAAGCTCTCACGCAGCTCGCTCAGCTCGTAGGCGGCATAGGGCCAATTCTGGTCGCTGCCGGCCAGGCCGAGCTTGGTGTGGCGCGGCTGCACGAACGCGGTCATCAGGTCGCCGAGTTCGGGGTGGTAGGGGGAAGCGGATTTGGTCTCGTGCATGGGCATGGCGGGCATGCTGCCATGCTGTTGCGCCATGCCGGGCAGCGGCGCAACGAGAGCACCAAGCACGATGCTGGCGAGGATCAATCGAGGCAGGCACGGCATGGTCGGCGGATCCTATCGGACGATGGCGGCGACCAGTGTGGTGGCGATGGCGCCGAAGATCACGACCAGCCAGGGCGGCACCGCCCATAGCGCGAGCAGGAGAAAGGCCACGATGCCGAGGGCGAAATCGGCGGGGCCGAAGATCGCGCTCGTCCATACCGGCCGGTAGAGCGCGGCGAGCAGCAGCCCGACGACGGCCGCGTTGACGCCAAGCAGCGCCAATTGCACGGCGGGGCGGCGCCGCAGCGCGTCCCAGAACGGCAACGCCCCGATCAGCAGCAGGAATGACGGCAAAAAGATCGCCACCAGGCAGAGAAGGCCGCCGACCCAGCCATTCGGCGCCGGTCCCATCACCGTGCCGAGATAGGCCGCGAACGTGAAGAGCGGCCCCGGCACGGCTTGGGCTGCGCCGTAGCCGGCGAGGAACGCATCATTCGACACCCAGCCTGGCGGCACGACCTCGGCCTGCAATAGCGGCAGCACGACGTGACCGCCGCCGAACACCAGCGCGCCCGAGCGGTAGAACGAATCGAACAGCTTGATCGGTTGCGCCGGCAGCGCCGCGGCGAGCAGCGGCAACCCGATCAGCAACCCGAAAAACAGGAGCGCGGCGGCGATCGACAAGCTGCGCGGCAGGTGCACCGCGAGCGGTGCGCTCGGTTGGGCCGATGCCGTGTTCGCCAGCAAGCCCCAGCCGATGAGCCCGCCAACGACGATCGCGCCGACCTGGCCGGCGGCCGAGGGCACCGCGAGGGCGAGGATCGCCGCGCCGACCGCGACGCTGGCGCGTTCCTTGTCGGGGCACAGGCTGCGCGCCATCCCCCAAACCGCCTGCGCGACGACGGCGACGGCGACGATCTTCAGCCCGTGCAACCAGGCGGCGTGCGACAGATCGCCAAACCGGGTCACCCCGTAGCCGAAGAGGATCATCGCCATTGCCGACGGCATCGTGAAGCCGAGCCAGGCGGCGAACGCACCCGGCAGACCGGCGCGCAGGATGCCGATGCTCATGCTGACCTGCGTGCTCGCCGGCCCGGGCAAGAACTGGCACAGCGCGACGATGTCGGCATAACTGTGCTCGTCAAGCCATTTGCGGCGCTCGACGAACTCGGCGCGGTAATAGCCGAGATGGGCGACCGGCCCGCCAAAGCTGGTCACGCCGAGGCGAAGGAAGATGCGAAACACCTCCGCCGCGGTGCCGGCGGGTTTCCCAATGGACCGCGGGCCTCTGGCCCGCATGCGGGCGGGACGCCCGCGGTCCGCCTTGGCCATGATCAGGTTTCGCCGCGCGACAAGGGGCGACCGTCCATGCCGTCGTAATCCCTGTGCAGGTGGCGCAGCACGGTCGGCGCGATGTCGATGAGCGAGGTCGGCTCGTGCCGCGGGCCGCGGGCGAAGCCGCCGCCCTCGATCATCAGAAACGGCCGCTGCTCGTTCGGGCCAAGCCCGCCATGCTGGCCAAAGCCGATCTTGCTCTCGCTGTCGGCCGGATCCTGCACGATCGGGCAATAGCCGCGCACCCCGTGCGGGTTGGCGCGGTCCTCGCCGGCAAGCGTCACCGCGACCCGCATCGCCGTGTCGGTCGGCAGGCCTACTGCCGCCAGCCGGTGGCCGACGAACACTTCGCCGACCCAATCCTCGGCGGCGAGGAAGCGCGCGACCTGCTTTACGAGATCGCCGTCGGGCTGGGCGAAATAAAGGGTCGCAGCGGTGCCGTTGGGCGCGACGACGAGATCGGGCGACTCGGGACCCTGCTTCAGCCCGGCCGCGATCAGCAGCCCGTCGAGATCGACCGCCCGGGTGATCGTCTCCATGCCGTGGTCGGAACCAGTGACGAACAGGATGTCGTTGCCGGAAGGATCGAGCCGGCGGACGGTTTCGAAGACCTGCCGCGCGCAGGAATCGGCGCCGGCGATCGCGCGGCGGTGCTCGGGCGAGCCGAGCGGCGAATGGTGGCCGGTATAATCGGGCTCCGACAGCCACATGATGGCCAGCGCCGGGGCGCGCTCCTCAAGGATCTCGGCGCAGAACCGTTCGGTCATCGCACGGTCGCCGGCGGTCCCCTTCTTGAGCACGGCGCTCGCCGGGTCATCGACCGGCCGGCGCCCCGGCCCATAGCTGCCGGCTGCGTGGTAGACAAAGCCATGCCCGTCGGGGTCCTGGAAATAGGCCGCACCGGGCGAGACATTGGCGCAGGAGATCGATGTCTCACCGTGCCGGCGCAGCCGTTCGGCGAGGGTCGGCACATGCAGGGTGCGGCCGGTCGCGCGGCGCAGCCGGTCGGGAAAATCGGGGTGGCCGGCCGAGCGGCAGACCAGCCCCTCGCCTTCGTCGAGCGCCATCGTGTTGCCGAGGAGGCCATGGCGCGCCGGAAGGCAACCGGTCGCGATCGAGGCGGCGCTCGCCCGCGTCGTCGACGGGAAGACGCTGCGATGGGCGGCAAAGCGGGAAGCGCGCTCCGCCAGTTCGACGAGAAACGGCGTATCGGCGGGCGTAATCAGATCGGCACGCAAACTGTCGCAAATTACAATGACGGCCCGGGTACCTTGGGTCATGGCGCAACCCCGTTCAGCGCAAACTCGAAGATCGCGAAATTGCGCAGCCTTTGGGACTGCGACAGCAGACGATAATTCTCGCTCAGCGGGTGCGACAAGAGGAACGGCACGGTCTGCTCGAAGGCCCCGCCATGCGAGCGCAACCGATGCCCGGCGAGCGCCGACAGATCGTGCTCTGCTTCGCGCGCGCCGATCACCGTGTTGCGGTCGCCGGTCACCACCAGATCGGCCTCGCGCTCGTAGGGCAGCTCGTAGCGCTCGGAAGCTTCGGCGCGGGTCAGCACCGCATCGATGCCGGCCAGGGCGCGCACGGCATCCGCCAGCGCCGCGATCGGCACGCCCGTCTTACGGTAGACCCGGACGAACGAGCCGAGAGCGCCGTGATGGCGCACGAATGGGTCGGTGATCGGGCAAATCACCCGCACGGCGCCGAGCCCGAACTGCGCGTTGAGGATGTCCTCGAGAAACAGCAGATGCGGGCGCCCATCGGGGAGCGCCTTGTCGTTCATGCCGTGATCGGCGGTGACGGCGACGACGCAGCCCAATTCTTCAAGGCGTGCGAGACGGTCGTCGAGGGCGCGGTGAAACGCCAGCGCCTCGGGCTCCTCGGGCGCATGGCCGTGCTGCACGTAATCAGACAACGACAAATAGAGGAGCTGCGCACGCCCCTGCTCGACGAGGCGGATGCCGGCATCGAGCACAAAGAGCGAGAGATCGGCCGAATACATGTCGGGTGTGGCGCGCCCGACCAGCGCCTCGACGCCCGCGATACCGTGCTCGGCCAGCGTGCAGCGATCGGCCTGCTCGGACGAGAAGCAGATCCCGCCGGCGCCAATATCCATCCCGCTGGCGAGCAAGCGGCGCAATTTGTCCTTGGCGGTGATGGCAGCGACCCTGACCCCGGCCTGCGACATCAGGGCAAGAACCGTTTGGCCACGCACCATCTCGGGGTCGGTCATCATGATTTCGGCGCCGCTGTCGCGGTCGAGCGCGAAATTGCCGGAGATGCCGTGCGACGCCGGCGGCGCGCCGGTGACGATCGAGAGGTTGTTCGGGTTGGTGAAGGTCGGCATCGCCGCCTCGGCCAGCGCGTAAAACCCGGCTTCGCGCCAGCGCGCGACGGTCGGCAGCACCCCGGCCTCCAGCCCCGCATCGAGATAGGAAGGATCGCACCCGTCGGCGCAGATCACCACAGTCGGACGCGTCGGGACCAGGTATGAGCGGCCGTTGAGCTCGATCGACTGCATTTCTTCATCCGGGACCGCGGGCGTCACGCCCGCATAGGGCGGCCGGGACGGCCGCGGTCCAAAAGAGGGTTATCAAAACGTCGCGCCGGATTGCAGCCAGTGGTGCACGATTTCTTCGCCCGTGGCGAACCACACCTTGTCATGCGCGGCGATGTAGCCGAGCGCCTCGTCGAGCCCGGCGATGCGGTGCGGCACGCCGATCAGATAGGGATGGAGGCAGATCGCCATCACCCGGCCGGATTGCGCGCCCTCGGCATAGAGTGTGTCGAACTGGCGCTTTATCGCGGCGACGAACTGCTCGATCGTGCCGTTCCTTGTGTGGAGGAACGGCGAATCGTTGATCTCGTAGGAATAGGGGATCGAGACCAGCCTTCGGCCGCCGACATCCATCAGATAGGGCTGGTCGTCATTGACCCAGTCGGCGACATAGAGACAGCCCTCGTCGATCAGGTAGTCGAGCGTGTGCCAGGTCTCGGCGAGCCCTGAGCCGAGCCAGCCGACCGGCTTTTTGCCGGAGAGCGCGGCGATCTTGGCGAGGGCCCGGGCGATCGATTGGCGTTCTTCCTCCGGCTCCATCTGATTGAGCCAGCGCGAATTCGTTTCGTTGTGGCCGAGGATCTCCCAGCCCAGCTCGACCGCCGCCTTCACGATCTGCGGGTGATGGTCGCAGATGTCGCTGTTGAGGTTGGCGCAGGCGCGGATCTTGTGCTTTTGCAGCACCTCCATGATCCGCCAGATGCCGACCCGGTTGCCATAATCGCGCTGCGCCCAGGCGCGCACCGTGGGGGCCGGCGGCGGGCTTGTGTCGTAGGGGCTGCCGGGGATGCCGATGCTCAGCGGAAAGAACTCGATATTGGGGACGACCCAGACCGCGAGCCGAGCGCCGCCCGGCCATTCGAGCTTTGGCCGGTCGTTGATCGGCACATAGGGGAACGGACCGTAATCGCGCGGTTCCATCGGGGCCTCCATCGCGGCAGGATCGAGACCTCGAACTATAGACCGAATCGGCGGAGGGCAGTGTGGAGATTGGCGATCGGGCGAGGCTCCAATGGTATCGCTTCGGCGATTTTCCCGCGGCGCTACTCTATGACGTGCTGCGTTTTCGCCAGGCGATCTTCGTCGTCGAGCAGCGCTCGCCGTTTCCCGATCTCGACGGGCGCGACGAACGCGCGGAGCACCTCCTGATGCGGGTCGATGGCGAGTTCGCCGGCTATTCGCGACTGATCCCCTATCCGGCCGAGGTGCGCGTCGCGATCGGGAGGGTCGCGGTCGCCGCCCCGCTGCGCCGCCACGGGCTCGCCCGCCTTCTGATGGCGGAAGCGCTCGCCCGCTGCGCGCGCGATTACCCGGATTGCACCGTCACCCTCACCGCACAGACCTATCTGGCGCCGTTCTACGAGACAATCGGCTTCCGCACCGCATCCGCACCGTTCGACGATTACGGCCTGCGCCATGTCGAAATGGCGCGCTAAGCGATGGCTCAGCGTAGCCAGTTCTCGATGCGCAGATCGGGTACGTGTGAGAATTCGCTCTCGTTTGCGGTCACCAACGTGAGATCGAGCGCCAGAGCGTGCGCTGCGATCAGCATGTCGTTGCTGCCGATGGGCGTACCCGCGCGTTCGAGCCGCGCTCTGAGATCGGCATAAGTCACGTCGGCGGGAGGCTCAAACGCCAGGACATCGACAGTATTGAGGAGTTCACTGACCCGAGCCGTCAGCCGTCGTGACCCCCTCTTGGCCGCGCCAAAGCGTAATTCCGCTGCGGCAATGATGCTCGTGCACATTGCGGCTTGGCCCAGCTGGGCGATACGCTCGGGAACCCGACCTTTGGGATCGCGGATGGCGTTGGAGAGAATATTCGTATCAAGCAGATAACGTTCCATCAAAGCTCGACGTCTTCAGGGGGCGGGTCCTCAATTTCGGGAAATTCTTCGTCTATCGGCTCCCATGACCGAAGAAGCTCCAACAGCGATTTTTTCGGCGCCGGCTCGATCACCAGCCGGTCGCCCTCCTTACGCATTATCGCTTCGTGGCCCGGGATCTCGAATTCACGAGGAATGCGAACCGCTTGGTTGCGCCCGTTCCTGAAGAGTTTGACGACGCGCTCCGCTGACATTACCGCTCCGCAGCATAAGCATATGCCTTTGACATATGCTTATGCTGCGGGTGCGTCAAGCGATCCTCGTTCACACTCACTCCGACGAGCGGTTCGCGTTATATTTGACGAAGCGGCCCGTCGGCCGCGATCCAACCGGAGAGTGGCATGGAAACGCGCGCTGCCGTCGCTCATAAAGCCGGCCAGCCCCTGGCCATCGAGACCGTGCGGCTCGACGGCCCAAAGGCCGGCGAGGTGCTCGTCGAAGTGAAGGCGAGCGGCATCTGCCATACCGACGCCTATACGCTCTCGGGGGCCGATCCCGAAGGGCTGTTCCCGGCAATCCTCGGCCATGAGGGGGCGGGGATCGTCGTCGATGTCGGCCCCGGGGTCGCGAGCCTCAAGAAGGGCGACCACGTCATCCCGCTCTACACGCCGGAATGCCGGCAGTGCGAATCGTGCCTTTCGCACAAGACCAATCTGTGCACCGCGATCCGCGCGACGCAGGGAAGGGGCGTGATGCCCGACGGCACCAGCCGGTTCGCGCTCGGCGGCGAGACGATCCACCACTACATGGGCACCTCGACCTTTGCGAATTTCACCGTGTTGCCCGAGATCGCGGTGGCGAAAATCCGCGAGGACGCGCCGTTCGACAAGGTCTGCTACATCGGCTGCGGCGTGACGACCGGGATCGGCGCGGTGATCAACACGGCCAAGGTCGAGCCCGGCGCCCGGGTCGTCGTATTCGGGCTCGGCGGCATCGGGCTCAATGTCGTACAGGGCTGCCGGATGGTCGGCGCCGACATGATCGTCGGGGTCGACCTCAACCCGCGTCGACGGGCGCTGGCCGAGCAGTTCGGCATGACCCATTTCGTCAACCCGAGCGAAGTCGCCGGTGACCTCGTGCCGTATCTCGTCGATCTGACCAAGGGCGGGGCCGATTACAGCTTTGAATGCATCGGCAATGTCGCGACGATGCGCCAGGCATTGGAATGCACGCATCGCGGCTGGGGGGTCAGCGTCATCATCGGCGTCGCCGCCTCGGGCCAGGAGATCAGCACACGGCCGTTTCAGCTGGTCACCGGCCGGGTCTGGAAGGGCACCGCCTTTGGCGGCGCCCGCGGCCGCAGCGACGTGCCGCGCATCGTCGACTGGTACATGGACGGCAAGATCAAGATCGACGAGCTGATCACCCACCGCCTCGCGCTCGACGACATCAACCAGGGCTTCGACCTGATGCACGCCGGCGAATCGATCCGCAGCGTCGTGATCTACTGAATGTCCGACGCAAGATGATCGGTGCATCGGTCATTCATCGTCACCCCCGCGAAAGCGGGGGTCCAGAGCAACAGCTGTGCCTTCCCACCTGGATTCCCGCGTTCGCGGGAATGACGTGAAAAGAGACGTGGTAAGGCGATGAGCGGGCCGGATTACCTGCTGGCGATCGATCAGGGGACGACCAGCACCCGCGCGATCCTCTTCGACGACGCCGGCGCCGTGCTGCACACCGCGCGCCGGGAGTTGAGACAGATCTATCCGCGGCCGGGGTGGGTCGAGCATGACCCGGAGGAAATCTGGCAGGCGGTCGTGACGACCTGCAGCGAGGCGATCGCCGCCGCCGAGGGACGGGCGATTGCCGCGATCGGCATCACCAATCAGCGCGAAACCACAGTGCTATGGGAGCGCGCCACCGGCCGCCCGGTCTACAACGCGATCGTCTGGCAGGACCGGCGCACCGCCGAGTTGTGCGAAAGCTGGCGCGCCGCCGGGCTGACCGAGCCGGTCGCCGCGCGCACCGGTCTCGTCATCGACCCCTATTTTTCGGCCTCTAAGATCCGCTGGCTGCTCGATGCGCTCCCCGACCTCGCCGGGCGTGCCCGCGCCGGCGAGATCCTGTTCGGTACGGTCGACAGCTTCCTCCTATGGCGGCTGATGGGCGGCCGGCTGCATGCCACCGACGTCACCAACGCCTCGCGCACGATGCTGTTCGATCTGCGGCGCCTCGATTGGGATGACGAGCTGCTCGGCGCCTTCGGGATCCCCCGCGCGATGTTGCCCGAGACCCGCGACAACGACGGCGATTTCGGGAGCACCGATGCCGGGCTCTTCGGCGCTGCTATCCCGATCGCCGGGATCGCCGGCGACCAGCAGGCCGCGGCGATCGGTCAGGCCTGCTTCCGCCCCGGCATGGTCAAATCGACCTACGGCACCGGCGCGTTCGCGCTGATCCACACCGGCGCCGAGCCGGCCCAATCGCGCCACCGCCTGCTGACGACGCTGGCCTATCGGCTCGGCGGCGAGGCGGCCTATGCGCTTGAGGGCAGCATCTTCATCGCCGGCGCCGCGGTGCAATGGCTGCGCGACCGGCTGCACGCCGTCGCGGCGGCGGGCGAGACGCAGGCGCTCGCCGAACGCGCCGACCGGCGTCAGCGCGTCTATTTCGTACCGGGCTTCGCCGGACTCGGCGCGCCCTACTGGTCGCCCGAGGCGCGCGGCGCGCTCTCCGGCCTCACGGCGGAATGCGGCCTCGCCGAGATCGCGCGGGCGATTCTCGAAGCGGTCGGCTATCAGACGCGCGACCTGATCGCCGCGATGACCAGCGATTGCGGGCTCGCGATCGACAGCCTGCGGGTCGATGGCGGCATGGCGGCGAGCGATTGGACGATGCAGTTCCTCGCCGACATCCTGCCCGCCCGGGTCGACCGGCCGGCTTCGCTCGAGACGACCGGGTGGGGTGCGGCCTATGTCGCAGGGCTCGCCCGCGGGCTCTGCCCCGAGCCGCAAGCGATGATGGAAGGCTGGTCGGCGGCCCGCTGTTTCACCGCCACAATGCCCGATGCCGAACGCGAGGAGCGCTATGCCGGATGGCGTCGGGCCGTCGCGGGCGTACTGGCGGCGGTGGCGCCATGAGACCTCCCGGAAACCTGCTGTGCGACCTCCCCGATGCGGGCGTCGGCGAAGTCGGCGATACGCTCCTTGCCGTGCCGGGGCTGCGGATCGAACGCATCGTCTCACTCGGGCAAACCAGTCCGCCCGGGTTCTGGTACGACCAGCCGCAGGCCGAATTTGTATTGCTGCTCGCCGGCGCGGCGCGGCTGCGATTCGCCGACGAGGAAGCGGAGCGCGCGCTCGGTCCCGGCGACTGGGTCCAGATCGTGGCGCACCGGCGCCACCGCGTCGCGTGGACCGACCCTCAACATCCGACCGTGTGGCTCGCGGTGTTTCACGAGTAGGGGTCGCCGCACCCTTCACAGAGGCCGGCCATGCCATTAGGTTAGGGCGTCTCAATCCGGATCCGCGCCATGTCCTTTCTCGCCAACCGACTCGCTCGCGTAAAGCCCTCGCCGACGATGGCGATCACCGCGCTTGCCACCGAATTGAAGGCGGCCGGGCGCAACGTCATCGCGCTGTCGCAGGGCGAACCCGATTTCGACACCCCGCCCAACATCCGCGAGGCGGGCATCGCCGCGATCCAGCGCGGCGAGACGCGCTATACCGTGTTCGACGGGCGCATCGAGCTGAAGCGCGCGATCTGCGGCAAATTCAAGCGCGAGAACGGGCTCGATTACGAGACCTCGCATATCACCGTCAGCAATGGCGGGAAGCAGGTGCTCTACAACGCGCTGGTCGCGACGCTCAGTCCGGGCGACGAAGTTGTGATCCCGGCGCCGTACTGGGTCTCCTACCCCGAGATGGTGCTCTTGTGCGACGGCGAGCCGGTGCCGGTGCCGTGCCCGCAGAACAACGGCTTCAAATTACGCCCCGAGGATCTCGACGCGGCGATTACGCCCAAGACCAAATGGCTGATCCTCAACTCGCCCTCGAACCCGTCCGGCGCAGGCTATACTGAATCTGATTTGAAGGCGCTCGCCGAGGTGCTGCTCAAGCACGAGCATGTCTGGATCATGACCGACGACATGTACGAGCACGTCGTCTACGACGATTTCCGATTTACGACGATCGCCCAGGTCGAGCCGCGGCTCTACGAGCGCACCCTCACCGTCAACGGCGTCTCGAAAGCCTATTGCATGACCGGCTGGCGCATCGGTTATGCCGGCGGCCCGCAGGCGCTGATCAAGGCGATGGGCGCGGTCCAGTCGAACTCGACCGCCAACCCGTGCTCGATCAGCCAAGCCGCGGCGATCGAGGCGCTCAATGGCCCGCAGGATTTCATCCCCAAGCACAATTTTCTATTCAAGGAGCGCCGCGACCTCGTCGTCGATTTGTTGAACAAGGTGCCCGGGCTCTTTTGCCCGCGCCCCGAAGGCGCCTTCTACGTCTACCCCTCCTGCGCCGGCCTCATCGGCAAGCGCACCCCCGACGGCAAGATGATCGAGGATGACGAGGGGTTCGTGCGCTACCTGCTCGAAGCCGAGGGCGTCGCCGTCGTGCACGGCGCGGCCTTCGGCCTGGCACCGCATTTCCGCATCTCCTACGCGACCTCGAACGAGGAGCTGCGCGACGCCTGCGCCCGCATCGAGCGCGCCTGCCGCGCGTTGCAATAGCAAAAAGTATCACTCCGGCGAAGGCCGGGACCCACTGTGCCGCCTCTGAGCCAGTGGAGAAATGGACCCCGGCCTGCGCCGGGGTGACGAACTAAAGTGGGCGACGAGGATTTGGACGATCCCAGATTCCGATTGCCTCGCCAGAGGCGGCGCGCCACGATCCGGTAATGTAGAATGGGTGCCCGCGCCGCAGCGCGGCCAGGCCCGGAATGTCGTGGAGGATCTCGATGCCTAGCGCCCCCCGCTGTGTCGCTCTGGTCGGACCGTATCTGTCGGGCAAGACGACATTGCTCGAAGCGCTGTTGTTCGCCAGCGGCACGACCAGCCGGCGCGGCAGCGTGCGCGACGGCAGTTCGGTCGGCGATCACGCCGCCGAGGCGCGCGCCCGGAGCATGTCGACCGAGATCAACGTCGCCAACGCTACCTTCCTCGGTGACCCGTGGACGATCCTCGATTGCCCGGGCTCGGTCGAGCTGTTGTACGAGGCGCAGCAGGCGATGCTGGTCTCCGATGTCGTCGTCGTGGTGTGCGAGCCCGAGGTCGAGCGTGCGATCACGGTCAGCGCGCTCCTGCGCTTTCTGAGCCGCCACGACATCCCGCACATGCTGATCATCAACAAGCTCGACGCCGCGAACGCGCGGGTGCGCGACGTGCTGGCGGCGCTGCAGGGCCTGTCGGACCGCCCGCTGGTGCTGCGTCAGGTGCCGCTGCGCGGGCCCGAAACCGAGATCACCGGCTACGTCGATCTGGTCAGCGAGCGCGCCTACAGCTACCGGCCTGGCCAGGCCTCCGATCTGATCCCGCTGCCCGACGATTTCTGGGACCGCGAAGGCGAAACCCGGACCACCCTTGTCGAGAAGCTCGCCGATTTCGACGATGCGCTGTTGGAGCAGCTGCTCGAGGATGTGCAGCCCTCGAAGGAGGAGATCTACAAGCACCTGACCCAGGATTTTCAGCGCAACCTGATCGTCCCGGTGTTTGTCGGAGCGGCCGGCCAGGATTATGGCGTGCGCCGACTGTGGAAGGCGTTGCGCCACGAGACGCCCGGCCCGGCCGAAACCGCCGCACGGCTCGGCATCGCCGCCACCGGCGAGCCGCTGGCCCAGGTGTTCAAGACCTTTCACCTGCCGCATACCGGGAAATTGTCGCTGTCGCGCGTCTGGCGCGGTCCGATATCGGAAGGCATGGTGCTCAACGGTACGCGCGTCGCCGGGGTGGTGCACCTCGTGGGCGGACAGCATGAGAAGGTAGCAGCCGCTCAGATGGGTGAGGTCGTCGGGCTGACCCGGATGGAGGAAATCGCCACCGGCGCGGTCCTGACCCCGTCAGGCAAGGCTGAAACGCTTCCGCAACCCGAGCTCTTACAGCCGGTCTACGGCCTTGCCGTCCATGCCGAAAAGCGCGGCGACGATGTCAAGCTGACCGGCTCGATCGGTAAGCTGATCGAGGAGGACCCCACCCTGCAACTCGAGCAGAATGCCGAACTGCGCGAGATGGTGCTGTGGGGCCAGGGCGACGTGCATCTGCAGATCGCGATGGACCGACTGCGCAACCGCCACAATCTGGCGGTGGTCGGTCATCACGCCGCGGTGCCATACAAGGAGACGATCCGCCGCGCCACCCAGCAACATTCGCGCTTCAAGCGCCAAAGCGGCGGACATGGGCAGTTCGCCGACTGCACGATCGACGTGAAGCCACTGCCCCGCGGGTCGGGGTTCACCTTTACCGACAGCGTCGTCGGCGGCGCGATCCCGCGCAACTACATCCCGGCGGTCGAGGAAGGGATCATCGAAGCGCTGGTCCACGGCCCGCTCGGCTTCCCGGTCGTCGATCTCGCGGTCACCCTGCTCACCGGCCAATTCCACGCGGTCGACAGCTCGGACATGGCGTTCAAGACCGCCGGCCGGCAGGCGATCCAGGAAGCATTGCCGAAATGCGAACCGACCCTCCTGGAGCCGATCGACTCGGTTGACATATCGGTGCCTAACGCCTTCACCGCCCGCGCCCAGCGCCTCATTTCGGGGCGGCGCGGGCAGATCCTCGGCTACGACGCCAAGCCGGACTGGCCCGGCTGGGACGTCGTCAGGGCCCAGCTGCCGCGCAACGAATTGCACGATCTGATCGTCGAACTGCGCTCCTTGACCCTCGGCGTCGGCAGCTTCGCCCGCCAGTTCGATCACATGCAGGAACTGAGCGGCCGCCCGGCAGAGAAGGTCATCCAGAGCCGCGCCCAGGAAGCCGCGCAGTAGCCTCCGCTATGCCCCTCACCCCAGCCTTCTCCCGTAAACGGCCGTAAACGGGGAGAGGGGGAGCTGAGGCAGATTCCCAGAATCATCCTGCGACAGGTTTGCTAGGCATCTCAGCGGCGTTCCCTCTCCCCGTTTACGGGGAGAGCAACTGTGTTGTTGAGAGGTAGCCCGGTGATCGGCCGGGCTCAAGGCTGGCGCTGCGCGCCCCCGCCTCCGGCGGCTGCGGCCTTGACCCCGGCCGCCCACCGGTCTGGCTGGCATTCATGC
>WNFC01003722.1_pt1 | contig 21477 bp, 26 predicted proteins | sample 5400541 | NCBI WGS metagenome assembly WNFC01 (sample SAMN13153342, study PRJNA577476) | soil metagenome | isolation source: 120 cm saprolite under Douglas fir tree site 2 hole 2 replicate 1 | place: USA:California | collected 2015-04-18
AGCAGATCATTCTCTTTCTTCAGCAGTGTCGTAAGCGATGCTGTAGTAATGAGCTGATCGTAATACGCCTTCGCATCGAAGGCCGGCGAATCTGCTGCCTTGTTAACCGGGTGTGGGGTATTTCACGAGAGCGCTGACCTAAATCCATTGGACCCATGGGTCGACTGGATGGTGGTGGCGGAGTGATGTTTAACCCATAGTGTTTGCGTAGCAAATCTCTTGCCCTTCTCTTCGAGCGTTCCGGAGGGGCGGTCGCAGGGGAAGTAACTGAGCCGATGGTTGGCTGTGGAGACGCAGCGGTCGGCGTGATCGCAGACCGCGGAGAGCCGGAAGGCTGCGGCGCAGAGTGAGGACGTAGGGGAGACGGAAGCACCTTGTTCGAAGACCTCGGCCTAGGTGGTGTGATCGAAGTAGTCGTGGGTGAATGTGAATCTGGAGGAGACATGATGAGATACGGAGTGTGCGGTCCAGCGCAGAGAGAATGTCAGTCACATGACATGGTAAACGCGTCGCGTCGCATTATGCGAGTGGACACTCTCGTTAATAGCGACTACACCTTATCTAATGACCGAGGGAAAAGCCGACTGGATAATCGAAGATAGCGAAGAGGAAGACCAACTGTCGGAAATCGACGGTCACCCTTCTGTCTCTCCCATTCTCCCAGGTGCGCATCATCGTAGCTAGGGTTGGGCCCGTACCAGTGACGTACCTTCCCTCGTATCTTCGTTAGAGGATGCTATCTCCAGCATAAAGCCCTTCACATCAGTACCTGCTGAGAATAATTCACACATATCCTCTGTTGGACCTGACCACTCCGCGAGGACAACAATCTCGTCCTTCCCGCCGCCCCTTCATGTCGACTTGTCTTCAATCTCGGAAGCCTCGAGTAAGAAAAACTCGAGACCACGCCCTAGACCAATATTTACTCGCACCGGTGCTAACCCCAAAATGAACACGTCCATCAGCGACCCTGTTTTCCCCCGTACGCCAAGTTCTGACCGCAGGGATCAACCCATGGTCGTGGCCCTTTCTGATTCTACGGTGGCCAAGGGCGCTACATACGTTACTGGCCCCGATTTTAACGACTTTTCCCCGGACATCGCTGAGCGTGCCAAGATGCGCACCCGCAAATCCACAAAGCGCTCTCCACAGTATTCAGAAGATGTCATTGACATCACTGATGATGACCTTGTCACGACACCGGCCCGAAAGTCGAAAGAAAAGCCGAAACTACGCCCAATCAGACGTACTGGAAACGATCCACAGTTGCCGTCCGACCCTGTGACAATCCCAATACCCAGCTCGAGCCCATTATTGCCGCCCTCGGACCCATTTCCTGCAAGTACAGTGATCAACTCTACTCCTCCACGGCCCTATCCCCTTGATGTAACTGCTGCTCCCGACTCTCCGCCTCAGCAGAGCCCCACACAAAGAAGGAAACGGAAACGTACTGGTCATCCCCACTCACCAGTAGATGACCTTCCCGACCTGAATTGGCCGACGACTATGCAAGTTAGTGTCACGTCGCCTCGGTCAGAACACCGACCACCTTTGGAGGGTAATTTCGGTGCTACATGTGCAGTGGAATGCGGCCAAAATCTGAACACCGATGAGAAGAATAATGAGCACGGATATGAGGTGAAAAGAACGCCCAAGAAACCCAAGAGTTCGAAAGAAACTGAAAAGGACGACGGCAGCGCAAGCGCCAGGCCAGAGAGTAAGGGGGCCAATAAATCCAGGAAGAAAACCGTGTTAGAGGTTGTAATCACGTCACCGCGCCAGCAAGGGAGGAAGAAGGTCAAAGCGAATAAGAAGGATAGCAGAAGTCTGGAAAGCAATAGCTCCGAGTCGAGAAACGATCGTCTAGCTTCGTCTCTCATCGCTGCAGAACTTGCGCCCAAAACCGTTGAAGGCGAGGACGGACATGTGTCTCCTCAACAGGCGTCTGACGGTGAGGACGAACTGATACTCGCTCCGAAGAGGCAGTCGTCATCTAGGGGCAAACCCCACAAAAGAACGCAAAAAACACGTGAACCTCATTCCGTAGATAGCGGGGCTCCTCCAGGAATCGGACCAAGGAACGAACGAGTTGCGGTAGGCGAGGAGGAAGGAGAGGAGTCCGGAAAAGATGAGCATGATGCGGAAGGTGCATCCACCTCCCGCACCCGCGAGTACGATAAGTCCAGGTCGCGCGCAACCGAACCCGAAAGACCGGCTGCACCGCTCCAGGTTGGTCTGATGGCAATTTCAGCGGTTTCCATGACTTACCCCACCTAGGAGAATCCGCAGCCCAGTGTCTCTGTCCAAGAGGATGACCGGCCGAAACCAGACCCCACAAAAGAAACGCCAGCCCCAGGCAAATTACGTTATACACTCAGTCGTTTTGACCAGAAGACCCCCATGCGGGAGCTGATCAGGCGTGCCGCCTCGCATCCGAGCGCGCCGTTTTCAGCCTCCTCGTCTCCAATCGCGTCCCCTCTCGCGAAGACGACCAAGTCCGCGCTTCGCCGCATCGCACCGTTACACGCAACTCGACGTACCCCGCCGCCGCCTCCGCCACGGCCGCCACCACCAAAGAAGAGCAAGAAGATGCTCCAGTTAGAGGAGAAGTGGGAGATGGAGCTGGAGGATGAGGTGGAGGGCTGGTGGGCGCTGACCGATGAGGAAAGACAGGACTGGAGAAGAGGCAAGAGGGACAAGGAGCTAGGTTACGATGATTGACCGTACTTTTCGGGGGGGACAGTGCCGTGTACTCGTAGAGACCGTCTTGTAGACTTCGGACTTCGGTGAATTTGACATTGGTGGCCGTCCTTCGAACAAAAGAGCAGACAATTGGCTGCAGTGACGGCCGACATTCACACTCGTCAGTACTGTATCATGGCATGGACACTCTCGATGCGTCGCACAAGTCTATTCTGCTATTCGACGACGGATGCCCATAGCGACCCGAATATTTGAAGCCCTTACGATAGCAGAGCAGTGGCAGAGCTCTTTACAATATGACAGTCATTTTCCACGGCCCGAGCACTCGCGTTTACCCATCATGATATGACTTCTTCCCGTCACTGAGAATACTGGACCGCGTCCCGTTTTATGGGCTGTCTTGACAACGGCAAAATACAAAGATGTCGAGCTGAATAGCCTTTGAGGTCTCATCTAGATTTGCTTCAGTGGCCATGGGACTACCAGAGGGAGCTTTATGTCCGAGCCATATCACGATGATCCGTGACCCAATAACAAGCAGGATTTACAGAAGTAGTAAATCACCTCGTTTCGCACATCACCGTCAGGAACAGTTGAGAGCGTGCCGCTCGCGGTGCATCTGTGGGCCTACACGATCGTTTCCGAGCAGACCATAAGAAATTGCCCCTCGTTAGCTCTGCGAAGCGATCGCTCTCGGCAGACAATCGATGACAGAATATCAGACATCGTCGCTCGCAAGTTCCGTTGTGGGAGTACGCCGGGGATACATTAGACACTTCGTCCAGTTCATGGCCGTCGCAGAGGAAAGGCAAGATGAATCGCGACAAGGGGTGTAACGGCATTTCGTAAGTGGCGCATTTTACCGGGGTCTGTGTCCGAAACCTGCCTGTGGTTTGAGAAACACGTCTCTTATGTTTGAGGATGGCGACTAAGGAATCTCTTTATGCAATGCAAGCAATAGAATTGCCGTCCTAGACGGGGTTCGATAGTTTGTAGGACGACAGTGGATAAACGAAAGGAGTCCCGGCAACGTTCAAGTTGTTGGCGTTCACTTGGCCTGCGTAAGGCGATCCAACTGCCACGTGGGTTTGTATACGAGCGTCATTAAGATTTCAACCCGTTGGCCGTTGGCCTCAGCACAGCAAGTATCACAGCAGTTACAGCAAACGACCATGGACTCCTTACCTCCCTCACTTCACCATGCATTGGAGAATATCAAGTATCATGCCAAGGATATACTCTCTGTCATCTCTGGTTGCATGTGCCAGCAACAATCCAGGCTCAAAATTAACGGTCGTATGTGTACGTACCCAACCATTACACGCCAACCCGAAGCGAGAACTCAACGAAATTTCCTAGTTAAGATCGTGAAGGTCTTAGGAGAAGGTGGATTTTCTTTCGTCTACCTCGCGCAGGACGAGGCTAGCGGGGTGAGCGCGTCATTGTGCGACTATGACCGAGTTATAACCACTGATGCAAATCGCGTTGGCTCAGAAAGAGTTTGCCCTGAAGAAAATTCGGTGCCCAACTGGCGCAGAGGGTGTCGAAGCAGTCATGCGCGAAGTCGCGGCATACCGGAGATTCAAGTACGCCCTCATCCTTATCCACATCATCTGCCAGCTAAGCACCCATTTCTCAGGCACCCTAACACCATCCAATTATATGTGAGTAATATGCATCTTTCATCGCCCCAAGGGCTGATGTTGACCCTCTGCAGGATTCGGCAGTACTGCAAGATTCTGGCGGCGAAGGCAAAATCGTCTACCTCTTCCTCCCCCTCTACAAGGCCCGCTTTCCCGCGTCTCGTTCAATTCTGTCGCGTCTTTCTGACTTGCAATGCAGCGCGGAAACTTACAAGACGCAATAAACACATATACCCAAACCGGAGAACGTTTTTCGGAGCAACACCTTTTGCGCCTCTTCAAGGGCACTTGCGAAGCCGTGCGTGCCATGCATCATTATCGCTCTGAAAAGCCCTCTTCTGGCACCTCTTCTTCGCATCAACCTCCACCCAGTCCAGGGAACGATGACCTCCATGAAGAGACCGATATGTTTCCGCACCCAGAGGGGGATGCCGAAGACGGGTACTCGTATGTGCCCGGAACGGGCAAGCGTAATTCTTCGCGCGTGCCACTTGTAACAAGCGAGCCCCTTGACGAGGGTGATGTCATCTTCGAGGATGATCAAGATACGGCGCAAAGTGGTTCAGGCGAGCTCGTGCCTTATGCGCATCGGGACCTAAAACCTGGGTGAGTCGCCCGCACTGTCCTGCTGTCGACGCTGTAGTCACACGGCAAGTAGGAATATCATGATCACGGACGATGGCGTGACGCCGATCCTGATGGACTTCGGCAGCTGCACGAAGGCGCGGATAATGATCGGGAATCGCTCCCAAGCCCTGTTACAACAGGACATCGCCGCCGAACACAGCACGATGGCGTATCGTGCTCCCGAGCTGTTCGATGTTAAAACAGGAACGACTCTCGACGAGAAAGTCGACATCTGGGTATGGTGTCTCATTCCTCAACGGTGATTCCTCGCTCACGTGGTGGGTACCATGCAAGTCGTTGGGATGCGTTCTGTTCGCCCTCGCGTACCTGCACTCTCCGTTCGAAAACACGCAAACTACAGAACAGGGTGGTTCAATAGCCATGGCCGTGCTCAATGCGCAGTACAAGCATCCTACGTCAAGTTACTCCCAGGGTCTGAAGGCGCTCATCGATAGTATGTTGAAAAGCAACCCGCAGGAGCGACCCGATATTCAACAGGTCATTCTGCTTCATAGTTTCGCCCACGTTGTTGGTCCTCACGTTATTTCAGGTCCTTGATTCAACAGAGCACCTACTCCACTCCGCTTGATTATGAGGTATCCGATCGAAGAGTTATATATATCCGTTCGCTTTCATGGATTTTCTCGTAACGAAATTAGTGTACGGACTAGCGCGTGTAATATGATAAACACTACACTACCGTAGCGCCGTCGTCTAGCTGCGGCCATGCATATCATTACTTGCCCAGCGTATCTACGTTGTTTTCTGAGGGGTCACCTGGCTTATCAACACGACGTGTCTCAGACGTTTTGATCCTACATAGCCCAACTTTAAGGCAAGTCCAACATACGGTCGCTTAAACATTGTCTTACCTATAGTACCATAGTTCGTTACAGCCGCTCCTGTCTTCTTTCAAAGACCGAGTCAGACATTACTTCTGTAAGGGTCAACGGAGGCAAATTCGTCATTCTAGAAGTATTACGGAACTTTTGGCATACACGACATTCTGCGTACCCTAGGCGAGTGTAGCACCGCGTATCTGTGGCTTCCTCTTGCTTTTTACAGGTACGGAAATTTTAGTCGTTCCCTTGTTCTCTCGACTCGTCTTGGGGACTCTTCTCCTCTGCTCTGCTTGGAGGGACGTGCGATGCACGTTCTTGATCTTTCTGGACGGTTCACTTGACTCAACTTTGATGCGCTTGGATGCCTGGGTGACATCATCCCTTTCAGAGGAGCGTCCTGCAATAGCCTCTGTCTCGGCCGTTTTCGTTGCCTTGGCTCTCGCCGCGGCCATGGCAGCTGCTTTCCTCTCTTTGATTTTCTTACGCTTCTCCTTCAATTTCGCCTGCTTGACTTTCTGCTTGGGCCGTGCCAGGTTTCAGCGGAAAAAATAATGTATATAGCATCTCGACGTACCCTGTGTTCCGCCCTGCGAGACAAAGTAGCATCGCCTGTCTTGGGCTGTACATCTGTCGTTGGTTTGGCAAGTACGCTTCGAATGTCTTCATCCGGACTGAATTCCATAGCGAGTTCTTGTATGCGTTTGAAACGGGTCTGGTGAATCTGTGAGAAGTTCATGAGTGCGATGGCTACTTACATGTTTGTAGCGTACGCACTCGTGAAGCTTCGTGAACTTTTACCATTGCCGCGTGCTTCAGAATCTTTCCCGGACAGAAAGTACATACCCATGCTTCAGGATCAGGGCGGATGAGGTGAATAGGCTCTTTAAGCGCAGAAGCAATTGTCAGACGAAGAGCGATCCCGTGTTCACTACTCCCCTCCTCGTCTTCATCTGTTGCGGACTCGCCATCCTCGTCCTCGCCGCTCTCGTCGTTAGACGGCGAAGAAGTGCCACGCTTCCGCTTTTTCCTCGGTTGTGTACGACACCCATTCGAAGATGTCGCCGATGAGGAGGAAGCTGAGGCAGACTCGGACGCATCAGATTCGGATTCTGACGAGTCAGTGTCGTGTAGTCCAAAGACTCCCCTCTCATCGTCATCGAGGCCGAGTCTTTCCTCGATTTCCTTGCGTTTGCGTCGTCTGTCAACGCGCTTAAACATAGTGGGTCGTGACGGCAAGTCGTTCTCGTTCCTATGGACCGCGTGACCAGCCTTAGTCCAGCCTACGTGGCGCGGCCCGCTTAACGCGCTCACTTTTTCCGCCAGTCCAGCGATGCATCGTGGACGTGGAGGACGACTTGCTTCCCCCCTCACTCCCCACCCACCCACACGATCCTTCGTATCAAGACGTTTCCGGTCATCGCTGTCAGCCTCGACCCTTAAAAATGCACCCGAGAGGACGAAGCAGGCGTGGAGTAAGTCTGCGCTGAACCTTTTGACTCTCGCCGGATCCCACCGAGCTGGACGGGTCTCGCCCAAAAAACATCGTTCGACGGAGCTGACACTTGTCAACTCTATTCTGGATGAACATCGTTTACCCACAGCCGCAGAGAAAGATTTTCGAGATGTCGTTCGACGCATGGCTCCACACCTCGAAGAAGGTACCTCTGAGCTGCCACCAGGAGTGGGCCCTGGTGCACTAGTGGAAGTTCGTTGGTGAGTGTATTTAAACCTCCTGCGATTAATGGTGAACGGAGCCCTTTCCACCAGGAAGAATTACCCCGTGTTCGGCGTCATACTACGAGACGTCCCTGACCAAGGACGTAAGATGGTCCAGACGCTATTCGCAGATGGACGTATCACAGTCCATTTTGCTCACGATATCCTCCATGCCGTACCTAAATTCGTGGATCCCTTCCACATCCAACGTTGCGGCACCGAAGACAAACCAATCAACTCCAAAGAGCTCATGGCGCGAGTATCCGTCGCGGGGAAAGTGCGCGCATTCATTAAGTCTACCGAAGACCTTTTTAACGGGTATGCTGCGCCGTTCAACTCGGTGTACCCGCGGGTCAGCGCTTCTCACAAGGACGCCTGGGCATCTATCACTGTCGCGGAAGCTGCCAAGCTTCTGAAACCCCAGAACTCGGACCGCAGCCTAGTCCTACACGCAGTATACTCCCACTTGATGAAACATTCTCAGATGTTCGTCATGGACAACCACAACTTCCTTTCGTCCCAGATGTTCTATGTGAGACCTCGCTCTCACATTGGCCGTTACAATCAGGTCTCGTGTTTGATGCACAGTGACAGCCCGCGCCTCAGACAATTTACGTTACGTGCCAAGGAGATCATTCTCGGATTGCGGGAGATGTCCAAGAATTCAAAGAATCAGGTCCCATCTTATCATCCTGCGACGGACTTTTCTTTTACCGAAGACGACCAACTATTTATCCATTTTTTCCTCGATTCCCTGGTCGACATACGCTCGGTCCAGACCGACCAATACACCCCCTTAATCTGCAATATAATAAAGCCCATTAGATTGTATGGTGGTGATGTCGACTCTGCACAAGTGCGCCAGTTCCTTGTTGACCTTGGCGTGCTCCCTCCTTGGCAAGACGTTGCATCGCTCAGGGAAGCCCAACCCTCTCTCATGACCGCCACTCCAGATCCCGTACCTCTCATGAAGCGCAATCAGGTGTCTAAGTCGGCTACGATTACCCCATCCCTCGGCCCTGATGACTTGTACCCCACTGATCCGCTGGAATCCATTCGTCATGACTTTGGTCAGCTTCCCGTCTACACGATTGACGATTACGGAGCCCAGGAGCTTGACGATGGTATATCTGTCGAACGCGACATGGCTGACCCTTCCAATCTTTGGGTCCATGTTCATGTTGCAGACCCCACAGCCATTCTACCACCTACGCATTCCGCGGCCCGTCATGCTCGTAACGCCATCCAGACTCTCTACTTTCACCATAGCTCGCGGCCCATGCTCCCAGAGTCACTTGTGATCGGCAAACTTAGTTTAGGCGATGCTGCGAAAAATGGCCAGGCGGAAAATGTTCTGACTTTCAGCGCCAAGGTCAATCCGAGTGGTGATATTGTTGACTACAGGGTCCGTGCGGGTATCGTTCGCAATGTCCGCACACTAAAATACGACGATGTTGACATCGCAATGTCATTCCAATCTGATGACGCGACATTCCCTTTTGGTCGGCCCACGGCATCATTTCCCAATCCTCTGAACTTATCGCCTGCCGACATGGAGAATCTTCAATTACTCGACCTATTCTCGAAGCGTATGACGGCGCATCGACTCGGCATGTCTACCTTCTTCTACGGATTAGGACGTCCTGAACTGAGCGTCTCGCCCAAGCCGGTTCCCGTTGGCATGGTCGACTTGATGCGGCCGAGATTGTTTCTAGGATATCCACAAATCTCCTATGCTATTCGGAAACCATTTTCGCTGGGGTCGCGGCAGATCGTCGCCGAAGCGGCACAAGTTGCGAATCGTGTTGCGTCACTTTTTGGACTGGACCATGCTGTTCCACTTGCGAGGCGATCCATGGCCGCGCCAATGGGAAGCAACGACGTGTTCGCAGACCTACTCGGGTTGCGTGACGAGAATGGTTGCGTGGACTTCTTTGACGTACGACGCAAGGAACTTCAATATCCATTGAGTCGGTATACTTTAGAGCCCGCGGAACATTGGGCGTTGGGCGTGGCGAAAGGTGAAGGGTATACCAGGGCAACATCACCACTGCGCCGCTACGGGGACCTCGTCACTCATTGGCAGATCAAGCACGCGTTGCTTCACAAGAAGCCTCTATTCAGCAGCAGGGAACTGCAAAGCACCCTCGACCATATTAGTGCGAGGGAGCAGAGGTTGAAATGGATCGAGCAATCGCACAATAGATGGTGGGCGTTGGCTTTTGTCAAAGGCTGGCTGGAAAGCGGCGCAAAAATTGACGGGTATAATCCCATCGAGGCCATGACGGGACGGGTGAGTGCGGGGGCACGGAAGGATATTTTCCGTGGGACATGGGTACAAGAGGTGCACGTCGCGAACCTTGGGTTGTTCGGGATCCTGGAGGGAGCAGAGACGGAGCAGGAGATTGGAACGGAGATGGCGGTGACGATAGATAAGATAATGCTGACAACGCATCCCTTACTCAGAGTAAAGTTGACAAGTAGATCCTAAAACAGGTGATTTTTCTCTCACGGCCCGCCCGCTACTTTTTACACATACTTTATGATAATGGCGTATCGTTCGATTCTGCCTCGTCCAATTTTCAGTATTTCCTTCCACTATTTAATTCGTTCGCACGCCAGTGTGCCACACCTTCTCCCCCCATAAGACTCGCGTAATGGGGCTCACCAACAATACCTTGTCTAGTCACCTTTTCGATACCCAGAAGTTCCTCCCAAATTCTACGTCGCACGTCGCCCTCCTCGCGTTCATTAACATCCCAGTCTTCGCTATTTTACTCAATGTCCTACGTCAACTGGTGAGCTCTAAGGCCCCCTCGCCGACACTTTGACGCTGACATGCCGCTTAGGTCTTGCCCAAAGACCCGTCATTACCCCCAGAAGTCTTCCATTTCATACCCTTCATTGGATCCGCGCCTAGATACGGGAACGACCCTGTCGCATTTTTCGAGTCCTGCCGCAAAAAAGTGAGCGTGGCTCCGCACCAACAAAGGCTGCACCACTGACTTGTATTATAGTATGGAGATGTGTTCACCTTCATTTTGCTCGGACGTAAAATGACCGTAGCGCTGGGAACGGCTGGGAATAACTTCATACTGGGTGGAAAATTGGCCAACTTCTCTGCCGAGGATGCGTATACGGTATGCACGGTCTCCACCGCGTAGCAAACTGTCGACGAAGCTTACCCACTTTCGAAGCATTTGACCACGCCCGTCTTTGGAAAGGACGTCGTTTATGATTGTCCGAACGAGAAACTCATGGAACAGAAAAAGTTTGTTAAAGTCGGCCTCTCCACAGATAATATGCGGACATACGTTGGGATGATAGAGAGCGAGGTGACCGAATTCCTCAAAAATGACCCGAACTTCCGCATATTCCAGATGAATGACATCAACGAATGGGGCCAATTTGACGTTTTGAAGGTCATGCAGGAAATGGTTATCCTCACCGCCGCACGCACGCTCCAAGGAACGGAAGTTCGTAGCAACATGGACACAACATTCGCACAGTTGTTCTCAGATCTGGATGGTGGCTTTACTCCGCTCAACTTTATGTTCCCAAATTTGCCTCTGGAGAGCTACCGCAAGCGCGACCGTGCGCAGAAAAAGATGTCAGAATTTTACGTCAACATCATCAAGGCGAGGACGGAAGGCACGAGCATGGTTGGTTGACCTATCGCGTTGTTCTGTACTGTGAGAATTGCTGAAAATCGCGTTCTGTAGAATGACGAGCCAGACATGATTAGTGCCCTCATGGGCCAGACGTACCGCAACGGAACTCCACTTCCTGACCATGAGATCGCGCATATAATGATTGCCTTACTCATGGCTGGGCAACATACCAGCTCCACAACAGCCGCTTGGACCCTCTTGCATCTGGCCGATAATCCTGACGTTGCGTGAGCACTACCGCTCTCTATTCCTCATTTTAAAAGCTGATCATCGCTCGATTAGTGAGGCGCTCTATCAGGAGCAAGTCAAACATTTCTCTCAGCCTGACGGCACCCTTCGCCTGCCAACCTATGAGGATCTCAAAACTCTTCCGCTCCTGGATTCCGTAATTCGCGAGACCCTCCGTTTGCACCCGCCGATTCACAGCATCATTCGCTACGTTCGCGCTGACCTCGTTGTCCCCGGGACACTCTCGGCACCGTCGAAGGATTCTCAGTACGTTGTGCCGAAGGGCCACTATGTCCTCGCGTGTCCTGCTGTGTCCCAAGTCGATGAAACGTTGTGGGTCAAAGCCGAGCAATGGATCCCGAATCGCTGGATTGACCCAGAGGGCCAGGCTCAACAGGCGTTTAAGCAATACGCGGACGAAAATGGGGAGAAGGTCGATTACGGATTCGGTGCAGTGAGCAAGGGCACGGAGAGTCCGTACCAACCGTTTGGTGCCGGTCGGCATCGATGTATCGGGGAATCGTTCGCGTACTTGCAGCTCGGCGTGCTGATCGGTACGGTGGTGCGCAACATTGAGATGCGCATCCCGAGTGGGATTCCCCAACCTAACTACCATGTATGTTCTGATTTCCTTCACCTTCACCCTTTCGCGGAACTAATCTATCCGTAGACCATGATGACGTACCCAAACAAGCCACGGATGATCACATATCGTCGTCGGAATTTTGATTAAAAGTTAGATTATAGTCTTATAGCACGTGCATAGTAATTACTCGTAACAACACGTGATGCCATTGCGTGACCTTTCCCGCGTGACTTTGTCCGATCCCTCGCAAACGCTTCCCAAACTCAGTTTGTACAACATGGCCTCTACACTCCCTGTACTCCTCGTCCTCTTTGTCGTTGCGGGTCTTATGGCCGTGTCATGGTTCTCTGTTCGCAAGGGCCCACGACAAACGTGCGTTCACACTTATTCCATGTCAGCTCCGCAGCCCTTGGCCAACTACTGCCCCTCCGCGCAGGCTCATCCGAACCAGCCTAATGCTAACTTTCGCGTGCTGCTACTTGATGTGGGCCATAGCGTACCTGGCCCAGCTACATCCCCTCGAAGGTATGCGCATCTTGTCATGTTTTTCGAGAGACCGTCCTAATTTGGTCGGATGGGGTCATTAGCCCCGAAGGTGAATCTTGGGCTGGAACATTGAGGCACAATGAACCCTGGCAGGAGGGTTTTTTTTTTACGTACGTCCCTAACCAATTCTATCGCGAGTTTTGGGGTGACGATAATTATTCAGGCGTTCTCGTTTCATCGTGTTGTTTTAATTTCGTCCCCACAACTACCATGAACATACAAATTCTCCTTCTGGTCATCACGCTATTTTTACATCTGCTCTGCGGTCTTGGAAAAAAGTGGCCGAGTGGGCGTAAAGTAATGTTAAAGTTAGTCCCAGCCGCCTTCTACGAGCCACCCGGGGGCGGGCTTCCACTCCTCCCACGCCTTCTGTGCAATGGGATCGGTATTCTCCGTGCCCCAGCCTTCAGCCTCAGAAATTGCCCAGCCGGAATCCTCCGTCTCGTCCCAGTACTCGCCGTCGTATTCTTCTTCGTACTCCTGCGCGTAGTCCTCTTCGTCGTCCTCGTAGGTTTCGGTGGTGTTGTCGGTCGTCTCGGAGCATTCGCCCCAGGCATCGTCCTGCTTGGAGGTGTTCTGCCAGGGATTCTTACCGTGCAATTCGATGCCCGGGGATTCCACTTTCCAATCGTCCGCGTGTTTCCCCTCCTTGTGAATCACGAAGGACTCGTCCTGGTCCAGGGCGTCGAGCAGAACCTCCAGCCACCCGCCGCAGATCGTTGAGACCGCATCCTCGCGCCAAATCTCGAATATGGTAACATCAGGGGAGCCTATGTCTTGAATGGTCGTCTTGACGGCCGCCGCGATCTCCTCACGAGATGTCGGTTTCTGGGCACCAGGGTGCGCCTCGTATCGGTGCGCGTCGAGTAGTTGGTGTGGTTGAGTCATTTCTTTCTGGCGCGATGCCCATTCTGCGTATTTAGCGGCGCGTTTGGTCGCCCACTCCTCACCTTCACGCCTTCGGAAGGTGACAGCCTGACTCGCGCGGACCGCATCACTATCGCGGCCCCAGGGGTCTTTGGTAATCGACCGACCGACGCCATCGACGATGACTTCGTAGCCCCATTCCTGGGCCGCCGCTTTGCACCACTCGACGCATTCGTCGACTGTCCACTCGAATTTGTGGTCTGGGTGGCGGAACGTGCGGGTCGTGCGGCCGGTGGGATCTGCGAATCCCCAACCATCATCACCGGGCGAGCGGAACCGCGTATTGAAATCGAAAGACGGGGTAGTAAGTAGAAGGAGGCGGGGGGAATAGTTGCCCAGTAAGGTTGGGGCGAAGGTATCGAGGACGTCGTCGTGCAGATGCTCCACTCTAGACTTCAAAGTCAGCCAGTGAATGAATATGCGGGCGATGAGCAACCATACACTTCAGTGGCGACAATACATTCGATGTCTTTGAAGGCGGTGTTCGGTACCTGTAATCCACCCTCCCAGATTGATACATCTAGTTGTTCGAATCGCGTCCAACCATATGTGTGCTTGGGGGGAGCAGTCACGTCGATCGCATACTGAAGGTCGCCCTTGTGAACGTCGAGACCGTGAAGTTCCCGAATGTGGATAAAGTCCGGCTTTTCGAACACAGCCGGCGCAGGCGTAGAGGAGGTATAGGAACGCCACGGCGGGGCGTGCGTGAGATGCTGGAGGAAGACACCCTCCCCACAGCCCACGTCCAGGACCTGTGCGGCGATGGCGATACAATTAGTTGCGATCCAGACGCGATCTCATCGTCATCGAAAGGGCCTACCGACGTGACGCGCTCGCGTCGGAGGATTTCCAAAGCCCACGAGCGACGTTGCTCGTGAAGGGGAGGGAAAAACTTGACTTCGGCTACTTGGATCTGTGCACTGACGCTGTTATCCATGGCGATGGGTGTGCTGACGTCCTTCTCAGGACAAGGAGGCGAGGGCCTTATATGCAGAGGAGGACCGCCAAATGTCCCAATCTGTATTTCCATGCGCGAGTCGATAACGGACGCCCTACAGCCGCCTCCTTTGAGCAAGATATGGATAATGAATGATATCGGACCCAGGCCCTTGACCCGTGGCGACTCGGGCATCTCCCGTGCGTACCTTTGAGTTTGAGCTAGAGCTAGATTGCGAGCCTGCACCCTCCACGCCAACCCGATTTCCCTGGAAAAAGTGCCGAAGCTTGAGCCGCTGGGAAAGTTGATGGATGGTCGAATCTATTTTTGTTTTTGGGTCAGTTATCGGTAAGCCTGAGCGCTTGCGACTCGGATCACTTTCAACGACGCCTAATATTCGCCATGCCACACCGTGTTCACTGGCAAAATGCCCACCGCGATTAAAGACCACATCGACTTTGACCGGGCTCCAGCAGGAATATGCCTACGCAGGCATGGTACAGGGTTGGTGACCTCACACATCCGCAAAAAACCCTCCCCTTATCGGCCTGCGTGCGCTGTGTCCCGGGCGCAGTCCACACAACCTATCTAACACCGCTCCCAGGAAGTCAGCGCTCTCTACACATGACATCCCGGTCATCCAGGAATGATCAGGCGGGCATGCACGCCACTCGTCTAAAGGAGATAGACGACCCCGCTTCTCGTCTTTGACAGAATTCGCTGTTTCTCGAGGAACTGCGGGTATAACCTTATTGCTCCTTTGGAAGTTGGAAGAAGCGCACCGGCCTGTTTTCGACCGCCTCGCGCGTTCGCGATGCGCGCCGCTGCGGTTTGCGGCGGCACAACTTTGAAGGCGCCTCCGCCGGCTCATCGCCGCGTCTCTGCGCGGACGGACATTTCGCCTGTGGGGCCCGAAGCAACGCGCAGAAAGAAGCTGCGGGCGCAGCTTTTGCCACTTGACGTGTGGGGGACGCGCTCTGCGCCACCGCCAGAAAGAGGGTCACGCCACGTTGCGGAGGGAGAGCGAAGAGTAAGATGGCGACGGTGGTGGGTGGGCCCGCCCCCATACATCGGCGCCTGTGCCCCCCCCCCCCGCATCGATCCGTATCCTCGTGGAGGGTGGGGGAATCCTCACGGTTGTGGGATGTCCATGTGCGTAAAGTAGCGAACCCTCGAAAAAACCTGGATGCCTCGTGCCCCCCCGTCCATGGTCCGAGTCCGAGGTCTCCATTCATACCCCTCCCAAAAAAAGCTTGCACGTTCGCGGCGATCACTCTAGGGCATGGGCCCGACCAACTTTTTACGTTATTGAAATCGGCGTTGAGGTCAGGACAAAGACTAATAACGGACGAGCTGTGCAAAAAATTCCCTCGCACCCCCGCGACCTCCCGACCACTCTTCCATTCGACGGGACGATGTGATGCAGGCACGGAATAGCACACCTTCGCGCGCAATTCCCAAGGTCAGCTGGGTCGCGCTGGAGAAACCAGGTGCCTATGCTCCATTGGGAAGAGCAGGGGCCGGAGCAGGGGGAGATGTAGATTATTGGCGGATGAGGACGCCTTGATCCTCACTGGCACGAGGCTGCGATGTACGATTGTGAGATGCATCGAAGGGTTTGCCGCCATAATCACACTTCGCGTAGGGGGAACCTATTACGCCGTACGGCGTTTTCTTTGCTTCGCAGTTAGTCGTGGAGCGCGCGGCGCATGATGAATCTAGTACCTGTTCGCCATCATCATGATACCCTCAATAGACAGAAAAACCCCCTGATCAGAACCCGCTCGGTCCCTTCGCTGTTCTGTATTGGCCTGACGCCCCAAGGCATGTGCCAGGGTGGGTTCTCATGTCGCTCGTTGAACTCTGGACGATATCTGAACCCTTCGTGATCCGCTCCGAGTTAGGGGTCTTTCTGTGCGGTCTTTCTGTACTGATGCATCGACAGAACAGGTCAAGACTCGCCTCTATTCTTTCTCCTCTCGGACGCCACGTACCGAAGCTTCCAAGTTATCTGTTCTCTGAAGAGAAGAGATTAGCGGGGGTTCGACGCCCGGACCTGCGCCTAGTGGGTTTAACAGCGGCGTGTTAGCAGAGTTGACAAAAAAAGATGAGCCCCTGAGCCACGCTGCGGACGATCTCTTCGGAGATAGACGGTGAGAGAGGGGTGGCCCTGACCCAGAACAAGGATGACACGATGCGGCCTAGGTGCTTGCGTTCAGGTACTCTCGTACGACACACGCATATGGCAGTGCTTCTTCACCACATGTTGAACACGCCGAGGGTTTTCGGGAAAACATAGTTGATGGCTAGCCGGTCTGAGGGTCATGAGGGTAAAGTCACGCTTGCTCCCACAGACTTTGAGTTCGCAAGCGAAAACGTCAAATTCCCCAAATTATTGACTGGCGTAATTTTACAAATGGGAGAGAGCGAGAGGATACCTTCTGCGAGGCCAAGAATAAGTGAGGGAGGGAGCGATAAGTACATCCATCCAATATGATGAAGCAGGGTCCGCAACATATAAATATACCCCTGAAAATTTCGACTATAAGCACGACGGACAGCAGGTGCTGCAGGAGTTTATAGCAGCCCGGCATTGCGCAAATCGCTATGGAGCCGCGCCTCTTCAATCGCCCGGAAGATTCTCGACTGTTGCATTTCATTCGGGCTGTGTGATGGCGTGAGGTTTGCCGCTGCTACTACCGATTCCGAGTCGAACACGACGCTGATGCCAAACACGTCCTCGAGATTCTGCCGGAATACGACATCGCGCTGGATGTCTTCGGACGTAAGCGCCTGCGGGGCCGTGCGCGATGCGCGGACCGACAATTCGAAGCGCTTCACGCGGAAATAGCTAATCAAAGACGTGAGAAGTAGGAACCAGCCTGTAGCGGCGGTGTCGTGATATGATATTGATGTATGACACACTCTCGTCAGTCCGAAAAAGCAAAACGGTCACGAAGAGACGAGGAACGGCGGCGCACCGAGTGTCATGAGGAGGAAGGATATCCATTCGTGTCCCGTATACGGCGCCTGCATATCCATGGGCATCGAACCGCTGTTGTCCATCATTGACATGTTGCCCATCATCCCGCCCTGGGGCGTCCCGGCGACGGGAAAGGGACTTTCCGGCTGGACGTCCGCGACGGGCGCCGGTGGCGAGCCAAAGCCAGGCGCATCTGACGCTGGCGGGTCGTCCGAAGTGGGGAACGCGTCCATGACCGTCGCGCCGAGCCCCCACTGGATGAGCGTGAGGGCGAGCCCGGCCTGCGAGCCGAGTCGGCCGGCGTGCGTGGCGTGCAAGAGATACGTGAGTATGAAGCCGGGCAGCTGGAAGAACCAGGCGGTGATGGTGGTGAACGCGAATACGAGCACCGAGCCCGTCGGCAACTCGTCGATGATCATGTCGCCGTTCGGGTCCAGCCCCGCCGGGGCATGCACGATGGTCTCCCAGTAAGAGGGCGCGGCATCTGCTGAGGCCGCCAAGTAGGACTGTATTGCCGACGACGGAAAGTACAAGGCCGGGTCAACGGAAAGCCCGCAGGTGCAAAAAAATATGCCCTCGGCAAAGGGCACAGAAATGGAGAGAAACGTACGGGGGGTGCCTCCTGCTGTGTCTCCTCAGGGACCATGTGGACGTCCCCGTTCTCGACCCGTATGGGTATTGGCGGAGCGGGTTTCGCCGTTACGTTTGCGAAGACGCCGTCGTTGTCGGTGCCCCCGCCCCTTGGACGGCCATCGCCGTGGACGCGCTGGTAGGACTGAGGGAAAAATGCGCCGAACGCCCTGCGGAAAATTGACTGGGGCGGCGAGCGGATGACGGGAGACGTGGGCAGGAACCCGTTGGAGTTGCCGTAATCGTTGGGGGAGGCGAACGTGGTGTGGTGAGGGGGAGAGCCTGGTGGGGGGTAGTCGTAGTCGCGCTCGAAGTCGTACGCTGGGGCATCGGCGCTGCTGCGCAAAGGTGGTGGTCCCATCGATATGGGAGTTTGCGGATGATGGAGGGTGAGAGGGACCGTCTCTCCGTGATCATCATCCTTGTCGTCGTCGTCAAATGCGGCATCCATTTCACGATCTGCATGGAGGCTCGCGCGTGGATTAGAGAGACGGGTATAATGTCGGGCAGGTGCCATGAAGCGAGACCGACACAGATCTAGTTGAGTATCGAGAGAAAGGAGTGAAATAAAAGAGCGATAGAGGTAAGCCAAGTAGGGACGGGACGGTGATGGTTGTTAGGTAGGATAGTCAGCAACAGCAAACATGCGCGCCTTCCCGCAATTCAGTACAATTTCATCAACAATACTGTACGGGTCAAGCGCTAAGCGCCAATCAGTAACAGTTCATCAATCCAATCCACTGTCAGTATGAGTATGATACTGTTGACTAGCCCAGCAACCCCTTCACATATCTCAGCAGATCAGAGCCCTGTACAAGTGGAAAAAGTCGTCAGGTTCATCGGCGATGCGGGTGTCGCTGCAAGGACGAAGGACGCACCCCTCTGCTTTTCACTCCCTCGACCATCGCCTCTACAGGGTCGATTTCAACCCACGACTCTTCATCAATCTCCGGAGGTGTTCCGGGTGTTACTACGTTCGGTTGATGTTGCGTCGTATCTGATTCGCTTTCCATCCATTCTGTTAAACTCTTGGACGACACCTTTCGATGTTGCCACTGGCCCATACGGTATCGCAACACAACCATCAACACAGCGCGCCAACCCTCTACAGCACTAGGCTGTCGGGCGTCAACCTGCGCATGTGATGTGCTCGACGAAGAAAGGAATGATGTGAATGATGGCGTGGAAGACGGCACCCTTGAGTGCTGGGCGCTTGTCGGTGCAACAGGCAGGCAAGGGACCGTTGTTGAGCGCACGACGTACGGGCAGTACGGTCGATGTTCTCTGAGTAAATCAATCTGGCGCGCCTTTTGGAGCACGGCTGAACCTGTATTACCGTCCCTCGGGTGACTTTCGCGAGGAGCCGAACCGACAGCCCAAAGACCGAGTCGCCTATGGCACAAAGAGCAGTGCAAAAGTGAAGTGTCTCTCCGCCGCTCAGGGGCCACACTACTCGCAGGGCTCCGAGGATGAGGTGCATCGGATGGCGTCGCGTGACGAGAAGGTGTCTTGGTCTGACTTGTGCTAATGAATCCCGACAGTCGTCGCGGTGTCTGAGGTGACGGCGCACCAGGAATTTCTTGTGGAGCAACAGAAGAGGCGCGGGACCAAGATGGGGCGATGACCTTGTAATTGGTGGCTCGCCTTCCCCCGCATTCTCTGATCCTGCTTGCTCTCTGATAGAAAGTTCTGCTTCGATGGAAGCAATAACCCCCAAAAGGTTCTTAACTTGCGTCGAGGACTACATGAAAGCAATCAGATAAGGAACAAGGAACCCCACGCAGGTGAGTCAGCTGTACCAAGGGGTGCTTGATCTCAACGCCTTCTAGAACAGGTTCTAAGGAACGTGCTCGAATCTTGATCTCCCTTGCCATGACAGCGGGAGATGCCAGAGGGATGCGATACACGTCGGCTAAGAAATGTCAGAAAACCCGGTGGACGGCTATACAGGACACGCAGACCTACCATCGCACTGCCGCTTCTTCCACGGGCAGCCATCCTTGTGCATGTCCACCAATTGTATGCGCTGCTTCTCCACAAGAGCGTTTGCTACGGACGAGCGATGGAGAATGCGCTTGAATTCACTTCGCCATAGTTTAATAGCTCCTGGACGCACCAGCATCGCGATTCATCCCTTCCCGTCCGGCAAGCACCCACGATGCCCTGCAGATTCCACAGACTAGCCTGTCCTTTCCGTCGTTCACCCATCCACACTTGGCGGCGGCGAGCGCATCGATCGCAGGCGGTTTGTTGGCGTACGTGTTGAGCTTGTACGTCGCGAGGCGTTCGAGCAGGCTCTGTGTGGACGACGGGCGGTACTCGTATGACGCGGTGGCGCCTGAGCTGAGAGGCGTCGGCAAGCGAAACTTGGCAGGCAGGGCCTTGCGCGTTTTCGCGGCGGTTCTTGCGAGGATGGCGGCGAGATGGGGAGCCTTGGAAAGATCCGCCGCTTTTCCGCTGCTCAAGGACATTCTAGTTCATTCGACAAAGGGTTCAGAGTTGGTTTGCTTTCGAGTGAATAGGTAGACTGACGATGCCGGCTGTCCGGTCTTGATGCCATACTTGGCAAGGGTTGAATACAAAGTATGAACTAAGTGAGGACGCTTGGTGGGGCGTTCACCTGAGTGTTGTTGCTGACCCATGGCATCATCTAGACTCTGCAGGGCATCGTCGAGCTTGCGCTGAAAGGCAGGAGGTTAGAAAGAGAAGAATTGGCGAAAATCTAATCAATACTAACTTTGTTAATCCTTTCTGGGGGGTCGGATGAGGCGGACATTAATATTATTCTGATGATCCTGGGTTCGTTGTCGGTTTGCGGGAATCGACTTGAACGAGGCTATGAGCTCTGTCACGTGGACGCGCACTCAAGGGTCGCCAAATATGACCACACACATTCCATTCTCCCCTCGCTACGCTACGGCAATATTGCCTTACGCACTAGTACTGTATTTCCGCGTCTCTTCCTCCTCTTGCTCGCGATTCTTTCCGCCTCCACCCTCTCTGCCTCCTTCAGAATCCCAACAACTTTTCTCGCACCAGCCACGTCCTTCCGCAGATAGAGTGCCTTGATGAACATCTTGTACAGGAACACCGTAGGCCACCGCAGCGCGGCCTTGACGATGATATTTGTCGTCACACGGTCGGGCACGAAGCCATGCTCCTGGATGAGCAGGTGCAACACACGTAGCACGCCATTCACGTGAATGGCACCTCGCAACCTGGCATGTTCGACATGACCGTCAAGAATGACGTTCCCCAGCGAAGTCTGCGTTCCCTTGTCGTGCAGCTTGCGCACCTTACTAAACACGCGCTGTGCTAGGCCAATTCCTCGCGCGCGCGCGAGCACCTTCAGACCATGGCGCACATCAGACGAAGTGCGTGCTCGCCGGGTGACCCAGAGGCGCAGGAGACCCGCAGCGCGATGACGGCGGCCCGATC
>WNFC01003185.1_pt1 | contig 21475 bp, 23 predicted proteins | sample 5400541 | NCBI WGS metagenome assembly WNFC01 (sample SAMN13153342, study PRJNA577476) | soil metagenome | isolation source: 120 cm saprolite under Douglas fir tree site 2 hole 2 replicate 1 | place: USA:California | collected 2015-04-18
TGAGAGGATGTTGACCGACGTCTCTGGGCTTCGCTCCTACCGTTGCACGATCATCGCATCGATACCTCTCCGGAGTTTGTGGAGAGGCCGGGCTGTTGCGCCTCCGAGGCTTGACATGGGACATAAGAGCATGAGGCCGAACGGGCACTCGGCACACTTACAGAACGCGAGATGCGCGGCACACCGCGGCCGAGACGTCGGCGAGGGACGAGGTCGTCAGGCCGGCGCCGCGCGCGCGGCGAATACCGGGTCGAAGACGCGATCGGCCATCACCTGGCACCGCGTCATCAGGCGGTGCTCGTCGGGGCCGTAGTCGGGCCGCGCATAGTGCAGCGTGCCGATGTCGTCCCACATCAAGACGTCGCCCTCGCTCCAGTGATGGACGTATCGGAACCGTTCCTCGAGCTGATGCGCGAACAGGAACGCGAGCAGCGCGTCGCCGTCCGCGCGCGGAACTCCGTCGATGCGCAGCGCATAGCCCGGGTTGGCGTACAGCACCTTTCGCTTGGTGATGGGATGCGTGAGGAAGACCGGATGCGACACCGGCGGCTTCGCGCGGCGTTGAGCGGCGCTGAGCGGCGCGCGCGTGCTTCCCGGCAAGGCCCGCATCTTGTCCCAGAATTTCGCGAAGTCGTGGAGCGCGGTCGCGTCCTCGAGCCGGGCCTTGACGGCGTCGGGCAGCGCGTCATAGGCCGCGTGCATGCTGGCGAACTCGGTCGCGCCCAGGGGCCTGCCGTTCCGGCGCGGCACCTTGACCGCATGCAGCACGTTCGCGAACGCGATGGTCGCCGAATAGGACATGTCGGTGTGCCAGTCCTGCCCGGCGTCGGCGAGGCCGATCGGCCGACCATTCTCCTTGACGTTCGAGAGGATCATGACCTCCGGATGCGCGGGATCGCAGAACGCGCCGGCGGCGACGTTGACCTCGAGCTCGCCGAAGCGGCCGCTGAACGCCTTGAGCGCGGCGGCATCGAGCGCCTGGCCGGGAAAGCACAGCACGCCGTAGCGCCCGAGCGCCCAGAGGATCGCGCCGAACTCGCGTTCGGGCAGCGGGCGCGACAGATCGATGCCGCGCACGGTGGCGCCGAGCACCTCGCCGGTCGGTTCGACGTCGATCATCGCGGTCTCCTCGTGCACGAGCAGCTACGGCCGTCCGCAAGATATGCGCCGTTGCCTATCCATTCGACCCCTCCCGAATTTCGCTATTCGCGGCGCGCGGTCGGAAGCCACGGCATCCGCGCGCGGCGCCCGGCTTCGAACCGCTCGATCGCATCCCGGTGCTCGAGCGTCATGTCGATGTCGTCGACGCCGCGAATGAGCCTGTCCTTGCGCAACGGACTGATCGCGAACGCGTGGGTGGCTCGATCCGGAGCGGTCAGAACCTGATTCGGGAGATCGATGGTCACCTCGGCTCCGGGTCGCTGCTTCAGTTGTCGCCAGAGATCGTGGATGACCGCCTCGGCGAGGACCACCACCAGGATGCCGTTTTGCAGGCAGTTCACGTGGAAGATTTCGCCGAAGCTCGGCCCGACCAGCGCCCGAAGCCCATAGTCCATCACCGCATAGGCCGCACCCTCGCGCGAGGAGCCGCATCCGAAATCGCCGTCGGTCACCAGAATCCTGGCGTCACGGTAAGCCGGCATGTTCAAGGAGAAATCGCCGCGCGGGCTGCCCTTTTCGTCGAATCGGAGGTCATGCAGGAAGGCATCCGAATAGTCCTGCCCGGGCCGCCGGTGGCGGCGCATGAAGCGGCCCGGCAGGATCATTCCGGTGTCGACTTTCGCGATCTCCAGCGGAGCCGCGACCGCGGTCAGGACCGTGAACGCGAGCATTCAGCCTCGCATACCGCGCCGTTGAAGGGCCGAAGCACGACGTCAGTCATGGGACAAGCGGCGAACATCGGCGATGCGTCCGCAAACGGCCGCCGCGGCGACCATCGCCGGGCTCATGATATGGGTGAGCGCGCCGCGCCCCTGGCGGCCCTCGAAGTTCCGATTGGTGGTGGATGCGCAGCGCTCGCCGGGGGCGACCAGCTCGCCGTTCGAGCCGTTGCACATGGAGCAGCCGGCGTCCCGCCACTCGAGGCCGGCCGCGCAAAAGACCGCATCGAGCCCCTCCGATTCCGCCTGCCGCTTCACCGCGCTCGAGCCCGGGGAGACCATTCCCGGAACCGCCGTCCGCCGCCCCTTCAATACCCGCGCGGCGGCACGAAGGTCCTCGATGCGGCTGTTGGTGCAGGAGCCGATGAAGACCCGGTCGATCGAAATCTCCTGGAGCGGGGTCGAAGGACGCAGCCGCATGTAATCGAGCGCCCGCGTCACATGCCTTCGGCGATCGCCGTCGGCAATGGTCGAGGGGTCGGGAACGACGCCGTCGACCGGCGAGCAATCTTCCGGGCTGGTGCCCCAGCTCACCATCGGGGCAAGCCGGCCGGCATCGAAGGCAAGCTCTCGATCGAAGGCGACGCCGGCGTCGGTGGGCAACGTGCTCCAGTGCGCAAGCGCGCGCGTCCAATCCGCTCCCCTCGGGGCATTCGGCCGGCCGGCAAGATATTCGTAGGTCGCGTCGTCGGGCCCGATCATGCCGATGCGGGCGCCCGCCTCGATCGACATGTTGCAAATCGTCATGCGCCCTTCCATCGACATGGCGCGAACGGCGGACCCGGCATATTCGACGGCATACCCGGTTGCGCCACCGACGCCGACCTCGCGGATGATCGAGAGAATCACGTCCTTGGCGGTAACGGCCGGCGGCAACGCTCCCTCGACGAAAATCCGCATGGTCTGCGGCTTTTTCAGCCAGACCGTCTGCGTGGCGAGCACGTGCCTGAGCTGGTTGGAGCCGCCGATGGGGACGGCGAGCGCGCCGCAGGCGCCGTTGGTGGCGGTGTGCGAGTCGTTGCAGGTGATCAGCATCCCCGGCTGAGCAAGCCCCAGCTCCGGCGCGATGACGTGGGCGATGCCTTGGTCGCGGTGATGCCAGCCGATGTGCGGCAGCGCGAGCTCGGCCGCATTCTCGTCGAGCATCTCGACGACGCGTCGAATCTCGGGATTCGAGATGCCGGCCGAGCCGAGGGACCGATTGACGGTCGGCAGATAGTGGTCCGTCACCGCCAGATGCTGTTGCGGGCGGCGCGCGCGGCGCCCCTCGTTGCGAAGCTGATCGAACGCCAGAAACGACTGCCCTTCATTGATCAGATTGAAATCGACGTAAAGCAGATCCTCTCCTTGCGGAGATACCACGATCACGTGCTCGGACCAGACTTTTTCGAACAGAGTCCTATTCATCTAGCGATCTCCGCACCGCCTGCCCTGCGACTCCCTGGCGATCGAGAGCATATGGCATCCGCATCGGCCGACCGCCGGCTCGGTGCCGGACATCGTGCGGCTTATTGGGCAAGTCCGATTTCCTTGAGGATTTCCCTGTTCTCATCGTAATCGTCCTGGAACCATTTCACGGAATCCGGATACCGGATCGGCTTGAGCACCCAGAAATTGCGGTCGAGGTCGACCTTGAATTCGGGATCCACGAGCACCTTGTCGAGGGCGCCGGTCCAGAATGCGATCTGCTCGGGGGCAAGCCCGTTCGGTACCAGCACGGTGTAGGAATTGGCGGTGACGACGTCGAGTCCCTGCTCGCGCAGCGTGGGGTAGTTTCCCAGCTCTCCGCCGATCCGCTCGGGCGATGCAATGCCGAGCATGCGAAGCTTTCCGGCCTGAATGAGCGGCATCGAGCTTCCGAGGCTGGTGATGCCGACATCGACGTGCCCGCCGGCGACCTGCGCGGAGACGTCGGAGCCCGAATTGTACACCACCGTAATCGCGTCGTTTGCCGCGACGCCGGCCGCCTTGGCGACGTTGACGACGGAAACGTGTAGCGGTGTGCCGCGACCAACCGGAAATGCGAACGTCAGCGAGCGCGGATCGGCCTTGAGCCGATCGCGCACGTCGGCCATGTTCTTGATGGGAGAATCGGCTCGCGTGAAATAGCACTGATAGGCATCGAACAGCTTCATCAACGGGGTCACGTTCTTGTGCAACGTCGATCCGCTGCGGGCAATCGCGTTGATGAAGCTGCCGATGAATTCGACGTTGCCGTCCGGTTTCCACGAGCCGCCGGCATGCTGGGCTTGCGCGCCGCCGGCGGCTGTGAGCGCAAGAAGCGCGGCAACGAGCGCCGTCGTCCGCCGATACTGCATCGCGCTCCTCCACGGCCGTTGGAGAGTCCCCGCGCACTCCGGGCACCGCTGCGCGCCGACCACTTGCGTGCCCGCTCAGAATTGATAGAGCCGCGCCGGATTATCGACCAGGATCGCTTTGCGCGTCTTCGCGTCGGGCGCCCAGACCGGAAGCTGGTTCAGCAGCCGTCCATCGTCGATCTGGAACAGCGGCGTGACATCGGTCACCTTGCCGCCCGGCGGCGTGGTCGAGTTGGGATGCGGCCAGTCGGTGCCCCAGACCAGGCGGTCGGCATTGGCCGCGATCAGCGCCTTGGCGAGCGGCGCGGCATCGGGATAATCGGGCGCCTGGGTCGAGGCGCGGTAGGCGCCGGAAATCTTGACGTAGGCCTTGCCCGAGCGGACGAGCTCGACGAGGTCGGGGAAGCCGGGCTGGGTCGGCCCGAGCGCTGCCTGGGCGCCGCCGAAATGATCGAGCACGACCGGCACCGGCGAGGCGAGCACCTGGTCCTTGATGGCAGCGATGACGGCGAGATTGGTATAGATCTGAATGTGCCAGTTGCGGCTCGCCATGCGGGGGAGCGCGGCCTCAAAGCGCTTGCGGGCAAGGGCGGGATCGTTGCTGCCGCCGGTCGCGAGGTTGAGGCGGATGCCGCGCACGCCGGCCTTGCCCATGGCGTCGAGATCGGCGTCCGGGGTCTTGTCGTCGATCACCGCTACGCCGCGGGCGTCGGCGCCGCGCGCCTTCATGCCGTAGAGCGTGGCGGAATTGTCGGTGCCGTACACGCTCGGGGTCACGATCACGACCCGCTTGACGTGGAGCGCGCGATGGAGCGCCGCCATCTCCTCGGGCAGAGCGGTCTCCGGCGTATAGACGCGGCCGGCGAAGAACGGAAACTTTTCCGGGTCGCCGTGGATATGGGTGTGGCAGTCGCAGGCGTCGGCCGGCACGTCGAAATTCACCGCCGTCGCCGGCTGGGCCGCTTTGGCAAAGCTCGTCCTGGTTCGCATCAGGCCTCCAGCACACATTGCGCCGATCAGTGCGTCGCGCCGCGTCAGCATGGTTTCCTCCGCGGTGAGTCGAGAGCCGCCCGCACTCACCTTGCATGTCGGCGCGGGCGCCCTACCTCGTTTTTCCGTATCATCCACAATGAGCCTGTCGAACGCAGCCGGCAATGGCTCTTGGGCGGCGACCAGCCGGGCCTGACATGCGTCCCGAGCACACCGGCATTCTCGCCTGGCCTGCAAGATCGGCTCGGGACAAGGCGAAAGGAGAAAGCCATGAAAATCGACGGCGCCTGCCACTGCGGCACCATCACGATCGAGGGCGAGGCCGATCCGGAGAAAACCACGATCTGCCATTGCACCGATTGCCAGACCGGCACCGGATCGGCGTTCCGCGTTTCGGTTCCCGTTGCGGGCGCGACGTTCAGGATGTCGGGAGAGCCGGCGAGCTACTTGAAGACGACGGCGGAGAGCGGCAATCCGCGCCTCCAGGCGTTTTGTCCGCGCTGCGGCTCGCCGATCTATTCGACCACGCCGGGCGACGGCCGGCAGCCGTCCTACATGGTGCGGGTCGGTATCCTGCGCCAGCGCAACGAGTTCATGCCGAAGCGGCAGAACTGGTTCCGTTCGGCGCAGCCCTGGGTGACGGGACTTGCCGCGATCCACAGGAACGAGACGCAGGGATGAGCGCCGAGCGCGCGCAGCCGCCAGCGGCCAGGTAGAGGCGCGGTTTGCCAACATGCCGCCTTGCCTGGTCGGCATGGAGGCGTGCGTCGGTGCGCATCATTTGAGTCGCAAGCTCAAGATGCTTGGTCATGATGCTCGGCTGATGCCTGCGAAATACGCTCGAACGGAGATTTCGGCACTCCCGTTTCAACGGGCAGCTGGCAAAAGACTAACAGACTTTACCCACCTCTGAGAAGAAGGTTCATGATCTGTGCATCACCAGCGCGCATATAGCACTGCAATCTCTCAAAAGGGTCATTCCCGTCGGACCGACACGCACGACGAGTTCGCGGCATATCCGCTGCACCTCCGATAGCTCCCGAATTTGTGCATTGCAGCGATTTGACCAGGAGTGCCACAAGCGGTCATTGGGCCCTCTCGGATGTGAAGTAGGTCAGAGACCCCCGCTCCTTGGCGTGGTATTGTATGGCCTCAGCCTTGGGGGGGTTGGCATGAGGCGGCGCGATTTCATCCAAGCGATCGGCAGCGTGGTAGTGCCATGGCCGCTCACCGTGCGCGCAGAGGAGCGTGACCGCGTGCGGCGCATCGGCATGTTGATTCCGTATGCCGAGAGCGATGCCGATTCACAAGTCCGCATCAGGGTATTTAAACAGAGCCTTCAGCAGTTGGGCTGGACGGACGGTCACAACGTTCGCATCGACTATCGCTGGGCTTCAGGCGACGCGGATGACGTTCGCAGGCTCGCGAAAGAGCTTGTCCAGCTCGGCCCTGACGTAATCATCGGCCAGAGCACGCCCCCGGCGCGCGCGCTCGGGGAAGAGACCCGCACCATCCCGATCGTGTTCATCCAGGTGACCGATCCGGTTCGTGCCGGCTTCGTCGCGACCATGGCGCGTCCCGGCGGCAACGTCACCGGATTCTCCATGTACGAACCGGCCATGGGCGCAAAGTGGCTGGAAGTGCTGAAGGAGATCGCACCAAGCGTCGTGCGTGCCGCACTCCTGTTCAACCCGGAGACGGCCCCTGGTCGCGGAGCATTTTTCCTGAGTTCGATCGAGGGCGCTGCCCCCTCGTTCGCCGTAAAGCCGATCGCGATCCCCATTCATGACGCCGCCGGAATTGAGCGCACCATCGCTGGCTTCGCCCGTGAATCGAAGGGCGGCCTGTTCGTGATGCCTGACACCACTACCCAATTTCATCGCAACCTGATCATCGCACTCGCCGCCCGCCACCAGCTGCCCGCAGTCTACTCGCAGCGTACGTTCGTCTTGAATGGAGGCCTCATTTCCTACGGAATCGATACGGTTCATCAGTTTCATCAGGCAGCCACGTATGTCGATCGCATCCTGAAGGGCGAGAAGCCCGCCGACCTGCCGGTCCAGGCGCCGGTCAAGTTCGAGCTCGCCATCAACCTCAAGACCGCCAAGGAGCTCGGTCTGACCATTCCCGCCACGCTGCTTGTGCGCGCCGACGAGGTGATCGAATAGCGGCACGCTGCGTGTCGCCTATGGGTCAACCTCGACCGAGTTGGCCGAGGCGACATGTCCATTGATGTCCGCAGTCTTCGGTGCAGCGCGCCCGGCATCGCTGGAAGCGAGCTTTGGGGGTGGGTTCCTTCAGGACATGCAGGAACTTGGCTGCGTCGAGGGACAATCCCCAGGCGCGACCTTTCGCCAAGTATGGCAGGCCTCGGCTACGGGATAAAATGCAAATATCGAGACAGGGGGGACCAACATGCTCACCTGTCGCCAAGTGATTGCCCTGTCGGCCGCCCAGGCATTCGCGCCGAACCTATTCATTCGGGAGGGGCGCGCGCAGACGCCGGAGGTCGATTTCCCAAATAAACCCGTGCGCCTTATTGTGCCGGTCGCTGCCGGGGGCCCGACGGATATCGTCGCGCGCATGCTCGCCGAAAAGCTTTCAAAGATGTGGGATCAGCAGGTTTTCATTGAGAACAAGGGAGGCGCCGGCACCAACATCGGCAACGAATACGCCGCGCGGTCCGACCCCGACGGATACACGGTCTTGTTCGCGACCGCGTCCCTTGCGGTGAACACCAGCCTTTACCGCTCGCTCAGCTACGATCCGATTGCGGATTTTGCGCCAGTCTCGCTTGTCACCGAGCTTGCCTATTTCGTGTTCGTGCCGAACTCTTCGCCGGCCCATTCGATCAAGGAGTTTATCGACTATGCCAGGTCCCGTCCTGGCAAGCTCACGATGGCATCGCCCGGCACCGGCAGCGCGCCGTTTTTGGCCGAGATGCTGTTCTTACAGATGGCCGGTATCAAGATGACGCACGTGCCCTATCGCGGCGCTTCACCCGCCTTCACGGACCTCATACCGGGTCGCGTAGACTGCTATTTCGGCAGCGGCACATTGCTTTCCTACTCACGGTCGGGGCAGGTTCGCGTTTTGGCGACCACCGGACCGAAACGAGATGCGGCAGCCCCGGAAGTGCCGACCATCGCAGAGACGGGCGTCCCGGATTACCACGTGACGGCGTGGCAGGCGCTGTTCGTTCCGGCCAAGACGCCGCCTGAGATTGTCCGCAAGATCAGCGCCGATACCAACACAGCTCTCAGCGACCCGGCGATCAAAGACAAGCTGGCCAAAACTGGCTATGTGGCTGGGGGCTCTTCGCCCGAGGAGCTTGAAAAGCTTCTTAAATCGGAAATCGACAAATGGAGCGCCGTCATCAAGTCAGTCGGCATCAAGATCGATTAATCTTGCGCTCGCCCCGGCTGACTTCGCAGATCATCGCCATCGATTTCTCAACCCGAGCAGGGACATGCTCGTCGGAGGCTTACGCCGCCGTTCGGTCGTGACATCGGAGGTACCAATGCTCAGCGTGCAGCGTCTCGCATTTGGCGTCGCCTTCGGCCTTCTCGCCATGCTTGCCTTGGCGGCAGAATCGTCGATGGCGCAGACGTGGCCGCAACGGACGGTCAAGTTCGTTGTGACGCTCGGACCGGGCAGCGGTGTCGATATCGGCACGCGACTGATCGCGGATCGATTGAACAGGCGCTGGAGCCAGCCGGTAGTCGTCGAGAATCGTCCCGGCGGAGATGGTCTCGTCGCCATCAGCGCATTCGTCAGTGCCAACGATGATCACGTGCTCCTGGCCGCGCCGAGCGGGTCGTTCACCGCGCATCCCTTTATCTATAAGAACCTGCCCTACAAACCCGCCGATCTCCTGCCGATTGCCAGGGTTTCCAATACGATCGTCGTCGTGGCTGTGCCGGTTTCCCTGGAGGTCAAATCGCTCGCGGAGCTGGTGGCGATGGCGCGCGCGCAGCCCGGCAAGCTCAACTGGGCGGGTACCACTGGCAGCAACGAATTTCTGTTCGCCGCTTTTCTCAAGAATGCCGGCCTCGTCATGTCGAAGGTCCCCTATCGTAATCTGGTCGAAGCAGCCAACGACCTGGCGATCGGACGCATCCAGGTCAACGTGACCGCGTTCGCGATCGCGCGACCACAGCTTCAGGCTGGCAAGGTCAAGCTATTGGCGCTGACGAATACCGCGCGAGCCGCCATTGCGCCCGATGTACCCACGGTTACCGAGGCTGGCTATCCCGATCTTGCTCTCGACGGCCTGGTCGGCTTTTTCGGGCCGCCGAACATGCCCGGCCGAATTCGCGAAGGCATCGCCGCGGATGTTCGGGACGCCATCGATCCGGTGGTCGAGGAACGTCTGAAGCTCACCGGGCAGGTCCCCAATTTCGGCGGGCCTGCCGACTTCGCTGCCGCGATCGAGCAGCAGCGCGCGCGCATCGCCGTCGCGGCCAAGGACCTCGGCGTCGTACCGACTCAGTGAATTGGCGGGTCACTTTCCAAAGCCGGCCACGTGCGGCTCGTGGTGAGGTTGAAGGCCTGGAGCTGAAGCCCGAGAGTGCGAGCAGCGAGCAGCCGCTTCCACGTCTCTCAATGTGGCCTCGGGAATCGTCACATTGGCCGGACTGGCATCTCCCGCTGAGCTTCGCGGGACAGATGGGGACAAAACTGGGACACACGCGGAACCGCCCGTGATGCAAGTAGCGGCAAAAGGTCCGAGCCCTTTTTCCGAACAGATCAGCTAGCCTGTTTCCGAGCTGCCCGACCGCGGGACAGGCCGAGGTCTCCGCGTGGGGGAGAATGGGCAGCGCGCATGCCATCGGCAGACGCTGTAATCCTGCGCTGGCGCCGATGCTTTTTCCGGCGCTGCGAACATTCACGGGACGAAGGCTGGCGCGCTGTGCGCATGCAGCGCGCCGTTCTTCGGGACAATCGCAGGGGAACATCATGAGTTTGCGAGCCCCACCCAGCTCGACTTGCCTGAAGACCCTATGCTTGCTGTTGCCGGCGATCGTGCTGGCCGGCGGCGTGCGGGCTCAACCGGCGAACTATCCGGACAAGCCGGTACGGATCATTTCGGATGCGGCGCCGGGCGGCGCGATAGACACCAACCTTCGGATCATCGCCGAAGGCCTGAGCAAGAAGTGGGCTCAGCAGGTCGTGATCGAGAACCGGCCGGGTGCCGGTGGTGCGATTTCGGCTACAGCTGCGGCGGAGGCGCCACCGGACGGCTACACAATCTATGCACCGGCCTTGTCGGTCTTTCTGACAATACCGGGCAAGGCGCCCAATCTTCCGCTCAAGCTGCCGCGCGATTTCACCGCCGTCGGGATCACGGCGGTGCAACCGATGTCGATCGGAATTAATCCCAAGCTCGGCATCAACAGCCTGCCTGAGCTGATCGCACAGGCGAGGAAAAAGCCCGACAGCATTTCGTATGCGGTGACGGGCGTCGGGAGATTGACCCATCTGACTGGCGAGTTGCTGCAAATCCGGGGTAACATCAAGCTGCAAATGGTGCCGTACACCGGCGGCTCCGCACAGTCGCTCGCCGACGTCACCGCTGGCCGTGTCTCGCTGGTCATTGAAGGCTATTCCGGATTGGCCGGGGCTTATCAGTCAGGCCAACTCAAAGCGTTGGCAGTCGCCTCGGAGAAGCGTCTGCCTCACCTTCCCGATTTGCCGACGGTTGCGGAAACCCTGCCTGGTTTTGTCGCCGTCGGCTGGCAATGCGTGGTGGCGCCGGTCGGAACGCCAGACGCGATCGTGCGCAAGATCAGCGACAATCTGCGCGCGGTGCTAACCAAGCCCGAGATCAAGGACAAGCTTGCGGCACGCGGCGCCTACGTGCATCCGGCCACCCCGACCGAGGCCCAGGCGTTCGTCCGCAGCCAGCAAGAGCTGTGGAAGCCGGCGCTGGAGCACGTAGCCCTGCAGTTCAAGGAAAAGTAGCGCGTTCAGGTCTGATCGGCAGCCTGCCAATTCCCGAATTGGACAGCTGCCAGCAAAACATGCCGACGTTTTGCGCCTGGAAATCCCGCGATCATATTGGGAGGCATGCCATGAAACTTCGCCGTAGACAATTCCTGCATCTGACAGCGGGTGTTGCCGCACTGTCGGCGCTCTCGCGCTCCGCTTGGGCTCAGGCCTATCCGGCAAAACCGGTATATTTGATCGTCACATTTCCTGCCGGCAGCGCGCCCGACATCATCGGGAGGCTTGCGGGGCAATGGCTGTCGGAGCGCCTGGGCCAGCAATTCGTGATCGAGAACAAGCCGGGCTTCGGCGGCAATATCGCTACCGAATACGTCGTGAGCTCCCCGGCGGACGGGTACACGATCCTGATGCCGGTCTCGACCAACGCGGTCAACGCAACGCTCTACCCGAATCTCAGTTTCAATTTCATGCGTGACATCGCGCCGATCGCGGGTATCGCCATGACTCCGTTCGTCGTCGTGGTGCCGGCATCGTTCCCGGCCAAGACCCTTCCCGAGTTCATCGCCTATGCCAAAGCCAATCCAGGCGAGATCAACCTGGCTTCGGGCGGCATCGGAAGCTCGCCCCATGTTTGCGGCGAACTGCTCCAGATCATGACCGGGATCAAATTGGTTCACGTCCCGTATCGCGGCAATTACATGCCCGATCTGCTCGCCGGACAGGTGCAGGTCGTTTTCAATCCGATCGCGCAGGCGCTCCCCTTGATCCGAGAGGGCAAACTGCGCGCCCTTGCGGTGACCCCCGCGAAGCGCTCGGCGGCACTGCCGGATGTTCCCAGCATCGGCGAATTTGTGTCGGGCTACGACGCGTTCGGTTGGTATGGTCTCGGCGCACCCAGCAAAACGCCCGCCGGGATCATCAACAAGCTCAGCGACGCGATGAACGCTGCCCTCGCCGATCCGAAGTCGAAGGCGCGACTTGCCGATCTAGGCGTCGAGCCGATGCCGTTGACATCCGCCGGATTTGCAAAATTCATCGCCGACGAGACCGACAAGTGGGCCAAGGTGATCAAGTCTGCGGGTATCAAGATGCAGTGAGCACCGGCTGCACATTCAAAGCCGTTTCGTTCCGTGAACTCCGCGGGCATGTTCGCAAGGGGTCATTTGCGACGGAAACGATTGGGGTCAGTCGTCGGTCTATCTCCGCACCACCTCCAAAAGCTGACATAACTCAAGGGCTTGTCCCTCGCAGCGCACGATCGCGAGGTGCCAGGACCGGAAATCGGCCCCCTGGCTCGATCACCTCGCTGGCGATGGCGAGGCGGCGTCGGCGGTCGCCGCGAACGCCGGCATGACGTGCCGCGCAAAGAGGTCCACGGTCCGGAATGCCTCGTCGTCCGTCACGCCCCCATAGGTCACCTGCAACGACGGCTCGTGCTCGCCGAACAGCTCGCGCAGGTATCTCACCTGCTCGATGACCTCGTCGGGGGTGCCGACGAAGGCGTAGCGCTTCTCGATATTGCCTTCGGGAGTTTGCGCGCTGATCGCTTCGACCAGCCGCTCGTAGCCGACGTACTGGCCAGACTTCAACCCTTCCCAGCTGCTGACCGCCTCGGTGAACACGTCGAGATAGGTGCGCATGGCCGGGACGAAGCCGCGCACGGCCTCCTTGCGGGTGTCCGCCACATAGGCGTGGAATGACATCTGCACCTGCTCGCTGCCGGGCGAATGGCCGGATTCGCGCCAAACCTGCCGGTAGGTCTTCACCAGCGCAGCGGTACGTTCCAGTCCACCGGCGTAGGGCACGATCATGACGTGGTAGCCGTTCCTGGCGGCGTTCACGAACGATTCCTCCGAGGCGATGGCAGCCACCCAGATCGGCGGATGCGGCTTCTGAAACGGCCTCGGCATGGAATGGACGTCCTTGAACCGCCAGAACCGGCCCTCGTGCGTCACGCGCTCCTCGGTCCACAGCCGCTTGATCGCCGCGACGCCTTCGTCGAACATCGCGCGGCTGTTCTGCATGTCGAGTCCATAGGCCGCGTATTCCTCGGGAATGAATGCCCGGCCGAAGCCCACATCGAGGCGCCCGTTGCAGATGTTGTCGAGCATGGCGAGCTCGCCGGCGAGCTTGATCGGATGGTTGAACGCCGGGATCACCGCGCCGGTGATCGGCCGCACCCGCTTGGTCCGCGCCGCTATGGCGGCCAGCAGCACGATCGGATTGGGAGAATGGCCGCCATAATCGTGGAAATAGTGCTCCACCGTCTTGATCGAATTGAACCCCAACGCGTCGGCCCGCTCGCTCACTCGCAAGCACTGCTCGTAGTATTGAGCGGTCGTCCTCTGCTCCGGCCGGAAGGCGGGGAAGAAATTGATTCCGAATTTCATTCGTCGTCCTCCGGGGCGCGCGGCCCGGCGTCGCTTCCGGCATCGGCCGCGCCGAGCACCGCGAGCTTTCGGTCTCCCCCTTCCGACCCCTTGCGGGGCGCTCCGATCATGTCGCCGGCGCGCGCGCCGGGAAAACCCGCCGGTCCAAACCGTCACTCCGGCTTGATGCCGACGCTCCTGATCCGAGACTCAACTCGTTATGACGGACCAAATAGCGTGCCGGACCGGTCATCGATGGCCACCAGGACATTCTCCGTGTAGTAGGTACTCGCCACGCCCTCGCTTACGCCTTCAAGGAAGCAACCGATATCGAAAATGTCGATGTAATAGATATTGCATCTGTTGCCTGTCATCCCGCCCCTCACGACCATCCCGCACAGCGCATTTGCCGTTTGGTTGAAGACAGGCGAGCCGCTGATCCCAACGATATTGTCAAATTCGGGGTTCCTGAATTCCGCGATTGCGTGGCGCAAGATTGGGTCAGAGCTAGAGGCCCCCACATCACGTAACTGCAGCTGGCAGTACCCGATAGTGATATCAGGTGGAATGATGGAGCTCTTATCCTTCAAGACCCCGGCAACGAGTAACTCGTGTTGAATCTGGCTCGTGGCGACGGTCTTTTCATCGATGATATAGGCGCTGCCCTTGAAGAAGTCCGGTACAATGTCATCGGCGAACCGGATCACACACATATCGACGATGTCCGTTCCTACGGCGCCGTCTGTGGGAGCGGATGGATAGCACAAGGTCCTGATGGGAGCGGGCATGCTCCCTTTCCGGGCTTGCTTTTCGTCTGTGATGAACATCCTCTCATATTCGAAATCCTGAAACACGTGCCCGCATGTCAACCCATACACCCGCCCACGAAAGGCAACGAGGAAGACGGTTCCGCCGTGCGTCGCGTACAGATAATCCTCATGTCCCGTTTGGAAAAATACAGGCCTTATGGCGTCGCCAAAATCCTGGCGGACGATCAATCCCGACGAGAGCGATTGTGTCCGTTTCATCAACGGCCCCAAAGGGATCGATCCACCGTTACAGGATGGCTTCGATGCCCTTGCGCTTGATGACGTTTAAGAGCACGAGCGCCGCGCCGGTCGGCTGCTTGGCCCCGCGCTCGAGTTGCGAGAGATAGCCGGTGGTGACGTTCAGATAGCCGGCGAACACCGCCTGACTCATTCTCGCGCGCTCGCGCATCGTTCGGATCTGACCCGCACTGATCGGCGCGACCTTGGGCATGTCGTCCGGACCAAGATGCCGCATCGTGATCTTCTCATAGGTCGCGCGGTCCAGAAGGCCTGCCCGGTGCATGCCCTCGGCCGTCTCAACCAGCGCCTTCGCCAGCCGGCTAGGCTTTCTCGTCTTCTTCTTCGCCATACTCAACCTCCTGTATCAGTCCGTCCTCGACGGCATGTGCCAGCGTCTTGGCGTCCGCCTCAAGCCATCCCTTGGCGATATCACGCATCGTCGCGAGCTCATCGTCGTCCACGTTCGCGCGCGCGCTCTTGGCAAAGCCGAACAGGAACACCGATCGGGTCCTAGCCCGGTAGGCGATCAGCACGCGATAGCCGCCCGAGCGCCCCTGTCCGGTCCGCGCCACCCTCTGCTTGAGGACGCCGCCGCTCAAATCCGCATCGACCAGCCCGCGCTCCGCCCGCCGCACCGCCTCGCAAAGGCTCGCATCGGAAATCCGCTCCCGGCGCGCAAAACGCGCGAACCATTTCGTCTTGAAAACCTTCACCCCGGCCCTCCGTACCATGAACTATAGTACAAAGTGCTATAGAATGCAAGTTCTGAGCTCTCCTGAAGGGGTCAGAGGACGAAATCTGCAACGCCGCCGGCCCAAGCCGTCACTCCGGCTTGATGCCGGCGCTCTCGACCACCTTGGTGACCCGCTCGATCTCGTCGGCAACCGCCCGCCCGAACGCGTCCGGCCCCTCGCCCGCCGGCTCCATCCCGAGCACTGCAAACTGCGGAACCACGTCCGGCTGCGCCACGATCGCGACCGCCTCCGTCGCGATCTTCCGCACGACAGGCGTCGGAGTGCCGACGCGCGCGTAGATGCCGATCAGGGTTATCAGGTCGAAGCCCGGGATCACCTCGGCCAGGGCGGGCACGTCGGGCGCGAGCGGCGAGCGCCGGAGGCCGTTGGTCGCAATCAGCTTGACCCGATTGCCTTCGACCGCGCCCTTGAGCGACGGATAGGCCGAGAACAGCGCCTGCACGTGTCCGCCCAGCAGCGCGGGCATCGATTGGCCGGCGCCGCGGTACGGGATGTGAGTCATGTTCAGGTGGAGCGCCGCCTTTACCGCCTCCATCGTCAGATGATGGGTGCTGCCGATCCCGGAGGAGCCGTAATTGACCTCGCCGGGCCGCGCCTTCACGTAGTCGATGAACTCGCGCAGCGTTCCGACCGGAAGGTCCGGGTGCACGGCGAGAAAGAGCGGCGCGCGTGCGAGCAGCGCCACTGGCACGAAATCGTTTTGCGCGCTGTAGGCGAGTTGCTTGAAGAACAGCGGATTGACGGAAAGCATCGCGCTGTCGGTCACGAGCAGGGTATAGCCGTCGGCCGGGGCGGCGGCGATCGCGGCGGCCGCGACGCTGCCGTTGCCGCCCGGCCGGTTCTCCACGACGACCGACTGCCCGATCCGCTCCTGCAGCCGCTGGCCGACAAAGCGCGCGACGGTGTCCGGCACGCCGCCCGCCGCATAGGGGACGATCAGCCTGATGCCCTGGCTCGGATACGACGCTTGACCGCGCGCCGAGCCCGCGGCCAGGGCGCAGACGACGAGCGCGGCAAGCGCGATCGACGCGCCGCGCAGCTTTGCGGGCATCCGGTTCTTCGCCGGAAATTGTTCTTCCATGGAACGCTCCGGGGGACGCGTCATCGAATCCTCATCGGCAGGCGTTGCAGGCGCAGCTCTCCGACCGCGCCGCCGTAGACTGGAACGAAGTCGGGATCGGCGAGCCTCGCGCCGGGGAACCGCGCGAGCAACCGGCGGATCGCGATCGTGATCGTCGTGCGGCCGAGGATGTTGCCGATGCAATGGTGCGGGCCGGCGCCGAACGCCATGATCCGCTTCGGACGGCGACGGATATCGAAGCGCATCGGATTTGGGAACACGTCGGGATCGTAGTTGGCGGCTTGCGGCGAGGGCCGCACCACCATGCCCTCGAGAATTTTCGTCCCGCCCAGCTCGGTGTCGCGGGTCGCCACCCGCGGAAAGGTGAAATAGCCGTTGCTCGCGATGCGCAGGCACTCCTCGACCGCCTCCGGAACGAGGCCGGGCTCGCGAACGAGCTCACCGAGCTGATCCGGGGGGGAATAGAGCGTGTAGAGCGCGCCGCCAGCGGCCCGGCTGGTGGCGGAAAGCGCCGCGCCGCAGATCGTGAAGATCTGGTCGAACAACTCCCGGTCCGTCAGCTTGTCGTCCTGGTCGCGCGCCGTGACGAGATCGTTGATGAAGTCCGGCCGCGGATTTTTCCGCCGCTGCGCGATGATCTCGCGCACCAGGTCGGCCGCGCGATCGAACGCCCGCACGCATTCCGGCGCAAACGGCTCGCCGGGCCTGGTGTAGGTCGTCAACGGCAGCACCTCGTGGAAGGCGAGAAAAATCTCCTTCTGACGCTCGTCGAGATTCGCCATCGCGGTCAGCAGGGCGCCGACCACGAGCTGGGCGCCATAATCCTGCATGCCGTCGAACTCGTTGCCCCTGCTCTCGATCCTGTCGAGCATCCCCTCGATGATCTCGCCGATGCGGGATTCGAGCCGGCTCAGGCTGCGCGAGGAGAAGGCCGGCATCAGCAGCCTGCGAATCCGGGCATGCCGTTCGCCGTCCATCTGGGTGATGAACTGCACCCCCATGAACTTGTCGAACTGCTCGAAGCCGCGGCCCCTCGGCACCTCCGACGAGAACCGCTCGGTATCGGAAAAGACCTCGTGCACGTGCGCGTAGCGGCCGCAGACGACCTGCGGGGGGCCGGACGAGAGCACATAAAACGGGGGACGCCTCGCCCATCCCGCGAGAATGGTCCGCGCGTTCTGTTTGAACTCGCTGCTTCCGAGGTCGATTTCGACGACCTTGCTCTCGTCGAGCTCGCTCAGCAATGACATCGTTTCTCCGCTCAACGATTGCCGGGGCTGCTCGCGCGGCTCCCGGCAACGACTTGCGTTCGAGCATAGTTCGGCCGGCGGGCTTCGCCAAATCGCACGCCCCCGGGGGACACCGCCCGCCTCGCCGAGCCGGACGCCGTCGCCGATCAGCCCGCGAGCGCCACGCACTCGATCTCGCAGCCGTTCCCGAACCGCAGCTGCATCGACCAGGCGGTGCGGGCGGGAGGATCGACCGGAAAGAATTCGCGGTATACCCAATCCATCTCCGCCATGTGCGAAATGTCGGCCAGCACCACATGCACGCGCACGACGCGCTCGAGCGACGAGCCCGCGGACTCCAGCATGTGCCGCATGTTCGCAAGCGTCGTGCGGACCTGCTCCGCGATCGGCCCATGATTGCGCTCGCCGGTCTGCGGATCGATCGGCGTCATGCCCGAGAGAAATATGTAGTCGCCGACGCGGATGCCGGGAACGTGCGGCAGGTTGGCGTTGCGCGAGGCGTTGAGTCGCGGGTTCTTGGGCTCGACCACCGAGCGCGGGAGCTTCTCGGTCATCGGGTCACGCCAGCGCGGTGCATTCGACGATCACTTTCATCCCGTCCGGGAGGCGAGCGCCGCAGACCGTGCGGGCCGGCGGCGGATCGGGAAAGAAGCGAGCGTAGACCTCGTTCATGTTCGGCGCCTCCAGCATGCTGTGCAGCAGCACGTTTACCTTCACGACGTTGGCGAGCGACGAGCCCGCCGCCTCCAGCAACTGCGCGAGATTGGTCAGAATCTGCCGGGTTTCGCTCGCCGTCGTGCCGCGCAGGCGCTCGCCCGACCGCGGATCGACGGCAACGAGGCCGGACACGAAGAGAAAATCGCCGCCCCTCACCACCGCCGACACGGGCTGGCCGGAGCTCGTGTCCAGCGCTCGCATCGGCGGGAAAATGATTTCGCGCTTGAGGCTCATCGCACTTCCTCGGCAAGCCGCTCAGGCGGCCGCGATCACGTCGAGCTCGATCTTGAATCCCGCCTCGATCTGCGCCGCCCATACCGTGCGCGCCGGCGGTCCGTTCGCCACGTATTGCCGATAGACGCGGTTGAGCACGTCGTACTCGATACTGTCGTAGATCAGGGCATGCACCTGCACCAGCCGGTCGAGCGACGAGCCCGCCGCCTGCAGCAGCAGCTTCAGGTTCCCGAAAATGACGTGCGCCTCGCTGGTGAGCGTGCCGTGCCGCCGCTCGCCCGTTTCCGGGTCGACCGGCAGCATGCCGGAACAGAAGATGAGCCCGCCAGCGCGGATCGCCGGCGACTGGTGGTGCCCGTAATGCTGCCGGAGATCGAGCCCGGCGAGCGGCGCCGCGATGACTTCACGCATGGCGATTTTTTCCGTCGAGATCAGTCCGCGGCGCGGGGAGCCGGCCCACGATCAGTCCGACAGCTGCGCGATCCCGGGCAGCAGGAACCGCTCGATGTTGCCGCGCGCCTGCAGGTCGCCGAGCGTCACCAGGGCGTCGAGCAAAGCGTTCATCTTGGCCCGAGAGACCTTGCCGGTGCGGTCGAAAAAATTGTGCTTGCGGAAGAAGTCGTAGGACTTCTCGACGTCTTCCGCCTTCTGGCCGCTGACCGAGACGAGAATCCGGACCGCCTCGGCGCGATTGCGGTCGTCGTTGAGATACTCGATGCCCTTGCTCTGCGCGGAGAGCACCCGCTTTACCACGTCCGCATTGCGGCCCGCCCAGGCCTTGTTCACGACCGTGCCCGAGAACGCGAGGTCCGGCGCGTATTCGATCGTCAGCCCGAGCTCGTTGTAGCCGGCGGCCTGCACCTGGAAGTTCGACGGCGGCAGCAGAATCGCGGCATCGACCGCGCCGCCGAGCAGCGCCTGGGCGCGCGCGGTGGTGGCGCCGGCGTACACGAAGTCATATTCGCCGGGCTTGAGCCCGTTCGGCGCCAACATGCGGTCGGCGTAGAGCCGGGTGATGTCCTTGGCGCCGCCGACCGAGATGACCTTGCCCTTGAGCTCCTTGAGACTCTTGACGCTCGACCTGCCCATCAGCGCGTAGGGCGGCGCCTGCACCTCGAAGCGCAGGATCGCGAGCGCCGCGCCCTGGTCGATGGCGCGGATCGGGTCGACCAGCCCGGTGGACATCGTCATGTCGAGCGAGCCGGCCGCGAGCTGCTGGATGACCGCCGCGCTCGCCGGCACGTAGACCAGATCGGGCTTGACGTTCTCGGCGGCAAAGAAGCCCTTGTCGAGCCCGATGAAGAGCGGCCACAGATTGGCCGAAGCCGATCCCACCGTGCCGATGACGACGGTATCAGCCGCGCGCACCGGCGCGGCCGAGATCAGCATGAGCAAACCCATGAGCGCGCATTCGAGCTTCCACATCGATCGCATGACGACCCCTCCGTCTCTTAAGCGGCCCAATCGACGACAGCCGGCCGCGACACTGTCAATCGCTCCGGGGCGACCTATCTCTTCCTCGCCGGTCTCGCCGGCGCGGCGTTCTTCAATTGCGCGCGATAGTGCCGCGCAATTTCCGAGCCGGTCGCCTTCCAGACCTTCTTGTGCTTGCAGATGTACTTCAGCGCGGCGTCGAGCGCGGCGATGCGATAGGGCATGCCGGTCAGATACGGATGGACCGCGATATGCATCACGCGTCCCGACGCGGCGCCTTCACGATAGAGCGTATCGAACTGCCGGCAGATCGCATCCTGGAAATCGGCCGGCGTCATATGGGCGCTTTCGAAGGCCTGCTTGTCGTTGATGTCGTAGCTGTACGGCAGCGACACGATCTGCTTGTCGCCCGCGGCCGTCATCAGATACGGCTGGTCGTCGTTGGGGCCCCAATCCGCGACATATTCGCAGCCGGCCTCGGCCAAGAGATCGAGCGTGCTCCAGGTCTCCTGCAGTCCGGCGCCCAGCCAGCCAACGGGACGCGTGCCGCTCGCGCGCGCGATGGTCTCGAGCGTGTCGCGGATGATCTTCGGCTCCTCCTCGGCCGGCACCTCGTTGAGGCGCCGGGAATTGCTCTGGTTGTGCCCCATCCACTCCCAGCCGCGCTTCTCGCCTTGCTCGACGATCTCCGGATGATGGACGCAGATATCGCTGTTCAGCGCGACGGTTGCGCGAATCTCGTGGCGATCGAGAACCTCCATCAGCCGGAACACGCCCACGCGGTTGCCGTAGTCGCGAATGGCCCAGGTTGGGATATCGGGAATTTTTCCCGGGCCCAGGCCGCCCGGACGCGTCTCGAGGGAGAAGAACTCGATGTTGGGAACGACCCACAAGGCAAGGCGCGCGCCGTCGGGCCAGTCGAGACGCGGCCGTCCGATGATCGCCGAGTACGGAAAGGGCCCGTAGGGACCAGGTTTCATGAAGCACCGGTGTGCCGCTCGAGACCGGGCTTCCCCGGATCAACCCGGTGAATGGTAGGCATTTTCCGAACCGATGGGAACCCCGAGACGCTGGCCGCGACCGTCGTTGTCGGGCAGAATGTCGTCGCGAGGCCAGCATCCAAATTCTCCCGCCGGGCTCACGTGATCTTCGAATTGGATTCTCTCTTGTCCGAGCCCGCGCCGGCGCCGAAGCTCGGGGGTCGGAGGGGGCAAGCGCGATGACGTCGAAGAGAACGCTGATCCGGGGCGGCCAGCTCTACGACCACGATGGCGACGTGCACAAGCCGGCGCTCGCCGATATCCTGATCGAGGACGACAAGATCGTCTCGATCGGCGCCGATCTTGCGACCGACGCCGTGCACGAAGTCGTCGATGCGTCCGGACGACTGGTGGTGCCCGGGCTCATCAATGCGCACTATCATTCGCACGACGTGTTGTGCCGCGGCCT
>WNFC01002643.1_pt1 | contig 21474 bp, 9 predicted proteins | sample 5400541 | NCBI WGS metagenome assembly WNFC01 (sample SAMN13153342, study PRJNA577476) | soil metagenome | isolation source: 120 cm saprolite under Douglas fir tree site 2 hole 2 replicate 1 | place: USA:California | collected 2015-04-18
TGACACGTCCCGGATAGGCACCATCGAACCGGCCGAAACTCCCCGGGTCACCTATATTGTTGTTCGGCACGGTCAGCTTTGTGTGATTCCAGGCGTTGAAGAATTCAATTCCGATCTGAGCCCTGACGCTCTCGGTAATACTCGTAGTCTTGAACAGCGACAGATCGGTATTCCAAATCGCAGGGCCGCGGAAAGAGTTTCGCGGCAGGCTGCCGTATCGGATGACCGTCCCGGCGGGATTGGCCGGCAACGTCGTTATGCCGGTCGTGGTCGAAAAAGCATTCACGTTAAGGTAACGACCGGCCGTCACCCCAGCGAAAGGATCGCTGATCTGAGTCGGACGAACCAGACCGCAGTTGCAAACCACACTGAACGGAAATCCTGTTCGCGCGCTTTGAATGACGTTCAATTGCCAACCGCTGACCAACCGATCCCCGTGACCGCTGTTCCAGAAACGCTGCCCCTTGCCAAAGGGCAGATCTATGATCGCGTCCGCCGACAGTAGATGCGGAACATCGAGCGATGAACGCCCTTTGTCCGCGTTAAGGTCGAATGGATTGATCGGACCGTTACGACCGCCGTTGCGACTGTCACCGAGTGAACCAATTAATCCGATCGCGTTGTCGATGGTGCGACTATACGTGTAAGAAACCTGGCCCTGAATATTCTTTGACAGCCGTTTCTGGAGTTGCATCTGCAAACCGTTGTACGAAGATGAAGCTGCGTTGGAATATAGAAGCACACCGCCCAAAAACGCGCCGGCGGCGTTTCGCGACGCGCCGGTGCCGCTGCTGCCGATATCAAAAGTGGTGAGCAGGTTCCGCGAGCGATTGCCGACATAGCCGATATCCAGGGACCAGTCTCGTGAAAACTGCCACTGGTAGGTCAAATGCAAACTGTGAACATATTCTGATTTGGGATTGCGATCGACGCTGAAAACGGAGACGGATGCGGGAATATTCGCAGGATCGATCTGCGTGATCACCGATGGCGGCCCCGTGTTTACGCTGAAATATGTTCTCGCATTCGTTGGCTGCTGACCATTGAACTGCGAGAAGTGAATTGTGTTTGTGAACGGAGGGTTGCGAATTCCCGGCGGGTAGTCCGTACCATCGAGTGCGTAGAGCAATCCATAGCCAGCCCGCAGGACCATTGTCTTTCCCTTATTCAGAGAGTAGGCGGCGCCAATATGTGGTCCAAAATTATTCTTGTCGGTCGAAATGATCCGATCACCGCTCCCGGTGGCCGTCACCACTCTACGAACGTCAGGGAAATAATAGCTCAGCCTGCCAGTACCTTCGGTTGGTGGCGTAAACAGATCGTAGCGTAAGCCAAGATTCAGCGTAAGCGTTGGACTGACTTTCCAATCGTCCTGGACATAAAGACCATACTCTTGGGTTCGCAAATTGAACGGACCTCCAAACACTTTCCCTCGGTCCACCTGGAAGGCCGGCAGACTCATTAACTCGTTAGCTTGAGCGTTCGCGGTTCCGCCATAAGGAATTCCGTTGGCATCGACATAGCAGTTAGTCACGGCATTAACTATCCTGGTGGATGCGGCTGGGCAAACCTGGCCGGCCGTCAGCGGGTTGAAAGCCGGGGCATCGTCGGCATACTGCATGTTGCCTTTCAAGAATCCGGAGCGGCCCCCGTCGATTGCATTTTCACGGACTAACTTGAATTGGCCGCCGAACTTCGCTACATGATTGCCATGTATGATCGTTAAGGAGTCCGCAAACGACGGATTCTTGCTCTTGACTCGAAAAAGGCCACCATCGCCGAGATACTCCGTAAAGCCGCTCCCAAAATTTCCGAGGCCTGGACCACCTGAAGCTTCTATTGAGCCGTCATTTGCATTCGGATAGCCGATGTCCTGCGCAAAGGTTGCGCTGGTGCCGCACGCGCCTCCCACACCACAGTTGAAGATCGAGATCTGAGTTTGCAGAAGGCCAAAACTGAACTCATTGAGTACTGTTGGACTGAACGTGTGGGTATCGGAGATGGCTATTTTCCGCGCATTATCGATCTCGTCCCCCGCGCCAAATCCGGCAGTCGGCAAGCCGGGCAACAGATTCGCGCGATTGTTGGTCAAGCGCTGCTCAATAAACGTGCCACTCAAGGAATTCTTTCCACTCAATTTGTGATCGATCTTAACCGTGAAATTATTAATCCTCTCTTGATTGGCTCGTTGGGTGAAGTAGTTATTGTTTCCCTGACTCGGATCGAGGACGTTGATAGTTGGCTGCGGGAAGAGATTAAACAACTTTTGAGAAATAGAACTGATCAGGTTTGAAGGAATTGTTGCGTTAGCAAATGCCTTTCCGGTAAAAGGATTGCACACCGGTCCTACCGAACTGCCATCGCCAAAACAATCGTGATTCCCGAATCCAGTAAAATTACCGTTGCGCGAGCCGGCGGTTGGCACGGTCGAACTCGCAGGAAACGGCAGGTGATTTCGGGCCGCCTGATAGTCAAAGAAGAAGAAGGTCTTGTTCTTGATTATCGGTCCACCGAGCTGGCCACCGAACTCATTTATCTGCTGAACGGCTTTCGTAAAGGGAGTAAGATTTGTGACTCCGCTATTTATAGCGTTGGCCCGATCTCGTTTGAGCATCGGGTGATAGGCGTTTAACCTAGAGTTCTGGCCTTTGAAGTAACCCTCACCATGAAACTGATTTCCTCCAGACTTGATACTCGTAATAATGACGGCGCCTGAAGCGCGTCCAAATTCGGCCGGAGGCACACTGGTCGTGACCTTGAACTCCGCGATGGTCTCAGGATTCGGGAACACACCAATGCTGCCAAACTGGGGTTCGTTGTTGTCCGAGCCGTCGAGCGAGAAATTATTGTTAGTGGACCGCTGGCCATTCACGGTTAGCGCGCCACTTCCCGAACGAGCAAAACGGGAATTCTCAGTCGAGCCTTGCGGGTTGCTGGCTCCCGGCCCGCCGCTTCCTGCTCTTGGATCGCCATTGTTGAATTGCCCCGCATCCGGACCAGTACCGCCGAATCCAGTGTTACTAGATGCGGCAACGCCCGGCGTGAGTGTCGCAAGCTGAGTGAAGTTGCCTCCTGAAAGTGGTAGCTCCGTGATTTCGCGTCCAGTGACCACCCTCCCCCGATTACTCGACTCGGTTTCAACTAGCGGCGCGGCTGCGGTGATAGTGACCACTCCGGTGACGTCTCCAGGAGTAAGCGTTAGGTCAATCCTCAATCTATCATTGGTCTGGAGAACGACATTTTCTTGCACGGCCGTTTGAAAGCCTTGCTTGGTGACCGTGATCTTGTAGGTTCCGATCTCAAGCGACGGCGCTTGATACTCGCCGTTGTCGTTGCTCTTCACCTCGCGAGTGGCGCCCGTGTCCACCTTGGTCACCTTCACGGTCGCACCCTGCACTACGCCTCCATTGCTGTCCGTGACCGTTCCTACAATGTCGGCTTTGTTCGTTTGGGCAACTGTCGGAAGCGCAAGGATGCCGAAAACCAAGGTAAGAGTGGCAGCGCGCACCAACAGGTGAGCGGCAAGTCGCGTCGATGACATCGCTGAACCTCGCATTGTGATCAAAGATTGCAGGAAATGCACTTGTACCGAATAGGGTCACGAGTGCAACTTCAAGGTCTTGCTGTAAATCCCTTGCCAAGGCCGGATTTGGCTGGCTTTCGCGGTTCGCTGTCGAGAAAAAACGCTTGCGATTGCCCGCTTGATAGTTTGTTGCCTAAACGAACTAAGTGTTTATTACAGTTTTGAAGTGCTGTCAATACTTTTTTGACTGTTTTGTCGGAAAATAACGGTCGGTTTTTGTGGTTGACTCCAGGTCCGGGAACTTCTTACCGCGCCAAAGCCATCAAGCTGCAAAAGCTGACGCCGCAAATTTGCTCACTAGAACCAGGCTCAAGGCGCCCATCAAGGTGGGGTCATTCCCGAGTGTCGACGGCAATATGCGGACGGACGGAATGCCGCGCCGGATGCTGCGTTCAATCTTTTGCTTCAGAGCTTCTTCGACCAGTGGCCAGGCTCTGGCTATTTCACCGCTAACGACGACTGCTTTCGGACTGAAGCCAACCACGAGGTTAGAGATGCCGATACCAAGACAAAGAGCCATGTCCACCAAAGCTGTCCGCGCGTCGGGTTCGCCAGCCAATGCCCGATTGACGAGTTCCTTGAAAGTAATCAGCGAGTCAGGTTCGCTTCCAGTCAATTTTTGGTAACGAGCAAGCGCCGCCCGCTCAGACGAAAAGGCTTCCCAACAATCGAGATTGCCACACGAGCAAGGGACCGGCGCGTTGGTGCCAATGATCATGTGTCCAAACTCACCGGCCGCGCCGTGCTCGCCACGATAGATTTGACCGTCAAAAACGATCCCAGTGCCGACGCCTTCGGCCGCGAGTACGAGGATGAAATCGCGAGCGTCGCTTACCTCAGGGCGTCCAAACCAGAGTTCAGCCAACGCTACAGAGTTCGCATCGTTATCAATCGTCACCGGCAGTCCGGTTACGGCTGAGATCATTCTGGCAACGGGTACCTCGCGCCATTTGAAGTACGGCACATAGATCGCGATGCCGGTCGAAGGATCGACTAGCCCTGGCAGGCTCACTCCGATTGACTCAATCAACCCGTCGTTTTGATTTAACAAACTCTGGATCCCATCGACTACTCGTCCGAAGGTTCGGTCGGCGTCAGAATCAGTTGGGAACGCCTGCTGTCTGAGGACGCGCCCGGCCAGATCACTGCTTGCGATGGTCGTCAGGGTCGGGGTTACGGATACACCAATGGCGATCGCCCCAGCAGTACGCAACCGTAAGAGCGTTGGCGGCCGCCCCCCGGTAGATTCGCCCCCGCCCACCTCCTCTACCAGGCCTTCTGTCTGCAAAGCATCGACAATTGCTGAAACGGTCGACTTTTGCAGCGCGCTTTCTCGGGCAATCGCGGCGCGAGAGATCGGCTCCCTCTCTCGCACATAGTTCAGAACGATCTGCCGATTGATATCGCGAATGGTGGCTAAGCCAGCGGCTTGAGCTTTTCTTAGATCGATTCGACGCACTTATCGACCTCCGCCTGGAAAGTTCTCTCTTACGCGACCAACGCCGCTCCAGCCGTGCTGAAGTCTTGCTGGTTATTTGCTCACGCCTTTACCCTCGATCACCGTAAATCTTCGATCCACCGACGGAACCTGGATGGCTTCCCTGGAACCGTCCGGCCATCTGATCTCGATCTTGTCTACTGCGGTCGCGGCGCCCAGACCAAAGTGAAGAGTTGTGTCGTTCTGCGACGCATAACTACCGCCGCTGATCACGTCCTGGCGCTGGCGAACCTTGCCCGTAGTGACGTAAACGGTCGCACCGATCGCGTCGCGTGGAGACTTTTTGGCAACGTCGCCAACCAAACGAAGGGCGAGCCAATGACCGGCGGGTGTCGCTACATTCCGCAAGATGCTGGGCTTGGAATCGGCGTTATTGATCACCACGTCCAGTCTTCCATCACCATCGAGATCGCCCACGGCCAGGCCCCGCCCGCACCAGGCGTAAGCCAGACCACTTCCCGGCGCGGCGCCCACGCGCTCGAATTTGCCGTTTTTCGAATTGCGGAATAGCAATGGTTGCTGAGCGTAGCTGGTCCCCCATTGATGGTCGTCGACGACCGGATAAACATGGCCGTTAGCGACGATCAGATCCAACCAACCGTCGTTGTCATAATCGATAAAACTCGTGCCCCAAGCAAGAAAGGGCAGGGTGATTTCGCCCAGCCCGGCAAGAAATGTCACATCCGTAAAGTTCGAATCACCGTCGTTGTGATAGAGCACGTTGGAATCGTCGGAAAAATTTGTGATGTGAAAACTCATTCGGCCTGAGTTGTCATAATCGCCTATGGCAATTCCCATCCCGGCCTGCTCACGACCGTTTTCGTTCAAGGCGACGCCGGAGGGATAGCCAACTTCTTCAAAAGTCCCGTCACCTTTGTTCACGTAGAATTGCTTGGGCGTGGAATCGTTGACCACCACCAGATCCAATAAGTTGTCATCGTTGGCCTGCACAAAAGCCGAAGAGAACCCGTAATACTTCTGCGGATCATTGACCCCGGCTTTCACGCTGACGTCTTCAAAAGTTCCGTCCGGCTTCTGGTGATAGAGCGTGTCGCTTTCGCCCGGCAGACTCCGCGGTCCGCACATTACCGGCGCGCCGCGAAACTGACAAAAGTTCTGGCCCACGCCGCCAGGTTTGTTTGCTTCGGCCGGACTACGCGGTAGATTGTTGAGATCAATTTCAAGATAGCCGGGCACGAAGAGATCCAATCTGCCATCGCCATCATAGTCGCCCCAGGTCGCGCCCGTGCTCCAGCCTTTGCGCGCGACGCCCAACCTTTCAGCCACGTCGGTAAAGGTGCCATCTCCGTTGTTATGGTAAAGCCGCGAGACGCCAAAGTTGGTGACGTACAAATCCGGGCGACCATCGTTGTCGTAATCGCCTACCGCGACCCCCATCCCCCAGCGCTCGTTAGCGACGCCGGCTTTGTCGGTAACGTCTTCAAATTTCCAGTTACCCAAATTGTGATAGAGCGCAGCGCGCGGTGGCTTTTCTTTTCCCTGCAGGGCCGGCAGGGTCGACCCGTTTACCAGATAGATATCCGGCAAACCATCACCGTCATAATCAAAGATGGCTACGCCACCTGACGGTACTTCGAAGATGTAGTCCTTGGCCGGCGTTCCCGCATGGTGTTTGAAGCTCGCCATCGCCGTCTTTTCGGTCACGTCTTCAAAGACCACGGGCGCCTTTGGATCGGTGATCCCAACCGTACGTTTGGAAGTGTAGTTCACCGGCGTTCCGGTGTTCACTCCGCCCATCCCCTGCTGCTCAGTCTTTGGCGGAGTCTGAGCAACGAGCGTAAGTGAACTCAACACGCAAAGGACGACGAATGGACCAATAGCCCCTGGAAAAAGAGACTTCATATAATTCCTTTGAATAACCTCTGATAATTTGCGTACGAACTTGAATCGGATATCAGAGCGCCGGCCTGCGGTCTTCAACGCGGAGACAACCTCGAAAATACGCAACCCGTTCGGGCGTGTCAAACCTTAAGCCGGGCGAGGCTATTTTTGGCTGGCCGCGTCCCGCTCACTAATGGTTATGTATCGATCGAGTTCCGGATTCGCGATCGTCTGCGTTTGGCCGCTGGGCCAGTGGACTTCTATGGTGCGAACCGCTCTCGCGTCTCCCAGACCGGCGATGATCCTGGGATCGCTTGCGGACAGGTAGCTGCCGGCAGTCGACACATCAAAGATTTGCCGACGGCCACTGCTGTCCGAAACGATCACGCGCGAGCCCAGGCCGTCCCGATTTGATTTCGAACCCACCAGACGAATCCCCAGCCAGTGATTCTTAGTTCCATTGTTGCGGAGGACAACCGGCGAGTCGTTCAGGACCCCAATCACAATATCTATCTGACCATCATTATTCAGATCGCCAAACGCCGCGCCCCGCGCGACTGTCGGCAAGTTGAACGCCGGGCCGGCGGTGGCCGAGACGTTTGTGAAGCCCCTGCCCGTGTTGCGCATCAGGAGCGGCGGCTGCTTGTATTTTAAGTAGCCGGTCGACAACTCAATCGTGTCCAGGACGTGACTCTGGGCGACAAAGATATCGCGCCAGCCATCGTTATCGGCGTCAACAAAGTGTGTGCCCCAGCCTGAATAAGCCAGCGTAATTTGTCCCACCGCGGTTTGCTTCGTCGCATAGGTGAAGCTCATGTCGCCGTTGTTGTGATAGAGCGGATACGTCTGGTACGAAAGTGTGGTGATGAAAACGTCCGCGAATCCATCGTTGTCATAATCCGCCGCATCGACGCCCATGCCTGCGTACGTTTTGCCGTCCTCATCGTAACCGGCGCCCGCCGTCACGGCGATGTCTTCGAACGTACCATCGCCTCTGTTTCGATAGAGCGACTGACGCACGCTGTCATTGGCCACGAAGATGTCAATAAAGCCATCGTTGTCGAAATCAGCGAAGGCGACCCCAAGCGCTTTGCCATCCGGGTCAGCGATGCCGGCCTTGACGCTGACATCTTGGAAAGTTCCGTCAGCTTTCTGATGATAGAGAATGTTAGTGGCGCCTTTGAAGTTTTCCGGATGACAGTAAGCGCGGGTGCCGCGCGAATCGCCGCAGAGCGCTGCGCCTTTTTCGAAATCCCAATCCAGATAGCGCGCCACGAATAGATCCAGGCGGCCGTCGTGATCATAGTCGATCCAGCCGGCGCTGGTTGACCATCCACCGCCGGCCACGCCCAGCTTACTGGTCACGTCAGTAAAGGTGCCGTCGCCGTTGTTGTGATAGAGATGATTCTGACCATAGCCGGTCACATAAAGATCAACAAAACCATCGTTATCGTAATCGCCGGTGGCGACTCCCATGCTGAAACCTTCGCCCTTCAAACCAGCGCGCTCAGTGACATCTTCAAAGGTGCCGTCAGCTTTCTGGTGATAGAGCCGGTTCCAGAATTTGGGCTCGCTCTTGCCAGGCATGGCGCCTTTCGGCATCGGATCTTTCAGCAGCGCCCCGTTCGTGAAGAAGAGGTCCATCCGTCCGTCATTGTCGTAATCAAAGATCGCCACGCCGCCGCCCATCGTCTCGAGCAAATACTTCAGAGACGTTGGTGAGCCCGCATGTTTGAAAGCGATCTTTGTCGCGGCAGTGATGTCAGTGAAGGTCACCGTCGACGGCGCGTTTGGACCTGGCGGCGGCGGCGTCTTTGGCAATTCGTCCGTGCTGTAAGAACGACCAGTGTGAGGTGTCGGAGAAGGAGTCGGCTGTTGGGCTTTCACGTCCGGGAACGCGGTGAGCAGACCCGCAACGAGAAACGCGAACTGGAGATGCCTTCCTCGGATCACGAAGTTCATTCAAAGATTTCCAACTAGGTTAGTCGCCTTGGCTTCGTCAATCAACTCGTTGTTGCAACCATTAACAAAACTGAATTGACCAAAGGTCTCGTCTTGTTAGGCTGAAGATAGCGCATAACGGTATTGTCAACTTAACTCCGGAAGAAACAGAATCAGCGACTCAGACAAGATGAATCCACCTTTCTTCATCTGGTTAATCAACGATCGCCTCGACGTGAATCGCCTCTTTCCATACGGCGAATCTCGATTTCATCACTGCTCGATAACCGTTAGCTCTGTACAGATGTCTCCCCACTCGAAAGTGTGAGGTAATGATCCCGAAGATGGAGAGAAAGCGTTGGGCATGGCCCGCTGACTTGAAACGTCTCATGACCCGCTCCCGCAACCTAGTTGGCTGATGTGAATTCTCGACCCTATTGTTCTGCCCCTTTTTCTGGCAATGCTCGACACTGGGCAGCACCTCAGCTTTCGCCGCGCTGCAGCTCTTCAGCTTGTCTGTAATGATCACCCGCGGGACATACCGCAATCCTTTTAATAGCTTGCGAAAGAACTTCTTGGCTGCCTTCTTGTCCCTCCGGCTCTGGACCAGAATATCCAATAGGTCGCCATCCTGATCCACTGCTCGCCATAGGTAATGGAGACGTCCCTTGATCTTTAGGAACACTTCATCAAGGTGCCATCGGTCGCCGGGGCGAGAAGATCTACGGCGCAAGCCGTTGGCATAAGTCTGGCCGAACTTGAGGCACCATTCTCGGATGGTCTCATAGCACAGGGACACACCGCGCATCGCTAACATTTCTTCGACATCGCGGAAGCTCAGGGCGAAAAAAATATAACCAAACGCTATGACTGATAATCTCGCTGGGGAACCGATGACGACGGTAGAGCGAGACGGAGGTGCGCATCCGTGGAGTATGCCGCATGAACAGTCCGATTAAATCTTTCCCCATTAACCTGACAATACCTGATGCGCTAAGGTTGGAGGCGAGTAACTTCGCGCCTGTGCGCAACAATTCCTACGCAGCTTTCCGAATGAGACTGTCTCGCGTTCTTTGTGAACCGCGCGAGTCCCACTAACTGCATGGCTCGCGGAATTTCGCGATTGCGCATGAACCACAGCCAGACATCTCCTTGGCGCATGTTCTCGGCGCTGAGTAGCATAATTCCCACGTCTATGCCGATGACGTCACTGTCAACCCATCCCGTATTTGGATTGAAGGCGTCAACGAATCCATAGCGACCGTAAACACGTTCACCAAACCTCTCCCGCATTGCCCGCAACGCTGCTAGTGCCAAGTCTGGCGTAAACATTAACGAGCCGCCTGGGGCCGAAGGAACTATCGTTCCATCGATTGCAGGATCCCGCGGTGGCCCACCCCAGGCGAGATAGCCCTTCGCGCTGTCTGAAGCATTGACGCCCCACACGTTTGGTCCGTAGCCGGGAAACTCGCGAGACAGGTTTATGCAAAAGGCCCGATGCGCGAGAGTGGCTTTGATGGAGTTTTCAAAATAGTCAATGTGATCGCCACTGGTTTCGCGGCGATTGCGATAATCGATCCAGGCGTGCGCATATTGATGCATAAACAAAGGCACGCCGATGGTTGTGAAGTAGGCGAAACCTTCGTATCGGTATCGGTCACGCCAAAGGGCGGACCAGGAAACCGGCGAGATCGGATGCGTCGGTGAGCCGATGGCCAGCAAATAGAGAATGGTATCTTCGCTGTAAGTATCCCAACGTGGTTTTAAAAAACCAGTTTCCGGTTTCCAACCATGCGAGAGGAGTAGCGAATCGCCATTCAGCATCCAGCGAAAATCCACCCGTTCGAAGATCTTCGTTGCCAGGCGGAAGATTTCCGGGTCCTTTCGATAGTACTGCCGCGCAGTAAGAATTCCAGCCAGCAAGAGCGCAGTGTCAATTGAAGAGACTTCACTCTTCCATCTTCTTTCGCCGGTCTTTGTATCCAACCAGTGATAAAACCAGCCATGTTCCTGAAAGGCCCGGGTGCTGAAATATCGAAGTGTGTTGCGCGCGCGCTCGCGCGCCTGAGTGCGATCAACCCAGCCGTGCTCCGCGGCAATGCAGAGCGCCGTCAAGCCAAAGCCGGTGGCGGCAATGCTAGCCACGTGACGATGGTCCTCATCCAGCGGTGAGCCATCCATGCGAGCGCGGTCCGGGACCAGGCCCGTCTGCGGATCAGCTTCGTCCCAGAAATAGCGAAACGAACGTTGTTCGAGATCTTCAACGAGTAATTCGTCTTCGCGTGAGAGGTGCCGGGTGGCTTCGGCACTCTGAGCAAGAGAGTCGGCCGCGGTCGAACCCTGAGGCCAGGTGACAACTGAAGCGCAAGCGAGGAGCAGGAGGAGAGCTGCGAGGGCCGAACGCAAACCAGATGATGGATCACCTTTGACTGGGTTCATTTTCGCCGGAATCAGATTGCAAACGTAAGTCCAGGTAAACTCTGTTTATCTTCGATGACATCCACGTGGAGGCGCTTAATAAACAAAACGCGAAATGGTTAGGAGCGTTGGCTGCATTCGTCAGGGCCTGGCAACTTCGAATTTTGTCTCGATCACATCTTCAGAGTTTGGTCCTACCATTACCTTGAAGTCACCCGGCTCAACCACAAAGCGCATCTCGCGATTCCAGAATCCCAGTTGTTCGCCCGTGAGCAAGAACTCTACACGTCTCTTTTCACCGGGCTGAAGCGTGACGCGCTGAAAGCCTTTCAGTTCCTTTACGGGCCGGGTCATGCTTGCCGCCACGTTACGAATGTATAGTTGCACCACTTCATCGCCCGTGCGCTTGCCTACGTTCTCGACCTCAACGGAGACTATTAGTTTACCGTTTCGCCGAATACTTTTAGCGCTTACTTGCAGGTTTGTAATCTTAAACTGCGTATAGCTTAAGCCGTAACCGAACGGGAAGAGCGGCGTCCAGGGAACATCAAGGTATTTCGAGGTATATCGATTGTTGGCCTCAGGAGGCCGGCCAGTGTTCATGTGATTGTAGTAGATGGGCACCTGGCCAACGGTCCGGGGAAACGTCACCGGCAATTTGCCGCCCGGGTTCACATCGCCAAACACAATGTCGGCAATCGCATTGCCGGCCTGACTGCCGCCCATCCAGGATTCGAGAATCGCCGGAACCCTCTCGACGATCCATTCGATAGTCGGAGGACGCCCGTTTACCAATACGACGATCGTGGGTTTGCCCGTCTCATAAATCGTCTTAACGAGGTCCATTTGCCGACCGGGCAAATCCAGCGAACTGCGCGACGCAGCTTCACCAACCATATCAGCGGACTCGCCGACAAACACAAGTGCTACGTCAGATTTCCGGGCGAGCGCCACCGCCTCGGGAAAACCTGCCGTCGAACTGTCTCTTACATCACAACCTTGCGCATAGCCAACCTTTGTCCGCGGCGAAACCTTTGCTCGAATGCCAGCTAGCGGAGTGACCGTATCTTCTTCGCGACCGTCGCCGGCCCACCATCCCAGCGGGGCGCGGCGATCATCTGCCAGCGGCCCGATCACAGCAATCGAGCGAATGTTCTTATCGAGCGGCAGGGTTTGGCGTTCGTTCTTCAGCAGCACCATCGAACGACCAGCAATTTCGCGAGCGGCGCTAATACTCTCGGGCTTAAGCAGGGAGTTGGGTTCACGCGCTTCATCAGTATAAGGACGATCAAACAATCCCAGTCGAAACTTGATCCGCAGAATACGCCTTACCGCTTCGTCAATTGTAGCTTGCGATACTTGTCCTTCTTTCAGGAGTGCCGGGCCCTGCTGATTAAACAGGCGGCTGACCATCTCCATGTCCACGCCGGCGTTCAGCGCGGCGCGGGCAGCGTCTTTCTCGTTTGCCGCTAATCCATGATTGATTAGTTCTTTGACTGAGGTGTAGTCACTAACCACGAAGCCGTCAAACTTCCATTCGTCGCGGAGCACTCTGGTCAAGGTGAACGGATTTGCCGACGCCGGTACTCCGTTGATATCGTTGAACGCGCTCATCACAGTGCCAACGCCGGCATCGACGGCCGCCTTAAACGGGGGAAAGTAGATTTCTCGCAGAGTGTTTTCCGAGAGGTCGGTGGTGTTGTAATCACGCCCTCCTTCCCCGGCGCCGTAGGCGACCCAGTGTTTGGCGCACGCTAATATCTTATTAGCTGCGCTGTAGTCGCTTCCCTGAAATCCGCGAACCCGCGCGCTGGCGAAAGCCGCACCCAGGTAAGGATCTTCGCCCGCGCCTTCTGTAATGCGTCCCCAGCGAGGGTCCCGTGCGATATCCATCATCGGCGCAAAGGTCCAACGCACGCCGGCATCGCGCGCTTCCTGGGCGGCAATACTTGCAGAGCGCTCGGCGAGACTCGGATCCCAACTGCTCGCCTCAGCCAGCGGGATGGGAAAAATGGTGCGGTAGCCGTGGATCACATCGAAGCCGAACAAAACCGGAATGTTCAGGCGTGATTCTTCCATTGCTATATGCTGAAGCTGATTGGTTCGCCGCGCTCCTCGAACGTTGAGCGTGGATCCCAGAAGACCTTTCCGAATCAGATCCAAGTGTTCGGGGCGAAAATTTCCGTTGCCTTCGCCATCAAGCTGCTGTAATTGTCCAAGTTTTTCTGCGAGGGTCATCCTCGCCAGAAGCGCGTTGATTCTTCTTTCGCGGTTCAGTGGGCGCTGTTGCGCGGTACTGGGTACCGCACAAAGAATAAATGCAAGCGCCAGAACCAGAGTCCAGTGTCTACAAAGCTTCATTTGCTTCCTCATCGACGTGGTGCTATCGGGCGAATTAATTACGCTCCCGACGACTCAAGTATCGTTGACCAAATCTTAACTGCGCTTCTCAATAGCACCCGGCTTCGGCCCGGTGATTAGCCGTGTTCGAAATGAAAACCGCTTAAACGGTTCTCAAGGTTGTCAGATAATAGGTTCATAGCGCTAAGTGTCGGCGCTTACGAGACGGGACGGAAATTAGAATCGGCACCTTATTGTTGCGCGAATTTGTCGCAATCTTGCGGGCTCAGTATACTACAGCGTCTCCCCCAACGGCTTTAACATCGGCCGGCACGATGGAAAAGATCATCTCTGAAATGAACTGTGACGATACTTGGCGGCGCTTGGTTCGCATTGTGTCATTGGTCAGCGTTTGCTTCCTCGGACTCGCTTTCTTCTGTAAAGTTTCGGCGCGGCAGCAACAGCCGGCGGTCACGGAAAAATCAAGAGGCGGATCCGTTTCGCGCGAAGACGTTGTCTCACTTTTACATGAAGCAGTCTTGCTCTTGCAGACGGGAAAACTCGAACAGGCAGAGCCTTTGGTGCGCCGGGCGGTTGCCGCGGCACCGGCCAATGCTGACGCGCATAATTTGCTTGGTACTATTCTGGATCAGCGCGGCCAGACGCAGGCGGCTGAGCGCGAGTATCGCGCGGCCTTGTATTTCAATCCACGGGCAACTTCGGCGCGCGCCAATCTCGGCGTCTTGCTAGCCCGAACGGAACGTTCGGAAGCGGCGGTCGCAGCATTCGAAGCGGTCCTGCGCGAAGTCGCGAATCATCCTCAGGCTACGATTAACCTGGCCCTGCTCTATGCGGCGCGCGGCGATTACATTCGCGCCATCACCTTGTTCGAGCGAGCGCGCGGACAACAACCTGACAATCTGACGGTGTTATCGCAGCTTGGTTTCGCGCTCTACCAGCTCAAACGCGTCAACGAAGCAGCGGAAGTCCTCGCATCAGCCGCTTCGCTTGCACGGACCGACCCTGACGTCCTCTACCTCTCGGGCCTGGTCGCGACGTTGCGCGGCGACAGTGAAGCAGCCGTCGAGTTTTGGCAGCGAACACTCGCGCAGCGCCCGAATTTTGCGCCGGCGAATTTCATGATCGGCGAAGAACTGCGCAAGCAAAGACGCTACGAAGGTGCCGCCGAGTTTTACGAGCGCGCCCTGACGCAGGACGTGGCGCAATTGGTCTATTACGTTCGGCTCGGCGGAACTTACATGCTGCTGGTGCGCTATGACCGCGCGCTGGAAATCTTTCAGCGCGCGGCCCAGCGATTTCCCGGATCGGCAGAAGCTCAATACTTCGTCGGTATCGCGGCTCGAGGCTTCGGCGCCCTCGACGTTGCTGAAGCTGCTTTGCGTAAGTCGCTGGCCTTGAGAGACAGCAACGTAGACGCGCTGGCGCAGCTTGGCTTTGTCGTTGGTGATCGTGGACGCGACGCCGAAGCCGAGAAGCTTTTGCGCCGCGCGGTCGCGCTCGACCAGCGACACTTTTATGCGCACTATGATTTGGGCCGGTTGCTGGTGCGCGCGAAGCGTTACGACGAGGCGATCCGCGTGCTGGCAGGTGCTGATCAAATACGCGAGAGAGATCCCGGAGTCCACTATCAACTATTCATCGCCTACACTCGGCTCAAGCGGAAAGGTGACGCCGACCGTGAACTCGCGGTCTTCAAGCAGTACGACGCGGAAAGAAAGGCCCGACGCGCACAGCAGGATGAGCAGATCGAAGACACCTTGCCGCGTTCGGCGAACGACGGCAAACCAGACTGAGCCACACCATTGTTCAGGAAGAGAGAGCCCGACACCGAAGTGCCGGGCTAATCTCATCCTCGCATTTGTCCGCGGTCCTGATCCTAAAAATTAAATCGTCCCTGAAACTCGATCACCCGTCCGGCCAAACCGCGCTCGGCGCGACCGAAGAGCGCGTTCTGAACTTGGGTGCTCGGGCTGTTGAAATTGAATGGTTGCAGATTCAGGAGGTTGAAGACATTGAACATGTTCGCCTTTACTTCGAAGAATCTTCCTTCGCCGAGCAGATGACCTAAGCCGAACCGCTTACTGACAGCGATGTCAACGTCGAAGTAACGCGGGCCGCGGAACGAGTTGCGGCCGATGCCCGGCAATTGGAATCCTACCGGCGCCGCGGTGCTGAAGAACTTCGAGCCACCGCCCGGGAAGTTGGTGCCGTTGATAAACGCGTTGTTCGAGGTATCGTTGCCCGCACCGCCAAAGTAAGCTACCGGCCGCACCGGACAGATACTCGGGCCGCGCGTGCTGATGCACTGGCCGACCACGGGGGTCCAAGGAAATCCTGTGTGCGCGGTCAGGATACCGCTGATCTGCCAACCGCCCAAAATATTGCCTGCCGCATCGTGACGGTTTCTTAAGATCGGCAATTCCCAAAGTCCGGAAGCGACAAAGTTGTGACGCACATCATAGTCTGAAGGCCCAACTTCCTGACGCACGTCGAGCGGGTAAGTAGGATTGGTGTTTGCCGTGGGCCCGTCGTACGAGACGACGTCTGTACTCTTGGCGAAGCGATAGATAGCATCGAATTGAAAACCACCTGAAAAACGGCGCGTCAGCCGCGCGATTAAAGCGTCGTAGCTGGCGTTCGTGTCGGGCGTGGGAAACAAGATGTTCGAGAAGGCTCCTGAACCCGAAAAGAAGAAGTTCTCGTTAACAAGTCTTATCAACTTGCGGCTCCGGCTTCCCTGATAACCAATTTCCGCGGTCAACTTGGCCGGCAGGCTGTACTGTCCTTCCAACGAATAGGTGTAAACGTATGGCGTGGGCACCTTAGCCGGGGCACCCCAGATCTCTACCTGCGCTCCCGGAGGGAGGTTCGGGATACCATTGGCATTGAACGTCGCGCGCAAAGCCGGATTTGTCGGATAGCTAAAGGGAGAGTTTGTCGCGCCGAGCGCATAAAGAATCTGACCACCATTGAAAGGCGTACTGAAATCAGAAGCTGACGTTCCGCAGCAGATCGCGTAACGCGCAAAGAATGGTGGATTGCCGCGCGTGTTAGCGAACTCAAGCAAAGGAATGCGGTTGTAAGCGATGCCGAAACCTCCGCGCAAAACAAACTTACTTTCGTTGAGCAGTCCGTGAAACTTCTCACCAAAGTTTGGGCTGTAGGCAAAGCCGAGGCGGGGCGCGAAGTTGTTTCGGTCCGACGGGTAGAGCGATTTGACGATGGCGAGTCTTGCGCCCGTCAACTCCTGACCGGCCGGGCCCAGAATCAGATTGCTGAGTATTCCGTTTTTCTCGGTCAGCGGAGCGAAGTATTCCCACCGCAGCCCGAGATTCACGGTCAAGTTAGGCCGCAGCTTCCAGTCATTCTGCACAAACAACGCGTCGGTCGATGAGCGGAAATTGCGCTTGGATTGTGCGGGCCCACCCGTGCGCGGGTCCGCGTTGATCTGGTAGAACAAGGGTGTGTCGTTGGCAAGGTTGAATAGCCCGGCGAAAGTGTAGAGCGGCCGCGAACCTCCCGAAAGGTCATTGTTGTCCTGCTCCCAACGTCGTTCTCCGCCGAAGCTCCACGCCTGGTTTCCCCTCACCCAGCGGAATGTATCGCGAAATTCGAAAGTGTTTTCGGAGAAGATACCGGGCGTTGTTTCGGCCCAGGGCGCGCCGAAACGTATGCGGTCAAAGGGCAGGGTTTCGATTTCGATTCGCGGAATGCCGAAGTTAGTACCAGTCGACGACGCGATTTCGTTGAACGAGAAGCGCGTCGCATTAAAGCGCGCCTCGTTAGTCTTATTGGAAGAGATGGTCCGCGCCCAGGTGAGCATGCCGAACAAGTTCTGTGGCGCGGTGGTTATGTCGCCCATGGGACGGCTGCGGCCGGCCGCGTCGGCCCCGACTCCTTTGAAGCGCGAAATGTAAGAGCTGAAAGTGAGCGTGTCTTTGTTCGTAAGGTTGACGTCAATCCGCGGATTAAACTGATTGCCGCGGCTTGTGGTGGGCACGGCGAGCTGCGCAAACTGAATATCGGGGATGCCATCGGGGCTGCCGTTCAGATTCCCGAAAGAAATGTATTGCCCCTGAGATCCCTGAAGCCGGCCGATGTCCAGGCCGCCTGCCAACTGCTGGCAGTTGGCGGCATTGAAGCCGGCGAAGCCGCAACTAACGGGAATAGCGGAAACAACTCGCGGCGCGATGCCCGGGGCACCTAAGATTCGTGCCGCAATACTCCCCGGCCGCGAAGCTATTACCAACTGTCGAAAGTCTGCCGTCTCAATGAAGCCATTAACCGTGTCGGTGTTGCTGCTGCGCAAGCCCTCGTACGAAAAGAAAAAGAAAGCTCGATTCTTGCCGTTCAAGGTGGAACGACCGCCTTCGCCAAACCGCGGCAAAATCAACGGGCCGCCGATGCTGCCGCCGAACTGGTTGAGGTGCTGATTGACACGAATTCCCGGCGCGCCATTAGGGCCACCGTATTTATTCACGGCGTTTAATCCGGGACTGTTGTTCTTAAGAAAGAGACTTCCATGAAAGTCATTAGTGCCATTTTGTGAGACGGTCAGCACCTGCGCGCCTGAGTTACGACCGTACTCTGCTGAGTAGACATTCGCGATGACGCGCACTTCTTTGATTGATTCCTGATTCGGAGTAATGACCGCGGCGCCACCATTAGTCAAACTGTTCACGCTGGTGCCGTCGATCTGGTAATTGTTGGAAGTTATGCGCTGACCGTTGGCTGAGATTTGCGGTTGATTCTCAGTCTGAAAGATTGATCGATTAGATCCCCCCGGCCCGGCCGTATTAGGCAAACTGACCGCGCCTCCGGTGCCGCCACGCGCCGCATCGCCGAATACTCCCGGAGTCAGACGCGTTAACTCGTAAGGGTCGCGCCCAAACTGCGGTAACGCGCGGACTTCCTGCGTAGTAATTGCCTTGTCGACATTTGCGTTCTCAGTTTCCAGCGTCTGCGCAGTTTCTTGAGTGACAGTCACGGTCGCGCTTACCTCGCCGGGCTCAAGCGCAACGTCGATACCTTGCACGGCCTCGGCATTAACCGCGACGTTGTCGAATACCTTCTGCTTGTACCCGGCTTTTTCAACCGTGAGTTTGTACTTGGCCGGCGCTAAACCCGACAGTCTGTAGAAACCTTCGTTACTGGTTGTGGTCTCCTGCGTTTTTCCGGTCTCAGTATTGACCAGCGTCACCTTCGCTTCGGGCACGAGTCCACCCGCGGTGTCGGTAACCGTTCCTTGAATACCCGCTTTGAATTGAGCATTGGCCGTCCCAACCGCAAGCATTAGGAAAAGCCCGCAGGTTATGACGCGGAGCAAAATGCATGTGGTTCGATTCATAACAGGCCCCTCCTGAGGCTCGTGGAATCTAACAGTTTTTAACTCGTCAGCATCGAGTGTCCGGATCATCATCAAGATCACCCTAAGGGGATTCTCCGGGGGGAAGGCTACAGTCTTGGCGCGTCACCTGGTATCGCTAATGCACATTACACCGGGCGAATAAGAATTGTCCATCCGGACGAAGCGTGACTTTGACGGCTAACCATTCCGGTAAATATTGGTTTATTGTGTTTGGTGAGACTTGGTGAAGTGGGTGAATTAGGACTTAAAATCCGTTGCGAGTGTCATCTCCGGAGACTAACACTTGCGGCGAGGGACGTTTGGGGAACGTTTCTAACGTTTGTGTGACTTTTTGAATTCGACGTTAAGAATTTACTGAGAAAGAATGGAGCGGGCGACGGGGATCGAACCCGCAACATCCAGCTTGGGAAGGTAAATACAGCGCTCTTTATTTTCAACACTTACAAATCCGCTCAATAAAAATATGCGTGCATGCACTGCATACCGTGCATGCGCTGCCTGATCTGCGTATCGCTGCGGGACGTTTTGCGGGACGGTGTGTCATGGTCTGATGGAACAGAGCACTCTTCTGGATCAAGCGAATGGCTCGTCGGGATGAGGTGAGTCAAGGACGTAGTCGCTCCTCGAATTAGCTCAATCATTATCCATAGCAGATTGCGCTCACCACCATCCCGAGTCTGCCCTCTTAGCTCAGCAACTGGGCACTCTTACGCAACTGTTGCATTCATTAGACGTATAGACGCGGTACAAATGCGATGGACTAAAATTGGCCACCCCACTTTGATACTTTGCTTTTCGGCCGCGAAGCGACGCCGGCTTTGCTTCAAAGTTGCTTGAAAAGCGTCCCAAGTTGCCCAGACATCAGCAATAGAAGACTGCTCAGAAAACATCAAAAGATGCCGTAGAAATCAAGCGAACGAAATTTCTGGTCGTGATCTAATTGCGGATTCACTACCAAGATTCTCAAAGCAGAAGTGGCTAACGTGATCGGCGTTCACCCCTCAACCGTGTCATGCCTAATGGATAACGCAAACTTTGAATACTTCCAAATCGGCGACCGCTGAATAGTAGGGGAAAGCCACCTTGAATATCACAGTTTGGTGGCGACAGAGAGTGGGACAAATTGCGGAGGCTCGGACGACTGCGCGGATTCTCCTCAACAAAAATGGTGGGCGCGTGGGGATTTGAACCCCACCGTGTCAATCCAGGGATCAACGCCGCGTACAACGCGTAAACGTTTCTTGCGGCCTAGAATCTAGCCGTCTCGGCTAGAGAAGTCACTTTCAGACCGCTCAAACCGTATAACTCGCAGGCGAGGCGTGGCAAAATCGTGGCAAATCGAACGGCCATTCTTTCGAGCAGTATAAAGCTTCCTCATACCTGTGGCTAGGTTCAGTCTACGCCATCACGGAACCCGCTGCACGAAAATATCGGAATAGGTTCCAGCCAAGGATGATCGCGACAATAAGGGCAAGAATTGCCCAAGCGAGATTGCCCAGAATCTCGGATATGTATTGCGCGGTCACTGAAGATATAGCCCAACATCACATACAGCACACCCCAGAGCACTCTCCGTGCACGTCCCAAAAAAATGAAGGAGATGCCGGGCTATCAGAAGCTGCAGGATAGGTACGGACCGCGAGGATTCGTGGTAATCGCATTCAAGTTCGACACGATGACGGATATGGAAGATCCAGCTCAAGTTTCGCAGGAGATCGGAGTCCCCATCCGCTCGCCGGTGGCATCAGGCGAGGCTAAAAACAAATTTGGCGGAATCGAGGGATTACCAACAACAATGCTTTACGATCGCCAGGGCATTTTGCGCAAGAAGATTATCGGCTTCGAGTATACGGATGTGATTGAATCAGCACTCAAACCTCTTCTCTAACCTTGGCTCGGCGAGCAACAGTCAGCTGCAAGCATCGTGGGCGCGTGTCAGGATCACGGGCGGGGCGGCTTGGGCGGGGGCGGTTTCGGGCCGAAGGCCCTCGCCCTGTCACGCTGGGGCCGCTCCGTCCGGGAGAGTTCGCGCTGGCGCGCCAGCTCCTTGATCCCTTGTTCTTTGTAGTCCGCGCTCGTCAACGACGCGAGGAACGCAACGAGGTCGTCGATATCCCCTTCCGTCAGGGCGAGCGGCTGGATGTCTTCGTCGAGATAGGGATTCTGCAAGCCGTCGCCCTTGTTGTAATGGTCGCTGACATCCCAAAGGGTCTCTTGCGAGCCGTCGTGAAAGTAGGGACCCGTCACCAGCACGTTGCGCAGGTCTGGTGTCTTGAAGGAGGCAATATCGGGCTCCTTCTTGGTGATCAGAAACCGGCCAAGCACTGACATGTCCGTCTGGATGGCGGCGCGATCGATGGCCGCCGTATCCCCCGAGTTGATGAGCTGCTCGGCCTGGCGCGCCAGCGCGACGACGTTGTGTCGGATGATGCCGATGCCGATGTTGTGAAAGTCGTTGTCCGT
>WNFC01002080.1_pt1 | contig 21470 bp, 20 predicted proteins | sample 5400541 | NCBI WGS metagenome assembly WNFC01 (sample SAMN13153342, study PRJNA577476) | soil metagenome | isolation source: 120 cm saprolite under Douglas fir tree site 2 hole 2 replicate 1 | place: USA:California | collected 2015-04-18
CCTCGATCCCTTTGCTGTACACGCAGGCCCTACCATCGCCTGAACCGGCGACCCGATACAGGCCCCCGCCCTCTTGGGCATAAGAAAACTCTGCTTCGACGATCAGGGTGTTCTCCTCGCCAAGCCGGGGTAGCTCCAGCCGGCCGTCGCGGTGCAGATCACCGCTGGGGAGATCCTGTCCGTTCAGGATCATCCGCCGCACCCCGGCCGCATGGAGGTCCGCGAAGACGCTCGCGCCATCACGCCGGCAGCGAAAACCCAGCTCCGTCCGGGAGCAGAACGTATCCCCCTCGCCCGTCAGATCCACGAACACGTCGTACCACACCACGTCCACGGTCGAGCTGCGTGCATGCTCCTCGTCAAACGCCACGCCCACCACAAGCCTCAAGTCTGCCACCGATCATGGGCAGCGGGCCGGCACCGCCTCAGGGCAACGAAGGCAGGTTCCAGGTACGCGACTGACGCGCCATAATCGGCTGATCTGCGCCGCCGAGTACGCCTGAGTCATTTACCACAGAGCGCATAATCGGCAGCTGATCTGCAGCGCAGTGTCCCGAGAAACCGGTCGCTCTCTGTGATTCCACGGCGACCTCCTCGTGGCCGCTAGCGGGATCCTGGTAGCCGCTCACGCCGGACGCCGGGCGAGGACCGGCGCAAGATCGAGCAGCCGGAGAGAGCGAGATGCTCACGGAGCCTTGCCGAAGCGCCTTCATGCAGTTCGGCCTCTGGATCGTCATATAGCGAGGTCGCTAACAGCGCCGGCTGAGCAAGATCCGTTGGCGAAGCCCGCGCTCCCCTAGTGGACATGGCCGCCCCTCACAGGCGACGCTTCGCCACTCAAAGTTCCTGGTTCCAGGTCAGAGCCCTGGCCTCGAGGAAGGTCACCTGACACGGGACACTTGACGTCCTTACCCAGTATTTCGACTGAGACGGAATGGCCAGAAAGCCGTTGGTGCGGCAGACCAGCTGAGACTGCATCGCATGGCCGTCTCACCAGAACTGCTATCCGCGCTGGTCACGGCACCGGACCTGACGGCTGTTCGTTCGAAAACAGGGCACTCGCAGTCCACTGCGGGGAGGTGAGCGGCTTGCCGTACTGCCAAGACGTGCCGGCTCGGCTTATGACCTGCCGGCCTCGGGTTGAACCGTGCCACGCTGTCCTCATAACCCAGAGGTCGCAGGTTCAAATCCTGCCCCCGCTACCAGGAAGTGCAGGTCAGGGCCCGATCGCCAGGCATGGTGGTCGGGCTTCTTGATCGTTTGTACGCGGTTCGTCCGTGGGATCCGGCCTTGGAGCACGGCAGCAAGCGCTGAGGACCGGCAGCGATCAGCATCGTCAGAGGCGCGTTGGCGCCGCCGTTTTGAACATGCTGTACGTCCTGGAGTGTGTCAGCGGGCGAGTTGGTCGACTCTTGCCGGATGTCAAACATCGCCCAAGTTGGTCGTCGCCGGCGACGCTCTCTCAAGGCGGCAGGCCGGTTCAAATCCGGTCGGGGCTACTCGTGAAGTACCATGTCACGGGCTTGATCGCCGGGAGGTCGATCGAGTCCTTGATCATTTGTAGGGCAGAATGTGGGCGGAATCGACCATCACGAGGCGGCATTAGCCATCACGGATCAGGCGTCCTGGGCATCCAAGTCCGGGAAGGACGGAGCCAGTTTGAACTCCGCCTGGCCGGAGTCGGCGACCGCTGCCGGCTCGGTCATCGAGGCGCTCCGGTTCGCCCGTCGGCTGCCACTGCTCGGAGGGTGGTGGGCCGCGTCCGCTGCCAGGGACTGCTGACTGGCCGGTCGTACCACCGGACATGGGCCAACCGTCCCACGCTGGGGTCGGGTAGTGCAGGCTCGTCGCCATTAACGTCATTGCGGAGGATTAACAGGTTCAATGGATTTCGATACGCCTCTTCTTCATCTTCTCGCTGAGCGGATCCGGTTGCTTGGTGGCGCCTGGTCAGACGGAGGATTGTGGGACGACATCCTCTGGCTTGGGCTGCTGGCATGGGAGGCTACCGACGAGCGCGAGCGCCAGATGCGATGGCATCACCTAGCCTAGTCATGGCCGTCGCAACTTTAAGCGCCAGGGCGGCCGCCGGTTGCGGCCTCGCCAACTCTCGCCCGTGAAGAATCTGTCGTACTCCGCTCGCGCCGCGCATTTCTTCGCGCCCGGCATCAGTGAGCCGATCTCGCGTGATGATCCCGCCTCGTGGCGACGCCTGGAAACCTCGTTGAAGGGTCGGCAACGCCGACCACAACGACCTTGCTTGCCGCTCTGTGGCCGGAAACCATCACGTCCTGGATTGGCGAGTCCTCGCAGCCGTCGCGGGACTAGGAGTCATCTCCGGATCTCCGAGCGATCTTGGGTTCGTCCGTCGCGACGGGCGCAACCAACTCAGGCCGACGCTGGAGCATTATGCCAAGGTCCGAGACCTGCTGACCAAGGTCGCAACGGACACAGGCCTGAGCTTGATGACCGTAGAGACGGCGCTCTACCGGTTGACTAAAGGGGTGCAAGGCAAGGGTAAGACGTGGGGAGAGTACGGGCAGGCTCTGGCGGATTCAGCCCCGCCCGCCCAGGCGGACTCTGACGGCGCCGCTGACGACGAGGATGATATGCCGCCCCTGGCACCGTAGGGGCGCAACAAGTTGCAGCGATATTTTGAGGAATGTGTTGTGCTCGTGACAGTGGCAGTCAGTATGACGATCGTTGAACGTCGGCATTCCGCTTTTCAGGCCACTCCGAAGGGTCGCTGGCAGGTGCTGAATGAAGCCCGATAGGCCATCTAGCTGCTAGGACGTTGCTGGGTGCGGCTGAGCGTGGCCTGATATCTGCCGCCGCTGGCTCCCGGATTGGCTCCCCGAACTCGGGTAACAATCGCCATCGAGTGTGACCGAAACGTTACCTTCACGTTTAAGCATCAGCGCGAGTCTGCCTGCAATGACAGGATAGTCCCAGTCCCGTCTGCCGGCGGCTGCTGGGGAGCTGACGCCGCGAGAACCGCTGATCAGGATTGGGGAATGGCGGCGGCGTCATTGCCTGGTTTGCCATTGGCCGTCCCTGCAGTGATCTGTCACTGCCTGACCGGGAGTACAGAGAGCACTGCTGGGAACCGGCTTGCCCGTAGCTCTCAGGTTCAGAGTCACACAGCTCGTGTGTCCCGCCTATATGATCTCAGCTACCAAGTTCGCCGAGGGCTTTCTCGACGCCGAGCCGATCTGGCATTCGGTAGTACGCTCTGCGGCCGCCGCGCGCGGTGTCGGTCTTCTGGATCAGTCCGAACGCCGAGAGGCGGCGAAGCCCCGGTCGCCACGCGGGCTCGCCCGTCTGCTGCGCCATTTCTGCTAGCACCCAGCTGCCCGCAAAGTCGCCCGGTTCGCGTTTTCGTGCCTGTTCACAAGCCGCACGAAGGAGCGGCCGCTCCTCCGGATACTCATGCAGCAAGCGCATGACTTGGTCCTTGGTAATGCTAGTCATGTGATCCCTCCAATGAATCCGCGAACTCGGATTACTCACTATACTCCGATCAGCCAGCAGTACGCCCGAAGCCCGACGGTCGGAAATTGGCCGCTCACCTCCTGTCTGGCTGGCACGCAATCCCGCCGATCTGGCGGCGTGCTTAGTTCCGGCCTGGCCAGCCCGACGGTGCAGATGAATCGTTACGCAGCCAGTTAGTGCCCACATGGATATGGGCGCGATAACCGTACCCGCTGCCGGAGCCGGACCGGCTGATGCGCACTGCGGGCCTACTCACTGTTAGTTGTCCGACACGTTTGGAGGTGTAGGATGCAAGAATGAACCAGCTCGGCCAGCTCGTCGAAGGCGCTCGCACGCGCCTGGCGCTTAGCCAGGGTGCGTTGGCCGGCCTGCTGGAGGTAAGCCAGCAGACCGTCAGCCGGTGGGAACAGGGCATTTCTCGCCCACGGCCGCGGCTGATCGCCAAGCTGGCCGAGGTCTTGAGCCTCGACGTTGCCGAGTTGGCCGCCGCGGCAGGCGGGACGACGTCATCGGCCTCGTCGGTGGATCGAACCGACGGCCCGGCCGACGACACGGCGCCACTTCGGCCGCTGACGCCGACGTTGCCCTTCCAGCGTCTGACGCCCGAAGAGTTCGAACGCGTTGTCGCCGACCTTATGGAGCGCCGCTACCTAGGGGCCAAGGTCAGCCAGCTCGGCGGTCAGGGCGATGACCAGCGTGGCTTCGATATCCTGATTGTTCAGCCGGACGGACACCGCATCGGGATTCAGTGCAAGCGCGAGCAGCAGTTTGGCCCGAAGAAGGTCATGAAGGCGGTGGACGCGGCCAAGCTTGACGTCGACGAGTCTTTCATCGCCCTTGCTCGCGTCGCTACGGCCGAGGCGCGCTTCGAACTGGATAAGCACGCCGGGTGGCAGCTGTGGGACCTCGCGGACTTGTCCCGGCAGGTACGTCTCCTCGACACCGAGGCCGCTCATCAGGTTGTCCGCACCTACTTTCCCGACCACGTCGAGGCCTTTTTGGGCCTCAAGCCCGCCAGCCCCTGGCGGACGGCTGAGGAGTACTACCGCAGCTCGTCTCACACACTCCTCGACCACCGGCAGGCGCTCGTCGCCCGGGCTCAGCTGGTGGATGAGGTCGTCGCGTGGGTCAACGACCCTCAAGGTACCGAGATCGCGATGGTCATCGGACGTGGCGGGCTCGGCAAGTCCAAGCTGCTGTGGGAGGTGGCTTCCCGCGCCGAGAGCCCCGACGTCCACGTCCGGTTCCTGGCCGTCGGGCAGCACCCGGTCACAGATGACTTCGACCACCTGCCCCGGACTGGCTCGCTGGTCGTCGTGCTCGACGACGCGCACGCCGTGGACTGGGTCGCGGGTATAGTTTCCCAGCTCTGGCAGTCCCGCCCGGGGGCCAAGGTGCTTTTGGCGACGCGGCCTTATGGCAAGGTTGAACTTGACGCCGAGATTTGGCGGCTCAACCAGGCGCCGCGCACCACGCGCCAATGGGAGCTAGGCGACCTCACCCACAGCGAGGCGGCCGAACTCGTGGCCGACCTTACGTCGCGTTCGCCTCGCGATCCGTTCACGCGGCAGCTGGCCGCAGTGAGCCGGGACTGTCCCTTCATCGCAGTGGTGGCAGCCGACTTGTACAGGCGCGGCGAGCTAGAGGGCAGGACCTTTGCTTCGGATGCTGCTCTGCGTCGCGATGTCTTCCGGCGGTTCGCCGACCAGATGACTGGGTCAAGTGGTGGATTGGATGCCGCTGAGCGCCGCTCGGTGCTGGCTGCGCTCGCGATTTTCCAGCCCGTTCGGCTCGACGATCCGGACTTCGAATTCGCAGTCGGCGAGCTTACTGGCATTGGCTCATGGGACGTCGTGAATGGCCGTATCCGGGAACTCGAAGATGCCGGCCTGGTCCTGCGCCGCGGTAGTACTGCGGTGCGCGTCATCCCTGACATGTTCGCGGACGTGCTTGTCGCCAATGCCGCTTATGACGACCGGTCGGGTCAGCCGACGTCATTCCTTGCCCGCGCTCAGCGGGCGGCGAAGGGTACCGCGCTGCAGCACCTCTTGGTCAACGCGTCACGGATCGACTGGCAGGTGCGCGACGGCAGTCCTGGCCGAGCGGGCGTCGTTGACGCTCTCTGGGCGGCTCTGCGTGAACAGCTCTTGAGCGGCAGCTTCGATGAGCAGCTCGTTCTCCTCGGATTGTTGTCGCGGATCGCTTTCTTCCAGCCCGACCTCGCCCTCCGACTGGTTGATGATCTCCTGGCCGCAGATGACGGCGACGGCGCACAGGCTGATCCCGCCGGGAACCGTTGGGCTGCCACACGCGCCGATGTCGTCTACGCCACCGTCCCGGTCCTCCAGAACGTCGCCTACCACGTGAAGTTCCTGCGGCACGCACTCGATCTGCTGTGGGCGCTCGCCCAGGATGACCGGCGTCCCACTAACCAGTACCCTGAGCATCCGCTTCGTGTCCTCCGGGGCATTGCGGACCTGCGCACCGGAAAACCCTTCGTCTACATCGACGCCGTGATCGACGCGACCGAGGACTGGCTGACGACGCCGTCGCGCCTGTCCCCCTTCGACGTCGTCGAGCCCATCTTGGCCGTAGAGGGCAGCGACGAGGTTCCCTCGGACATGACGTTGACGTTCCACTCCTTCGCGATTGACCCGGTCTCGGTGCAATCGGTGCGGCAGCGCGTAGTCGATCTGGCCTTCACGCAGGCTGAGTCATCGGACGTTCCCTCCGCCGTCCACGCGATCAAGATGCTTGAACAGGCCATCCGAGGTCCGATCGGGATGTTCAATCGGCGGGTCGCCGACAGCGAGCGCGAACTCTGGGCCGTCGAGTTTTTGCCGATTATTAAGCGTCTCGGCCAGCTCGGTGCCGACCCGGATCGCGACCCGGCGATCCGACTGGCCATCCGCGAGGCGCTGGGCTGGCATGCCGACCGCTCAGAAACGGCGAGTAGGGAGGCGGCCCAGAGCGCACTGGCCTGCCTCGTTACCACCGTCGAAGACGACCTGGCCGCCTGCCTGCACGCCGGCTGGGAACGGACGGCGATGCGGACTGGCCTGAGCTTCGAAGAAGCCGAACGCGCACAGCGGAAAGAGTTCGGCCGCGTGGCGGCGGCGATATCCGAGGGCCGGAGCGACCAGGAGGTCCTCGACCGGCTGGAGCATCGCCTGTGGATCGAGCGACTGGCGTCGGAACGGGTCGACGGGTCCGGGCGCTTCATCGCCGACTTCTTTGCCGGCCGACCGTCGGCTGCGACCTTGCTCTGTGAGCGAGCTCTGGCTGGTGATTTGCCCGAGCTCGCGACCTACACCGCCACTGCCATCGGTGTCTTGGCGAACGCTGGCGATGCTGGCGCCATTGCTTATGCGTCGTCAATGCTGGCCGCAGACGACACCAAGTTGCAGTGGAGCGCGGCCTCGGGGCTGGCGTGGAATCGCGCCGGACGGGTTGGCCTCCTCCCCGGCGAAGACACCGTCCTTGCCGCGATGGCGGCCCATGACAACGCTGACGTGCGAGCAATGGCGGGGCGCGCGGCCTTCTCCATCGGCTTTGCCGACACGGCGGCGGCGCTGGATCTGTTGGCTAAGGTCGAGTTTCGCGGTTCTGCGCGAGTCGCCGCCAACACGCTTAGCGGGTTCGTGCTCCAGGGCCCGCTGAACTGGTCCGACACGGCGCCGACCCTGCGTGCCTCGGTACTGAACCAGCTCGTCGACCTCGGCTCGATCGACGAATATGAGATCATGGGCGCCCTCAGCGAGCTCTCGCTGATCGATCCGCTGCGCGTCACGCGCCTGCTCATGAAGCGAATTGATCGCCAAACCGAGCTGCAGTCGCTCGACTACGACGCCCTGCCGTACCAGTGGGACCCCGCGCTCCGCATTCAGTACACCGCCAACCTCGCTCGGTGCCTGGCGGAGGTACGGGACTGGATGACGCGTCGTGGCCACGATCGCCCCACATACCACCTGCAGGACGACGGTGCTGAGCTGTACAAGCTCGTGGCCGGCGACTGGAACGACCAGGCGCTCGCGACTCTCAGCGACTTCGGGGACGCGCCGACCGAGGCCGCCCTGGTCACGGCCGCCCGGCTGCTTGCGCACGCGCCCGTGGCGGTCCTGCTCGCCCAAGTGCCGTTGGTTGCCAACCTCCTGCACCGGGCGGAGTCGCTAGGCAAGGACTCCGCCGAGCTTGTGCTGCGCGCGCTTCTCACGAAGACCGGCGTCTTCACCACGTGGGGCGGCCAGTCCCAGCAGGACGAGCAGGAGCTCGAACAAGCTCGCCGAATCATGCGGGACGTGCCTCGCGGATCGATTGAGCGCAGGTTCTTCGAGCAGCTCGCCGAACGCATCGAGGTACAGCTCAGCTGGACCGTGGATCGTCCCAGCCCGCAGCACGACGGGAGAGGTTGGTGATGCTTCAGACCTCTGCGATCATCTTCGGTTCCATCTTGATCTTCGTGCTGGTCTCGGGCCTGATCGTGCTATGGCGTCGCGGCGCTGACGATCTCGACGCATGGGGACTCTTTGTCTCCCGGGTCTTGCGCGGCGACCGTCAGGCCGCTAGGAAGCCCCGGCGCGACCTAAGGAACTAGCCGAAGGTGAACCTGGAGCAGGCGAAGCCGCTTCGGCTCATTCCAGTTGCTTCTCTCGAGCCGCTACCAGCTCCTAAGCGGCCGAGGACTGGCAGCCATACGTAAGCCCGCGTGACGAGGCCCGCGAAGCGATCCGGGGCGAGCAGCGCGGCCCTCGGGCGCCGATGGCCGTCCAGCAACGCGTACGCTGACGCGCTCTCCAGGGCGGCATGCATGCGGACGGCCCCGTTCCCGTCCCATAACCGCAGCCCGGCCGCCTCGTCCCGCTATTCGCCGCCGGGAACCGGAGCCCTCCCTTGAGCACCACGGGCTGCTCCAGGTACGGCTGGTGAGCCATCCTGGACAGCTCACGGTAGCGGCCGTCAGGCGGGCGGCCGGCCAGCTCGCGGCCGCGGGCGATCAAGAACGGCGCGTCGAACTCGCCACAGGCGACCGTCACCGCGACCCCGGATCCGGTGTGTAGTCGGTTTCGGGCGGGACACCGCTGCCGGGTTCCCACGCTGCAGGTCATCGGACGCTGCGGCGGGTGCCGAGGTTGAAGGCTCTTATATCCGATCCACTTCAAGCTCGGCCCGCGCAGCATCCTGGAACTCGCCCCGGATTACAAGTTGCCTGTCGTCCTCCGGGAAGTCATACATAAGTTCGTTGAGCAAATCCGCGAGACTTTCCGAAGCAAGCATGGTGGCTTCTGAAGCAAGGTTGGCGAGCTCGAGGACGTCAGCAGCCAACATGGGTTTACCATCGAGGCCGGTTGGCGGCTTCTCGATATAGCGGCGCAAGGCCAGACTGATTCGGGCATAAAGATCTACGCGCCGATGCCATATGCGGTCCTTCCAGAGCTGCGCCGTGAGGTTGGCGAATTCCTCGGCGAGCTCGGCATCGCTGTGTGCGAGCTGCTCAGCAAGCCTCTTGTCAGCAAGGGCGCGCTCTTCTGCGATCTCCTCGGCGTGCAAAGCCCGCTCCTCGCCTAGCACGTCGTCGCTGCGCTTACGGTCTTGCCGCAGCCGCTGACCAGCGCGCCACTCAGTGAAGAGTGCCACGCCTACCGCGACCACGGCGACCGCGACCGTGCCGATGGCAGTGGTGGCACTTGCCCAGTCCGGACCTGCTGAGACCGCAACGACTGTGAGCACGGCGGAAGCTTATGGCGGGAAGGCAGGTGTGGTGCAGGAGATATGCCACTTTCATGGCAGAAGTAGCCGACCGAGACCGACACGGCGGGCAGTCACACACCCAGCGCCCGCAGACCAGCGGCAGCATCCGCCCTGGCAGGACTTTCGGTCCCATCACCGATCTTCCAAGCCGGATGGCACGGTTCGTCAACCATCTGGCAAAGTCTGGAGCCGGATTTGCCTCTCCAGGGTGAAGGCTGTGGTGGCGCCCACACAGAGCCGACCACGTTGGCAGCGTCTTCGATCTGTTGGGCCGTGTAAGCAAACGCTGTCGAAGATGTTAGATGTAGAATTGATTGCCTGGTCGACGTCCAGTTCAAAGCCACCTGACGGCCGCGAGGCCTGCGCGCAGACACGCAAGGCTTCCATTTCCGATCGGGTGGCCGACGATCGCCCGCCACAGCAAGAAGGCTTCGCCGACCGTTACGTGCGAGATGTTACTCGGACATCCCGCTGCATATCGTGTAGCATGTGGAATTCTACCATGTGGTTGCCGTTTGCCCATATCGGATTGGCGGGAGAGGCGGCTAACCGCGCTCTTATCTATCTTGAGCCAGCTCAGCGCGTGAAGGGACCCTGGCAGCGTCCGAACGGGCCCCGTGGCGGCTACAGCCGTCTGCACAGTCACATCGGAGGTCACCCTGGCCAAGTGTGTGAGGCGGAACCGTCCAATTGAGCGTGCCGCAGTTAATGCCGTGACCGACTTCTTTGAGCGATACCATTGTATTGTTCAACCAGTCTTTGGCGATAACGATATCGGTAAGGACGCATACGTAGACCTTACCGACGAGCGTCGCGTCACCGGACTCGTAATCGCACTTCAAATTAAGGGTGGAGCTCAGGTTGCCCGCGGAGAAGATCGCGGAATCCCGTTCACTCGGAATGACGCGGAGTTGTACAGATGCTCCACTATTCCAGTGATTGGAATTGCGCACGATGCAGGCACTGGCGCGCTCTGGTGGGTCAATCTAACCGCTCATTGCAGAGCGCGCCATGACGAAGGAATAATAAGCGGCGGGTTTGCACTTGCGCGAAATCGGCTTACGCGGAGTTCGCTGTCAGAATTCAAAGTGGCGATGCGGCAAGCTGCAACGCCTGACATTACAGGAAACGTGCTGGATCTCGTTAGTGACGACCCGCGGGAGCAGGCAGCTGCGGTGAACGATTGCTTCGCCCTTGGCAGACGTGACGCTCGGGCAATGCTTTTGCTAAGACGGAACATAGTTTCCCTACATCCTGGGGCAATCATGGCGGGGCTTTACGCTCTCGCGCACCTTACGCCACATCCAGATCTGGGTTGGACCTCATGGAACTGGATCAGCGGTCCGGTTAAGGATCGTCTGCGCAGCGAGCTTAGATGGTCTGCGCGTGAGCTGAGCCTCTTCCTGTCAGTCGTCGATGACGATGCGGATATGTGGGGTGGGGGTGTCGTCGGCGAAAATGTCACGATGCTTCTGCTACAGGATCCTGATCTCAGCGCTAAGCTAGTGGATATAGTTCGGGATCATAACCAAGGCATGCACATCCGATTCCGGGCGCTCGTATATCTCATTTATCTGACGAAGGATGATGGTCAGGCGCACGCGACTCTCCAAGACGAGCTCAACGCGAGCCCGGAGCTGACCTCGGACCGATCAGTACGCGAATTGGCAATGCACGTAGAAGAACAGGGCTGGTTGGACGTCTTTTAACTTGGCCTTTGGCAATCGTAGCCTCCGGCTTATCAATTGCGGCACCGCAGTTACATCCAGCCTATCTGACTGCAACCAAGCTCATCTGGGTATTCAACATCGTCTTCCACCTGGCGCGCCGTGGCGTTGAGGCTCAGAAAACTCCATGCGCGGAAGCTGTCATCAGCCATTCGTTAATCCTTCAATAATCAGCTCCAGCTCGCCTCTCGGCTTCTTGGATGGGCGAGCAGTCCTCCAGTAGGTGACGCCGCATAACGGGTATCGGTGGCTAGGTTCGGTCGGTCTCGCTGACGCGCTGGCCGGGGGCGATGCGGAAGAGCTGGCCGCACTTCTCGCACCGGATGCCCGGACCCAGAGCTACGCCAGTGCTGACGCGGATCACACGGGCCGGGACGCACGAGCAGAGCATGCTGACTGGCCCGCGTCCTTCCTTGCGGGCTGTCTGATCGGCCTCGGGCTGCCATGCGGCCATGGCCTTGTCGAGGGCCATGATCTCGGCCCGGAAGAGCTTGGCGGCCTCCGGGGTCAGCACCTCTACCCTGTGGACGGACCCGCCCTGGGTCAGGCCTCCGGTCTCGATCAGTTCCGGTGCCCAGCCAACTCCTGGCGCCTGCTTGATCTTCAATCCGAGCCGTTCCGCGACCTCCCCGAACTCGCGCGAGTGGTAGCGGCCCTCGGCCCCGGTGGAGACCCCGGTAGCCGCGTGGGCAGCCCAGTGGAGGAGCTGGGCGAGCAGATCCCTGCCGTCGCGGTTGGACTCCCCGACCTTGAAGTTGACGCGGATCACCAGCTCGCCCGGCTCGTTCCACGGCCCCGTGGCGCAGGAGGACGATCTGCCGCTGGTGAGGTACCAGGAGGCGTGCGGCACGCCGGGCTCTAGTGACCGGATCTTCTGCCAGGTCTTGTCCAGCGCGGCGGTCACTGCGTCATCCAAGTCAGACATGCCGTGATCTTGTTCATGATTGGTTCCTCCTCGGTGCCGCGCGCGGCTGGCTCTTCCCCCTGCGTTTATGCGTAGGGAGCGGCCGGGTGCTCTTGCGACACCCGACGGCCATTCGCTCGTATAAGCGCGAATCGCGCCAATCCAAGGATGGCGGCGGCTTGGTCCCTCGGTTGATCCGGTGCCTGAACCGCCAGACGGCGCGCGGTCGGCGGCTCGACACCTGCTGACCGAGACGGGTGGGCTCATACTTGACACAGGCTGTAGTGTCAGTTAATAATCGCAAGCGTAAAACACAGCCTGTGTTTTCAAGCTGAGGAGGCAGGCATGGAACTTCCGGTCACCCGGTTCACTCAGGTTCACGCGCAGGGATATGACGTCAAAGTCAGGCATGGCCTGGTGAACAAGGTCCCCAAGGGCGCGCAGCCGATCGATATGTACCTTGCAGTGATCCCTGCCGACTTGCTGATCGACAAGGCGGCGGTGGATGCGCGCACGACTGACAAACCTGACGGCTACCAGCGCCAGGCGGTCCCGTCACGGGAACGGGCCATCGCCAGGTATGTCACGCACAAGGGCGGCATCCTTCCCACGGCGGTCCTTGTCAACATCCGCGACGGAGCGGAGTTCGTGCCCGCAGACGACGGCGGTCGCCACGGGACGCTGGTTATCCCGGACGATGAGAAGTTCTGGATCGAGGACGGGCAGCACCGCAAGGGCGGTCTGGCTGAGGCGCGCACCAAGTACGGATTCGACCTTTCCACATATGAGGTGCCGGTGGTGTTCACCACCGTCCCGTACTACGAGGAACGCAGGATCTTCTACGTCGTCAACCACGAGGCAAAATCGGTGCCGACCGATCTCACTGCCGAGCTGATCGCGGAGGATACGGTCCAGAAGATCGACGAAGGTGAGAGGCCGTCAGCGCAGGCGGTGCGCCAGGCGGTGGGCCAGTACATCGCTAAGCGGCTCGCGCAGGAGCCAGGGCCTTGGTACGGCAAGATCAGGTTGGCCGAACAGGGCAAGGAAGTTGCCAAGACCAAGCCGGTCGGGACGTCCACCTTCGGCTCGACTCTGCGCCCGACGCTCATGGACGCCTGGGTTCGCCGCACGTACGAGGGGCAGACGCCGGACTCCAAGCCGTGGCGTGACCTGTACGAGGTGGTCCGCAACTACTGGAAGGCCCTGGCCGCGCTCATGCCTGCCGCATCGGCGGACGTGGAGCACTACTCCCTGCAGAAGCCGCTCGGGGCATATGTCTTCAACCAGATCATGCCGGAGTTCCTCGACTTGGCCCGGCGTGCGGGCGACTTCTCGCCCAAGTTCTTCCAGGCTGAGCTGGAGCGCCTTCAGGAGTGGGTGACCGACGCGCAATGGGACATCAGCCCTAGCGGCCGCGAGCCCATGGTGAAGGCCAATAACCGGCAGGTCATCGAGCACATCGTCAAACAGATGAAGACGCTGCTGGACGAGAACCCGAGTCTGCAGGTGTCGGACGTGGTCCTCCCGGCGGGTAGCGCTCCGGGGATGACAACCGAGGTGTAGCTGTGGCTTCAGACAAGGCCGAGGAGGGGCGCTCGCGAGGGGCGCCCCTCCGGAGTCAGTCGGCGCCCGAAACGAGCGCTCGGCGGCCGAAATCCAGAGAACTGGGTCGCATGTTGCTTGGATCCATAATGATGACATCCAGGGAGCAAGGAGACTGACGGAATGGGTTATGACGCACTTTGCATGTCGCTGATGCGGGCTGACACGGAGACAGAAGCCATAAGCGTCCTGCGTGATGCAGGGTACTGGGACAACCCTTTTGTGTGGCGCCCAATCGGTGACGACACGGGCAATTTCGCCACCATCGGCAACCAGCAGAGCGAAGCGATCGCCGCACTCGTTGAGAAGATAGTTAACGGCGTTGATGCCCGGCTCATCGATGCATGTCTCCAGGCTGGCATCGATCCTGAAGGTCCTGAAGCTCCTCAGTCAGTGCGAGCCGCCGTTGCGCGCTTCTTTGAAGGTAAGCGATATCCGGCGGATCACGACGGGCACATCGCCGAATGGCCGAGTTCAACGGCGACCCGGGAAGGAAGACTGCTGACGGTATCAGCCACCGGTCACATGCCGTCGGCTGGCAATCCGTCGATCTCGATTGCCGACCGGGGTGAGGGGCAGACGCCTGAATCCTTCCCGCGCACGTTCATGTCCCTGCACCGCAGCAACAAGCTGCGTATCCCGTTCGTCCAAGGAAAGTTCAACATGGGAGGGACGGGTGCCCTGCAGTTCTGCGGAGGCGAGTCGAAGCTTCAGCTGATAGTGTCCCGCCGCGATCCTGCTCTGCTTGGAGGCGCGGCCTCAGAGCGGGACTATCACTGGGGGTTCTCCGTGGTCCGGCGCGAACGGCCTACACAAGGCTCGCGGAGCTCGATGTTTACATATCTGGCTCCCGAAGCAATCCCCGGTGCGGGTCTCCCTGGTGTACTCAGCTTCGCTGCCGAGGAGTGGCCGATCTTTCCCGAGGCCAACGACATCGTGCGGAACGCTTACGCGCGATCGTCACAGTACGGATCACTGGTGAAGCTGTATGAATACGACTGGCAGGGAAACAAGTCCAACATCGTATCTTCTGGCGAGGGCCTGCTCCGCCGCATTGACATCGGTCTTCCAGAGCTGGCGCTCCCGGTCAGGCTCTTCGAATGTCGATCTGCTTACAAGGGACACCGGGGTAGCTTCGCTACGAACGCGCTGGGCCTCGTAGCGCGGCTCGACGAGAACCGTAGCGAGAACCTAGAACCGGAATCGCCCATTGGCGGTGTCCTAGCCCTCGAAGGGTGCCAGATAAAGGTCCGTGTCTATGTCTTCCGTTCCAAAAAGAAGGCAAAGAACTATCGTACCGCCCGCCACGGCGTTGTATTCACTGTGAATGGCCAAATGCACGGTGCTTTCAGGGACGACTTCTTCCGCCGCCGGGCAGTCGGCTTGGGCTATCTAGCGGACTCCGCTCTCGTCGTGGCCGACTGCACGGGCATCGAAGGGCAAATGCGTGAAGATCTCTTCATGAACAGCCGCGACCGCCTCCGAGATTCTCCACTTGAAAGGCAGCTCGAAACAAGTCTTGAGGAGTTCCTCAAGGACAATAAGACACTTAAGGAACTTCAGAATCGGAAGAGGCAAGCGGCGCTTGCCGATCGGCTCCGGGATGACAAGCCATTCGCCGAACTGCTTCAGAACCTTCTGAACAGCAACCCTATGCTGTCAAAGCTGCTCTTTCAGGGCTTCCGCCTATCAGCGCCATTCCCCCCTGGCGGCGGTGCTACGAACGGCGCTGCCGACAAGTTCGCAGGGAAGAGATTCCCGACTGTCTTTCGCTTCAAGGGCAGGAAGGACAACCAGCCATACAGGCGCGACGCATTCCTTGGATCCAAGGCACGCGTACCGCTGGAGACCGACGCCGAGGACAGCTACTTTGTCCGCGATCTCGATCCAGGAACATGGACCATGCGCGTCATGGTGGGAAACAAATATGTCGAGGCTACGAAGTGGATCATGAACGGGCCGAAAAGCGGTGTTGCCAACCTGTCCATTCATCAGCTGCCGCCTGGCACCCAAGTTGGCGATGAGGTCGAGTACCTCATCGAAATTACCGACCCCAGCCGGATCGAGCCATTCACGAACCACCTTATTCTCGTAGCTCAGCCGGGCAGCGCTCCTCCGGTCGGTGGAGGTGGCGGGCACGCCAAGGTGGCGAATACTGGCAAAGGCAATGCAAGCGGCGGCTCGCTGTTGGCACTACCCGAGGTCACAACTGTCACCGAGGATCGATGGGCCGATCAAGGATTTACCGAGGAATCAGCCCTAAAAATCGTCGCAACCGGCCTGTCCGATAATGCCGACGTTTACGACTTTTACGTCAACATCGACAACAAGTACCTGCGCATCGCGCAGAAGGAATCCACAGCAAATGCGTCACTGCTGGAGAAGCAGTTCACCTACGGCCTTGTGCTTGTGGGAATGGCGATCCTCCAGGATCACAGTCAACGGTCTCGCAGGAACGCGGCTGCGGAGGATGGTGATGGTGACCGCAGCTCCGTTGAGGATACAGTGGCAGCGACGACGCGCGCTCTGGCGCCGATCTTGCTTCCCTTGATCGAAGCGATTGGCGGGTTGTCCGCTGATGATCTCTAGGTCCACGTGAGGCGATGGACGAGGACAACCTCTTGAGAAGTGTGCGGAGCGACCGATCGTCTCGACTGGGCTTCGGCCCACCAGCGTCGGCTCGGGACCGATCGCCAAAGACGCCCGTCGTCCGCTGTCGCGAGTTGAGGAAGGAGCACTTCCTGGAATCCGGTCTGGTTCATTGTCCGCAGATAGCGTGGTAGCTGGTCTGCAGGATTATTAAAGCCCACTAGCTGGACGATAGTGGTTCGAGCAGTGGCGAGGCGCGCAATATCTTCGAATGCGACTCGGAGCCGATCGAAGTAAGTGGTCAGCGTGCGCTCTGCCCGCGCATGCATGGTGTAGTGAGCCAGTCCGTGACCGTCTGGTTGATCGACGATCCAGTATGGCGCCCTGATCTCCCGTCGGCCCTGCAGCTTCCAGCGGTGATAATTGACATATACGCCTGGATAAGGCGGAGAAGTCAAGATTAGCGCAGGGTTGATTTTGGGGGCATTGCCGACGATGTCGGCTAGACCAGGCAGGCCCTGGTTCAGGACACGAGGGATGTAGCGGGGATCAGGCAGGCTGTCCGCCAGAGTGGCAGCGATGCTGAGCATGGCAGACCCATGCGTGATGAGCGCGGACCGGAACTCTTCCACAGAAGGAATGACGCGGCGCATATCGAGAGCCCATTGCGCCGTCCGGAGCACAACACACCTGCAGAATTCCGCTGCATCTCTGTCATGCGGATCAATCGCCGTGAGAGCAAGCCGTATGACCTTCGCGACGCGCCATGTCAAGCGGGTATCGAGACCTTTCAAGTAGCCCTGATCTAGCCAGACATCGATGACGGGCGTAGCCCGGTTGAGAAGTGTAGTCCGGTGCAGTTGCTCTATCCACTGTCGAACAGCTCGCTGGCTGTGGTCTGGTAGTACCTGAGTCTTTACGCGGGTTACGAAGGTAGCCAGAGGGTTGATGTCCGCGACTAGGCAGCGTCGGCCAGAGAAGAGCGCCTCGACCGCAGTCGTGCCGCCCCCCACGAACGGATCAAGAACTAGGTCGTGGGGCTCCGAAAACGCTCCGATCGCTGCGCGCGCAAAGGCCGGTGAGAAGCGGCCAGGATAACGATAGAACTCATGTGGTGAAGTTGTGCGTCTTGGTCCCAATGAGATTGGTGCACGGGAAAGGGACGCTGCCCGCATGGAAAGAAGTGCATTGAAGTCGAGACGGGCAGCCGCATTACCCGCCGTCACCTTGCCTCCTGCGTTGACCCGCCCACGCGCGGCGGACTGTCACTGCCTCGGACTTGGCCAGCCGTTCCGGGACGGTGGCTGGTTGATCTTAGCTCATGATCTTGGTGGCACTGCTGGTCCGACACGGCACAAATGCCTCACAAAAGCTCCGATGGCGAGGTCTTGCTGTCGCGCACCTGCGGCGCTCCTCCTTGAACGGCATAAGACAGCAGGATGATACGCTATGCAACGATATGTCACGAAGGGCGCTACAGTGACACCATGACCATCGACCGGAACGCCCCGGAGGAGCTGCACCTGCAGCTCGCCAGTCTCCTGATGGATCAGATCAAGAGCGGCGAGCTGCCGCCCAGGACGAAGCTGATGCCGCAGCTCGACATGGCCCGGCACTACGGTGTCAGCCGGGGGACAGTAGCCCGCGCCACCGACCTGCTGACTGAGGAAGGCCTTATCCGGTGGGTCAAAGGTCGCGGTCTCTGGGCCGCTGAGCCCGACTGCGTGGAAGAAGCAGCGCGCTAAGCAGCGGCGTGCGAGGTAGCCTGCAAGGTCACTCGGAAGTTGATTCGATGTCAACTACTCGAGTCTCGCGAGCGGATAGCTTCTGAGCGCAGTCTGTACCCGATAGTTGCTTCGAGGATGCGCTCCTTGAGTCGTGCGACTGAGTCGCCTCGGGGCGTAGGCAGATCCATGGCAGCCGCGATGGCTTGTAGAGACGGCCGGGTCAAAGAAAGACTCTCCAGGTACTCCATTCCTTCTTCACGACTCATTCGCGATTGAAGCTCAGCCTGAATCATCGATACATCTGGCGTATCAACTTTGCTTCGTTGTCGCCGCCTACCTGGCTCCGGAGCCAGAGTCAGATTTACCCGCCCTGCAATCAAATCTTCTATCTGATCATCGCTTAGCGTTCGAAGAAAGTTTGACACACGACGGAGCACCTCTGCGGTCCTACTCACTTCTGACATTAGCTACACCTCCAGACGCTCTACAATTTCGCTAACTAGAACCTCGAGTTCCCTAACTATTTTGGACGATCCACTTGTACTTACCGCGCCTAGCACAAGAGGAACTCCATACTGCGGCGCATCGGAGAAGAGAGTCTTGTTCTCGCGAATATACGTATCGAACACGGGGACGCCCAGCCGTTTCGTCTCATCGATGTAAGGCCGCAGCGCCGATATGGGCTCACCGGCGTAATACTGCATCATCGTGAACACTACGCCAAGGATTCGTGGATTGATCGTGCCGTCGTTCTTTTCTGACGAGAGTTGCGAATATTCGTTATAATCGGATACCAGTTGGTCCAAGCTACGCTGAAGATAAGAGATTCCCAGCGTAGATAGATAGTCAGCCTTAGCCGGTATCAGGATGTCGTCGCTTGCAACAATGGCTGTCTTTGTCACAATGTTAAAATTGGGTGGACAGTCGATCAGGATGTAGTCATAGCGCTGGAAGCTAGGTTTGGCTAGTTCGTCCGCCAGCCGCCTATGTACACGGAGGTATTTAATTTTAGACTGTCTAAGGGTTGCTGCGGTAAGCTCAGTTGCCAGCTCGAGATCTACGTTGATGAGGCCGAGGTCCGACGAGATTAGGTGAAGCCTACCACCGGAATCGCCGAGATGTGGCTCGACTTTCTTCGGCTTGACAATAATCGACGCGAGATCGAGCGAAGCTTGCTCGTTGAAGGAATCATACCATTTCTTGATGGTTCTATTCTTCGAGAGATTCTTATGCCAGTAATCAGGAGTCACGAAAGAGAAGGTTAGGCTCGCCTGAGGATCAAGGTCTAGAAGCAGGACGTTGCTCCCACGATAGGCAAGTTCAGCTCCCAGGTTGGCGGTAAGTGTTGTCTTGCCGACTCCACCCTTGTAGTTAATAACGGATATGACCTTCATCGTCCACTCCAGTCCACGAGCTAATATGGTCACCCTAGCCGTTTTTGGGCGGGTGCGTCATGGTCAGCGCCACAGGTACACTCTGATCGCTTTCCTCACGTCGAAATCGAAATCGTCCCGAGTGCGCCAGTGCTGATGAAGTCAAGGCCGAGGGCTGCACGTTGGTGGTCTGCTTCACGTTGGGCTCCGTACCTTCTTGCTGGGAGGGCGCCGGCGGTAGCGCTTCCCCCGCCGGGGCTTTTCTGCGTGCTCTCGTACCGGTGAGGCCGGTGCGGGCCTTACAGCTCGCCCTTGAGGAACCGGGCGATCTCGTCGTCCGTGACCACGGGCTCGTCGGGGTTGATCAGGGACCGGTAGTCCTCACTTCTGGTGGAATGCGGGACCAGAGCCTGCACGCCGTACGCGCGGGCGACCTTGCGGAGCAGGTCGTGGCTGACCGGCTTGCTCAGAACCTCGTCGATGAGCAGGATCGCGGCGACCGCTGCGTACTCGGCCGGGTAGCCGTGCTCGCACTCCATGACCCGGCCGCTCAGCTCGACCAGGCCGAATACCGGCGCGCTGCGGGAGAGGTACGTGTCGATCACGCCCAGCTCGGTGGTGCTGTAGATCCCGCACCCGTGGCCGCCGCTGCCCTTGCACTCCGGGCCGGGGCTGGCGATGCGGCCGTCCTTGTCCCGGAAGTGGGCGGCAGTGAACTCATCGTCATTCGCGAATGAGTGCTGGGCGGTGCACTTCGCGAGCAAGCCCTCGCCGTCCTTCGGCCAGGCGCCCAGCGGCGCGGCGGGCGCTCCCGCCATCCAGGCGTCCTTCGCCTTCACCTTGACGTTCCGTGAACAACTCGGTGGCCATCACGGCGAACAGCACCGGCGCCGTCAGCACCGCTCCGACGACCACGCGCCGGGTCATGTCTGTGGTCTCCGCGCGCCGCTCTGCTGCCTGCGCAGTGCTGCGCAGATCGGCGACCTTGGTTGAGCGCGGGCACCGCATTATCACCGTCGTGCACGAATTACTGCCGGACAATATCGCTGAGTGATTCGCGCGTTCAGTTTAACTTCCTCTGTAATAACTGGTTTCGAATAGTAACTAGATTCTGATCGATCAACGTCGCGCTTCGCGAAGCAAGATATTCTTAAGCATTGTTTATCTCTGGATCGGGCGCGATCCGGAGATAAACAATGCGGCAGGGCTTCGGACCGGGCGCGGTCCGAAGCAACGAAAGGCGACCAAGAGATCGAGGCGGTGGTGCATGTGACTCATCAGGGCACGGTACGCCGGCGGACCCGGCAGGAGGTGCCGCGGCCTCGGGTAGTGCAGTTCTCCCTTACTGAGGAGGAGTTCGACGAGGTCAGCCAGGCCGCCGGACGGTTGGGGCTGGCGCGCGGGGCGTTCGCTGCGGACGCTGCACTGGCGGCGGCTAGGGGCGGGCAGCCGCCAGCTCTGTCGCCGCTGCGGGAGGCCCTGACCGAGGTGATGACGGCTGCCGGGCTGGTGCGGCGGGCTGGGACGAATCTCAATCAGGCGGTGGCGAGGCTGAATGGGACGGGTCAGCGCGGGGCGGATTTGCTGCCGGCGGCGGAGTTTTGCGCGCGGGTGATCCGGCGCCTGGATGAGGCTGCGGAGCAGTTGCGGCGGAGCATTCCGTGACGGAGCAGGCGGCGTTCTGGTGATCGGGAAGGTGATCCGCGGAAAGGACGTCCGCAGGCTGCTGTATTACCTGTTCGGGCCGGGGAAGGCGAACGAGCATACTGATCCGCGTCTGGTTGCCGGGTTCGGTGATCCGGCGGAGCTGGAGCCGGACCGCCGGCCCGGCGGGACGCGGGACGTGCGCCGTCTGGCCGGGTTGCTGGAGCAGCCCCTCGCCGCCCTGAGAGGTCCGGGTTACGACAAGCCGGTGTGGCACTGCGCCGTGAGGGCTGCTCCGGATGACCGGGAGCTGTCGGATCAGCAGTGGGCGCAGGTCGCGGCTGCGATCATGGACCGCACCGGGCTTGCCCGGGCTGATGACGACCTCGGGGTGCGGTGGGTGGCCGTCCGGCATGCCGCGGATCACATTCACCTGGTGGCGACGCTGGCGCGGCAGGACGGGTCGCGGCCGCGGATCTGGAATGACTTTTACCGGGTGCGCGAGGCCTGCCTGGAGGCGGAGCGGCAATTCGGGCTGGCGGTGACTGCTCCGGCGGATCGGACGGCGGCGCGGCGGCCGGCGCGCGCCGAGACGGAGCAGGCGGCGCGGCGCGGCTGGGGTGAGGCGCCCCGGACGCGGCTGCGCCGGGAGGTGTGCACCGCG
>WNFC01002081.1_pt1 | contig 21470 bp, 17 predicted proteins | sample 5400541 | NCBI WGS metagenome assembly WNFC01 (sample SAMN13153342, study PRJNA577476) | soil metagenome | isolation source: 120 cm saprolite under Douglas fir tree site 2 hole 2 replicate 1 | place: USA:California | collected 2015-04-18
CCACGTCCGCGGTACTCCAGACTTGCGGCAGGCGGGCAAAGGGGAGCGCCGCTAGTCCCCAGGCCAGCAATGAGCCGAAGAACAGCAAATCGATAATCGGTGAAATCAGCGGCAGGACAATCTGAAATACGAAGATGTTTGGCAGCGCGATCCAGCCGAGCGTGCCGTATTTCGGCCGGAGAAGCGAGTCGCCATGTTTCCAGAAAGATTGCAGCGTGCCGAAGGTCCACCGGAAGCGCTGGCGGATGAGCTGCCCCGCTGTTTCCGGAGCCTCGGTCCAGGCAATGGCCTCTTCGTCGTAGCCGATGCGCCACCCGAGGCGGCGGATTGCGATAGTCAGATCGGCGTCTTCGGCGACGGTGTCCGCGGTGATGCCGCCGGCGGCTTCAATCGCTTTCTTGCGCCAAGCCCCGAGCGCGCCCGGGACAACCGTGATGCAGTTCAGGAGGTCAAACGCGCGCTTTTCCATGTTTTGGCTAGTGATGTACTCGAGGGCCTGCCAGCGGGTGAGCCAGCGCGAGCGGTTGCCGACCTTCACGTTGCCGGCGACCGCGCCAAGCTGTGGATCCGAAAAATGCCGAAGCAGTTTGCTGATGGCATTCGGTTCAATTTCGGTGTCCGCGTCGATGGTTACCACGATTTCTGAATCGGCGTGGGACATGGCCACGTTTAGCGCGGCGGCTTTTCCGCGATTCACCTGATGAATGATGCGCACGCGGGGGTCATGCGAAAAGTTTGCGTCCAGTAGCTCGCGCGTGCGATCCGTGGAGCCATCATTGACAACGATGATGCGCAAGTCCTTGAAATCGGAAAGAAGGACCGAGGTGACGGTCTGCACGATCACACTCTCTTCGTTGTGTGCCGGAATCAGAACGGTCACGCTCGGCGGAGGCTGGGGCATCACAGCATGGTCCGGGCGTAGCTTCTCAATCAGAGCGAGCAGGCCGATGATCGCGGCGCGTCCGCTGACCAGCACGATGCCCAGAATGAAAATGATGCCAATCAATAAGCGGAACCATTCGTACAGCAAAAAAATGAAACCGTCCGCGCGGGCTTCCAGACGCTCTTCGGCCGAAAGGGGAAACATCACTTGCGCGCGCGTTTTTCCGATCAGCTCCGACACCGAAACAAACTGGTAGCCTTGCGCGCGCAAGCGATCGATGATCTGCGGCAACGCGGCCACCGTCTGGCTGCGGTCTCCGCCGCCATCGTGGAGAAGCACGATGTTTCCCCTGTTTGCTTGCGCGAGCACGCCATCCACGATTTCTTTTGCCGGGATGGGGTTGCCGTCACGGAGACGCCAATCGTCGGGATCGATGCGCTGGCCGATGATCAAGTACCCCAACTCTTGCGGATAAGGAAGCTGCGCGACTTCCTCCGCATATTCCGGCTGATGATCGATGCCGTAGGGCGGCCGAAATAGAATCGATTTCACACCGAGCGTGCTTTCGATCAGCCGCTGCGTCAGGTTCAATTCCCAGCGAACCTGGGTGCGCGAGATCTCGTCAAATTTGGGATGCGTAAAAGTGTGGTTGCCGATTTCGTGGCCTTCGGCGTACTCGCGCTTGAGCAGTTCCGGCCGCTGGTTGGCCATGTTACCGATCACAAAAAACACGCCGGGAACATTTTTTTGCTTCAGAATGTCCAGAATCTTCGGCGTCCATTGCGGATCAGGACCATCGTCGAAAGAGAGCGCAATTTTTTTGCGCGCAGCGCCGAGCTGGTCGATATTGAACGAGAGCGGGATGGTTTCGTAGGTTTCGTCAGTGAAGAGGCCGCTCTTGGCGTCGAATTCGAAGGACCGCTTCCCGTGTTTGGGCGTATCGGTAATGTGCCAGATGTCCCCGTCGCCTTCGAGGATCAGGTCGGGGCCAGGAGTCAGATCGGTGAGCTTCTGCCGGACCGCGTCGTCAGGCCGCGTAGCGTCCCAGATGGGCCAAATTGAGGTATCCGCGGAGCCTAGCCGCCAGAGCGCGGTGCCTTGTACTCCCAATTGTTCGCTGGCGCGCAACTGGTTGTAAGCGCTGATGGCGTCCAACATCCACACCTGGTGGACGTGATTGTGTTCATCAAAATAGGAATAATGAGGGTTGAGCGAATCGCCATCAAACTCGACGTCCGCGTCTGATTCCTCGGCGTGCAGAAGTGCTTCTTGAATGCTGTACTCCGCGCCCGTGTCGTATTCCTTTTTGGAAGCCTGGGGCCAGTCGTAAGCATAGTTGGCGATCCCCACGACGATCTTTTGCGGGGGAACTACGTCGAACACCTGGCGCAGGTTCTCGACAAACCAATCCTGGGACGCAATGGGGCCCGGCTGAGAAGTCAGCCAGTGCTGGTCGTAATTCATCAGCACGATGGCGTCGCATTGCTTGCCGAAGAATTCGTAATCGTAGGCGTCGTCGCGCGCGGGCAGAGCGATCATTAGTTTCAGCCCCACGGAATGGAGCGCGGGCGCTAGCTCGCCGATGAAAGCGCGGAAGTGCACCTGGCTTGCGTCGGGGACTTCCTCAAAGTCGACAACGATGCCCGCTTCGTGCGATTCGACAGCGTATTGGACGATGTCTTGCTCTAGATTCCGGCGGGCGGGGGGGCTCGCAAGCATCTGAGCCATTTCCTTAATGCGCCAATCCACGCCGTCGTAGTTGTTCACCAGACCCATCATCGGCAGTTCGATGGGAGGGGTGAACGACTTCATCCATTGGTGCAGCTTGTCGTCCTTCAACACCGCGATGGCTTCGGCGGGCGAGGCTTTGACAGTATTCTGCCCGTGTTCGTAATCCACGACCGTAAGCGCGCCGTCCGCCGTGACCGCATGCAATTGTTCCGGAATCAGGAGGTCAATATCTTTGTAGTGCTTTTTCAGGGAGGCGAGGCTATTGGGATCCCAGCTCACAAAAAAAGCCGCGCGCAGGGGGTCGTAGCTCGCCGGCAAGGTCCCGATATTCGCCACGCGGCGATGGCGTCCCTCTCGCGAAGGAACGGGCTTTTTTTTCAATTTCAAGGAATGGTAACCCGGCTTGGTCTCCGGGAGCAGCCCGGCGGGCAGCTCGACGCTCGCGGCGATGGTTACGAAAAAATAGGCCAGCAAGAGCGTCAGAAGGGAGCCGGTGATTTCCATCACCCGCCGCGTACGGCGCCAGCGCACACGCTGGGCGTCATAAAAGATTGGACCGCGTTCCTTCATTTATTCTTTCAACCCGGCGGCGCGGCAAGCGGGGGTACAGCAGGCTGGGCTGAGTCCGTCTGCGCGATTCCGTCTGCTCTATTGTAAGATGCGGGGCATTGATGAAGCGAGTTTTATCGAGCCCACTTGCCGCGTTAAGCGCGGGCCTCTGCCTGCGCCTCTATTTCGTGCTCAAATTCCCCGCCGCATCCGATGACACGGTTCTGTACGAACAGATTGCCGCAAATTGGCTGAAGCACCACGCCTACGCGGTGACGGTTGGTGGCGAGATGATGCCCGTTGATGTGCGCATGCCAGGTTATCCCGCGTTTCTTGCCATCGTCTACGCGCTCACCGGACGCATGGGGGAGGGCGCCCGCCTCGGGATCATGCTCGTGCAAATCGCGGCAGACTTGGCCACCTGCCTGGTAACCGCGGGTCTGGCTACGATGCTCCTGTTAATGGTAAATGAGCGCGCGCGTCCCCAGAGAGTTTTCGCTGTTGCTTTGTGGCTATCGGCGCTATGCCCCTTCACGGCGAACTACACCGCCATCCCGCTCACGGAAGTGTTCGCTGTGTTTTTCACAGCGGCGGCGCTCTTTTCTTTTTCCATGCTCGCTGACCGTTCCCGCGGCGACAGCTTTCCAATCGTCAAAGAACATTGGGTTCTGGGTAACGACTATTGGTATTGGGCCAGCTTGGGCGCTGTCACGGTGGGCCTCGCGACGCTATTCCGTCCGGAATCGCCCATGCTTTTAGTCGTGGCCTGGATTGTGCTTTTCGTGGTTCTGCTGCGCCAAGGTGAAGTCAGGCGCACCGTCGAGACGGTTGTGGTGACAGGTTTTCTTTGTTTACTCCCGCTCGCGCCGTGGGCCATTCGAAATGCCATCACGCTGCATGAAGCACAGTTTCTTGCGCCGAAGAATATGAACCTGCCAAGCGAGTTGGTTCCGTACGGCTTCATGGCCTGGGAAAGGACCTGGCTCTACCGCGTGCGTGATTGCTACCTGGTTCCCTGGAAGTTGAATGCGGAAACCATCTTTGTGGATGACATTCCAAAGCGCGCCTTTGATACGCCGGAAGAAAAGCAGCGCGTCTCGGCCGTCCTCGAACAGTACAACAATGAACTGACGCTGACACCGGAGGAAGATGCGGAGTTTGCACAGATAGCAAAGGAGCGCACCGCGCGGCATCCTTTGCGGACGTATCTTTGGGTGCCTGCCACGCGCGCTCTCACAATTTGGTTCACGCCCCGCGTTGAGTTGCTGCCTGTTTCAGGGAACGTTTTTCCTCTAAGGCAAATGCGTGAAGACGACCCTGTCGATCAGGAAGTTTCCATACTCTTTTTTATGATAAATCTATTTTATGTGGTGCTGGGCGTTTGTGGCGCGGCGCGGCTCTGGCGTGCGAATCCGGCGGCACGCCCTGCGCTCGCTTTCCTGGCGTTATTCATCGTCCTCCGCACCGCCTTCCTGACCACGCTGGAAACGCCCGAGCCGCGCTATGTTCTCGTCTGTTTTCCTGCAATGATCGCCCTGGGCGCGCATGTTTTCGCCCGCTACTCCGAAGGACCGTAGCGCCGACCTCCGTCGCCGCCTCTTCCGCCGCAAAACCGCACAGGATAAATCCTGTGCCACTACTTTCCTTCGAACGGTTCCGGATGGATCGTTACACGGTTGATCTGAGGAAATTTTTCCTTCACGCGGTCTTCGAGCGCCGCGGTCACGTCGTGGATTTGCGTGATGGGCAGCTCACTCTTCATGGTGCAGTGACACGAAACAAGGATGTGGTGCTCCACCTGCCGCGCCCGCACGTCGTGGCAGTTCACCAGCTCGTCGAATTCCAGCGGCAGCCTGTTCAGAAACTCCTCGATGGCCCGCGAGAGCTGCTTCATTTCGCCAATGCCCGCGTCGGGCGTCGCGATGTGCCTTCCCAATGGCTCGATGTGAATATTTACTTCCACCTCCGCGTGGCGAAGTTCGCGAATTTTCTCCTCCAGCTCCGTGGCCTGGCGATGTGCCTCGCGCAGGCTCAAGTTTTCATCCACCTCAAGGTGCAGCTCGATAAAAAGTTGTCCATCTTGCTGCACGGCGGTCAAGTCATGAACGGCGAGGCCCAGGCTTTGCGCCGCCGCACGAATGGCTTCAAATAGGTGTTCGCCCTGGGGCGCGCGAGGCTCCGCATGCACCATCACATCCGCGGGGACGATCTCGCCGATGCGTTTCTCGATGGCGTCGCTCAGCGCGTGCACCTGCTCGAGGTTTGCCGTCCTCGCCACGCTCACCGTGGCGTCGACAAAGTGCCGATTGCCGGCGCGCCGCACGCGTACGCGATCGACATCCAATACGCCATCGATCCGCGCCACGGCCTTGGCGATTTCCTGCTGCAAGCCTTGCGGCGCAGCGTCCAGCAGGGCGTCCAGCGTGCGTCTGCCGAGCTGTGCGCCGACCCACAGGATGACGGCTGCAACCGTCAAGCCCGCCAGGGCGTCCGCGTACACGAGCCACGGCAAATTCCACGTTTCACCGGCCCACACCAGCGCGATGCCGGCGATCACGACGATGGTGCTCCACACATCGGTTGAAAAATGCAGTGCGTCGGCTTCCAGTGCGTCGCTCGTATATTTTCGGGCCACGCGTCCCAAGGCCCGCGCCCTCGTCAGATCGATGGACAAAGCGACCAGCAGCACCAGGATCGCGGTGACGCTCGGCTGGATGTGCACGCTTCGGAAGAAAAGGCGGTCAAACGCCTCGTATACGATGTAGAGAGCGGTCAGCGCCAGAAGCCCGGTCTCGACGAATGCCGAGAAGTTTTCGAATTTGCCGTGCCCGTAAGGGTGCCGCTCATCCGCCGGCTGGTCGGACATGCGCACGGAAAGAAATGTGATGATCGCGGCAAGCAGGTCGAGGCCGGAATGCAGCGCCTCCGAGAGGACGCCTAAGCTCCCTGTCCTGACGACCAAAAACGTCTTGAGAGAGACCAGCAAGAGGGCCGAGCCTACGCTCAGGAGGGCAGCCCGCTTCTTCTCCCGTCCTTCCTCAATTGGATATGTCGGGACCATGGCCCGCCTAGACTACCTCATCTTCCCGCATTCTCCTGAACGCATTGCTGCTTGGCGCGGCTCCATTCTGAGCCTGCAAAGATCAGAGAGATGATTACAGAATGTTCATTGCTCGGTACTTGCCTGGGAAGCTAAGAAGATGTACCTTCTCGCCGGAGACCAGGAGAGATTCTTATGATTAGCCGCGTCTTCCTCTCGGCAGTTCTTACTGTGCTCGTTGCGACTTGCGCCTACGCGCAAGCTACTGCCCCGTCGCCGGCGGCCAGCGTATGGAATGCTCTCTCCGCTCCGGCGATGGATCCCGCAAAGTCTGCGCACACGGAAAACGTCGAGATCGTCCGCGATCGCGTGCACATCACGCTTACCGAGGGCAAGATTCAATTCGCCCAGCCCGTGAACGGTGTGACCTTCGGAGCCACATTTCATGGAAAAGGGAGAGTGCAAGTAGAGCCGCCGAATCCGATTGAGGCCCAGCAACTGAGGCTGTTCGCCAAGCAAGACAAGCTGGATATGTCGTTCAGCGAAGCCACCTTCAGCTTCACGGATGGCTTATTCGACGAAGTTGCAAAACAAGTCAAATGGGAGGCGTCCGGTGCGGCGAACGAGGACCTGTATGCAAATCGTCAGAAGACCCGCGAAGACCTGGGCGAAGCCGCTGTTCCAAGACTTTTACAAGGAATTCTATCCGCGGACCGCGCGCGGACTGCCTACTTCCTTGCGGATTTGAAGATCGCCGGAAAAGACTGGGTGGAATTTCATTACGACGCGCTCGATCCGGAAGAGATCAGGGTGAGCCGGTGGACAGACGTAGGTCCGGTTAAGCTCGACGACACCTGGCTTCATTTTCCGACACATAACCTGAGCTCCGCGGATGCCTGGAAAGACCCCATGGCGAAACAGGATTTCGCGATACGCGCCTACAACATCAACGCCAGCGTCACTTCGGGAGCGGAGTTAAGCGCAACCACGAGAATGACGATTGAGCCACGTTTACCGGGGCAAACCGTGCTGGTTTTTGATTTCGACTCCAATCTTCGAATCGAGACGATCAAGGACGCTCAAGGAACGGCGTTGAGTTTTTATCAAGCCCGGGAAACGAAGGACCGCTATCAGTCTTACGGAGATTATGTGGCGGTAATTCTGCCGCAATCTCTGTCGCCGGGCACGCCACAGACACTGGAGTTCCGCTACGCCGGGAAGCGCGCGATCCGCAAGGCGGGGAATGGGAATTACTTCTGTGAGAGTTCCGGGTGGTATCCGGAGCTCCCGAACAGTTTCGCCACGCGAGCGGATTTCGAAATGACTTTCCGAAGCCCCAAGAATTCAGTGTTGGTGGCGACCGGCGTCAAGATGGGCGATACCGTTGACGGAGGTACGCGTATCACAACCTGGAAGAGTGATATCCCGATTGCGGTCGCGGGATTTGCTTATGGAGATTACAAGTCCTATAACGAAAAAGCTGGCGAAGTGGCGGTGGACGTGTACGCCAATCGCGAAGGCGACGACATCATGAATATGATCCAACGCGCTTTCGAATCCGGCGCAGCTCAAGGCGCGGTCGGCAGCCTGACTCCCTCGGCCATGGCGAAGACCATGGGCGGAGAAATGGCCAACACGGTGCGTTTGTTCTCATCCTATTTTGGCCCGTATCCTTACAAGAGCCTCTCCGTCGCCAGCATTCCCATGAGCTACAGCCATGGCCAGGGCTGGCCGGGGCTGATCTATTTGTGGTCGGCTTCTTTTCTCGATGCCACGCAACGCCATGAAATTGGACTCAAAGACGGGCCCGAGCTGACGGATTTCTTTCGTGCGCACGAGAGCTCCCATCAATGGTGGGGTCAGCGGGTCGGATGGAAAAGCTATCATGATCAATGGCTCTCGGAGGGTTTCGCGGACTTTTCGGGAATTCTCTATGTCCAATACCGCGAGAATTTGAAAGAGGCTGTGAACCAGTGGCGACAGGAAAAGGAGAAGCTTCGCAGGAAGGATCAGCTTGGGCACGCGCGCACGGCCCTCGGGCCGATCTGGATGGGAAGGAGGATTCGATCATCGCAATCCGATGGCGGCGCTTACCAGGATTTGATCTATTCCAAGGGCGCGTTCGTGCTGTACATGCTGCGAATGCAATTGTGGGACGGACGAAGCGCCGACCCCGATCACAACTTCAAAGAAATGATGCAGGATTATTGCAAGACGTTCGACAATAAAGCCGCGTCCACCGAGGACTTTAAGGCCATCGTCGAGAAGCATATGTCACGCTCCATGGATGCCGATGGAAACCACAAAATGGACTGGTTCTTCAACCAATATGTCTATGGAATGGGCGAGCCACAGTACAACTTTCACGCGGCGCTGGACTACACCGCGGACGGCAAGACACATTTCAAGGCCGAACTAACTCGCAGCGGCGTGCCAGACACGTGGAAAGATTCGGTATCGCTCTATGCCCATATAGGCGACAAAACCGTCAAAATGGGAAATATCTTGTCGACGCATCCAACGGAGACCATCGAGTCAACCATTCAAGGGAAGATTGACCGCATTTCGATCAATGATTATGCGGAAATCCTGGGAGACGTGAAGCAGTAAACCGCTTCGGACTTGGCAGCGGTCCCATTGGCTGGCACTTTCTGGAACACGTCAGGCCTGGTCACTGACCCTTGCCGCGCGTGAAAGGAATCTCAAGGCAGCCGAATTCATGCAGTAGCGCAACCCCGTTGGTTCGGGACCGTCGGTGAACACGTGACCCAGGTGCGCGTCGCACAGCGTGCACTTCACTTCCGTTCGCAGCACTCCCGCGTTGAAATCCTTTTTCTCGCGCACATTTTCCGCGGCGATGGGTTCCAAAAAGCTCGGCCAGCCGGTGCCGGAGTCGAATTTCGCTTTTGAATCGAAGAGCGCGCTGCCGCAATCGATGCAACGGTACAGCCCTGCTGCGTGCTGATCGTGGAGCGCGCCGGAAAAAGCAAATTCGGTCGCGGCGCGCCGCGTTACATCGAATTGCAGCGCCGTGAGCTGCTTCTTCCATTCGGATTGGGTCTTGCGCACCTTGGCCAGCGTATAAATCCCCAGCCTCGCGCCATCATCCCTGAATTTCACGATCCTGACCGGGCCGGGGCCGTCCTCGGGCTCGCTTTCATCGTCGAAAGCTGCAAGGCAAACGCGTTCCACACCGACGAGTAGACCGTATGCCGCGGCCGTGGCCGCGCCAAAGATTAGTCCGCGTCGCGTGACTTCATTCATGGCGGCAATTCGTAAAAAAAACTATTTCTTCGCGCTCATCGGTGGCGGAGGCAAAAGCGGCAGCCGCTTTGCTTCCCCGCGCGCGCCGCGCATTTCCAGCTCCTCGAAGAGTAGCGACGGCGCAACCACCGAAGCCGGCAAGCCGCCGCGCGCGGCGGAGCCGAACGCTCCAAGCGCCGTGCCGGCAAATCCGTTGTCCTGGCTCTGCATGTAGTTGTACACAAAACTGTCGTTACCAACTGCGGCGAGGTTCCGCAACGCGCGCGAGTTCAATCCGATGATGCGCGAGCCGCGCATCATTTCCTCCCGTCCGGTTTCTGGATACACGCGGTAAACGACCAGCGGCAGCCGGTCACCCGAACCCGCGCCACCCCCGTAGCTGGCGAGAAGCTCGGAAAAATCTTCCTGGTGGAGCATGCTCAATGCGGGATTATCCATTTCACGCACAACCAGGCAATAGGGCAGCTTTTCCGCGCGGCAGCTCTCCAGGAACTTCTTCTTCAGCTCCGCCGCGGGAAGTGTTTCCGCCGACGAAAAGAACAGGCTGCTCATCGTGGGCTTGGCATCGTTCAAAAAGGCTGCGCGTCCGTGTCCGTTGGACTGAGCGGAGTCCGGCCCGGGCCGGCGGGACATCAGCTCGCCTTTCAAGTTGCCGTTCTCCACCAGGGTGACCTTCTGAGCGCGAACGCCCTCGTTGTCGACGGCATAGCCTCCGATCAGCGGGGTGCCTTTGAATTCCTTCGCGCCCGGATCATCCACCACGGACACACTCGCGGGCAATACGCGCGCACCAAGCCGCGTTACCCAATCGCTCTTTCCCCCCAACCCACTCAGGAGTTGCTCCATCACCGGGCTGAACGAAATGGGAGGCCGTGAACCGTTCACGGCGGGCCCCAGCACTTGTGCCAAAACGGGGGCGGCCGCGCGCGCCTCGAAGAGTACGGGGCCCGTATAGTCCTGCGCGGGAGGCGCGGCGCGCAGAGCCATCAGTTCGGTACCGGCGACGTTCAGCCCTTTGCGGACGGTCTCCACGTCCGGCAATCCAGCCGGGCGGGCTGCGTACGCCGCATAAAAATGATTCAGCGGCACGCCGTCATCGGCGAGGGCGCTCATTCCCGCCTCGATCGCCGCAAATCTGCGATTCTGGCGGATTTCCGTTCCTTCGCTGGTTAGAAGATATTCCGTTGCGTAAACCAGATAGTAGGTCACGCGCGATTCGTGAATTTCGGAAAACGCGCGCAGCGCCGCCGAAGTGTCGCGCGCCTCCTGGTCCCAGTTGCGGCTGGTCCAATCCGGAGTTTCCAGCGGTTCGATGAGTTGCACCGGCTCCGCTTTCGAAAAATCGTCGATGTCCGATTGCCGCGCCAGGCTGCTGAGATAAGCTTGCTTCCGTGAATAAGTCTCTACTGCCTCTTTAAAGGCCTGATCCGTCGCGATCCACAAATCCTGCCGCAGCGAATCGTAATCGCGGTCGATACCCACCGAGCCAGTCGGCCCGATGAAGCCGCGAAAGCCCTCGTCGCTCACGAAATTCGAGCTATCCAGCTTGTAGCTGCCGACGCGCGCCTCCACATCCATAAAGCGGTTTCGTACGTGCGTGCTGGTGAACAATGTCCCGAACTCCGCGACAACTTCCTTCACCTCGAGGTCCAGCAACCGGTATTCGAGGTAGTACGGCCGCACGGGCTTGTCGATATTCGGAATTTTCAGTTCCAGGCGAGTTTTGGCGCGTGCCATCTCATCGCGCATCGCTTGCAGCGTGTGGTCGTTGTCCTGCGGGGCCTGTGCCCCCGCGGCTGCGCCGGACCCCATCAACATCAAGAGTAGTATCACTCCCGCCATTATCTCTGCGCGGTTCACTGCGGGCCTCCCGTCTTGATTTCATCGTGCGCTGGCGGCGGCAGGATTGGCGGCCGGTCCGTGGAACTCTCTTTTTTCTGCACTTCCAATTCGGAAGTCAGAATCGCGGGCGATGCGGCGGCCACGGGAACAGAACCCGATTCCGCGCCGCAGTAGCCGTTAAAAACTTCCGGTGTATCGCCCGTCGCGACAATCTTCGTCAATGCCGCCAGCGGCGTGCCTACGATATCCACTCCCCGCACCAATTCGTCGGGCCGCCCGTCGGGGAAAACTTTGTAGACCACCAGCGGCAGCACCTGGAACGCCTGCGGCTGCCCGCGCCCCGTAAACGTGAATCCGCCCGCGATATCGTCGATCAACAACCCGAATGGCTTGCCCTGCGCTTTGATCAGTTCAATAAGTTTGGCGCGGAGCTCGGCATTGGTCACCGTCTTGTTGCTTTGCACGATCAAGTTCCCTTGCCGAGAAACTGGTGTTGCGCCAAGCTGCCGTCTGCCATGGCCGTTCGAACGCGGGAAACCGACCAGCGGCGACCGCGACATCTCGAAATTCTTCAACACGCCGTGTTCCACCAGCGCCACCCGCTGCGCCGGCACCCCTTCGTCATCGAACTGGTAGAAGCCCAGCAGGTCCTGCTTCCCCAATTTTTTCATCGTGGTGTCGTCGGTGATGCTCAGAAAAGGCGGCAGGATCTGCTCGCCTACTTTTTTCGAAAATGTTTGTCCTTCCGACGCGTCTTTTTGCCGGTGACCTTCCGCGCGATGGCCAAAGACTTCATGGAAGAACACTGCCGCGGCGCGTCCCGTCAGCAAAGCTGGTCCCACGATCGGATCGTTAATGGGTGCGGCGACCAGCCCTTCCAATTCCTTTCGCATCGTCGTTTCCGCGGCATACACCGCTTTGTCGTCCGGCTCGTCCTTGGGCTCCACCCAATCGAAATTGTAGTAACGGTCGATGTCCATTCCATCGGGCGCTTTGCCCTGAATGAAAAGCTCCAGCCGGTAGCGAATCTGCCCGAACTGCAATTGCGTTCCTTCGCTGGTCACCTGGTAGACGTTCTGCGCCTGCGCCGAGAACGTTACGATGGAATTGATAATCGCCTTCGATTCCCGGAAAGCTTTGGTATAGACGCGAACTTTTTCTTCCCACGGCTTACGGTCCACGGCGAGCGCGACCTGTGGTCCGACAAATGTGTGAGCTTCTTCGTGCGAAAAATCCGGCGCACGCCCTTCCGCCGTTTCTACTTTTACTTCCTTGCCAGTCCTGACCTTGATCAGCGCTTCGGAGGCCGCCCGGTACTGTTTGTCGGTCTCCAGCCAGATGGCCCGGCGCAGAACTTCGGGGTCATCGTCAACCGGTACCGGCGCGCCCGGCCCGCCGCTGGCTGCCTGCCGCTGCTCGCCGACTTTGTGTGAATTATCCAGGACGTAGCCGCCCGTTCGAACGGAAACTTCCAGCCAGCGGTTTCGCCCCGCGTTGCTGTTGAGCAGCGCCCCGTTCGAGCCGGACACGTCCGCGCGCTGCGTCTCCGTTACCGTGTAACCCATGTAGTAGGCCGGCGGGTCCAGCGTGTTCAACGTCTTCATGGAGCGTTCCAGCTCCGCTTGCAATGCCGCAAGCACCGGCGAACGCTTGGCCTGCGCATCCGGCGGCGGCGCCGCCAGCGTCAATTGCGCTGTGGCGAAAAACCAACTCAGGGTGCAGAGGAAGGGAATGATCCGGCTACGAATCCATGTGGTCAAAGAGTGCCTCACTAACAATTAGACGAGACCGCGAAACATTCAGTGTACGCCATCGTACTCGGGCGCACAAAGCGCCGGTAAGGCATACCTCCGCCTTTCAGCCAACACTTCTTCGACGGCTCGCGCCTCCCAACAGTTGCATCTGCTGCCCGGTGTCCAGGCCCATGCAAAGCAAAAAGCCCTGGCTGCTCATCACAGTCAGGGCGGAATTCATGCGATTGTCCGGTGTCGTTTGAGCTTCTGAGGCTATCCGCAGCGCGGCGGCTGGCAGCCTTTTGTCGGCGGAGGCACCAATGTGCCGCTGCTCTTGTGCGTAACGATGATCGGTATCACTACCGCCGGAATGCCCAGAAAGATCCCGACTGTTCCCCACGGGCCCAGATGGGGACCCCCGCCGGCTTGGAACCCCAATTGCCCGGTCACATCTGTATCCTTGCTCGTTGCCACTAGCATATCGAGCGCTGCTTGCGTGGGTGGCAGTGGGCCCGAATTGTCATCAGTGCGCACACTGGTCATCTGCCCGGCCTTGACCATCACGCAGACGCCCGCCAGGTTGCACACCTTCACGATTCCCTCGAACGCGATCACGTTCATGGTGTTGTTGGCATACTCCACAAAAAAATCGGTTCCCACCACGCCGGCCACGCCCGCCGGAGTGCGCACCTCAAACTTTCCGTCCGGTTTCGCGATCTTCTGCGCTTGCGTCCGGAGCTTCCCGTAGGTCAGCTCCAGTTCCGTCTGTTGCGCTCCAGCGTCGTGTTTGACCACCTTCATGGACGATTCCGAGCCCACATTTAGCACCGAACCGTCGTCCAGGGCGATGCGTGCGCGCGCATTCACTTGCGTACTTACCAGGTCTTGCCAGTCGACGGGGGTCTTCGCGGAAGCGTTGATGGTTTTTCCACTGCGCGCGATGGTGACGGCCGGGATCACGCGCGAAACTTCACCGGCCCGCTGTCCCGCCGCCTGGGGCGCCGCCCACACGTCCACCGGAATCGACATCAAGAATGAGATCAACAGGGCCAGCCCGAAGGCATACGGGGACTTCGTCTTCATCGAGGACTCTCCTGAGTTTACAGACTGTATCTATTGTAGTTACTGGAGGAAGCCAGACGTGTCAACGCCAAACCCGAATCCCTTTGCCTACTCTCTACATGCCCTAGTAAGCACGGTCGCCGGCGCCGCTCAGCCGCAAAAATAAAACAGCGCCGCGGCCATATCGTCATGCTGTTCCCGCCCGCGAGCAAAACTCTCCACCGTCGAGAAGACCCTGCCCAGCAATTCCGTGGGCGAAGCGAACCGCTGGGCGCCGCAGAGATTCTGCAGCCGCTCGGCTCCGAACTGCTCCCCGTTGCGATCAAATGCATCCGTAATCCCATCCGTGCAGAAGAGCACCGAATCGCCCGGCTGCAGTCGCACGGTCAGCGATTCATAGCTTGACGTGGGGAACAAACCAGGAGGAATTCCGTTGAGTTCCAGGCTGTGGCAGCCGTTTGTACGCAAGTGAAAAGGTCCCGGCATACCCGCGCTGGTAACTTGCAGTTCGCGCGTGCGCGGGTCGAAGACTCCATATTGCATGGCCGCGTGCCGCCGGGGCATGCCGCGAATCATCAGCCGCCGGTTCAAGGTTGCCAGCACGTCATGCGGTGTAGTGCCCGTCTTGTGTACGCCGCGCAACGTTCCTACCGCCAGCGCCGCGTACAGCGCCGCGGGCAAGCCTTTGCCGGACACATCCCCCAGATACAAACCGATGGTTCCGTCCGTCAGTTCGAAGTAGTCCAGGAAGTCGCCGCCCACCGCGGCAATGGGCTGGAACGCGTGGGAAATCATTACCCCGCCCGCGCGCAGCGATTCCACAGGCATCATCATGCTCTGGATCGCGCGTGCTTCTTCCAGCTCTTCTTCCCTCAGCTTTTCGATGCTCTGCAATTCGAGCGGCGGTGCAGTCGTGTGCATTCGTCGGTCCAGAGGGGGAGCGTTACACCGGAGAGGGAAATTCGGCGGTCGAAAGGAGTGTAACAGAGCGGCGGCGATTGAAAGCGAAAATGGGGGACGTTGTTTCCTAATACAACCTGCTATTTGCTTCTCTTGCAGCGCGCGGTACGCAGGCCCACAATTTCACCATGCGCTTTCTTGTCGGCGTCCTGGTCGGTGCGGCCCTTTTCTTTGCTGTCTATTACTTCTACTTGAAGCGGATGCCATCCACGGATGAAGGTACCGCTCCCACGCAGGCCATCAGCCTGACCGGCGTTCGAATGGACCTCTTGCAGATCGCCGACGCAGAACACGGCTACATCGCCACCAACGGCCATTGCGCTTCACTCGACGAACTTATCTCCTCCAAATCTGTTTCCATGGACCGCACCGAACGCGACGGCTATTCCTACGCAGTGGACTGTTCAGGAAGCGATTTCACAGCTTCGGCGCGCCATCGGCCTGCACCCGCAGGCTCCCCCATTCGCTATCCCAACTTTTCTATCGACGCCTCCCTGGAACTCCACGAAATCGAGTGACCTCCTCACGAGTGCGGCCACCGCCTACGGGCGGCGTGCTCCGAGGAATTCTTCCTAAATTGCAGGAACTTTTTCTGCACGCTTCGCGTACTTCCTGTTGAAAGCGGTTCCCCCAACAATCCGCGCCTGACCGGCGCCTAAACGAAAGAAGGAGCACACTATGGGCGGAGAATTGATTGGATTGGTCGCCGTGATTCTGGGGATGGGAGTCCCCCTCGGCGCGCTGTACACCTATTACCGGGTCCGCAAGCTTCGTAGCGAAGAGCGCCTCGCCGCGATTGCCCGCGGAGTCGACATTCCGATGGAGCCTGAGTTGAACCAGGCGGCGCGTTCCCGCCGCGCTGGCATCCTGCTGGTCAGCGGAGCCATCGGCTACATCGCCACGTTTGCGCTGGTTGCCACCATCCAGGCGGATCGCGATATTTGGACCGTTGCCGTCTTCGGCATCATTCCTCTCGCGATTGGACTCGGCTACTTCGTTGACTGGTCCATGATCCGCCGCGACGCCAGAGCCTGAAAAGACAGACCATCAGTCGGCGCTCATAAGAAAAACGTGGATCGGTCCTTACCTCCCGCTAGGGCCGGTCCGCATTTCATTTGATCTCCAGCGGCGTAAATGTGTCTCCGCGTTTTATTGCCAGCCGGATCGGCCGCGGCGGACCCTTTGCGGGAACCGTCACCTCGACCCACAATTCTTCACCCGCCTTGCGCCGCGACGGATCGACGGCGTGCTCTGGCAGAAAGAAATCCACTGGCTCGCTGAGGACCGCTACTACCTCTCCTGTGCGCGCCTTCCACCGCGTCACGCGCAGGCCCGTCGGCAGTGGGGCAGGGTCTGCCACCAGACGCCCACCCTCTCCGTGCAGATAGACATCTCGTTGGTCGCTCCAAAAATTTACGACGTTGCCCTTTGGCAGTTCCGCCCCGGCGTAGAGGCGATCCGCATCCACGCGCAACCGCACGCTCAAGTATCGGCCGCGAATCGGCAGATCGGGATCGTAAGCCATCGTTTGCGCCCAAACTCGCGGAAACCGCGCGCGATCGATGGCATACTTCGCTCCCAGGCTGGCCACCAGCGCCAACTGCAGAACCGCCAGAATGATTCCTTTCCGAGACGGACTCATTGTGCCCCTCCCGCGACTCGCGCGACCAGTTGCCGCCGCGTTCGCTCCAGCGCCCATCCTCCGAACAAGAACAATACTCCCAGACCGATCAGGCTCGCCGAACGGCCCAGCTTATCCATGACGTCCGAGAAGTAGAAAATGATGACCGTGAGCGCGAAACCCGCGACACCCAGATTGATCCGTTCGCGCCTTCTCTCCAGCAATCCCCATCCCACCATCCCGAGCGCTCCAACTCCGGCCCAGAAATAGGGGCCGAGTGAATTCCACGCAAATGTCCAAAGGACGTCTTCGTGTCTGAAGCCGAATGTTCCGATCACCAGAACCCAGACCGCCGCAACTGCATTTGTCCACGTCGCACTCTTTCGCAGCACAAACGCCAACGCCAGCGGCGCACAAATCGCAATGGCCCAACCAGTGATGTTTAGGAGAGGCGAAACATCCGGGCGATTCCGCCAGCTCCATCCCCAGTATTCGCGTCTTTCAACGAAAGCCCATATGCTGAGAGGCAGGACGGCGATTCCACCGATCCATGCCAGCGCTCGACGCACTGACGAATCTTCCTGGCCGGTTTTTGCGCTGAGGTAAGTGATCGCAATCAACAATAGCCCTTCAGCGATCAACCGGTTGCCCACTGCAAATCCCTGGGTACGCACTTCCCATTCTCCTGCCAGCCACGCGGGGACAAGCAGCGCCATCAGTGCTGCCTGCGTCCAATGTCGAAGGAGAAGCCACCCTGCAAGCGCGCCGATGGCCCACATCAGAATCCCGCTCGGCCAGTGCTCCTGCAGATTGAAGATTTGAGCTGTCAGAAAAATTCCCGCGCCGACGCAAACCGTTCCGATGGCATAGAACGTGGTGGACAGCGCCGAAAACCGTTCCTCTGTGAGAGCCCCGGCAAGAGGAAACACGACCACGAGGAAAAGGACCAGGGTGAAACGCCAGGCCGGCGAGAGTTCGTCCCAGTGTGCCGCTACAAACAGCAACACACCCGCGCAAAGAAGCACTCCGCCTAGCGCCACAGCCAACAGCACCGGCCAGCGCAAGCGCTCGCTTGAACTCTGCGACTCCTCAAATGTTCGAATGCGTGCGGCAGTCCCTGCGTCCACGACTCCGGCGGAAACCCATCGCTCAAGCCGTTTCTCTATGGCGTCGGCCATGCGAAGCCCTCCTCTCGTCAGCTACTCTCGCCACTACGGCACCAAACTGAAGCTTTTGATCGAAGGAAATAGAACACATCCTACTGCATGCTAGGCGCTCACGGCGTGCGTTTCTGGTCCACCACCAGCACGCCGGCCTCGGCGTAATTCGTCGACGGAAGGTCATGAAACGACACGTGAATATTCTCGCGTTTGGCCTTGCCGTCTTCGATCAACACGCTCGTGACGCGTTCCGCAATTTTCCGTTTTTGCTCCGGCGTCCGTCCCTCCACCCAGGTAATCTGCACGTGCGGCATGGCCTCTCCTCCTTAGAGCGAGCAACTCTCGAGTTCGTGCACGCTAAACGCTGGCATTCTATCCGCCGCAGCGGTTCCCGCAAAGCCCGGGCCGCCCCTGTGCTAGAATTGTTTACTCATGCATCCGGCGATTCCTCACCTCATCGAGTTGCAGCGCGTTGACCGCCAAATTGCCGTTTTGCGCGCGGAGCTCGAAGGATTTCCAAAGCGTATCCGCGAAGCGGAAACCAAGCTCGGCACCGCCCGCGCCGATGTCGCCTCCGCGAAAGAGTCCCACGCCAAGATCGTCGCGGAACGCAAGAAATTCGAATTCGACGGGCAGCAGTGGAAAGACCGCGCGCGCAAATACCGCGAGCAGAGCGGCGCCGTAAAAACCAACGAAGCCTTCAAGGCATTGCAGCACGAAATCGCCAACGCCGAAGCCGAAGTGGCCAAATCCGATGACCGCCAGCTCGAAGTGATGATGGCGGCCGAAGAAGTCGAGCGCCGCGTAAAAATCGCGGAGGCCCGGCTGAAGGAAGCGGAGCAAGCCGTCACTGCGGAGCGAAAAGAAATTCAGGCGCAAGGGGCCGAGAAAAAGAAACAGCTCGAAGCTGCTACCGCCGAACACGAAAGAATCATCGCTCCCGTTCCGGAGGATTTGCGCGAGCTTTACGCGCGCATCGCCAAGCGCCACAACGGCACGGCCATGGCGGAAGCGCGCGACGGGCAATGCCGCGGCTGTGGCATGCGCGTCCTGCCGCATATTCTTCAGGAACTGTGCACGGAAACCAATGAAGAGGTTTTCCGCTGCGAAAGCTGCGGCCTCATCCTTTACACCCTGGAACCAATTCCTGTTTCGAATCCGGCCGTTGGAACCTCTAACGCATCCTCGGCGGCCTCGACAAATTCCTGATGCCTCGACGCCTGCCAACTCCTCCGCCATCTCCTCGTGGAAAAGGTCTTTTCGGCGAAGCTCCCTCGGAGCCCAAGCCCGCTGCTGCGGCGTACCGCGCAAACATTGACGGCGGCTCGCGCGGCAATCCTGGGCCGGCCTCTTACGGCGTGGTCATTCGCGATGGACGCGGGGAAATCGCCGCCAAGCTGAAGAAATATATCGGCCGCACGACCAACAACGTCGCCGAGTACTATGGCCTTATCGCCGCGCTGGACTATGCGGAATCGCACGGCGTGCGGGCGATTCGCATCGAGAGCGATTCCGAGCTCCTGGTCAAGCAGATGCGCGGGCAATACAAAGTGAAGAGCGAAGATCTGCGCCCGCTGTTCGAACGCGCGCAAAAAATGTCGAAAACATTCGATTCCTTCCGCATCGAGCACGTCTACCGCGAGCAAAACCGCGAGGCCGACGCCCTCGCCAACGAAGCGCTGGATGAAACGGAAGCCAAGGCTCCCGGTGGCACTCCGGCGAAAAAAACCGCAGCGGCCCCTCCAAAATCTGAGCCCGCTAGCTCCAAGCCCGCGCCGCCAAATTCGCAACCAGAAACTCGAAAAATTCAGGCGCGTTTCCGTGGCGGAGTTCTCTATCTACTCGAAGATGTTGAGTTGCCCGACGGCATGGTCGTCGATGTCTCTATCCACCTGCGCCCCAAACCCATCGTTTAGCCTGCCCGTAGAATTCGTTTCGCAACGCCCCAAATTATTTCAACGCATAGCTGCGATAGAGCGTGTCGCGCTGCGCGGGGACGAAGCCGGCGTCGGAGATGATGCGCCGGAGTTCGCCTTCGTTAGTGCGGTTTTTCACGCCGGCGGCGAAGACGACATTTTCCTCGATGAGGATGCTGCCGACATCGTCGGCGCCGAATTGCAAACCAATCTGGCAGACTTTGATTCCAGGCGTGAGCCAGCTCGATTGGATGTGGTCGATGTTTTCGAGGTAGAGGCGGCTGACCGCCAGTGTTTTCAGATAATCGACGGCGGTGGCTTCCTGCACTTTTTTTCCAAGCGCGGTATTTTCCGTGGCAAACATCCACGGAATGAACGCGGTGAACCCACCGGTATCTTCCTGAATGCGGCGCAGGCGTTCGAGATGATTGATGCGATGCCGCAGCTCTTCGCCGCAGCCGAACATCATGGTGGCGGTGGTGCGCAGTCCCAGGGAATGGGCCACGCGGTGCATTTCTTCCCAGTCGTCGCTGGTGCACTTCAAGCGCGCGATCTTCGCGCGGACTTCATCGTCGAGAATCTCCGCCCCGCCGCCGGGAATCGATTGCAGTCCGGCGTCCATCAGACGCTGAATCGTTTCGCGGATGCTGAGTTCGCTGACTTCCGCGATGCACAGAATTTCGGGCGCCGAAAAACAGTGCAGATGCACTTGCGGGTAGCGCGCCTTCAGAGAGCGCAGTAAATTTTCGTAATAGCCGATCTGCAGGTCCGGGTGCAGCCCGCCCTGGAGCAAAATTCCGGTTCCGCCGAGCTCCAGCATTTCGTCGATTTTCTTGTAGATATCCTCGAAGGAAAGAATGTAGCCGTCCCTGGCTCCGAGCGGGCGGTAGAATGCGCAGAAGGAACAATACTCGGTGCAGAAATTCGTGTAATTGATGTTGCGGTCGATTTGATACGTGACGACGCGGGGATCGTTTTTCTTTAGGCGCATCTGGTGCGCGGCCATGCCGATGCCGATGAGGTCATCGGATTCGAGCATTTCGAGCGCTTGTTGTTTCGTCAGTGCCACGATGATTCCTTATCGCGTTCCCGCGTCAATTGTAACCAATGCATGTTGCGAACTCGAATATCTCGCTAACTGGGGCGCAGCAAGCTGCGCCACTACAACTTCACGGTTTCTGCTTTCGCAGCGGCCCATTCGAGCTGCTTGGCTCGAGGGATCAGACCGAATTTTGCAGCATGAGCAAAATACAATTGCAGGCCGCGGCGATTTTCTTCATCGAGAGAAAAATCGATGTTATCGCGAAGATAAGATTCGAGCGCGGGTGGCGGCAATTCCAACTCGCGCGCGGCGTCGAAGCAGATTTCCGGAATGCGCGACAAACCGAAATCCCGAGAAGCGAGAAAATCCGCCACCACTTCCGCGGTGGCGATGTGCCTCCTGGCCGCCCAGACAGCGAGGACGGCGGGCAATTCCGTTAAGCTCCGCCATTCGCCCACCACATCGTAGACGTAGAGCAAATCCGAGCCGTGAATCCCGAGCGTGGCAGCTCGGCAAAGCGTATGGCCTTCCGCGCCGGGCCAGCTATCCTTTTCGATCCCCAGAGCGATTCGCAGAGCGGGATCGCCAATCAGGAGCGCCGCGTCTGCGCTCTGCAACATGGCGCTCAAGTCCGGCGGCGCTTCGAAGAACTCCGGCGCGATCTTCC
>WNFC01007621.1_pt1 | contig 21463 bp, 17 predicted proteins | sample 5400541 | NCBI WGS metagenome assembly WNFC01 (sample SAMN13153342, study PRJNA577476) | soil metagenome | isolation source: 120 cm saprolite under Douglas fir tree site 2 hole 2 replicate 1 | place: USA:California | collected 2015-04-18
CGCCAGCACGGATCGTAGCAATGCCACGTGCGAGAGCGCTGAGCGGTAGTCGCCAGCCTGGCGCCACTGCTCATAGGAAGCCCAAATGTTCCTTCCACGATCGTATAGTGCCATTTCAGCCCGGGACGAATCAGCCAGAAGCCATCCCCCTGAGCCCTCCGGTGCGCCTTTCGGAACATCTATCCCTTTTTCATTCGCTTGCTTGAGAATGTTCTTGATTCGCTTAAACGAGGCACAAACCGATTCGAAATCCTCTCTGTGCGAGTCTCTCGCCGTTGTGAGCCCTTCGGTCCGCGCCACCGCGTCCACTACATCGTCCGCATTAGCCGCGAGTACTGCTTTCACCACATCCTGCGCGTAACCGCGTGCCTCCCTCAGATAAAATTCCAGCCGCTCACGGAAGAATATTTTCACCGACTCTGAAAATCTGGCGTCGTCGACAAACTTCCTCTCAGCGTCCGATCCCTGATAGCCGGCGCGCGCGTCCCGCATCAAGTCGCTCAAACGGAGAGGCAGTTTCTTCTCTGCGATTACCTTTATGATAGCGTTCGCCTGCCGCCGCTGCCGCCGCAGTGCAAAAGGATCCTTGGATCCGCTCGGAACCAATCCTAGCGCGAACATGCCCGCAATCGTATCCGCTTTATCGCCAACGGAAAGTACCCCGCCTTCCATCGATCGCGGGACTTCATCTTCGGTGGATTCGGGTTTGTAGTGATCGTAGATAGCATCCGCAATGGCGAATCGCGTCGCCTCCGGCAGCGTCGGATCAAGTTGCTGAACCCTCGCGTACAGCCCGCCTATGATGCCCTGCAGTTCGGTGAATTCTTTTACTAATTCGGTGGTGAGATCCGCTTTGGCCAGGCATGCCGCTTTGTGAATCACGCCGGGACGCACCGCCATACCACTCTGCTTGATGATCTCGCTCAACCAACTGCACAAGCGCTGCACCCGGCGCGTCTTCTCGTAGTAATTGCCCAGATCTTTCTGGAAGGTAACATGCCGCAGCAGTTCGAGGCGCTCCAGCAGCGATTTCTTCTGGTCCGTCTGCCAGAAGAATCTCGCGTCGTTGAAACGGGCTCGCAGCACGCGCTCGTTGCCGTGGCGGATCAGGCCCTGCGGATCGCCATCGGTATTCAGCACCGCCAGAAAATGGGGCAGCAGTCGCCCGTCGGCATCTTCCAGGGCAAAGTATTTCTGATGGTCACGCATCACCGTGACCAGCACTTCTTCCGGGAGCATAAGAAACTGTGGATCGAAGCCGCCCAGGATCGCGAAGGGAAACTCGGTCAAGTTCACCACAGTATCGAGGAGAGACTTATCTTCCCGCCACCGTACTCCGGGAATCGTACGAGTGGCTACGTCAAGCGCCTTGCGAATCTGCTGCTCGCGCTGCGCACGTCCCAGAACCTTGGCCGCGCGCAGAGCATCGATGTAGGCAGACCCGGCGCGCGGAATCGTCACCTCTCCAGTGGATAACATCCTGTGCCCGCGCGAAGTCTTCCCTGCATAGATTCCATCGAACTCCAGCGGGATCGTTTCCCCGTCGAGCATCGCCACCAGCCAGCGCACCGGGCGCACAAACCGTTCGCTCGGTTTACGCCAGTACATATTTTTTGGCCAATAGATTGAAGAAAGCTCCTTGGGAAGATTCTCGGCGAGAATTTCGGCTGCTCTCCGGCCTTTCCTGGTGACTCTAGCGGCCAGGTATTCGCCTTTCGGCGTCGTGATCTTTTCCAGTTGCGAGACTTGAATCCCAGCTTTCTTGGCAAAGGCATGCGCGGCAGGTGTGGGCTCACCATCCTTATACCCGACCTTGACCGAAGGGCCAGTGATTTCCTCTGTCAGGTCGGGTTGTGCCGCAGGGATTCCCGCAGCCATCACCGCAAGCCGCCGCGGGGTGTCGAAATAACTAACTTCAGCCGATGGCAGCCGTTCGCGGCTCAGCATCGCGCCGACGCGCTCGCGCAATTCCTGCGAGGCGGCGGCGATCATCCGCGCCGGAATTTCTTCGCATCCGATCTCGAGTAGAAAGTCTGGCATGCTCTAAAACCGTAGCGCCGGCGTCTCGCCGGCTGTCCTGAGGGCGTCCCGCCCGCGGCGCGTGAGTCACAATAAATGCGATTAAGATCCGACTGGCGACAACTTCTCGCTGACCTTCTTCGGTTCTTTCTTAACGGCAGGCGCAGGCTCGTCGGACTGTTCCGCCGCTACTTCGCTCTTCTGCTGATCCACCCAAGCCTTCGCAATTCCTACAGCCAGCGCCCGCACCCGTGCAATCACGCCCACGCGCTCAGTCACCGAAATCGCGCCCCGCGCATCGAGAATGTTGAACAGGTGTGAACACTTCAGACAAAGATCGTAAGCACCCAAAAGCGGAAACCGTGACTTCTCCATTGCTCCCTGATTTGGGTGCCCCGTCTTTGTCTCTCCGTTCTTTGGAGAGACAGAGCCTGCCCTGAGCTCGTCGAAGGGGCGGGGATTTTGATCTTTTTCCAGCGCTGCATACTGCTCCAGCAGACCCTTGCACTCCGACTCGTACAGCTCGAAGTGCTTCCATGCCTTCTCCACATCGGCAACCTCAAAGTTGTACACCGAGAACTGCAACTCATCCGCCAGCCGCACATCACCGTAGGTCGTCGCCCGCCCAGTCTCACAGAAATCGGAAACAAGTCAACCCCGCCGCACTGCTGGAAATAGGTGAACTGGGTGATCTCCAGCCCATCGAGCATGACCTGCCAGCCCACGCCCCAGGCGCTGAGCGTCGGAGCCTCCCAGTTGTCTTCCTCGAACTTAATGTCGTGCTGCCGCAGGTCAATGCCAATCGCCGCCAGCGATTCCAGATACAACTCCTGCACATTCTCCGGCGGAGGCTTCAGAATCACCTGCAACTGCATGTGCTTGAACAGCCGGTTGGGATTCTCCCCATACCGCCCGTCCGCCGGACGCCGCGAAGGCTGCACATACGCCACCTTGTAAGGCATCGGCCCCAGCACGCGCAGAAACGTTTCCGGCGCCATGGTCCCCGCGCCCACTTCCACGTCGTAGGGCTGCTGCAGCACGCATCCGCGCTCCGCCCAAAACGCCTGCAGCCGCAGGATGAGTTCCTGAAACGTCAGCGAATTGGGTTTAGATGGATTCACAGTCTTGTTCGGGAACCCGCAGGTTAATCATTGATTGTAACGGAAGCGCTGGGAACCGTCAGCTAGCGGTCCATCGGATATTAACGGTAAGCCTCCCGTCGGTGGCGGACAGTCGTGATCTCGATAGAATTTGCGGATTTATTATCGAAGAACACGCGATAGTCGCCGCAGCGGAGACGAAAACCGATGCGCGGGGCCTTAAGCTTCTTCACGTCGCCAACGCGGTTGGCCAAATAGCGGTCAACGCAGTACAAAATCTGCATCGCCGTTTCCCGATCAATTGCTCGCAGCTCAGTGCGAGCCTCGGGCGCCCAAGTCACGCGACCCGGGCTGCCTCAGCGGTCATTTGTTAAGCCCGAATTCGCGCAGTATCTCTCCATGCGGAATGCCTTCGCCACGCGCCAGCGAAGCCCGGGCGCGCTCCAGCGCAGCAGCTGTCTCAGACGTGATCGCCTCCTCATCCACCGGCACCGAGGCTAGCGAACGTGACAGCGGTTCCACCATCACCTGAAGCAAACTCCGCACCGCAGCCACTTTTTCGTCCGGCAACATGTCAAGCAGCGCATGAGCTTGTTGGCGTTCCTGGCTTAGATTGGGCTCCATGCTTCCCTCTTTGGCGTTAAAACTTGGCTCTGTCGTATTATATCGCCGATCTAAAACCCGCCCTTCTCCAGCATGCCCGCCGTTACTAACTTCTTCTCAATATGCCGCTGCAAGATTTGGATCAGGAACTTTCGCAGGTCGGCGCCCTGCGCCTTCGGCCACGGCACATCCGCAAAGGCTTCCACTGGAGAACGAAACATCTGCGCCGCCAGCGCGCGCGACTCGCTTGAAATCTCCGAAGAGGCCAGGCGTTTATCCTCAGGACACATCAGGCCATCGGCAAGCGCGTGAAAATAGGCGCGGGTGCCGTTCAGGCCGCGGCCGCAGACGATGCATTCCGTCAGCTCGGGCAGAAAGCCTACCAGCCGCGTCAGCCACAATTCGAAATAGGTGACGGGCATCCAAACCTCCGGGCCGGTCAGGCAGTGCAGTACCGAAAGCGTCAGCCGGAAGATGGCGTCGTTGGCTTCGCGGTCAGGTAGAAGTTCGTCCAGCAACTCCGCCACATGCGCCAGCGCGACGGCGCGCGCATAGCTGACTTCGGTAGCCAACGGAGATTCCAGCACTTCGCAGGCATCAAGGCGCGCGAGTTCCTGGCGCTCGCGTACGTCATAAAAGGCCCGTACATAGGTCAGCGGCTCGAGCGCTCCGCCAAAACGCCGCTTCGATTTCTTGGCCGACCGCGCCACGCCGCGCACTTTGCCTTCCGCGCGGGTGAATAGGGTGACCAGCAGATCGGCCTCGCGCAGTGGATACGTGCGCAGCACGATCGCTTCCGACTCCATCAATGCCATGGGAGTCTCAGGTTCAAGTAATGCACGATTGTAACGGAGAGGTCGCGATATGGAAACTGCAGAAAGCGCGGTGCCATCAGCCCAGCAAACCGCAAATAGAAAAAAGGACGATCGTGAGGGTCCGAACGCCGTGAGTCCTCTCGCGGCACTAACCCATGATCGCCCTGAAGCACTTCTATATACGGTTTACAAGCGCTACATTAGCCGACCCTCGGCGGCCGCACAATACAGTGAATTCCTTAGCACAATTGTTCCAATACCAATCTCATTCCTCCACTATGCAGGCAACTTTCCCCGCATTTTGGTGTTCTCTTCTGTTGCAAGTATTCGACTCAGGAGGCAATGTGCATAAACCGATATGGGTGATCGTCCTTTTAGCGCTTGGAATGACTATGGTGGGTTGTAGCAGCGGCAATGGATCAAATTCCACCAACGTTAACGGAACCTGGAGCGCAAGCCTCACGGACTCACAAAATGCGCCTACCTATGCTTTCACTACCACGCTTACCGAAGTCAGCGGCGGCTCCGTCAGCATCTCAAATTTCACTTTTACGTCCACAGGCTCGTGTTTTGTGGATGGACAAACAACGGAAACAGGTAGCTTCACCCTGAGCGGCGATTTCAGTGGCAACGTGAAAGGCACATTTGGAATGACCATAGCTTCAACTACCAGCGGCGGTCCGCAACTCACCCTTCAGGGTGGTGTCGGCTCCAATAACACCATCACCGGCACATGGAGCTTAAGCGGATCCACCGCCTGCAGCGGTTCGGGAAACTTTACTTTCACCAAAGTGTAAGCGGCTCGCAAAGGGAAAGAGAAGGGGCGCACGCCTAGCCATAGGCGCGCGCCCCTTTTTGAAACCTCGCCTTCCCTTATCGGCCGAAGTAGGCCGCGTTCCTTGCGGTGAACTCGTTCCACTTCTCCGGCAGATCATCAAGCGCGAAGATCGCGGACACCGGACACACCGGCACGCAGGCGCCGCAATCGATGCATTCCACCGGATCGATGTAAAGCAATGGCTCGGTGGCGTGCTTGGGATCATCCTTCTTGGGATGAATGCAATCCACCGGACACGCGTCCACGCACGCGGTGTCTTTGGTGTTGATGCAAGGCTCTGCAATCACATAGGTCATAAGATTGTGGGTCTCCTGAAATCTATGCAGATAGTTTACTACTATCGTAGCGTCTCCGCGAACCGCACATTCTAGCAAGAAATGCGGGCTGCGGAATAGAAAATATCGCAGCTTGAAAGTTTCAAGAGTCCACGACGCATTCTTCCCCATTGACACTTCGGTCGTTCCTGAGAATAATAGCGTTCTCCCCTTCACGCCTGATCCAGGTTGAAGTCCCGTTTTTCGCTGGGGCCTCCGCTGCAAATTGAAGCTTTGAGTCCTTCCCGAAGTGTATTTTCAGTGAAGGACCTGCGAAGCCATGGCCGACTTACTTTAGCACCGGCGCACAGCCGGATTGGAGACATATGAAAAAGCTCAGTTTCGCGAAGGCGTCCTGCGTGTTGTTTGTGATTTGTATCGCGCTTGCGATCCAGTCACCCGCGCAGACCGTCACTACTCTTCAAAACTTCAACAATTCCAGTCCCACAGCGGCTCTGATCCAAGGCGCTGATGGAGATTTTTACAGCACCTTGGCCGGGGGCCAGATAGGCTTCGAGGGCAGCGTTTACAAGATGACCCCAAGCGGCACGTTTAGTACTCTTTACAATTTCGGCGCAAACGGCGGCGGCGCTGACGGAAACTTTCCCTTCGGGCCGCTGGTTCTGGCCACTAATGGCGACTTCTACGGTACAACCGAGCAGGGCGGAACCGCTCGTCAAGGCAATGTCTACAAGATTACCGCCGGGGGCATAGAGACAAGCCTCTACAGCTTTTGTACGACGGACTGCCAAGATGGTGCCTCCCCAAATGGCCCGCTGATACAAGTCGGCAGTGGGGCTATTTACGGAGCCACAACCAGCACAATCTTCAAAATCACTCTGGGAGGCGCGCTGACCACGCTCTACAACTTCTGCCCCACTAGTACAACCTGCAACAAGAATGGTCCACCGTACCCCTCAGGGTTGCTGCTCGGCCAGGACGGAAACCTTTACGGAGTGACGAACGCGGGCGGAACCAACAACGACGGCACGGTCTTTAAGTTGACGCCATCGGGCACTCTTACTACGTTGCACAACTTTAGTGGTTCGGACGGGGCTAGTCCCTTGGGCCCGCTGGTGCGGGGACGGGACGGGAACCTATACGGGGTAACTTACTCCGGCGGCACCGGCAGCGGCGGAAACTACTGCGCAGTCGGCACTTGCGGCACGATTTTCAAGGTCACTCCTGGCGGTACGTTTACCACTTTGCACGACTTCTCTGGGAGCGATGGCGCCAACCTTGGCTTCGGTCTGTTGTTGGCCACGGACGGGAACTTTTATGGCACAACCCGTTTTGGCGGCATTGGTGGGGGTACTGGCTCGGGCACGATCTTTCAACTGAGCCCGGCAGGAAAATTCACCACGCTTTACGATTTCTGCTCGCAAACGTTCTGCCTTGACGGTAACGATCCTTTCGCAACGCTGATGCAGGCCACTAACGGCACACTCTACGGGACGACTAGCCAAGGCGGCACACAGGGGCTAGGCACATTCTTCAGCTTATCGATGGGGCTGGGACCCTTTGTGGAAACAATTCCAACGTCTCGCAAAGTAGGAGCGCGAGTCGCGATCCTGGGGTATGGTCTGACAGGCACGACGACTGTCACGTTTAACGGCACCACGGCTGCATTCACCGTCGTCTCAGATACGCAGATCACAGCTAGTGTCCCAATCGGCGCAACCACGGGCACGGTGCAAGTAACCGGTCCCGGCGGCACGCTCAACAGCAACGTGCCGTTCCGAGTGACGCACTAGGACTTCCGCAACAAACAAAACGGCTGACAGCGTCCGCTGCCAGCCGTTGGCTTTCGCTATCCGATAGAAGCCGGTGGATCGAGCCACCGGTTTAGCGGTGTCCGCCACCGCCACCGTGGAATCCGCCGCCCCCACCACCGTGGAAGCCACCGCCATTGCCACCATGGAACCCGCCGCCGGCGTTCCCGTGGAACCCGCCTGAACTGCCGCGGAAGCCTTCAGCCCCACCTCGGGCAAAGCCGCGGCCTTCAAAACCACGTCCTCCAAACCCGCGACCGGCAAATCCGCGTCCGCCGTAGTACCCGCGATTGTAGCCCCACCCTCCGCGTCCGTAGTAGCCGCGTCCGTAGCCCCAGCCGCCGCGGCCCCAATATCCGTGATACCACGGGCCGGTGCCGATGAAGACCCCGCCTACAAACCAGCTAGGCCCGTAGAAGCCATAGGGAGCGCAGGCGTAGGGATAGTAATCGTAATATCCATACGAGCAAACCGGAGGGCCGCCAGCATAGCCGTAGCCGTAACCCCCACCGTAACCCACGCCCACGCTGACCTGCGCCTGCGAATAGGCCAGCGGCAGCATCAGCACCCCTACCAGAGCCAAATATTTTAGATAACGCATGGTGAATCCCCCTTGTCTCAGGTCCGCTGCTCTACCCACAAAACCTGTCGGACCCGCCAGCCTTCCAGATCTTTCTTCGATCTGAACTGCCTATCTATTTGAACTCGAAACCACAGAAAAAGTTGCAGGTCTGGGAGTGGCTGATTTCGGCCACCCTGCCTGAATTCAACCACTTGCGAAGCTTCAGCTGGAGTTCCGCGAGTGATGTTCCAGGGGTTACACTTCCACGAATGTTTCGCTGGGTTCGTACTCCACGATGTACCCCGCTACCGCGCTTGCGGCAACCGTGAAGGGTGAAGCCAGATACATCTGTCCGGGACCGCTACGTCCTGGGAAGTTGCGGTTCTGTGCGCTGATCACCACCTGATCGGGACGTGTCGAAACGCCCGGCCCCGCGTTGATACAGGCTCCGCAACTCGGCTCAATCATGAGCGCCCCAGCCTTCTTGAACACTTCTATGTAACCTTTGCGCAGGCAGTACTCGCGCGTCTCCTGCGACCCGAACTGGATGTAGAACTTAACCGAGCCAGCAACGCGTTTGCCCTGCTTCAGCGCATCGGCCAGAACGGCTGCGTACATGTCCATGTCTTCATTCTTGCCGGCGGTGCAAGTGCCGCCGTAAGCAATTTCAACCGGCACGGGCGTGTTCAGCTCACGCACGTATTTTCCATTACCCGGATCGCCCGGAGTCGCGACCATCGGCGTGATCTCGGCCGCGTCGAGTTCGATCACGTGCGCATACTGCGCCTCCGGATCGCTGTACAAGCCTTCAATCATCGACTCGGCTTTCCTCCGATCCATGCCGCGCCGCTCCATCAGGAAGTCGACAGCCTTCTTGTCGGGTGCAACGATGCCGGTGAATCCGCCAATCTCGGCAGCCATGTTGGTCATAGTCGCGCGCTCATCCACGCCGAGTTCTTCAATAGCTTCGCCCGCATACTCCATCACTTTAGCGAGCGCTTTGCCGCTGCGCACGTAATCGAGGCTCAGAATCTTCAGGATGAAATCTTTGGCTGTGACGTTCGAATGCTTCTTGCCGCGAATCACGATTCGCACTGATTCTGGCACCTTCACTCGTACGTCCTTGGTGATCCAACTATTGAAAACATCGGTGGTGCCAATACCGAAAGCGACGCAACCAATAGCGCCGACATGCGGGGTGTGCGAGTCGGAGCCAATGTTCAACTGCCCCGGCAGCGCGTAGCTTTCGAGAACGATCGCGTGGCAGATGCCCTCCGACCCCTTGCGGTCTTTCAATTCGCCATGCAGCCTAATTCCCTGCTTGACGGCGAAGTCCTGCTGCTTCAGCTTCAGTTGCGTCGCCAGGTCGAGCAGGCCAAGCTTCTTTTTCTCCTCCGAGATGACTTCATCGAGGAACGTCAGATGGTCGCGGAAAAAGATAATGCTCGAAGCATCGTTGACCTTGGCGTCCTTCCCGACATAACGTTCGAAGAACATAGCCGCCATTGGCGTTACGTACTCATGGCTGAAGCGCAGATCGGCCTGGGCAAACCCAGTATCCCCGGGCTTCACAGCCCTCACTCCGACTTCACCCTTCTCGTTCAGCATGTGCCGGGCGAAGATTTTCTCGGCCAATGTCATTGCCCTTGTGGACCGGACACTCTTGCCCGCTTCTTCGATCGGCGGCAAGAAAGTCTTCTTCTGCATGCGCGCCACATTGAATGGAAACAGACCGCCGTATTCAATCACCTGGCGCGTTATCTCATCTTCCCCGGCGGTAAACTCGGAGAGTGGAATCTCCTGCCCCGCTCGAATCCTGTCAATCAGCGAAAAGTCCGTCGAAGTCAGCACGCCAAGGTTCTGGCAATTCTGCTTGTAAATGCGCTCAATGTTTTCCGCGATTACGACCTTGATGCCGGCGCACATCTCGGCATATGGCGACTGCTCGCGGCTCGAACCTTTGCCGCGCCGCTTGCCGCTTACCGCGCATACAAACCCTCCGCGCTTCACCTCGCCTCGGCCGATCGGCGTCACGCTGCCGCATTTTAGGCCGAGATAGGGAATCTCGCCCAACGTCTCGTCAAAGTAAAAGCAGTAGTGCGCCGGGGTGATTTCGTCGGTCGAGATGTCGTCGCGCAGTTTGGGATTATTCGCCGGATTCTTGGTATCCCAAGGCAGGTCTTCGCCGGCGAGCTGCCGCTTGATCAGTTCCGGATCTTCGGTGAGAAACAAAATCCGTCCCTGCAACCGGACTTTATCGGGCCGCTTTTCGATTTTGCGTTCCAGGAGAGAGTTGATCACATTGAACCTATTGGACCAAAAGATTAAGGAACGGCTGTGAGCGGGACAGCTAGTCCCTCATTATTGTAGCGCGGCGGTGGCGGAGGGATCTGGCGATTGATTGATGAACCCGTCGCTACCCTGTGTCCCTCTGTGTCCCCTGATTTCATGAAACCGTCGGCTCCCTAGACCTGAGTAGACTTGGGAGTGTCAACCTCCAAGGCTCGGAAGAAAGGAGCCGAACATGGTGATTATAGATGTGGTTAAGCTTTTGTTAAACACAGGGGACACAGAGAGACACATAAAATTATCTTTCGTACTCCCGTGGATCCGGCAACGCTTCCAAGCCTCGTCCGGCAAAAATGTCTTTAAACTCTTTCAGCAGAGCGTCGTGAATCAGACCGTTCGAGGCCACGGTTTCCCGGCTGTTGAGTTCGAAGGGTGCACCGTCGAAGCGCGTCACCGTGCCGCCCGCCTCCTGCACGATCAGCACACCCGCCGCCGTGTCCCAGGGATTGAGATTGAACTCCCAGAAACCATCGAAGCGTCCCGCAGCCACGTTACACAAATCGAGGGCGGCGGATCCCGCCCGGCGCACTCCATGAGAACGCAGTGTGATCTGGTGATAAAAATAAATGTTTGGATTCTTGTGGCGCTTCTGACTGGGGAATCCAGTAGCCAGAAGGGATTCCTTCAGCGTAGCGGTTTTCGAGACGTGGATCGCTTCGCCGTTGAGATGCGCTCCTCTTCCCTGCTCTGCGGAAAACAGCTCATCCCGCGTGGGATCGTAAATGACCGCTGCGATGCGCTTGCCGGGTCGTCCGGATGACCGGTGCTCCAGTGCCATGGAGACGCAGAAGACCGGAAATTTGTGCGCGAAGTTCGTGGTGCCGTCCAGCGGGTCGACGTACCAGCGATACTCGCTGCCTTGATCGCTAAGTCCCTGCTCTTCGCCCAGAACATCGTGCGTGGGCCACTGCTGGCGGATGCGCTCGCGGATCAGCACCTCGGAGGCGCGATCGGCCGCCGTCACCAGGTCCGCGTCACCCTTGTATTCAATCTTCAGGTGCTGATGGAAATGATGCATCAGCAGCGCACCGGCCTCGCGAGCGATGGCGGACATGGAGAGGAGAAAGCTGTCGTGGTTTGGTGAGTTTTGGGACATTGCACCCGAAAATCGGCTTCTGGCTTCCGTCGGAATTTCCGCCTGCGGATGCACCGCGAACCAGTGGAGGCGAAAAACCTGCGACGGCCGATACTCCGGAAACCGGACGCCGAGGTTATTTCCTTCTTCCGCCATCTTCGGCGATATACATGATCTCGTGCTTAAAAATAAAAAGATTGGGAGCGCCTTCGCGCGTCAGCCGCACCATGTGCTTGTCGTAATACTCGATCCAGCCGCTGACAGTCTGACCATCCATCAACTTCACGCTAACCGGCTTCTGCTTCTCGCCCAGAGCCTTAAGGAAGCTGGCTTCTTCGAAGGTCTCTTCAGGGGGCGGGGTCCGGCCGCGCTTGGCGGCATTAGGATTTCCCTGCGGACGGAACGGCATAGAGGGATTGTACACGGTGGGCGACCGCGAATACATGGAGCGAATTAACGGGTAGTGGGCGACAGAGTTAGCCCACTACCAATTAACGCACCCCTGTGTACGACCGATGTCGGACTGTTCAGAACGCGCGTAAAATAAAACACCTGCCCTTGATAGAGCTGGTGTCCTTACCGATGACGAAGCTGGGTTAGAAAACGACCTTCAGACCGAATTCGATTTGTCGGGGCGAACCCAGTGTAAACACACCGGTGCCCGCGCCGACCCGGTTTGTGAAATGCCCCGCGTAATCGGTGCCGTTGATGCTACCTGTCTGGCCGGTGAGGAGGCCCGACATCATGCTCGTTGGCAGATCGAAGTTGACGAAATTAAACAGGTTGTAGATCCCGATTGACGGTTTGATCGTCACCCTCTCCTTGATGTTGTAAGACCAGGCTAAAGTGGTGTCGAAGGTTTCCAGCCATGAATAGTTGACCTGGCCGGGAGGAGCAAGCGGCAAGAGAAGTCCGCCGTTAGCTACGCCGCCCAACGCCACTAGATCAGCCTGTTGCATGAGGCCATTCTGAACCAGCACTTGTCCGGCGGGTGTGGGTAGACCCACTACAGTGGTGTTGAAGTTTGAGATGACCTTGTTGATATTGCTCGCATCGATGCCACGGCCAAAGTTGCCGACTTTGGTCCCCGGAATTGGGTCTTGCGTAGTACCGTCACCGGTGAAGTCGGTTTGGAAAATCTGACCGCCCGAGCCCGTGCTGGGCACGGTGAGAGTAGTCGAAAGCGGACTGTCGAAGTGGGCGATTACGCCCCACTGGAAGCCGCCACGCAAGTCAATAAAACCTCCGAACGACAACTGGTGGGTGCGATCGAGGGTGGAAGGCCCAAAGTAACGGTTGACGTTAGCATTGTCGAGAGCCGGAACGATGAAATCCTGGTCTCCGCTTGCGGCGGTCACGGGGCTATCCGCCCCCACCCCTCCCCCGGTATTACCGAAGCGTGAAAGAGCGTACGAGATCTGGAAGTTCAAGGCCTTGGCGCCTCGGAAGGGGTTCTTCACGTTCTCGGCTAGCTTCATCTGTAGGCCGTTGTAGACCGAGCGTCCCACAGGTGACAGGAACGCAAGCGGCGGTGCGTTTTGATTGAAGCCGCCAAAGGCGCAGGGACGGCCGAGCGCCGCAATGCAACTATTACCGCCCATGTCGGTGGCTGAGCCGAGACCAAAGGCAGCAAAGTTTCCAATGTTCGCCCCGATCGGGTTATTGTTCGCGTCGAAACCATTCACCGAAGAACAGTCTGTCTCTGCAGCTGCGAGGCTGCCTGCATTGCAAGCGGTTAGGGTATCTGCTATGGCAGCTTGCGCGGCGGGTTTATCGAAAGAGCGAATGTCACCGCTATGGTTCTGATCAACACCTAACAGGTAGTGCGTCTGCACGTTCCGAATATAGTCAACACTCAACACCATGCCCGGGCGGATCTCCCTCTGGATGCCGATGTTCATTTGAATGGAGCGCGGCGACTTGTAGTTCGGGTTGAACATGGAGGCACCGGGGGCGAAGAAGCAATTGGTTCCACCCGTGCAATCGGTGAGGTATTGCCCCGCATACGCCGGATTGCTCGCCTGCAGATCTAGGGGAGACGCGGCCACATAGGCTTGCTGCAATGCAATGATCGCAGGCAGGGCGTTGCCGATCAGCGGAAAGTTGGCGTCGCCTGGATTACCACAGACTGCGGCGCTGGGAACGATAGGACCGGAATTTGTCTGCAAAGTGACAGGTTGTCCTGGAGCATTACAGGGCACGAAGAATTGCAGGAACGCCCCGGTCTGCTCACGGGGCGGACCATCGAAGAGCACATTGTTCCAGACGGCATTCTCGTAAAACAGGCCGATGCCGCCACGGATCGAAGTCTTGCCATTTTTGGCGGGATCCCAGGCAAAACCTAGTTGCGGTGCGAAGTTGTTGTTCGGCTGTTTTACCGCATTGCCCAGCCCAGGGATCAAGGCGTTGAGTTCGGGAATGGCAGGGTATTGGCTATCTGTGCGGCCCGTATCGCGATCATACCGAAGCCCATAAGTAAGGGAAAAGTTTCGCTTGATCTTCCATGTGTCGCCTAGATAGAGCAGGACGCGGTTGTCTGGTCCCAGTTCGCCCGCAGGGAAGCCCAGCGACGGTTTGGTGGTGGAGAATCCCAAGCCATTGGCTATCACGACAAAATCTGCCGGATAGTTATCGGGATTGCTCGCGCCGTCCGCGAATGGACCGCCGGCCGCCGCCGCGACTTCGGCATCCGTAACACCAGATACTACCTCAGGTCCGTTCTTAAAGAATGAAGCAAAGCCGCCGCCGACAATGTGATTGAACGAAACTCCAAATCGGATCACATGTGATCCGAAGGGTTTGCTTCCGTCGTATTTGATTTCATGGTTGCTTTGCGGGGTGCTTTGGGGAGCCAAGAGATTCGGACCCGCGATTAAGCCAGAGCCCGAAGGTCGCGCCAAGAGAGTTCTTGAAGTACGTAAAGCGGTAGAAGGCGCGGGCACCCTTGGTCAGTTGGTAGTCCAACCGGCCCAGCAGGTTGCCCTCACGGAAGGGGTCTGCAAAAGTGCCGGAAAACTGGGAGAAAGGATCCGAGACGGGCACCGGTACCTGCGTATGCTGAATGCTGCGCTCACCATCCACGAAAAAGAACGCTTTGTCTTTGATGATCGGCCCGCCCACGCCACCGCCATACTGGCTGCGCTGGAACGGCGCACTGAACCCCACAGGCGTCGGAAGCTGCGACGAGAACGAACTGTCGCGAAACTGGCCAAAGGCTTCGCCGTGCAGATCATTCGTTCCCGATTTTGTGGTGACGTTCACCGAGCCAGAAGAGGTAAGCTCGGTGGACATGTCCATACTTGACTGGCTGATCTGGAATTCCTGGATGGCGCTGGCCGGGATGTCGGTCGTGGTGGTGCCGACGGTTTCGTCTGAGACGTCCACGCCGTCAACTTCAATACGCGCGGTGCGGCCGAAACGGCCACCGAATGAGATAGAGGAATACCCCGCCTTGGTGGGGTCAAAGTTCTGTCCGTCTTGAATCTGCACACCGGGTTCAAGCTGCGCAAGATCAAGGAAGTTACGCCCGTTCACCGGCAAATTCTCAATTTGACTGGCTGTCAAAACACCCTGGACGGTGGCTTGCTCGGTGTTAACCTGAATTTCAGTCCCCTGAACCTCAACTACCGTACTCTCCTGGCCAATTTCCAACTTCAGGTTCCCGTTAGCCGCGTTGTCCACCTGCACGTTCAAAGACAACTGTGCCGTCTTAAAGCCTTTAGTCTCGACGCGTACGGTATAAACTCCGGGGATCAGTGCGCCAGAAGAATACGACCCCGACCCGTTGGTGGTGGCGTGGATCGTCTGACCGGTTGGCCCTATAATCGTGACCTTGGCGTTTGGAACAACCGCCGCCGTTGAGTCCGTTACGTTGCCTACGATACTGCCTGTGGAAAGCGATGTCTGGGCAAATACCAAAGAGCTGAGAAGCAGCCCAGAGAGTGCAACCAAGGTTAGAAGGACATATGCCGTGAAACGGGGGGAGTTGAGCTTCAACATCGTAGACCTGCCTTTCGGAATCTTCGTCAAGAATCTCGACGGTCCTGACTTCATTTCCCAAGCGGTGCGGTCCCGACTTCATTCCCGGGCGTCGACCTGGATTCTGATCCACCCGAGCAATTTCTCAGCCACCCGCGTGCTAATTCGGGAATATCTAGCATCTTTATATTTATCAAATACTTGCACCAGTACTCTCTAGTGCGCAAGCGTACAGAATCGTAGAGGGAAGGTCGCTTGGCATCCACAAAACCATATTTAAATTTTACAAAAAAGAAAATGGCTATTGTGATCTGCGAGGTGGATCAATCAGAAATCCGACTTGGTCGTGTAATACCCTGCGCGATGCCGCACCTGGTAAGACGTCGGCTCGCTCGTTCCCGTAACCCTAACTTGGATGCGGCGAAACTGCGAGTTCGACAGACGTTGTGACGGGTAATAAGCCAGCAAGTATTGGGTGCGGAGTTCGTCGCTGATTTGGCGGAAAGCCTCGTCGAGTTGCGCCATTGACGTTGCGTAATAGTACCTGCCTCCCGTGTCTTCGGAGAGTTGGATGAGGGCGTGTTCGCCGCCGGTTTCGCGTCCGGCGCTGGCCTCGATGGGCACAACGATAATGCTGTAGACGAGGGCCTCGGCTTCTTCGGCGGCGCGCGCCGCTTCTTTGTAATCCATTTTGCTGACGGTGTCTCCGCCGTCGGTAATCAGCACCATCACCTTGCGTCCCTGGCGGCGGTCAAGCGAGCGCGCGGCGAAGTAGACGGCGTCGAACAGCGCCGTGGCTGCGCCCAGGCGAATGTGATCGATGCCTTCTTCTATGCGATGCATATCCGCAGTGTAAGAAGTTGACTGCAGCACCGTCTCGCTAAATCCAAACACGGACAAGGCATCGACAGGACGCAGGATCGCACGAGCAAAGCGTTTGGCGGAAGCCTGTTCCAGCGGCAGGTCGTGCCGCGTGCTCAGGCTGGTGTCAATGGCGAGCGCGATTGAAAGCGGCAGCGCGGATTCCTTATCGAACACCGAGATAGTCTGGTCACGCCCATCTTCCTGCACACGGAAATTTTCTTTTTTGAGGCCCGCGACGGGCGCCCCATGCACGTCGGTGACGGTGACATAAACATTGACCAGTTTAACGTCGACCTTAAGCGTGCCCTCCGGTTGGGTTTGGGCGGGAGCCTGCTGCGCGCATGCGACCGCGCCGCAGACGAGAACCAGAAAAATCAGAATGCAGGGTCTTATCATTCGCTGAAAGCAGTATACGTAGGGATAGCCGCCTCTACTGTTCAGCCGAGCAGAGCGAGGCATTGTGGCAGTCCGCTCACTTAGATGCGCCGTCCACTCCGAGGCTGCCTTGGGCGCGGGTAATTTCCGGGGGAAAAGCCTCGCCATCGGCCCAGACGGCCCCATCCTCGAAGTATTCTTTTTTCCAGATAGGGACGGTGCGCTTCAGAGTATCGATCAGCCAGCGGCAAGCCTCGAAAGCGGAGGCCCGGTGGGCTGAGGCCACCACGATCAACACGCTGGTTTCGCCAATCTCCAATCGCCCCAGTCGATGGACGACGGCAACATCGCGGATTTTGAATTCCTTGAGCGCCTGCTCAGCCAGGGCTTCCATCTGCTGCAACGCCATCTCCTCGTAGGCTTCATAGTCGAGGTAGAGCGTCTTGCGCCCGCGCGTCTGGTTGCGCACCACGCCTTCGAAGACGACCGCAGCCCCGTCCTCGCCACACTTGATGCTGGCAAGCACTCCCGGCGTGTCAATCGGATCGCGGATGATCAAGGCATGACTCGAACCGTAGCTCCGCGCCCCGCCCTCAGCCCTCCCCGAGCCCCCACTCACCGGAGGAAGCAGCGCCACTTCGTCGTTGGATTTCAGCTCAGTCTCGGCTCCGGCATACCGCTGATTCACCGCCACGGCCAGCGAAGCCAGCGATTCTCTCACTTGCGGCACCCGCGACGCGTAGTGCTCCAGCACATCGCGCACCGATGCCCCCTCAGACAACTCCAGCGAATCGCTGGACTTGCCCGCGAGATCTTTTAATATGCCGAAGAAAAGGACGCGCACGCGCATGGGCACAAGTGCCAGTTTAGCGCGAGCACGCTGTTTCCGCTTTCTCGTAGCAAATGCAAAGAGGGTCCAGCAGCTCAGTGGATCGGGGCGAGGCGGCGGGGAACTGCATGCTCGAATGGACTTCGCCGCAGTGTTTCATTGGGCACACTGCGGCGAGAATGTCTTCAAGACTGCCAGGGCACAACCTTGTCGTGAGCCACAGCAGGCCCCTGGACGGGCGGAACAGCGGAATGCTCCGACTTCGATTCCTTGGGCAGGGTCAGCACTGACTTTGCAGCCAAAGACTCTGCCACAGCCGGTAGCGAAACGCGCAACGCCTCGCCAATGGTCTTGACGTAATGGATGGTGAGGTTCTCAACCTGCTCGGGCGTAAGATCCTCCTCCACATTCATTTTGTTTTCCGCGGGCAGAATCACAGTCGTTACCCCGGCGCGCTTGGCGGCAAGCACTTTCTCTTTAATGCCTCCCACGGGAAGCACATTGCCGCTGAGCGTGATCTCGCCCGTCATCGCGGTGAGCGGCCGGATGTGGTGACCTGACAGCAGCGAAACCAGCGTGGTTGCCATAGTCACGCCCGCCGAAGGGCCGTCCTTCGGAATCGCGCCCGCCGGCACGTGCATGTGAATGTCATGGTCGGCGAAAAAGTCCTCTGCGATTCCGAGATGCGCTGCGTTCGAGCGCACCCAGGTCAGCGCCGCCTGCATCGACTCCTGCATCACCTGGCCGATCTGTCCGGTCATGGTGAATCCCCCCTTGCCTTTCATGGCATTGGCTTCGACGAAGAGCACGTCGCCACCCGATGGGGTCCAGGCCAAACCTACAGCCACTCCGGGGCGCTCGGTACGTTCCTCAATCTCGCCTTCGGTGCGGATTTTGATCCCGCCCAGGAATTCCTGAATGATTTCCTGTGTAACCACAAGTTTCTCGGTCTTGCCCTCGGCCAGCCGCCGCGCCTGTTTGCGGCAGATGGTTCCGATGGTGCGCTCCAGGCTGCGTACGCCCGCCTCGCGCGTGTAGTGACGAATCACATAACGCAAAGCATCCTGGGGGAATTCAATCTGCTCGGCGGTGATGCCATTCTCGTCCACTTGCCGTGGAACCAGGTAACGCACCGCAATGTGCAGCTTCTCTTCCTCGCTGTAGCCTTGCAGTTCGATGATTTCCATGCGATCGCGCAGCGGCTCGGCAATGGGGTCGAGCATGTTCGCGGTCGTGATGAAGAGAACCTTCGATAAGTCGAATGTGACGTCGAGATAGTTGTCGCGGAAGGTCGAGTTCTGCTCGGGATCGAGCGCCTCAAGCAACGCTGAAGCGGGATCGCCGCGGAAGTCACGTCCCACCTTGTCGATCTCGTCGAGCATGAACACCGGGTCTTTGGTTTCAGCGCGGCGAATGCCCTGGATGATTTGTCCGGGCAATGCGCCGATGTAAGTGCGGCGATGGCCGCGGATCTCGGCTTCATCGTGCACGCCGCCCAGCGACAGCCGTACAAACTTCCGGCCCAGGGCGCGCGCGATCGATTTACCCAGTGATGTCTTGCCCACACCCGGAGGTCCGACAAAGCAAAGAATCGGACCCTTCATGTTCGGCTTCAGTCGCCGGACGGAGAGATAGTCGAGAATGCGATCCTTAACTTTCTCCAGATCGTAGTGATCCGTATCCAAAATTTCTTTGGCTTTGGGAATTTCGATCTCTTGCCCGGAAGTCTTCGCCCAGGGCAGCACGGCGAGCCACTCGACATAGTTGCGCGTGAGTGAATAGTCGGCTGCCATGGGGGACATACGCGCGAGCCGGCCCAATTCTTTAAGCGCTTCCTTCTTTACTTCCTCGGGCATGCCCGCGTCGTCGATTTTCTTTTTCAGGTCTTCGACGTCGCGCTGGCCCTCGTCCTGCTCACCCAGTTCTTTTTGAATCGCCTTCATCTGCTCTCGCAGGTAGTACTCGCGCTGGGTTTGCTGCACTCGATCCTGCACTTCGCTCTGGATCTTGTTGCGCAATTGCTGCACTTCAAGTTCCTTGGCAAGGTGCTGGTTGATCTTCTCCAGACGCACCCGAATGTCGAGCGTTTCAAGCGTGTCCTGCTTGTCGGGAGTCGATAGCGACGGCAAAGAGGAAGCGATGAAATCCACCAGGCGTCCGGGCTCGTCAATGTTCATGGCCACCGTGGAAAGCTCATCGGAAAGCGTAGGCGAGCCGGCCACGATCTGCTGGAACAGCGTCAGCACGTTGCGCTGCAGAGCTTCGATTTCAGAACTGTCGGGTGGAATCGCCTCCGGAATAGGCGACACCCGGGCGCGCATGAATGGAGCCAACTGCGTAAACTCGCCCAAGCGTACCCGCTCCAGGCCCTCAGCAAACACAAACAGGCTCTGGTTGGGCATCTTGACGACTTTATGGACGATGGCAGAAGTGCCGACGGTATAAAGATCGCTCTGCTGGGGACTGTCCACGCGCGCCTCGCGCTGCGCGACGACCACAATGGTCTTGTCCTCGCCAAGCGAATTGATTAGCTGGACGGAACTCTCACGCCCTACGGTGAGGGGTAATACAGCGTGCGGAAACAAAACCGTGTCCCGCACAGGAAGCACGGGCAAAGCCCGTACATCGTTTATTTCCCGATGCTTAGGAACTTGCTCGGAAAGCGGTTGCTGGCTCATTAGCTCTCCTTGAGTGTAACTCACTCAAGCTTTAGATGACGCTGTGCCGGAAAGGTTTCATCCCTCGCTCGGACGGTGACGCTCCTGCCATTCTATCGGCACTTTCCCGTGTTTAACATGATGCCCAAGGTGCAGCGGCTACCGCGGATGGTACTTGAGCCGCCGTCCCGAAGGAAGACCTCGATCTACTTTGGCGTGAATTGCGACAAATCGTAGATTCCCAGCTTCTTCTCCAAGTCTGCCACCTTGTCGACGACTTTGAAGAAGCCTTCCTCACCAAACAGTTCGTCTTCTTTTTTTTCGAAGTCTTCACCCAACGCGTCATATTCGTGGGGAGACACGATGGAGCGGAAGGCGGGAAAAAGAACTGTATCTTCGCGAGCTTCATGCGGGCGGTACATGCGCAGGAAAGCCCGCAGAGCGTCGGCCAGCTTGTCGGTGTCAGAGACATACTTGAGCGTCGCCAGGGATGCCAGTTCCCGGATCTGCGCCGTCAGCTCACGACCGGCTTTATGCTGCGCCACAAGAGTGTCGACCAGGTTCACCAGCTTGCCGGCTTTGCGAAAACGCGGGAACAGAAAATCTTCTTCCAGCTTTTCGTGATACTCCTCGACGAAATGACGAATAATATCGGCGGCGCTGGCCAGCACCGATCCATCGAAAGTCTGCTTGGCGGTAAGCCGGCGTAGATGCTCATCATAAATGAGCAAAATGCGATTCAGCACTCCGTGCTCGCGCATCAAATCTTCGGCGGGGGAAACATCCTCGGTACCCTTCTTCTTGTCTGAGGGCGCCTTCTGCGGACTTGCGAAGGGCAGTGCGGGACTCAGCAGTGCTGCCCCTGCGATCGAGCTGCGTTGCAGAAAATGGCGGCGCGTAGGAGCCACGTCTGGCATCTTCATCTCCCTGCTCTGATATTCGGCGATGTTGTTTTGACGTGCAGCCTCCCACAGAGGTTGCACAGTCTCACGCTGCGGGGTAAATCCCCAACACCTTCACAAACTCCGCGACCTCGCCCAAATGCCGCAGAGCGTTGCGCGCCGGTTCATCATCTCCGCGAAGAAAATCCACATAGAAGACGTACTCCCAGGGCCGTCCACGCATGGGACGTGACTCGATCTTGCTCAGGCTGATGTCGCGCAAAGCAAAGACGCTGAGCGATTTGAACAGAGCACCCGGCACATTCTTCACCTTGAATGCGATGGAAGTTTTGTTCGCGCCGCGGGGAATCAACCGCTGGTAGTTTCGCGCCGAGGCAGCGCTTCCCTTTTGCCGTGCGCCCCCGGCCTTTC
>WNFC01002085.1_pt1 | contig 21457 bp, 18 predicted proteins | sample 5400541 | NCBI WGS metagenome assembly WNFC01 (sample SAMN13153342, study PRJNA577476) | soil metagenome | isolation source: 120 cm saprolite under Douglas fir tree site 2 hole 2 replicate 1 | place: USA:California | collected 2015-04-18
CGGCGGCCAGGCCCAGGCCGCGGAACTCTTGAACGGTGACTACGCCGGTCTCGGCGGCGGCAGGGCTGAGTCGGGCCGCAAAGGCGATCGAGGCGATCTCGCCGTTCTGGAGCGCAGCGCACCAGGGCGGCCAGAAGTCGTCCAGGCTAGTGAAGCCGAGCTCCAGCAGGGCTTGCGGCAGGCCCTGATGCGCGAGGCGCGCCAGGAGGCGGTCGCCGGCGGGGGTACCTGAGGCAATCAGCGGCACATCGTGCGCGTAGCTTAGAGCTGCCGGAAAGCACCATGTGAGGCCTGAGGTGCAGTGGGCGATGGGCGCCTCGGCGGCGAGCAGGTGTGTGTATTCATCGAGGTGCAGCGGAGTGCTATCGGGATTGCGCAGCGGAGGCTCGCCGGCGGCGAGGCGTTCCAAAACCTGGGCGGTTTCTGCGCCGACATCGTGACGGATGCGGACGACGTTGGCCGAGCCGCAGCCGCCCAGGTACAAACGGGGACCCGGCGAGCGGTCGGGCGCATTGTCGTGCAGGGTGCGGCCGACACGGTTCAGCACGAATAGGGTGGCGACGTCGAGTGCGAGGAGATCGGCGTCGTCACGCGGCGAGATCACGCACATTTCCAAAAACGTATGCTGGGGTGGTGATTTCGCATCCGGAGAAGATTTTGTTCCCGGACGACGGGATTACCAAAGGTGAGCTGGCCGCGTACTACGAGGCAATCGCCCCGTTGATGGTGCCGCACATTGATGGGCGGCCAGTGACGATGGAGCGCTTTCCGAACGGGATCGGCCATGGCGGATTTCTGCAGAAGGATGTGTCGAAGGGCTTTCCGGAATGGCTGGAGCGGGTCGAGACGCCCAAGAAGGGCGGGGTGGTCCATTATCCACTCGTCCGCGACAGCCGATCGCTGCTCTGGCTGGCCAATCAGAACTGCGTTACGCCACACGTGTGGACATCGCGCACGCCAGACCTCTACCAGCCCGATGTGTGCGTCTTCGATCTCGATCCGTCTGGAGACGAACCGGACGTCCTGCGCACCGCGGCGCTCGCGGTGCGCGACGTGCTGGCTGAGCTGGGCTTGCCAAGCTGGGTGAAGACTTCGGGTTCGAAGGGGTTCCACATCGTGGTCCCGCTCGATGGCAAGGCCGGGTTCGACGAGGTGGCGGCGTTTGCTCACGCTGTTGCGGAGATCCTGGTCAAGCGCGATCGGGACCACCTGACCATGGAGTTCAGCAAGGCCGACCGTGGCGGCCGCATCCTGGTTGATACGTGGCGCAACGGCTGGGGCGCGACCTTTGCCGCGGTGTACGCGGTCCGGTCGAAGCCTGGCGCACCGGTGTCCGCGCCGTGCACGTGGGCGGAGCTCGAACAAGGCACCGTCGGGCCGCAGACGTTCACGCTGCGAACGATGGCGGAGCGAATTGCCGCGGTCGGCGACTTGTGGGCTGACATGCGGGCGGAGGGTCATTCGCTGCAGCGACCGCTGGAGGCACTTGGGGCGAAGGCGGGCCAGGCTCGCCGCTAGTTGCCCAGAACACAGGTATAGCTGGCGTGGGTGCGCGACGGGCTGTACGTGGCTTCGGTGATGGTGAAGCCCGCTTGGGCGAGCATCGGCTCGAACAGCCAGGTGAACGTGGAGTGTTCTTCGCGCAGATGGGTCTCCAATTCGGCCCGCGGCCAGCCCCTGGTTGAGTCGGCGGGGGCGTTTGCGAGCCAGGCTTCGACGACTTCGTCGACCTCGTTGAGCGCGCAGGACAGGAACAGGTCGCGCACGCGGAACACGCCGCCGGGGCGGAGGACATCGGCACTGCGGCGAAGTGCGACGGCCTTCCAGAAATCAGGGAGCTGATGCAGGGCGTGGCGCGAGTACACGAAGTCGGCCCTGGCGCCCGTGTGCTGGTAGGTCAGGAAGCCGGCCTGGACGCACTCGAGGTTGGTGAGTTCGAGCTGGGTGGCGCGGTGCCGGAGGGCGGCGAGCATGGCTGGCGAGATGTCGACGGCCACGACGCGGCGGCAGTGCGGAGCGGCGGCGAGAGCCAGGGCGCCGGTGCCGGCGCCCAGGTCTACCAGCGTCGAGGATCGGCTCAGGCCGAGGCCCTGCAGGTTGCGCAGCTCTTCGGTGGGATCGACACCCGCTTTGAGGTCGTAACGGGCGACGTAGTTGGCATCCAGATGCTCGCGACCAGCGTGGGCGAGCTCGTCTGGGAACCAGGCGGGAGGCGTTGCGAAGTCCGTCATTCGGGCAGCCAGGCGGCGGAGCCGTAGCCGGCCAGAAACGAAAGCGACGACGCCGAACCAGTTGCGGCGTCGACCACGTAGCTGCCCCAGCCACCGTAGATCAGGAGCTGACTGCCGTCAGGCGACCAGGTGATTGACGGGTCGTCGTCCTGGACATCCGGGATCGGGCGCAAACCGCCGCCGTCGGCGTTGACGATCCAGACTTCCCAGGGGAAGCCGTGAGCCAGCGCCTGGCGCGTTCTCAATTGGCTGAAGACAGGGTCTGAACCGGTTCGACCGATTGGCGACAGCAGGCTAATGGCAGCGAACGCTACGGATTGGCCGTCGGGCGAAAAGCGCGGGTAGGCGAGCGCCAGGAACTGGCCAGGAGTGACGAGTTGTCTGTCTGAGCCGTCTGGCACGGAGTGGGCAAAGATGGCCGCACCGCTAGTCGTGGAACGGACGAAGGCAAATTGGGCGCCATCGGGCGCGGGGCCTGGATAGCGGGCGTCGTCCAGGAGCGGGACGGCATTACTGCCATCCGGGTCGATTTGCTCGATGCGGCTCTGGTATTGGGGTTGCGCCTGGCCGGGCATCGGCACCGCGGCGCGCAGATTCGAGCGCTGGTACAGGATGGCGCTGCCGTCGGGCCAGATCGCAGGAAGATCCAGCGACTCGGACTCGCTGTCGCGCGCGAGCAGAGTGCGCGTGGTATTGGTCGGCAGGTCGATGCGCAGCAGATCGCCGCCCAGCGCGCCGCTACCGGACAGGGCGCTGATGACGCTGGCAACGGCGAACGGGACACCGGGCGCGCCGGCCACGTCGGCGGGGTAGGCGGGGCGGACGAGCTGCGTGAGCGGCGTGGGCCGTGGGGCCATGAGATCGAGCCAGGCGACCTGGCCGCGGGCCGAGGCGAGAACGCGGCCGCCGAGGTTCGATTGCGCGGTTGCCCGGGGTAGAGATCCAGGGGTAGGCAGGCTCGAGGTGAGCAGCAGCGCGGTGACGAGGAGCAGTGCGCGGCGGAACGGCGGCACGAGTGCAAAGGATGGCATACGGTGGACGGTGACGACATTGGTGTACGGCGGCAACGATACTTTTTCCGCATCAGATACCGACGAATGACTGAGGAGGTTTCTCAAACCACAGATGACGACAACCGCTGTTGATGTCAAACGCGACGTGGCCATCGCCAACCGGGTGTTGTGGGCGATCGGACTGTGCACCGGGGTCACTGCCTCGCTCGGGCATGCCAGCCTGCGCTTGCCAGACCGCCCGGACCGCTTCCTGGTGAAGGGGCGTGGCTACAAGATGGACGCACTTGCCGCGATGCGCCCGGAGGAGATGATCACCTGCGACCTGGAAGGCAACCTGGTGGACGGGCCGCCCGGCGCCTCGCAGTGCTTCGAGGTGAAGATGCACTCGTGGATGTACAAGCTGTACCCGGAAGTCCAATCAGTGGTGCACGTCCATCCACGCTTCACCGTCCTGCTGAGCACGCTGGGGCAAACCCTCAAGCCAATGTGCCAGGAAGGTATCGAGCTGGTCGCCCGGCCATTGCCGATCTACCCGCACGTGAAAACTGTGGTGACCGATGCCGAGGGTGAGGAGGTGGGTCGGCTGATCGCCGGCTTCAAAGCGGTCTTGCTCCAGGGACATGGCGCGACCACCACCGGCGCCAACCTGGAGGAAGCGGTGATGAACATGCTCCAGCTGGAGGAGCAGGCGAAAATGAACTATCAGGCACTCAGCGCTCTCGGGCCCAACTATCCGTCGCTGCCCCAGGCTTTCATCGACGAAATGCGCAACCGCCAGCCCATGGGCGAATTGCCCCACTTCAAGGAAGTTTTTGCCCGCAGGCAGGGTCAGCCGCGCGTCGGTGGCGTGTGGCAGTACTACACGGCGCAGGTTTCGCAGGACATCTGACCGTGACGCGCGACGTCGCCCAATTGACCGGACTCGACCGCACCACCGTGTGGCGTCGATTGGTTTGAGCGCCCCGGCCGGTTCGATGACCATGGAGAGCCTCACCGAGCGGTGTGCGGCGAAGCTGATTGTTGCTGCGCAACGGGGTGCGATGGCGTTTCCCCACCGGGACTGACTCAGGGGTCAGGATTCCTCGCTGGCGAGCAGCGGCTCAACTGCTAGCCGCACGGCCTCGGGCGAGACGCCGAGGCGTGCCAGCAGGTCGCGCGCGCGGCCGCCTTCGATCGCCAGCACACCCAGCAGGAGGTGGCCGCTGCCAGCGCGCGGCTGACCACGCTGGTCCGCTTCCCAGCTCGCCCGCTCGATCGCGGCATGCGCTGCGAGCGTGTAGCCTAGCGCGGCCGGCGACGGCCGGCCAGTGTCGGCTGGCACGAGCGCTTCGAAGTGCTCGAGCAGGGCAGCCAGCCGCACGCCGAGGTCCTCGAGCACGCGCGCCGCCAGGCCGCGTTCGCGGACCAGCCCGACCAACATATGCTCGGTGTCAACCTGCGGGTGGTAGTACCAGCGGGCTACCAGCTGCGCTTGCAGCAGCGCGCTCCGTCCGCCGCGGCTGACGCGCGCCGGCGTCGGCGGTACCTGCGCCTGGCCCAGGCTTTCCAGCAGCTGCGTCCGGATCCAGTCGGTGTTGACCACCAGCGATTCGAGGACCCCGCTGGCGATGCCCTCGCCCTCGCGAATGACGCCCAGGAGCAGGTGCTCGGAGCCTGCCTGGGCATGGCCCAGCCGGTCCGCTTCGTCGAGCGCCAGGATGAGCACTTTCTTGGCGCGTGGCGTGAGCGCTGGCGTGTCGCCGGGCGAGCGATCACCGCGGCCAATGATGAACTCGACGGCGTTGCGCACCTTGGGCAAGTCGGCGCCCAGATCGCCCAGGAGTCGACCGGTGCTCGACTGTGAGTCGCGCACCAGGCCCAGGAGAATGTGCTCGGTGCCGATGTAATTGTGCGAGAACCGCTGTGCTTCTTCGTGTGCGTTCTGGAAGACCTGCAGCGCGGCATCGGACAAACGACCGAAGAGTCCCGCCTCGGACTCAGCCGGCCCGCTGGTCGGGTCGGCGAGAAATGCGCTCAGGTGATGGATCAGGAGCTCGTGCTCCTCGGGCGACGCGTCCTGGGCCGGGTGAAGCGAGCTCGAGGCAGGTTGACTTACACGCAGCACTGGCGCCGAAGACGGGCCAGCATTGAGGGTGTCCCTGATGGCCGCACGCGCGCGCTTGAGCGCATCCTGTTGTGGCTGGAGTATTTGGGCCAGTGCATTGGTGCCCTCGCGGACGAGCCCGAGCAGCAGGTGCTCCGTGCCGACGTAGTGATGGTCGAGCGCGCGGGCCTCGTCGACGGCCAGCTCGATGACCATGCGCGCGCTGGTCGACAGACCGCCCGGCAGCTCCTGCGTCGGCTGGCTCGCCGCCCTGGTGGCCGCCTGGATAAGCTCGTCCAGATTGACGTGTAGCCGCCGCAAGGCGTGCTGCGCGACCGCGGTGGGATCGTGAATGACACCTAGCACCAGGTGCTCAGCGGTGATCTGGCCATGGCCCAGCGCCACCGCCTCTTCCTGGGCGGTCTGCAGCGCACGACGCGCGCGGTCGCTGAATTTATCGAATCGGTCCGCCACCGACTCTGATTCTATGACCGAATCAAGCGGCCAGGCGTTCAGTGCGAGCTATTGGCAGGACAATCGTGAACGTACTGCCCTGGCCAGGCTGAGAGTCGAGCACCAGTTGGCCGCCGTGATAGGCGACGATGTCGCGACAGATCGTCAAGCCCAGCCCGGTGCCTTTGGGCTTGCCAGTCAGCGTATCGCCGACTTGCTGGAACTTTTCGAACACCCGCTGCTGGTCGTTGGGAGCGATGCCTACGCCCGTATCTGAAACCGCAATGTGGATCCAGTCGCCTCTGACCGACACCCGCAGCGCGATGGTGCCGTTTGAGGTGAACTTCATCGCGTTGTTGAGCAGGTTGTGGATCACCTGCTGGAGCCGATCCTCGTCGCCCGTGATGGTTGGCAGAATGGGCGGAACTTCAAGGTTGAAGTCGAGGTTGGCGTTGTCGAACAGCGGTGTGAAGGCGCGGGTGCACTGGTCGACCAGCGAGACGAGGTCGATGCGTTCGTTGCGCCAGTCCATCTGGCCGGATTCAATCTTGGTCACATCCAACACGTCGTTGACCAGGCGCGTGAGCCGCTCGCTTTCGGCGGTGATGATCCCCAGGAACTCGCGCTGCACGGACTCGTCGTCGTTGTAGCTCAGCAGCATCTCCGAGAACGCGCGGATCGACGTCAGTGGCGTGCGCAGCTCGTGTGAGACGTTGGCCAGGAAACTCGTCTTGGCTTCGTCCAGGCTCAGCAGCTCCTGGTGGGCGATAGCCAGATCGGCGTAGAGCCGCTGCAGCTCGTCGAGCCGCTCGTGCAGGGCGAGTTGAGCCTTGACGGTCAGGCTGCGCAGGTAACTGGCAAGGATCGTGGTGACCACCAGAAAACCCGAGAGGAACGCAAACGCGGCATCGGGCGCCTGCCTCGTCAGGAGCTTTTCCATCCCTTCGCCGGCGACGAACAGGAGCGTCATGGCCATCGCGGGCCCGTAGCCGTAGCGCATCGCCACGGAGATCGTCACGGTGAACAGGATGTAGGAAAAAGGCGAGCTGAACCCGCCCCCGACGGAGACCATGGCGATGTTCAGCACGCTGTCGCAGACAGTCGTGACGTAGCCGCTGGCGAACAGGTCGGGTCGCCGCAGCATCCACCAGCGGACAACCACGTTGTACGCCGTCGCGAACAGGAGGATGGCGTACGCCGCGGCCAGTTGGGCGGGCGGCAAGTTGAGGAGCGGCAAGGCCGGTCCGACGACGAGAATGCCGACCCAGCGCGCGGCGATCAGCCGCCACTCCATGGTCAGCGAGCTGGGGAGGTCCGTCGGGCCATGCCACTCCGCGCGAATCGCGCGTTTGAGCCAGGCCCAGAACAGAGTCGTATAGCGCAACATGCCGGCGTTGCCAGAATCGGCCGGAGTGCCGCCTCGCTGAAGAGGTCGCGCGCCCGCACGGGGATGGCGACGCGCCACGGGGTAGACTGGTGACCGATGGATCACCTGTCGACGGCGTGGGTGAGGAGCCCCTGGGAAACGCCGTCGAGTGGGTCCCATGCTGCGGACGCTTCGGACGATGTGTTCAAGGCCCTCGCGGACCCGAGCCGGCGACTGCTGTTGGATAGTCTCTTTGGCGAAGATGGTCAGACACTGGGCGAGCTTTCGGCGCGCTTGCCGGGTATGACTCGCTTTGGCGTCATGAAGCACTTGCGGATTTTGGAAGCCGCGGGCCTGGTCGCGAGGCGCAAAGTCGGCCGCGAGCGGCTGCACTACTTGAACCCGGTGCCGATCCGTTTGATGCACGATCGCTGGATCGGCAAGTACGCCGAACCCTGGGTTGGCGCGCTGGCCGACCTCAAAGTGAGCCTCGAAGGAGCAGCCGTGGATCGACCGCGTCACGTGTTCCAGGTCTATATCCGTACGACGCCCGACCTGCTGTGGCAGGCGATCACCGACCCGACCTTCACGCAGCGCTACTTCCACCGGTCGCGCGTTACTTCGACGTGGCACCAGGGCGAAAAAGTGTCCTACTTTATCGGAGACGAGCTGGTCGTCGACGGCGAGGTTCTCCTGGCCGAGCCGCCGCACCGATTGGTACAGACGTGGTCGTTCCGGCGTCACCCAGAGCTGCGTGACGATCCAGCCTCGCGAGTGACCTGGGAGATCGAGCCGGTCGGTGAAACGTGCCGATTGACCCTGGTCCACGACGATTTCCCGAGCGAGACGCCGACGTTCCAGAGCGTGGGGTCTGGCTGGCCGATGGTGCTCAGCAGTCTCAAGAGTCTGCTCGAGACGGGCGAACCCCTCTCAATCGCGCGCTAATACGCTAGATTTGCGAGAGCTCAGATGCACTCGCGGTGGCAAGACGACGACGCTCAAAAGTTCGACGGTGCCTTAGCGCAGCGCGTCTATAGCTCGCGCCTGCTGGGTCAGGACCACGCGCTTGTCCTGCACGGTGGCGGCAACACGTCGGTGAAGATCCGCGAGCGGAACATCTTCGGCGACGAAGAAGACATCCTGTACGTCAAGGGCAGCGGCTGGGACCTCGAGACCATCGAGGCGCCCGGTTTCGCCCCGCTGCGGCTCGAGCGCGTGCTGCGGTTGGCGACGCTGGAGCGACTGTCGGACGCACAGATGGTCAAGGAGCTTCGATCGGCGATGACCGACCCCGCCGCGCCGACACCTTCGGTTGAGACGATCCTGCACGCGCTGCTGCCGTACCGCTTCGTCGATCACACCCACGCCGATGCCCTCCTGGCGATTACCAATACGGCAGACGGCGAGCAGCGCGTGCGTGAGATCTATGGCGATAGCGTGGTCGTCCTGCCGTACGTCATGCCCGGCTTCGAGCTGGCGCGCCTGGCCGCGGCGCGGTTTCCGAAGCAATCGGGGCCCAATTGCGTGGGCATGGTGCTGCTCAACCACGGCTTCTTTTCGGTTGGCGAGACGGCGCGTGAGTCGTATGAGCGGATGATCGAGCTGGTCCGACGCGCCGAGGACTACCTGCGGCGCCATTCCGCCTGGCTGGTGATCTCTGTATCCGCCTCACAAGAGGCACACGCGGTTCCGCGCACGGAGGTTGCTGCACTGCGGCATCGCGCCTCGGACGTCGCGGGCTTTCCACTGGTGATGGCCACCCACGCCGATCCCACGTCACTGGCGTTCGCTCGGAGGTCCGACCTGGCTGAGATTTCGCAGCAGGGGCCGGCGACGCCCGATCACGTGATCCGCACCAAGCGCGTTGCCCAGCTCGGGCAGGACGTGGCCCAGTTCCGCGCCGACTATGAGGGCTACTTCGAAGAGCACGCCGGGCACAGCGCGCAACCGCTCGAGATGCTCGATCCTGCGCCGCGGGTGATCCTTGATCCTGAGCTCGGTGTGGTGACACTGGGTCGCTCGGCTCGAGATGCGGCAATCGCCTTCGACCTGTACGCGCACACTATGGAGACCGTCCTGCGCGCGACGGCGCTGGGCGGCTATCGAGCGCTCCCTGCAGCCGACATTTTCGCGGTCGAGTACTGGGACCTGGAGCAAGCCAAGCTGCGCCGACAGCCTGCACCGGCCGTCTTCGGCGGTGAAATCGCGCTGGTCACTGGCGCCGCGTCCGGCATCGGAAAAGCGGCTGTCGAGGCCTTCCTCAGACGTGGCGCGGCCGTCGTCGGCCTGGACATCAATCCGCGCGTGGTCGAACTGTTCGGAAAGCGGCCCGACTTCCTGGGTCTGCGATGCGATGTGTCTCGCGGCGAGGATCTCGAGGCGGGGCTGGACGCCACCGCGAACACGTTCGGTGGCCTGGACATGCTGGTGCTCAACGCGGGCATCTTTCCAGCCAGCCGACGCATCGCGACGCTGCCACTGGCGGAGTGGCGACAGGTGATGGAGGTGAATCTCGACGCCAACCTGGCGCTTCTGAGCGCAGCGCACCCCTTGCTCAAATGTGCGCCGCGCGGCGGACGGGTGCTGGTCATCGGCTCGAAGAACGTGCCCGCCCCGGGCCCTGGCGCGGCGGCCTATTCGGCGTCGAAGGCGGCCCTGAATCAGCTCGCGCGAGTTGCCGCGCTGGAGTGGGGCAGCGACGGAATCCGCGTCAACGTGGTCCACCCGAACGCCGTTTTCGACACCGGTATCTGGACTGATGAGGTTTTGATCACGCGCGCAACCGCTTACGGATTGAGCGTGGAGCAGTACAGGAAGAACAACGTCTTGGGCGTCGAAATCACCAGTCGTGACGTCGCCGAGCTAGCGGCGGAAATGTGCGGTCCGCTTTTTGCCCGGACAACCGGCGCGCAGGTGCCGATCGACGGCGGCAACGAACGAGTGATCTGACAGATGAAACGTTGCTGAGCCCAAACGTCGTCACTGGCCGAGCAGCGCGCGACGCCGAACCGTTCCGCGGCTGGTTCATCGGTCACTTCATTCCGCCGGAGCTCGGGCCGCGGTCGACCGAAGCGGTCGAGGTGAAATGGGGCGTGCACGCTCTGGGCGAAACGCGCTCGACGTGGGCCGCCAGCGACGCGGCGACATCACTGAGTGTGCTGGTGAGCGGCTGCATCCGGCTTTTCTTCGCCACTGGCGACGAGGCGTTATTGGCCTTGCCAGGTGACTACGTGCTGTGGCCGCCTGGATTGGCGCATCGTTGGCAGATCGAGCAGGAGGACACCATCGTCCTGACCGTGCGCTGGCCCTCACGTGCGCCAGACACGGCGGACGGGCAACGCTGATGCTCGGTACGCCCGGCGATGCCTGCGAGTGGCTCGAGCTGGAGACACACGCTGAACCCGAAGCGGTCGAGTCGGTTTCGTCTGTTTTTGCCGAATACGGCCAGGGTGTCGCCATCGAGCAGGTGGTCGAGTCCTCGCGCGACGGCGACGTGGTGCATATGCCGCCCGACGCACCCGTGTCGATCAAGACGTATTTGCCGTTGCTCGACCCGTCGACCGGCGAGCGACGGGAGAAGATTGAGCAGGCCGTCTGGGCGCTCGGCAAATTGCGCGACGTCGGTCCGCTGCAGGTGCGCACGTTGCGCGAGACCGACTGGGCCAACGCCTGGAAGGAGTACTTTTTCGTCCATCGAGTCGGCCGGCGCACGGTCATCGTGCCGAGTTGGCGCGAATCAGACTATGTGCCGCGGCCCGCCGACGTCGTGCTGCTGCTGGATCCAGGCATGGCCTTCGGCACCGGCCTGCACCCGACCACGCGCCTGTGTCTGCAGGCGCTCGAGGAGATGCTGGAGCCTGGCATGCGCGTACTGGATGTCGGCGCGGGCTCGGGCATCCTGTCGATCGCGGCGGCGCGCTTGGGCGCCAGTTTTGTCGAAGCGGTTGAGATTGAGCCCGTCGCGGCCAGCGTCTGTCAGGAGAACGTGGAGCGCAACGAGGTCGGCAGCGTCGTCAGCGTGAGAGCCGGCACACTCGCCGGGCCACCCGCGGAGCCGTTCGACCTGGTTCTGGCCAACATCACGACTGCCACGCTGCTCGAACTGGAGCCTGTGCTGGCTCAACAGCTGCGACCGAGCGGGTTGGCCATTCTCTCGGGGGTCCTCGCTGAGCGCGCTGACGAGCTGCTGGAGGCACTGCGCGCCGCGGGCTGGCGTCACCAGCGGACCGACCAGGAGCAGGACTGGGTGGCGCTCCTGGTGCGGCGGCCGTGAAGCACCGCTTCTTCGTCTCCGGCGACCAGGTGCAGGGCGATACCGTGACCTTCTCGACCGAGCAGTGGCACCAGCTGCACACCGTGCTGCGGCTGCGGATCGGCGACAGCGTCGGCGTCTTCGACGGGGTCGAGCCGGTCGACCGCCGCGTCGAGTTGGTCGGCCCGGCGACCGGCCGGGTCGTAGACCAGCAGCCACAGCCGCCCGAACCCCGCACACGCGTGGTCGTGTACCCGTCCCTGCTGCAACGCGACAAGTTCGAGCTCGTGCTCCAGAAGCTGACCGAAGTTGGCGCGGCGGCCATCGTGCCCGTGCTCAGCGCGCGTGCGCTTGTCCGTCAGCCGCCTGACGCTGGCCGCCAGGCGCGCTGGCGGGCGATCTTGCGCGAGGCGGCCGAGCAATGCCGGCGCGGCGTCGTGCCCGAGCTGCTGCCCGCACTTGGTTTCACCCCGGCGATCGAGCGCGCGATGGGCGAAGGCACGGTGGTGATGGCCTATGAGGGCGAGCGGCATGGTTCACTTCGCGCGGCGTTGGCAGGCGCGCAGCCCACGGTGTCCGTGTTCGTCGGGCCCGAAGGCGGCTACGCACCCGAGGAGGCGACCGCTGCGCGCCAGGCGGGCGCACAGCTCGTGACGCTCGGCCCGCGCGTGCTGCGCACGGAGACGGCCTCGCCGTTACTTGCGGCGCTGGTGCTGTATGAGCTCGGGGATCTATCGTCCGCACAAGATGACCCACAGTCCAGATCCTGACTGCATCTTTTGCAAGATCGTCGGCGGTCAGATTCCGGCCGGCATCGTGTTCCAGAACGACCAGGTGACCGCGTTCCGCGACGTCAACCCCCAGATGCCGGTGCACGTCCTGGTCGTGCCCAACCAGCACATCGCCAACACCGAAGCCCTCGAGCCAGAGCATGACACCGTCGTCGGCGCCGTCATCCGCGCCGCCCGTGAGGTAGCCCGCCGAGAGGGCCTATCTGAGCGCGGCTACCGGACCGTGATCAATACCGGCCCCGATGCCAGCAACACCGTGCCCCACCTCCACGTCCACGTACTTGGAGGAAGATCCATGAGTTGGCCACCCGGTTAGGAGGCGAAGCCTCAAGGTAGGACGGGGGGTGCCCGAGGAAGAGCGCAACCGAGGTCTGAGCGAGTAGCCCTGGGGAGACGCCCGCAGGCGACGACTGCCAAAAAAACTTGTTCGATGCCTTCTCGTTAGTATTCTGTTCATGGACCTGTTTGAGTACCAGGGCAAGCAGTACTTTGCCCGCTTCGGGATTCCGGTTTCGCCTGGGGGTGTGGCGGATACCGTGGACGAAGCGGTCGCGCACAGCGAGCGGGTGGGCTACCCGGTCGTGGTGAAAGCCCAGGTACAGGTCGGGGGGCGGGGTAAGGCGGGTGGGATCAAGCTGGCGAGTAGCGCCGACGAGGTGAGAACCCATGCGCAGGCGATTCTGGGTATGGACATCAAGGGCCACACCGTCCATCGGGTGTGGATCGAGCGCGCTTCGGATATCGCACACGAGTACTACGCTTCGTTTACGCTCGATCGCGGCGCGCGTTTACACCTCGGCATGGTCTCGGCGCGCGGCGGCATCGACATCGAGCAGGTCGCCGCCGAAGATCCTGAAGCGATCGCGAGGCTGCACATCGATCCCGTGACCGGCCTGTCCGAACAGGACGCCCGAGCTCTGGTGGAAAACGCGGGCCTCGACCAGGAGGCGCAGGCCGGCGCCGTCGATATTTTGAAGAAACTGTATCGGTGCTTTGTCGAAGGTGACGCCGACCTGGTGGAGATCAATCCGTTGGTACTCACGCCCGACGGCCGAGTCCATGCGCTGGATGCCAAGGTCAGCCTCGACAACAACGCCGAGTTCCGCCACCCCGAATGGGCCGAATACAAAGCCACTGAGGTCCTGGACGAACGCGAGCGGCTGGCCCGCGGCAAAGGCCTGCAGTACATCGGCTTGTCCGGCAGCGTCGGCATCATTGCCAATGGCGCTGGCCTGGCGATGAGCACGCTCGACGTCGTCAATCAGGTCGGTGGATCGGCCGCCAATTTCCTGGACATTGGCGGTGGCGCAGATGCCAACGTCATGGCCAACGCGCTGGAGGTGATCAACACCGACCCGAACGTGCGGTCCATCCTGATCAATATCTTCGGCGGTATCACCCGCGGCGACGAGGTGGCCAACGGGATCGTGCAGGCGCTCGGCCGGGTCAAGATCAACTCGCCGATCGTGATCCGCATCGACGGTACCAACGCCGAAGAGGGTCGTGAGATTCTCAAGGCACACGGCTCGGACCACCTGATTTCGCGACCGACCATGCTCGAGGCAGCGCGCACAGCCGTCGAGCTGGCCAACACCAGCCAGCCGGTGGCGGCGCGATGAGCATCTTCGTCGACGCGAACACCAGGGTCATCTACCAGGGCCTGACCGGGTCAGCCGGTCGCTTCTACGGGCTGCGCAATCGCGCCTACGGGACCAAAGTCGTCGGCGGGACGAACCCGAAGCGCGCCGGTACCGACGTCGAGGGCATCCCGGTGTTCGGCACGATGGCCGACGCCGTCACGGCCACGGGCGCGACCGCCTCGTGCGTCTTCGTGCCGCCGCCGGCCGTGGAAAGCGCCGTGATGGAAGCGGCCGAGGCGGGCATCGAGTTCATCGCGGTGATTACCGAAGGCGTGCCGGCTCAAGACGAAGCGCGTTTTTACAATCGCCTGCGCGAGGATTTTCCGAACGTGCGGCTGCTGGGGCCGAACTGTCCGGGCATCATCACCCCGGGCGAATGCAATATCGGCATCACCGCCGGCGAGATTGCCACGCCGGGCGGGCCGGTCGGCATCGTGAGCCGCTCCGGCACGCTGACCTACCAGGCGCTGTACGAGCTGACACTGAAGGGCATCGGCGTAACGACCTGCGTGGGCATCGGTGGGGATCCTGTACCGGGCACGACGTTCATCGACTGCCTCGAGGCGTTCGAAGCCGATCCGCACACGAAGGCGATCATCATGATTGGCGAGATCGGTGGCTCAGAGGAAGAAAAAGCCGCCGAGTTCATCGGCTCGAAGATGAGCAAACCGATCGTCTCGTACATTGCCGGGGTCACGGCGCCGCCAGGTAAGAAGATGGGCCACGCCGGAGCCATCATCTCGGGCTCGCAGGGCACTGCCCAGGCCAAGATGGAAGCCCTGCGCAAAGCTGGCGCACGCGTGGCGGTCAACCCGACGGAAGCCGGCGAGATGATGGCCGACGTCGTGCGCGACTTGCCGCGCTAGCTCACTCCCGCTGTCGAAGGGTTCGTGGCGACCGACAGCCGACAATCGACGCCGCTCGAGGACTTGCTGCGTGCACGCATCGCACGTGACGGGCCGCTGTGCTTTCGCGAGGTGATGCAAGCGGCGCTGTACCACCCTGAGCATGGCTACTACACCAACCTGCGCGGCTTCGGTGCGGCTGGGGACTTCATCACCAGCCCGGAACGTCACCCGGCATTTGGTTGGCTGCTTGGTCGGCAGGCTCTGGACACCTGGGAAGCCCTTGAGCGACCGCAACCATTCAGGATTCTGGAGCTCGGCGCGGGCAGCGGCGCGCTGGCAGAGCCGCTCGTGGCCTTCCTGCGCCTTAACAGTGTTGACGTAATCTACGTCATTGATGAACGCAGTCCGTCACTGAGAGCGGTGCAACAACAACGACTTACGGACGTGGCGTTTAGGTGGGATGGCGTTGGCGACCCAGCGCACTTCATTCTGGCCAACGAAGTTGCCGACGCTCTGCCCGTTCATAGGGTGATCGTGCGCGGCGGGCGGCTGCATGAACTCCGAGTGGGAGTGGACGAGGCTACTGAGGCGCTGACGTGGGTGGAAACCAGCGCGGCGCAGTCCGAACTCGAAGACTACTTCAGAGAGCTGCACTACCTGCCGCCCCCGGGCCAGATCGCCGATGTGTGTTTGGAGCTCGCGGACTTCGTCGAGGACATTGCCCGGCGTTTGGCCGAGCGGGGTGTGGCGTTGGTGCTGGACTACGCCGCGTCGCCGCCGCGCGACAGCCTGCTCACCTACTTTCGCCACACCATGGGCAGCGATCCACTGATCCGCCTTGGCCGGCAAGACATCTCCGTGCACGTCGACCTGCGGACAATGGTCCGTCTGGCGATTGGCCAGGGCCTGCGTGCGGGCGCGACTGCCCAGCGCGGGCTGCTACTCAACCTGGGCCTCGAGCAAGTCCTGGCCCGGCTGACTGGACCGACCGATCGCCAGGCGCTGGCGCACCTGGCCGACCCGAACGGCCTGGGCGGCCAGATCGCCGCGGTCTTCCTCTTGCGCGGCTTGCCAGACTACAAGCCCATCGGCGCCATCGGCCGCGCTGATTGGCCGGAGCCCGAAGGGCTGCCGTCGCTCCCGCCCGATCAAGATGAGGCCGATTTTCTGAGCCAGTGGCGCGAGGCGTTCCCAAGGTAACATCCGAACCTCACCACCAACTCACAGGGAGGTCGCCAGGCTTGGCTCTCGACTTCGTCAGCAACGAGGAACTCATTCGGGAAGCCCGCCGCCGCCTGCCGCAGGGCGCCTGGGACTATCTGGTCGGTGGTTCGGAATCCGAAACCACGCTGCGCCGCAATCGGCACGCTTTTGACAAGGTCGCCTTCCGACCACGCATCCTGGTCGACGTCACCAACGTCGACCCGTCAGTCACCTTCTTGGGTCAGAAGCTGCGCATTCCCGCCATTCTGGCGCCCATCGGCTCGCTGCAGGTCTTCGACCCCGAGGGCGCAGTCGCAGTCACCCGCGCGGCGACCGAATTCGGGGTCATGCACTGCGTCAGTACCGCGACGCTGCCGTCACTCGAAGAGACCATGGCCGCCACGCCGACGCCCAAAATCTTCCAGCTGTACGTCTTCGGCGACGACCAGTGGGTCGAGGACCTCATTGATCGGGTCAAAGACGCTGGGTACGCCGCCCTGGCGCTGACCGTGGACGTCGCCCACTACAGTCGACGCGAACGGCCGATGCTGACTCGCTACCAGCCGCCAACGCGCCGCATTGGCACTACGCCGGAGCGCCGCTGGCAGGCCGCAATGACCTGGGACACGATGGACAAGATCAGGGACATGGCCGGGCTGCCGTTCATGCTCAAAGGCGTCCAGACCGCCGAGGACGCCGAGATCGCCGTTCAGCACGGGGTCGACTACATCTGGCTCTCCAATCATGGCGGCCGTCAGATCGACCACGGGCTGGGCAGCCTCGACACGCTGCCCGAAATCGCCGCTACCGTCAACGGGCGGGCCAAAATCATCATCGACGGTGGCGTGCAGCGCGGTGGTGACATCCTCAAGGCGCTCGCCCTGGGTGCGGACGTGGTCGCGCTGGGCCGACTCCAGGGCTGGGGGCTAGCCGCTGGCGGTCAAGCCGGCCTGGTGCGCATGCTCGAGATCCTCGAGGATGAGCTGATAAGCGCCATGGGCCTGATTGGCCTGACAAGCATGGACAAGCTGACGCGCAAGTACGTCACCGCGGCCGAGCCGGTGACCGACGCGCACGAGATGAGCAGTTGGGTGAACATGCCTGTCGCTCGAATCGTTTAAGGTTCTTGCACAAGAAGCGGCGATTGCGCATCTTGTCAACGAGCCACACCCGTGACGACCACAACTCGCAGCACCCCAGACGAGACCTACGCGCCCTATAGCCCGGCCGAGACCGAGGCGCACTGGTACGACTTCTGGCTCAAGCACGATCTCTTCCGGCCCGAGTCGCACCCGAACTTTGGTAAACGGCCGCCCTTTGTCATCACCATGCCGCCACCCAACGTGACGGGTGGGCTGCACAACGGCCATGCGCTCTTCGTGACCCTGGAAGACCTGATGATTCGCTGGCACCGTATGCTGGGCGACCCGAGCCTGTGGGTGCCCGGTCGGGATCACGCGGGCATCGCCGGACAGCTGGTCGTCGAGCGGGACCTCAAGGCCAGGGGTAAAGATCGCCACGAGCTGGGCCGCGAACGGTTCCTGGATGAGATGCGCGAATGGATGGAGAGCTACGGCCACGTCATCAACACCCAGATGCGCAAATTGGGCGCTTCAGCCGACTGGTCGCGGGACATGTTCACGATGGATCCGCACCACGTGCGCGCCGTGCGCACCGCGTTCGTGCGGCTGTACGACAAAGGGCTGATCTATCGCGGCCATCGCATCACTAACTGGTGCAAGGACTGCCAGACGGTGTTGTCGGACCTCGAGGTTGAGTACAGGGAAGTCCAGGGCCAGCTGACCTACGTCCGCTACCCGATCGTCGAGCGCGAGGGCACCTGGATCACCGTCGCCACGACCCGGCCCGAGACGATCCTCGGCGACGTTGGTGTCGCCGTGCATCCGGACGATGCGCGCTATCGCGACCTCATAGGCATGCACGTGCGCATTCCGCACGTCAATCGCATCGGTGTGATCGTCGGCGACGACGTTGTCGATCCCGAGTTCGGCACGGGCGCGGTCAAAATCACCCCGGCCCACGATCCGACTGACTTCGAGATTGCCCAACGCCATGGCTTGCCGGCGATCAACGTCATGAATCTGGACGGCACGATGAACGCCGAGGCGGGCGCCTACGCGGGCCTGACGACCCAGGAGACGCGCAAGCGGCTGGTGGCCGAGCTGGAGGAGAACGGCCAGATCGTCAAGCAAGAGGCGTATACGCACTCGGTCGGGCACTGCCAACGCTCGGGTACGGTGCTCGAGCCGCTGCTCTCGGACCAGTGGTACCTGGCCATCAAGTCGTTGGCCGAGCCGGCCATGGACGTCGTGCGTGATGGCCGCATTCGGATCATCCCCGAGCGCTTCGCCAAGGTCTACTTCAACTGGATGGAGAACATCCGCGACTGGACGATCTCGCGCCAGCTGTGGTGGGGCCATCGCATCCCGATCTACTACTGCGACGCGCCTGGTTGTACCAGGCAGTGGGCCAGCATCGACGAGCCCCAGCGCTGCCCTGAATGCGGGAGCATGAGCTTCCACCAGGATCCAGACGTGCTCGACACCTGGTTCTCGTCAGGGCTGTGGCCGTTCAGCACGCTGGGCTGGCCGGACGACACGGCCGACCTACGGACGTTCTACCCGACGTCGGTCATGGAGACGGGCTACGACATCCTGTTCTTCTGGGTCGCGCGGATGATCATGTTCGGCCTGGAGTTCACCGAGCGCCCGCCGTTCCACACGGTCTACCTGAGTGGCCTGATCAGGGCCCACGGTGGGGTCAAGATGAGCAAGGTCAAGGGCAACGTGCAGGATCCGCTCGAGTTGATGGCCGAGTACGGCACGGACGCGCTGCGCCTGGCGGTGACCATCGGCATCACGCCGGGCAACGACTTCACGCTGACGCCGAGCATGTTGGATGCGCGCCGCGACTTCGTGAACAAGCTGTGGAACATCGGCCGCTTCGTGATGGCCGTGACGACAGCAGAGCAGCGCCGGCGCGCCCTCGCGCCAGCCACCCCGCGGGAAAACGCACCATTGGCCGAGCGCTGGATCGCCAGCCGGCTGTCCGCGGTTATCGCCGAGGTCACCCGACTGCTGGGCGAGTTCAACTTCGGCGAAGCTGGGCGCATCATTCACGATTTCGTCTGGGATGAAGTGGCCGACTGGTACGTCGAGGCCTTCAAGATTCACTCCCGCGAAGACCAGGCGGACGGGGCGCTGCTCGCCCAGGTGTACGACAAAGCGCTGCGCATGCTGCATCCCTTTGCGCCCTTCGCCACCGAGGACTTGTGGCAGCGGCTGACGACGGGCATCGCCGACCGGCCGATCGCGCTGATGATCGCCCAGTGGCCAGAGCCTGCCGACGCGCGCGATGCGGCGGCTGAGGCAGCCTGGTCTGATGTCATGGCTGTGACCCGCGCGGCGCGTACGCTGCGCTCGGAGTATCACATCAAGTCGTCGAACGCGGTGCCTGCCTCGATCGCGGCGCGCACACCCGAGCTTGCCGCGTTCTGGCGGGCAAATGCCGATCTGCTAGGTGCATTGCCCGGCGCGCGGCTCAAGCCCATCGACGTCCTCGAGGCTCCGCAGGGTGCGCCACACGATCTCGCGGCGCAAGCCATCGCCGCGGTCGCCGGTGGCGTCGAACTGCTGATGCCGGCCCAGGGGCTGTTCGACGTCCAGACCGAATTGGATCGCGTGACGCAGGAGTTGGCTGACAGCAACAACCAGGTGGTCCGCCTGGAGCGGCAGCTGGCGTCCGACTTCCGCCACAAAGCGCCTGCTGAGACGGTCGAACGCGAGCGCGAGCGGCTCGCCGAGCAACGCGAACGGCAACAGACGCTCGAGCGCCGCCGCGCGACTCTCGCGCGGCTGAGCGGCACCGCCCAATAGTCGACGTGGCGCGACAGTTCACCGCCTGGCTCGGCCTCGAATCGCATCCGCCGCGAACGGGCGTCGTGTATGTGGCCGTGCGCGTGGCGGTCTATGTCATCGCGCTCGTGCTCATGGGCGTGATCTATGGCACCAAGGAACGCGGCCTGTTCATCGCGCCACCCGTGGGGCTGATCGGCGCCGCGGGCATGTGGTACCTCTTGGGTGATACGCCCGTCGACACGCGCCGGCGCATCACCATGGCTGCCGGCGTCGGCTTGGTCCTGGCCGAGCTGACATGGGCGTTTGGCTATTGGGACGTGGCGGCGCTGGTTGGCGGCGCGGCGCTGTGGCTGGGGTTCTACGTCCTGTCGGGCATCGTCGAGCACGGTGCCGCGTTGAGCCTCGATAGCCGGGTGGCCGCCGAGTACGCCCTGGTCGCCGCGATCGGCTCGCTGATCATCCTCGTCGTCGCGCGCCCCTGGAGTATCTGAAACCTCGTGCCTGGCGCGCTGCACGGCCTGCGCGTGCTCGACCTGAGCCGCGTCCTGGCCGGCCCGTTCTGCTGCATGATGCTCGGCGACCATGGCGCTGACGTGATCAAAGTCGAACCGCCCGGGGGTGATGAGACGCGCGGCTGGGGCCCACCCTTCGTGGACGGCGAGACCCCGTATTACCTCGCAATCAACCGCAACAAACGCTCGATCGAACTGAATCTGGCCGTGTCCGAAGGCCAGGACATCGTGCGCCGGCTGGTCTCGTCGAGCGACGTTCTCGTCGAGAACTTTCGGGCCGGCGCTATGGAGCGCTGGGGACTCGGGTACGGTGAGCTCGCCCAACTGAACCCCAGGCTGGTCTACCTGTCTATTTCGGGCTTCGGTCGCAGCGGCCCATACGCCAACGTGGCCGGCTACGATGGCGCGCTGCAGGCGTTCGGCGGCTTCATGAGCATCAACGGCGAAGAGGGCGGTGGCCCGCTCAAGGCCGGCATCGCCGTGGCCGATCTCACCACCGGCCTGTTCGCCAGCCAGGCGATTCTGCTGGCGCTGCACGCCCGCCAGACTTCGGGTGTTGGGCAGCAGGCGGAGGTCTCACTGCTCGAGTCGCTGCTGGCCATCCTTCACCCGCACACGAGCAACTACCTCAATGCCGGTCTGGTCGGCAAGCCACACGGCAATAGTCACCCGACGATCGCTCCGTACGATCTGATCGCAACGGCCGACCGGCCGGTCTATTTGCCGAGCGGCAACGACGGTCAAGTGCGGCGCCTCGCCGCGGTCATCGGCCGACCTGAGCTAGCCGACGACCGCCGCTTCAGGTCGAACCAGGAGCGGGTGGCCCATCGGCGCGAGCTGCTCGACGTGCTGGAAGCCGAGTTTCGCAAGTGGCCGGCCATCGAGCTGTGCCGCCGCCTGTGGGACGCCGGCGTGCCGGCCGGCCCGGTCAACTCGATCGACGAGGTGTACGCCGACCCGCAGGTGCTGCATCGCGAGATGCTTCAAGAGATCGCGCATCCCGGTTTGTCCAGTGGCTCGGTGCGCTTCGCCGGTTTCGCGGCCAAACTTGTGGATACTCCCGCCACGGTTCGGCGCCACCCGCCCATGCGGGGTGAGCACACGCTCGAGATCCTCGGCGAGCTCGGCTTCAGGGCGCAGGAAATCCAGGCACTGATCAGCTCAGGCGTTGCCCGAGGTCTGCGGTC
>WNFC01007914.1_pt1 | contig 21441 bp, 20 predicted proteins | sample 5400541 | NCBI WGS metagenome assembly WNFC01 (sample SAMN13153342, study PRJNA577476) | soil metagenome | isolation source: 120 cm saprolite under Douglas fir tree site 2 hole 2 replicate 1 | place: USA:California | collected 2015-04-18
CGGAGATCCCGGGCGAGATCACGGCGCTCAAGCTCGACAACCGCGCCGAGGAGCTCTTCGTCGGGACATCGCAGGGCCAGGTGTTGCGCTACGACCTGAGGGATCCGGTGTTGCCCAAGCTCGCCGAAGTGGTGGCCGTGGCGAGCAGGCCCGGCGCTCCCGTCACGGTGCTGGGCTTCCTCATCGGCGACCGGACTCTGGTCGTCGGAGACCAGGTCGGCGGCGTGAGCAGCTGGCAGGTCGTGCCGCCGCCCGATGGCGGCGAGAAGCGGCTGACGCGGACGTATGAGTTTACCGCCCACGCCGCCCCGGTGATCGCCTTCACAGCTTCGAAGAGGGACAAGGGTTTCGCCACGGCGGACGGCTCGGGTGGCATCCACGTCAGCTACGGCACCTCGGGTCAAACGCTCCTGTCGTTCAAGGGCGCTCCCCCCGATCTCCGGGCGCTCGTCTTCGCCCCCAAGACCGATGCGCTCCTCGCCGAAGACGGGCGGGGAAAGATCGCCCTGTGGCAGGTGGACAACCCGCATCCCGAAATCACGCTCAAGACGCTCTTCGCCAAGGTCTGGTACGAGGGGTACTCCCAGCCGGCGTGGGTGTGGCAGTCAACGGGCGGCACCGACGACTTCGAGTCGAAGATGAGCCTGACCCCGCTCATCTTCGGCACCATCAAGGGCACGATCTACGCGCTGCTCTTCGCCGTGCCCATGGCGCTGCTGGCTGCCCTCTACGTCAGCGAGTTCATGCATCCGTCGGTCAAGGCCTACGTCAAACCGGTCGTCGAGATCATGGCGGCGCTGCCGAGCGTGGTACTGGGCTTCCTGGCTGGCCTCTGGCTCGCCCCGGTTCTCGAGCCCATCGTGCCCGGGCTCTTCATGGTGCCGCTGGTCTTGCCGGTCGTGATCCTGGCCGCCTACGCGCTCTGGCGCCTCGTGCCGCTTCACATCCGTGCCCGCTTCAGGATCGGCACGGAAGCCTTTCTCCTCGTTCCCGTAGTCCTGGCGGGAATCTGGATCGCTCTCGGGCTGGGCGGGCTCGTCGAGAACCTCCTGATGCAGGGCAACTACCGGGGATGGGTGCTGTCGGCGCTGGGGCTGACCTATGACCAGCGGAACTCGCTGGTCGTCGGGGTCGCGATGGGTTTCGCGGTGATCCCGATCATATTCACCATCGCCGAGGATTCGCTCGCCAATGTGCCCGGGCATCTCCGGGCGGGGTCGCTGGCGCTGGGGGCGACGCGGTGGCAGACCGCGCTGAGGATTGTGCTGCCCACGGGCAGCCCCGGCATCTTCTCGGCCATCATGATCGGCCTGGGGCGGGCCGTCGGCGAGACCATGATTGTCCTGATGGCGACCGGGAACACTCCCATCATGGACTGGAACATGTTCAGCGGCTTCCGGGCCATGTCGGCCAACATCGCCGTGGAGCTGCCCGAGGCGCCCGACGGCGGGACCCTCTATCGCGTGCTGTTCCTCTCGGCCCTGCTGCTCTTCTGCATGACCTTCGTGCTCAACACTGTGGCGGAGCTGGTGCGGCTGAAGCTTCGACGGAAGTATCGCTATCTATGAGCGCTCGGCATAAGAGCTTTTGGAGTACGGGCGAGCCCTTTGTCTGGCTGACCGGGGGGGCCCTGACTCTTGCCCTGCTGCTGGTCGTGGGGCTCATCACCCTGATCGTGTGGAACGGCATGGGCTTCTTTTGGCCCCGGCAGGTGATACGGCTGACCCTCTCCGACGGCTCGGTCATGACCGGTCAGATCGTCGACCGCGAGCCTTTGCCCGGGAAGCGGAACGAGTACCGCATCAAGCTCAAGGTGGCCAACCGGGATCTCTACGGCGCCGACTTTCAGTGGGTGGATGAGTCACGGATAGTCAAGCGGGATCGCCCCGCCGACGTGGCGGTGATCGAGAGGACCGAGTGGGGGCTCCTGATCGGCAGCCTCAAGGAAGTCCGGGACGGGGACAAGGCCATCGCCGTGGGCGGCGCGAGCGCCTGGGCCGAGGTGCAGAAGCGCATGGACGAAACCGAGCGCGTGCGTCGCCAGATCCGGGCCATCGAAAAGGTCGAGATCGGCGCGATCAATGCCAGGCAGGAAGCGCTGCGCCTCAAGCTCAGGGGGTTCGAGCTGAGGGGCATCACCTCGGGCCCGGAGATCGAGGCGACCCAGAAGCAGCTAGCGCCGCTCCGGGAGAAATACCAGGCGCTCACGGCGCGTCTGGCGGAGCTGCGGAAGGGCCAGTCGCTCACGCTGGTGGTGACGGCGGACGGGGGCAAAGAGAAGGACATCCCGCTCGCCCAGGTCCTGGACGTCCGGTTCCCGAACGCGATGGGCTTCGTCGCGAAGTGCGTCTTCTACCTCGCCCACGTCTGGGAGTTCATAGCCGGGGAGCCGCGGGAGGCGAACACGGAAGGCGGCGTCTTTCCCGCGATCTTCGGCACCATCCTCATGGTGATCCTGATGAGCATCGTGGTCACTCCGCTGGGAGTGCTGGCCGCCTTCTACCTGCGCGAGTACGCGAGGCAGGGCGCCTTCGTGTCGGCCGTGCGCATAGCCGTCAACAACCTGGCGGGCGTGCCGTCCATCGTCTTCGGTGTCTTCGGTCTGGGCTTCTTCATCTACGGGGTGGGCGGCGCCATCGACCGCCTCTTCTTCGCCGAAGCGCTGCCGACCCCGACCTTCGGCACGGGCGGCATCCTCTGGGCCTCGCTCACCCTGGCCCTCCTGACGGTGCCAGTGGTGATCGTAGCCACGGAGGAGGGGTTGGCCGCCATCCCGGGCGGGATGCGCGAGGCCTCGCTGGCGCTCTCCGCCACCAAGCTCGAGACGACGCTGCGGGTCGTGCTGCCCGCGGTCATGCCGTCGATCCTGACCGGCTTGATCCTGGCCATGGCCAGGGCGGCCGGGGAGGTCGCCCCCCTCATGATCACGGGCGTCGTCAAGCTCGCGCCGTCGCTGCCCATCGACGGTCAGTGGCCCTTCTTCCACCTCGAGCGCAAGTTCATGCACCTGGGCTTCCAGATCTACGACACGGGCTTCCAGTCGCCCAACGTCGACGCGGCGCGCCCGATGGTCTTCGCGACGACGCTGCTGCTCCTGGCGATCGTCGTGTTCCTCAACCTGTTCGCGATCGCGACGCGCAACCGGCTGCGTCGCAAGTACGCGACGTCCGCCGTGTAACATGGGAACCCAAGGAGGCGTCATGGCCGGATCCGTCAGCGTCACTGCCGGGCTTCACGCGCCGACCTCGCAAGGCACTATTATGATGGAGACGGCGATGGTCGAGATCGAGCAGCTCAATCTCTGGTACGGGCTCAAGCAGGCGCTCACCGACGTCACCATGTCCATGCCCAAGCACCGGATCACGGCCTACATCGGTCCGTCGGGCTGCGGCAAGTCCACGCTGCTCCGCTGCCTCAACCGGATGAACGATCTCGTGGACGGAATCAGGATGACCGGTAGCATCCGGATCGGCGGCGTCGACATCTACGACCCCGGACAGGACGTGACGGAACTGCGCAAGCGCGTGGGCATGGTCTTCCAGAAGTCGAATCCGTTCCCGAAGTCCATCTTCGAGAATGTCGCCTACGGGCCCCGCATCCTCGGAGTGACGAACCGGTCCGACCTCGAAGGGATCGTGGAACGGAGCCTGCGGGCGGCGGCACTGTGGGACGAGGTGCACGACCGGCTCCAGGAGTCGGCGCTCGGCATGTCCGGCGGCCAGCAGCAGCGCCTGTGCATCGCGCGGGCCATCGCCGTCGAGCCGGACGTGCTCCTGATGGACGAACCCTGCTCCGCCCTCGACCCCATCGCCACCGCCAAGATCGAGGAGCTCATGCTCGAACTCAAGGACAGCTATACCATCGTGATCGTCACGCACAACATGCAGCAGGCGGCCCGCGTGAGCGACTACACGGGCTTCATGCTCCTGGGCGAGCTGGTGGAATTCGGCGTGACGCGGGAGCTGTTCACCAATCCGCGGAACAAGAAGACCGAAGACTACATCACCGGCCGGTTCGGTTAAGGAGCGCGCCATGCAACGGCATTTCCACGAGGAGATCGAGACGCTGAAGCAGACGCTGCTGGCCATGGGCGGCCTGGTCGAGGACCAGATCCGCCACGTGATGCGCGCCCTCGTCGAGCGGGACGATGCCCTCGCCCAGGAGGTCATCGAGCGCGACCAGCAGGTCAACGCCTACGACGTCGAGGTGGACGAGACCTGCGTGAGCCTCCTCGCCCTTCACCAGCCCGCGGCCGGCGACCTCCGCTTCATCACGACGGCCATGAAGATCGTCACCGACCTGGAGCGCATGGGCGACCAGGCCGTCAACATCGCGCAGCGGGTGCTGGAGCTCAACCGCGAGCCGCAGCTCAAGCCGTACATCGACCTGCCGCGCATGGCCGAAAAGGCCCAGCGCATGGTCAAGGAGAGCCTGGACGCCTTCGTCGCGCGCGACACGGAGCTGGCCCGGCGGGTCTGCGCCGAGGACGCCGAGGTGGACGCCCTCAAGGAGCAGATCTTCCGCGAGCTCCTGACCTTCATGATGGAAGACGCCCGCACCATCCCGAGAGCGATCCGGCTCATCCTGATCTCACGCTTCCTCGAGCGACTGGCGGACCACGCGACCAACATCGCCGAGATGGTGATCTACCTGGTGGACGCGAAGATGGTCCGCCACACGCTCGCCTGATGCCCTGGGTGTATGCTGGAAGCGTGAGTCCTGAACGACGCTACCAGCTTCAAAACCTGGAGGCCAATCGCAAGATCGACGCCCTTCTCGAGCACCTGCGCGTGCCGGGTGAGACGTGGCGGTACGAGTCCGAGCTGGTCACCACGGCGCTGAAGCTTTTCGAGGACGGCGCGCAAATCGCCGATCTCAAGATCGCCAGCGCCGCCTTGAAAGAGCTTCGCTACGGCTTCAAGGTCTTCGCCCCGTATCGGAGCGTGCCCAAGGTCACGGTCTTCGGCTCGGCGCGCACGCCCGCTGACCATCCCGTGTCCGAGCAGGCGCGAAGCTTCGGGAGGCGGATGACCGAGTCGGGATGGATGGTCATCACCGGGGCGGGGAGCGGCGTCATGGGCGCCGCGCAAGAGGGCGCAGGGCGCGAACGGTCGTTCGGCCTGAACATCCGCCTTCCATTCGAGCAGGACGCCAATCCCTGGATAGCGGACGACCCCAAGCTCATATCCTTCAAGTACTTCTTTACCCGCAAGCTCTTCCTGGTCCGCGAGGCCTGGGCGATGGCCTTCTTCCCGGGCGGCTTCGGAACCGGCGACGAGGTGTTCGAGACGCTGACGCTGATCCAGACGGGCAAGGCCGAGATCGTTCCCGTGGTCCTCGTGGACCATGCCGGCGGGAGCTACTGGCGCCGGTGGGCGGAGTTCGTGCAGGAGGAGATGGCGGGGACGGGCATGATCTCGCCCGAGGACATGGGTCTCTTCCGCGTCGTCGACAGCGTGGAAGAGGCAGCGGCGGAAATCGAGGGGTTCTACCGGGTCTTCCACTCTCACCGCTATCTGGGCGACAACCTCGTCCTTCGCCTGCGCCGCGCGCTGCCCCCGGCGGCCGTGTCGGAGATCTCGCTGCGCTTCTCGGACATCCTGAAGGGTCCCGCCGAGCAGGCTCCCCACGCCCTCGAAGGCGAGCGGGGAGAGTTCCAGGAGCTGCCGCGTCTGGTCCTGCCGTTCAATCGGAGCGGCTTCGCCCGCCTCCGCGCCCTCATCGACTTCGTCAACGCCAGCTAGTCGGCTTCGGGGCGCTCCTCGGTCATCTGGCATTGCGTGCAGACCCAGGTGCGCACGAGTGCCATGCGGCGGGGATCGCGGCGGAGGGTCCACGGAATGAGCCCGATGGCGCCGCAGCGCGGGCAGCGCTCCGCCTTCTGGCCGGGGTGCAGCTCCGAGGGCAGCCACGGGACTTTGAGTGTCATGCGGGGGAGCTCATACGCGGGTAGTCATGCGCGGGCCGTCATGCGTCGATTGTAGCGTAAACTCCCGGCGTGCCCGCCGCTTACATCGCCCTGATCCTCGGCAACATCGTCTACAGCTCGAGCTACGTCGTGGGCCGTATCGTGGCCACCCTCTCGCTGCTCCGCCTCCTCACCGGCTCGCTCGTCCTCGTGCCGCTGGCGTTGGTCCAGCGGCGGGACGGCATCCGGCTCTCCCGCGCCGATCGCTGGAACGTCTTCTGGATGGGGCTCATCGGCTTCGCCGCCGCCTTCGCCTTCGGCAACTGGGGCCTGGCGCTGTCCACCGCCACCAACGCGGCGCTCCTGATCACCGTCGAGCCGGTGGCGCTGATCCTGTTCTCGCCCCTCGTCCTCGGGGAGCGTCTCACGCGGCGCGAGGGCATCGGCGCCGCGCTCACCGTGGTCGGCGCGGCCGTGATCGTGGTCAACGGAATCCCGGGCGTGAGCGTGGCCATCGCGCCCCACTGGCGCGGTGACATCCTGCTCGTGCTCTCGGGCCTGGCCTATGTTGCCTACTCGCTCTTCGGCCGCGACGTGCTGGCGCGCCATCCCGCGGTCCCGGTCAGCGCCTGGTCCATCCTCTGGGGCACGGCGGCCATGGTCCCGTTCGCGGCATGGGAGTGGGCGTCGGGGCAGCGGCCCGAGTGGACCCAGGCGGCCATTCTGGGGACTCTCTACCTGGGCCTCGTGATCACCGCCCTCGGGTACCTCTTGTGGAACTGGGCGCTCGAGCGCGTGGAGGCGCCGCGGCTGGCTGTCTTCGTCAATATCCAGCCGCTGGTCGGCGCGCTGCTCGGGGTGCTCTTGCTGCACGAGGCCCTCACCGTCTACACGGTGGCGGGTGGTCTTCTCATCCTGCTGGGCGTCCACATCGCCGTCCTAGCCAAGCGCTCGAAACACGCCCCATAGGGTACGGCCGAGGGCGCCAACGAAGCAGATGGGCCCTTATCGTCGGCCTGCTAGAATACACGCATGCGACGGGTGCGCGTGGGACTGGCCCAGATCAACCCGACGGTGGGCGCCATCGAAGCCAACGCGCGCCTCGTGGTGGAGTGGATGGGGCGGGCGAGGGCCGCGGGCTGCGACCTCGTAGCCTTTCCGGAGCTGACGCTCACCGGCTACCCTCCGGAAGACCTGCTCTTCAAGCCCGCCTTCATCGAGGCCAACCTGCGGGCGCTGGCCGACGTCGCCAGGCAGAGCCGGGGACTCACGGCCGTCCTCGGATTCGTGGACAAGCGCGACGACATCTTCAATGCCGCCGCGGTGCTCCACGACGGCGCGCACGTGGGCACCTATCACAAGCAGTACCTGCCGAACTACGGCGTCTTCGACGAGAACCGCTACTTCCAGTCCGGCACCGAGTCGCCCGTCTTTGCCCTGGGCGACACCACCATCGCCGCCAATATCTGCGAGGACATCTGGTACCCGACGGGGCCGACGACGCTCCAGGCGCTCGCGGGGGCGGAGCTGGTCGTCACCATCAATGCCTCGCCCTACCACGCGGGCAAGGCGCAGTTCCGGGAGAAGATGCTCGCCACCCGGGCCTCCGACGACGTCGTGTGCCTCGCCTTCGTCAATACGGTCGGAGGCCAGGACGAGCTCATCTTCGACGGTCACTCCTTCATCTTCAACGAGAAGGGCGAGGTGGTCGCCCGCGGACGCGCTTTCGAGGAAGATCTCGTGATCGCCGACCTCGACCTCGACCAGGTCTTTCGCGCCCGGCTGCACGATTCGCGGCGCCGGAAGGAAAAGCTGCGGAGCGAGACGGGCGCCAAGCGCATCTCGCTGCCCGCGCTGCCGCCGAGGGACAAGCCCAAGCTGCCCGTGCACGAAGTCGAGGCCCTCGAGGCCATCGAGGAGGTCTACCGGGCCCTCGTGCTCGGCACGCGAGACTACGTCACCAAGAACGGCTTCAAGCACGTGGTGATCGGGCTGTCGGGCGGCATCGATTCCTCGATCGCGGCTGCCATCGCCGTGGATGCGCTCGGCGCGGCCAACGTCACCGGCGTGACCATGCCGTCGCCCTACTCTTCGGCCGGCACCCGGCGCGACGCGGTGCGGCTCGCCAGGAACCTCGGCATCGACCTCCTGCGGGTGCCCATCACGCGCGTGCTCAAGGCATACAAGGGCGCGCTGGCGGGAGCCTTCAAGGGACTCAAGGAAGACGTGACCGAGGAGAACCTCCAGGCACGCATCCGGGGCAACTACCTGATGGCGCTGTCCAACAAGTTCGGGTGGCTGGTGCTCAACACCGGCAACAAGAGCGAGATCTCGGTCGGCTACACGACCCTCTACGGCGACATGGCGGGCGGCTTCGCGGTGATCAAGGACTGCCCGAAAATGCTGGTCTACAAGCTCTCCGAGCACGCCAACGCCCGGGCGGGGCGCGAGCTGATCCCGAAGGCCGTTTTCACGCGGCCGCCCTCGGCTGAGCTTCGCTTGGACCAGACCGACCAGGATACGCTGCCGCCATACGCGGTCCTCGACGCGATCCTGGAATGCTACGTCGAGGGCGACCAGGGCGTGGCCGACATCGTGGCACGGGGCTTCGACGCGCCCACGGTCAAGCGCGTCATCGCGATGGTCGACCGAAACGAGTACAAGCGTCGCCAGGGCGCCATCGGCATCAAGATCACCCCCCGCGCCTTCGGCAAAGACTGGCGCCTCCCCATCGTCAACAAGTTCCGCGAGTAGTTCTTCGAAGTGCGTTATCAAACGGGCGGGGCAGGGGGCGCTCCCCTCGCGGACCCATATCTTCTGCGCAGATTCTCGAAGCCGGCAACCGACTGTGGCGGCGTAGAGAGCGGAAGGCGAGATGCGACTCAGTGTGGTCCACGAGGGGAGCGCCCCCTGCCCTGCCCGGCGTGTCTTCCACGATCCTGCGAAGACCGAGCGCGTTAGTTAGCGGGGAGGGCGTCGAGCGACTGCAGGGTTGCGAGGCGGCGGTAGATGCCGTCCTCGCGGGCCATTAGCTCCTCGTGGGTGCCGATCTCGGCGATGCGCCCGCCGTGGACGACGACCACGCGGTCGGCGTGCTTCACCGTGGCGAGCCGGTGGGCGATCACCAGCACTGTCCGGTTCTTCATCAGCTCGCCGAGCGCCTGCTGGACCAGGAACTCGCTCTCGGCATCGAGGTCGGAGGTCGCCTCATCCAGGATCAGAATCGGCGGGTCCTTCAGGAACGCGCGGGCGATGGCGAGGCGCTGGCGCTGCCCGCCCGAGAGCTTGACCCCGCGCTCGCCCACCGGCGTCGCGTATCCCTCGGGCAGCACGGCCACGAACTCGTGGGCCTGCGCCATTCTTGCGGCGTTTTCGATGTCGGCCTGGGTGGCGCCGGGCCTGCCATAGCCGATGTTGTAGCCAATGGTGTCGGCGAAGAGGAAGGTTTCCTGGGTGACGATGCCCATGAGCGCCCGGAGCGAGGCGACCGACACCTCGCGGATGTCACGGCCGTCGAGGATGATACGCCCGGCCTGGACGTCGTGGAAGCGCGGCACGAGGTCCATGAGAGTCGTCTTGCCCGCTCCCGACATGCCGACGAAGGCGACCATCTCTCCCTTGCGCACGGTGAGGGAGACGTCGGCGAGCGCGTCCTCCTCGGCCTCGGGGTAGCGGAAGGACACGCTCTCGAAGACGAGCCGGTCGTGGAAGTCCCGAACCGGTTCCGCGCCGGGGCGGTCGGCAATGGTCGGGGGCGTGTCGAGGATCTCGAACACGCGCTCGACGGACGAGCGCGACTGCTGAACGGTGTTCATCATGCGCCCGAGCTGGCGCACCGGCCCGTAGAGAAGGATGACGGCCGCCGTGAAGGAGAAGAATTCCCCGGGCGTCAGCGCCCCGCTGATGACGCGGTAGCCGCCGTACCAGATGGCGCCCATGATCCCCAGCGCTCCCAGGATCTCCATGAGGGGCTCGGCCAGCTCGTCCACGCGGTGGTCCTTGAGGGCGAGCCTCAGGAGGCGCTCGTTGACACCGTCGAAGCGGTCCTGCTTCCTGCGAGCGCTTCCCGATCTTGTAGAGCTTGCGGCCGACGGTGCGGAACAGCACGCCGACGGCGGGGAAGATGAGGACGGCGATCAGCGCCAACACCCACTCGCGCAGGAACATGACGGTGAGGAGGGCGACGATGGTGCCGACCTGCCGGACGCCCATCACGAGCACCGTCGAAGACAGCCGCGCGAGGCGGTTCACGTCGTTGACGACCCGGGTCATCAGCTCCGCCGAGTGGATCTGCGCATAGAAGGACAGGGACATGCCCTGGATGTGGCGGTAGAGCTCCCGCCGGATGCGGGCGATCACGCGCTCGCCGACGGACGCCATCAGGTACGATTGCCAGTAGCGTCCGAAGCCCTTGACGATGTAGGTACCGAGGAGCACGAGGGGAAGAACCTTCAGCATGAAGAGGTCGCGCTTGACGAAGATGTCGTCCAGGGCGGGCTTGACGAGCCAGGCGATGAAACCCTCGCAGGAGGAAACGACCAGGGCCATGGAGCTGCCAAGGATGAGCAAGGGCAGGTAGGGCCGGAGATACGGCCACAGCCTCAGCAGCAGGCGGTACCGGTCTCTCGGGGCCATCAGGCGAGGCGCTTGGCTGCGAGCAGGCGCCGGTAGAGGGCCTCGGTGCGGTCGATCTTGGCGGTCACGGAGAACTCGGCCTCGACGCGCTTGCGCCCCGTCCGCGCCATCGCGACCGCCCGACCCGGATCCTCGATCATCCGCAGGATGCAGCGCGCGAGGGCGCCGGCATCCCGCGGCGGAAAGAGGTAGCCGGTCTCGCCGTCGGTGATGAGCTCGGGATTGCCCTCGAGCTCCGTGCCGATGACGGCAGTCTCGACGGCCAGGGCTTCGCGGAGCGTGCCGGTGATGCCGAGGCCTGCGTAGGAGGCATCCACGCAGACGTCGCTCGCGGCCAGGATCTCCGGGATGTCTTCCCGGTACAGGAACACGTGTGTGCGGTCGGCCAGGCCGCGGGCCGCAGCCTTCTCGCGGAGGATCTTGGCCTTGGCCTCGTTGGCGCCCACGAAGAGGAGGCGAGCCTGGGGTGCCCGCGTCGCCACGGTCTTCATGGCGTCCATGGTGTCGTCGTTGCCCTTCCAGCTCCGGATGCCGATCTGAGTGACGAGGTAGTGCTCGGAGCCGAGGCCGAGCTCGCGGCGGACGCGGGTCCGGTCCACGCCGGGGTGGAAGCGCGCCGTGTCCGTGCCGGAGTAGATGACGTGGATCTTGTCCGCACGAACGCCCTGCGAGACGAGCCCGCGCTTGATGGACTCCGAGACGGCGACGATGGCGGTCACCCGCTTCGTCGTGTAGCCGAGCCTGCTGAACGCGTCGATCGGAAAGCTCACGCCCCGATTGAGGATGAGTACCGGGATCTTCGTGAAGAGGCCCGCCATCATTGCCAGGGTCCGCGCCTTGCCCTTCTGGGCGTGGACGACCTGGATGCGGTGCCGGCGGAGGAGCCGCACGAGTGGCGGGACGGACTTCACGTCCGCCTCGGAACGCATGGGCACGGCCTGGTAGGCCAGGCCCGCCTCCGCACACTTCTCGGCCCAGCCCTCGCCCGGGCGCGTGGCCACGACGACGTGGTGGCCGCGGTCCTTCAGGCCGCGCGCCAGCTCGAGGAGCTGGACGGCGGCGCCGGTGAAGTAGTCGCTCTTCGGGTAGAGCTGGAGGATTCGGAGCGGTTCGCTCACGCCTTGAAGAAGCTTCGCGCCGCCGTCACGACTTCGTCGACCTCGGCGAGGGTGTGCCCGGCGGAGATGGGCAGGCTCAGGATCTCTTTCACGATCCGCTCGGTGTGCTCGAGCGGTCCGGGCTTGAGGTACTCGACGGCCGGCTGCTGGTGGCTGGCCACGGGGTAGTGAATGCCCGTCGCGATGCCCTTGTCCTTGAGGAAGGTCGCGAGCTCCGCGCGCCGGGCCGTGCGCACCACGTAGAGATGGTAGACGTGCCGCGCGCCCGGAGACTCGGCGGGCAGCACGAGGGGCAGGCCCGCGAGCCCCGCCGTATACCGGGCGGCCAGCTTGCGACGGTGGTCGTTCATGGTGTCGAGGCGGCGGAGGAGCACGCGCCCGACGGCGGCCTGGATGTCGTTGAAGCGCAGGTTGAAGCCGATCTCGACGTGGATGTCCTTGTTCTGCCGGCCGTGATCGCGAATGCGCCGGCAGCGCGCCGCCACCTCGTCGTCCTCGGTGAGGAGGAGGCCGCCGTCGCCCATGACGGTGAGGTTTTTCGACGGGTAGAACGAGAACGCGGCGGCGCGGCCGAACGAGCCGACCTTCTTGCCCTGCCACGCGGCGCCATGGGCCTGGGCGCAGTCTTCCAGGAGCCAGAGCTTGTGCTTGGCGCAGAGGTCCTCGATGGCGGAAAGGTTGGCCGGGTGGCCGTAGAGGTGCACGGGAATGAAACCGACCGTGCGCGGGGTCACTTTGGCGGCGGCATCCTTGACGTCCACCGTATAGGTCTCGTCGATGTCCACGAAGACCGGCGTCACTCCCGCGAAGCAGATGGCCTCGATGGTGGGGAAGGCCGTGTGCGACGGCACGAGGATCTCGTCGCCCGCCTTGGCGCCGAAGGCCTTGATCAGCATCCAGAGCGCCGAGGTGGCGCTCGTCGTCAGGACGGCGTGCTTGGCGCCGTTGTAGGCAGCGAACTCCTTCTCGAAGGCCTTGCACTCCGGGCCCAGGATGTACTGCCCCGACTCGACGGCGGCGATGACCGCCTGCTTGACCTCGTCGTCCACCGGCGGCCGCGAGAGCGGAATGGGCATCAGTCGACTCCTCCTACGTTTTCGAGGCGGGGTTGTGGAGGCGGCGGTACTTGCCGCGGTAGTAGAGAAGCGGCTCGAAGCCGGCGTCGCCGCGGGACTCCGCGGCCTCGACCCGGCCCACGAGGATGGTGTGGTCCCCCGCAGGGTAGGCGTGGACGGTCGCGCATTCGAGCTCGGCGAGCGAATCCTTGAGCACGGGCAGCCCGAGCGCGCTCTGGCGGAAATCGACGCCCTCGAACTTCTCCGACGGATGCGCGGCCGGCTTCGTCGCGAAGCGCGAGGATACCGTCTCGTGGTGCCCGGCCAGGATGTTGACGGCGAAGTGGCTGGCCGCGGCCAGCGCGGGGTAGCTGTGCGCGTCGTGGGCGACGCAGACGAGGACCAGCGGTGGATTGAGGGAGACCGACGTGAAAGCACTGGCGGTGAGGCCGGCGGGGCGGCCTTCCGGGTCCATCGTGGTAATGACGGTGACGCCCGAGCAGAAGTGGCCCAGGACGCGGCGGAAATCGTCGGGTCCGATCACCCGTCTTTTGTAGCAGTTTCGCCCCGATTTTTCAACTTCTTTGCGGAGTTGGAGCGCATCGCGCAGGGGTTGTTCCTTGACGCGCTCGCGGTGACGACCCTATACTCCGATGAGACGCACCGACCGCGATCCGAGGAGACGAACTCCCCCATGGCAGACATGCCCAAGCCCGGCGCCCCAGCGGCTGCCTTCATTCCCGAGGTCCAGCACACCGTCGCCGTGTCGTCAGGCAAGGGCGGGGTTGGCAAGTCCACGGTGGCCGTCAACCTGGCGCTGGCGCTCAAGCAGAAGGGGCACGCAGTGGGGCTGGTGGACGTGGACGTCTACGGCCCCGACGTGCCGATCATGATGGGCGCCAAGGGCAAGCCCGGGATGTTCGACAACAAGATCATCCCGGTCGAGGCCCACGGCATCAAGATCATGTCCATCGGGCTCCTCGTCGCCGAGCGCGAGGCACTGGTCTGGCGCGGGCCGATGATTCACTCCGCCGTCCAGCAGTTCCTGCGCGACGTCATGTGGGGCCCGCTCGACTACCTCGTCTTCGACATGCCACCGGGCACGGGCGATGCGCAGCTCTCGCTGTCCCAGGTCGTGCCGCTGGGCGGCGTCGTCATGGTGACCACGCCCCAGGATGTGGCGCTCCTCGACGTCCGCAAGGCGCTCGCCATGTTCCGCAAGCTCAACGTCCCCATCCTGGGCATCGTCGAGAACATGAGCTGCTTCGTCGCCCCGGACACCGGCGCCAAGTACGCCATTTTCGGAGAAGGCGGTGGCGACAAGGTGGCTGAAGAGTTCGGCGTGCCCCTCCTCGCGCGCATCCCGCTCGAAATCGACACGCGAAAAGGCGGCGATGCGGGCGTCCCCATCGTGGTGGGCCTGCCCGACTCGGCCCAGGCCGCGTCGTTCCGCGCGCTCGCCGCCGCCGTCGCCGAGCGTCTGGGAACCCTCTCGGCGCTCAAGCTGCCGACCATCGGCTGACACGAGTCGCGCGGTGGCCAAGATCTTCCTCCCGATCTTTCCGCTGCCCGACCTGAGCTTCTTCCCCCACACGCTGCTGCCGCTCCACGTCTTCGAGGCGCGGTACCGCGCCATGGTCATGGACTGCCTTGCCCGCGACAAGCGCATGGCGGTGGTCGGGCTCAAGCCAGGCTACGAGTCGACCTACGACGCCAAGCCCGCCGTCTACCAGATCGCGGGAGTCGGGCGCATCGTCCAGTGTGAGCGGCTCGCGACCGGGCGCTTCAACATCCTCCTCAAGGGCGAGACGCGGGTCCGCATCGACCGCGAGCTGCCCGCCGACACGCTCTACCGAATGGTCGCCGGCACCCTGCTCGGCGAGACCGGCGCGGAGCGTGACGGCGTGGGCGCCCTCGCGGCGCGCGTGACCGGCCGGTGCCTCGGCATCCTGCGGGCGGTCAATCGCCCGACGGCCGAGATGGAGAAGGCGCTGGCCGGCGCGGCGCCGGGAGCGGTGTGCGACCGGATCGCCTCCGCCATCATTCCCGAGGCGGCCGCGAGGCAGGCGCTGCTCGAGGAGGTGGACGTGGAGCGGCGGCTTTCGAAGCTGGCGGAGGCCCTCGACGATCTCCACACCCAGCTGAGCGGAGACCGGTGATGAAGCCGATGGTACTCCTTGCGCTCCTGCTGCTGCTCCTGCCGACGCCGGCCGACCCGGCTTCGAAGGCCTGGGGGTGGCTCGGCGTGCGCATCCGGGACCTCTCGGAGCAGGAGATGGAGGAGATCTCCCAGAAGCACGGGCTGCGAGAGGGGTTCGGCGTGATGATCGTGGAAGTGATGAAGGAGACGCCCGCCGAGGCCTCGGGCCTCAAGAATGGGGATCTCGTGGTGGCGTTCCGCGAGCGGCCGGTGGTGGACACACGGACGCTCCAGCGACTCGTCGCCTCGACCTCGGCCGGGGAGACGGTGCCGCTGACCGTGCTCAGGCGTGACGACGCCGGCCGACGACGCGTGACGGTGCGGGTCGGCCTGATGCCCGACACGGTCGCCGCGGACCGCATCGCCGCGGAGTTCGGTTTCCTCGTGCGCGATCCCGACGCGCAGGACAACGGGGGCGCCGCGCGCCTGTCGGACGGCCCGCCCACCGTGGCTGCCGTCGTGAGGCGGAGCTCCGCAGAGGCGGCCGGGCTCGAGGTCGGCGACGTGCTGGTCGAGGTCAACGGCCACCCGGTGCTGACCTTGTCGGCGGCGCGCGAGGCGCTGCTCGCGTCACCCCTCGAGCGGCCGCTGCCGCTCGTCGTGAAGCGGGATTCCGAGCGCCTCGCCCTGACGCTGGAGTCGCCGGGGATCATGCAGTAGCCCACCATCACGTTGCGCAAGCCAGATGATATCCCGGCCTTCTGTCGCGAGATCGTCAAGGCGCTGGGGAAAAGCGCCCAGGCCCGATATAATGCCGGGGACATGATCGTCCTCGGCATCAACGAAACACACTGCGCCACGGCGGCCGTCCTTCGGGACGGCCGCATCGTGGGCTGCGCCTCGGAAGAGCGCTTCACCCGCCTCAAGAACGACGCCGGTTACCCGCGCCTCGCCATCGACAAGCTCCTCGAGGAATGCGGCGTCCTCCGGGGCGAGATCGACGTCGTCGCCCTCTCGGGCGCCCGCGCCGCCTCGCGCGAGTGGCTCAACCGGGTACTGCACGACGAGGCCTATGCCAGGGAGTACTACGGCGTCACCTGGCCGTCGCCTCGCCGCGCCCTCGGCAAGAAGGTGCGCAAGCTGGGTGCGAAGTTCGGCCTGATCGACGCCTCGCGCGGCAAATTCGGGATCGCCCAGTCGGAGCGTTTCGCCCTCGTTACCGATCACCTCGGCATCCCGAGAGACCGCATCGTCTGCCTCGACCACCACACCTGCCACGCTGCCGCGGCGTACTACGGCTCGGGCTTCGAAGGCAGGGAGGCGCTGGTCCTGACCAACGACAACTCGGGAGACGGCCTCTGCGCGACGGCCTCGACGGGGAAGGCGCTGGCGCTCGCGCGTCATGAAGGGACGCCGTCGGCGCCGGGCTCGCTCGGGGCCTTCTACTCGTTCGTGACGCTGGCCCTCGGCATGAAGTTCGGTGAACACGAGTACAAGGTCATGGGCATGGCGCCCTATGCCGCGGACAAGTACGCGAGCCGCGCCGAAGCCGCGCTGCGCGAGGTCTTCGATCTGGACGAGCGGACGCCCGCGCGCTTCCGCTGGCTCAAGTCCGGGGAGCGCTACGCTCTGCTCCTGAGGGCGACGCTGGGACTGCGATTCGACGCGGTCGCGGGTGGTGCACAGCGCCTTCTCGAAGACACGCTTCTCCGCTGGGCCCGCCTCATGCATCAGCGGTACGGAGGTACGCGGCTGGCCCTGGGCGGCGGGGTGTTCATGAACGTCAAAGCGAACATGCTCATCGGCCAGGAGGACTGGGTGGAGGAGCTCTTCGCCTTCCCGTCCTGCGGGGACGAGTCGAACGCGGTGGGCGCGGCTTACCTCGGATACCTCGAGGAATGCGCGCGGCGCGGAGTGGCGGGATGGGTGCAACCCTTCGGCCCCGCCTACCTCGGCCCCAGCGTCACCGACGAGGATGCGGAGGCCGTTATCCGCGAGCGCGGGCTCGAGGGACGCTACAAGGTCGGCTTCCACGACCGGATAGAAGAGAAGATCGCCGAGCTCCTCGTGTCGGACGGTGTGGTCGCGCGCTGCGCGGGGCGCATGGAGTTCGGCGCGCGGGCGCTCGGCAACCGCTCGATCCTCGCCAACCCGTCGGACCCGCGGGTGGTGCCGCTCATCAACCGGATGATCAAGAACCGCGATTTCTGGATGCCCTTCGCGCCGACCATCCTGGCCGAGCGCGCGCCGGACTACCTGTTCAACCCGAAACAGCATGCCTCGCCCTACATGATGCTGGCCATGCCGACGCGCGCGGAGGCCCGGGAGGCGCTGGTAGCCGCGATCCATCCTCACGACGCCACCGCGAGGCCGCAGATCCTCGACCGGTCGTGGAATCCCGAGTACCACGCGGTGATCAGCGAGTTCGAGCGCCGCACCGGAGTGGGCGCGGTGCTCAACACCTCCTTCAACCTCCACGGCGAACCCGTGGTCTGCGGCGCCGCCGACGCGGTAGACACCTTCGAGCGTTCCGGGCTGCCGCACGTGGCCGTGGGGCATTGGCTGATCTCCAAGAAGTAACCGCAGGCCGCCCGGGGCTGCCCACGATCGATGCCCCGTGCTTTCTCTGCGGCGGAACGGCCGCCGATCCGCTCTGGACCACGCCAGATCGCGCCTTCGCCGTGCCCGGCGTCTACACCGTCGCGCGCTGCCGGCGCTGCGGCTTCCTCTACCAGAAGCCGCGGGTGGATAACGCGCACCTGGCCGATTGCTACCCCGACCACTACCCGCGCCACCAGGAGCCCTCGCCCCGCATCCCCTTCAAGGGCTCGCCGGGCCGTATCAAGGCGGCACGCCGGGCCCTGTCGAGCGCGCTCGGCTACGCGCAGTTCCGCGACGGCTCTGTCGGCCTGCTGACGCGACTTCGGGCCCGCCGTCTCGCGCGAAAGCTACGCTGGGACTGCCCGCCGTGGATGGGGCAGGGGCGCTATCTCGACATCGGGTGCGGCTCGGGCGGCGCCCTCGGGGTCGCCCAGGCGCTCGGCTGGCAGGTGGCGGGCATCGAGGTCGACGAGGCCGCCGCCGCGAAGGCCCGGCGCTTCACCCCCGAGCTCCACGTGGGCGATGCGCTGACGGCGCCCTTCGCCCCGGGCCGCTTCGACGTGGTGACGGCCTTTCACGTTCTCGAGCACGTGCCCGATCCCGTCGCCATGATCCACCGCGCGCTCGCATGGCTGGCGCCCGGCGGGCTCTTGATCGTCGAGGTGCCGAATGCGGGGGGTCTGGGCGCGGCAATCTTCGGCAAGGCCTGGTCCGGGCTCGAGCTGCCGCGTCACCTCTCCCACTTCTCGCCGGACACGCTGACCCGCGCGGTCCAGGAGGCGGGAGGCCGCGTCGCGTGGTGCTGGCACGGCGCCAAGCCGCGCTATTACCTCTGGAGCCTCGGCTTCTGGCTTCGCGACCGCGGCCGGTCCGGTCTTGCGCGCTTCGCGGCGCGGCGCCCCGTCTACGGAGTGCTCAAGCTCATCCTCGAGGTGACGCTCCCCCTCGCGCGCCTCGCGAAGAGGGGCGAAGTGATCCGCGTTGGGATCACCGCCAGGTAGACTCTCTCGTGGCCATCACCCCTGTTCTGATCCTCCCAGGCTATGGCGACTCCGGCCCCGACCACTGGCAGAGCCGGTGGGAAGCCGCGGATCCCGCCTGCCACCGGGTCGTTCAGCGCGACTGGCTGCTGCCGACCCTCGACGAATGGCTTGCGACCCTGGCGCGGCACGTCGCCGAGTGCGAGGCGCCCCCGGTGCTCGTCGCTCACAGCCTCGGGTGCTCGCTGGTCGCCCACTGGGCCAAGCGCGTCGGGGCGCGGGCCGGACAGCCGGCCAAGGCCGCGCTGCTCGTCGCCCCCGCCGACGTGGACTCGCCCGCCCACACGCCCGATGAGGTGCGGGGCTTCAGCCCCATTCCCCTGGTGCGCTTCCCGTTTCCGAGCGTGGTGGTCGCCAGCACCGATGACCCGTACTCGACGATGGATCGCGCCGGGCTCTTTGCTCGCGCCTGGGGCAGCAGGCTCGTCACGCTGTCCCGTGCCGGACACATCAACGCCGATAGCGGTTTCGGCGAGTGGCCCGAGGGCAAGGCGCTCCTGACGGAGCTGGTCGAGGTCGGCGACTGAGTAACCGACGCCCGGGTTGCTAGTAGCCGCGCTCGCGGTCGACGACGTAGCGGAGCGGGCGGCGGGTCAGGTAACGGCGCAGGTTGTCGTTGAAGATGGGGGCGATCTCGGCCGGCGCGCTGGGGCCTGAGATGTGCGGGGTGATCACTACGTTGTCGAGCTTCCACAGTGGGTGGTCCCGCGGCAGGGGCTCCTCGTCGAAGACGTCGAGCACCGCCCCGCCCAGCCGGTTGCCCTTGAGCGCATCGAGGAGCGCCGCTTCATCGACGATGGGCCCGCGCGCGATATTGATGAGCCACGCGGAGGGTTTCATGGCCGCGAGCTCGGCCGCTCCGATGAGACCGCGTGTCGCCTCCGTCAGCGGCACCGTCAGCGCGATGAAGTCGGTGGCGGCCACCGCCTTTCCGATATCGCGAGTCTTGTAGACGCGGCCAGCCTCCGCGACCTTCTTGCCGCTCCGGTTCACCCCCACCACGCGCATGCCGACGCCGCGGGCAGCGCGGGCAATTGCGCGCCCGATGTCGCCCAGCCCCACCACGCAGAGCGTCGACCCGTGAAGACGCAGCGGGTCCACCGGCAGCCATTTCCGCTCGCGCTGCTGGGCGCGGAACAACTCCATTCGAAGGGTGACATGCAGGCACCAGCCCAGTACGTACTCGGCCATCCAGGGACCGAAGGTGCCTCCAACGCGCGTCACCGTCACGCGGCGAGACAGCTCCGGAACCATGAAGCGCTCGACGCCCGCTCCCATGTTTTGCGCCCACCGCAGCCTGGCCGCCCGGGGCAGGAGCTCGCTCGGGAAATTCCAGGCGTAGAGGATCTCGGCAGCGGCGATGCGGGCCTCTGCCTCGGCCGGCGTGGCGCAGACGGCGACCGAGAAGGTCGGCTTGGTTTGCTTGATGAGTCGGGCATAGGCCTGAGCCTCGCCGGGCTCGGGGTGGTACACGAGGATGGAGCGGCGTGTCACGCGCCGATCTTGGCGAGGATCGCATCCTCGAAGGTGAAGTCTACGGGCCGCTCGACGAGCTTTTCGCGCCGGTACCACTCCCACGTCTGGGCGAGAGCCGCGTGGAGAGTGTAGCGCGGCAGGATGCCCAGCCCCTGGCGGAGCTTGGTGGTGGTGTGGACGGCGTGGCAGTCGTAGACGAGATTCTGGCCGAAGACGGCTCCGGGCTTGTCGAAGCTCTTGAGCAGCGCCGCGTCGAAATGGCGAAGCGCTACGGGCGTGTTCATCACCTCCGCGATGAGCTCGACGAAGCCGACCTGGGAGACCGCATCCTCGCCCATCACGTTGTAGGCCTGCCCGTAGGCTTGGCGATTCCCCAGCATCGCCGCCATCGCGGAGGCGAGGTCCTCCACATGCCCGAACTGGCGGAGCCAGCCACCGTGGCCCGGCACCAGCACGGGTCGGCCGCGCCAGATCCGGTCCATGAAGAAGGTCTCATTGTTGCGGGTATTGAGCGGACCCATGACATGGGTCGGCCTGACGATGCTGATCGGCCCGCCGCCCGTCCTGTGCCTCTCGAAGAGGAGATCCTCGGACGCGATCTTGTGCCGAGCGTAGTCGCCCCAGTAAAGGCCGCGCGGCGTCTCTTCGGAGTAGGGGATGGGGAGGTTGTGGTCGTACACTCGCCCAGTGGAGATGAAGATGATGTGCGGCTGGCCCTCGAGGGCGGCCAGGAGCGCGGCGACGTCTTCGCCGAGGGTGGGCGCGTAGGTGATGTCGAAGACGCCCTCGAAGCGGCGGCCTTTGAGGCGGTCGCGGAGGCCCGCGTGGTCCTTGCGGTCGCCGGCGATCGCGAGGACGCCGCCGGGCAGCCGCTCGGCGCGCCTGCCGCGGTTGAAGACCGTCACCTCGTGTCCGCGCGAGAGCAGCTCACGCACCAGATGCAGGCTGATGAACTCGGTGCCGCCCATGACGAGTACGCGCATGACCGGCGAATTCTAGCACAGGGGGATGACATGGCACGACCGGTGGAGGTGTCCTGGCTCGGCAATTTGAAGACGGAAGCACGGATCGGCCCGCACCGCGTGCTGGTCGACGAGCCCGTGGACAAGGGTGGGGAGGACACGGGCCCCACGCCGTCGGAAACGGTGCTGGCGGCGCTCGGCGCCTGAACGGTGCTCACGGTTCGGCTGTACGCCGAACGCAAAGGCTGGACGCTCGACCGGATCGAGACGCGCGTGACGCGCGACCCTGGCGAGGGCAAGATGAACAGCATCGACCTTCAACTTTTCCTCGGCGGTGACCTCAATGACGAACAACGGCAGCGACTTGCGGAGATCGCCTCCCGCTGTCCGATTCACCGCACGCTCACCGAAGGAGTGACGATCACCCATCACTAAAATGGCCCGGCCGGCCTGTCCGTCCAGGGCCAGCAGGGCCGTTCTCTCCGATTGCTCTCCGGATGGTCCTG
>WNFC01004676.1_pt1 | contig 21437 bp, 22 predicted proteins | sample 5400541 | NCBI WGS metagenome assembly WNFC01 (sample SAMN13153342, study PRJNA577476) | soil metagenome | isolation source: 120 cm saprolite under Douglas fir tree site 2 hole 2 replicate 1 | place: USA:California | collected 2015-04-18
CCGCCATCGGCTTCGGCGACGAGCCCGACGACGCGGTTTGCCGACGCCCGCGGCGTCAAGCGGACGCGGACGCGAACGCCGTCTCGCGCAGCGCTGAACGGCGAGAGCTTAGAACACGAGGTATTCAACGATCAGCCTCTGCACGAACCAGAGCAGCAGGAGGAGAATGATCGGCGAGATATCGACGCCGCCCAAATTAGGCAGCACGTTGCGGATCGGGCGGAGGGCGGGCTCGGTCAGGCGAAAGAGCATCTCGCCAAGCTGGGCGACGAACCTGTTGTAAGTGTTGATGACCCCGAAGGCGACCAGCCAACTCATAACCGCCTGGCCGATCACCACCCATTTATAGATATCGATGACCAGCAGGAGCAGTTCGACGACGGGGCGCATCTCTTGTCTTTCCGGCGGTTCGCGAGGCGGCGGAACCCTAGCGATAGCCCGCCATTGGTGCAAGCCGGGTGGCTTCGGCCCTGGCCAGGATAACCCGGATTCGCCGTGCCTTGACAGCAAGTTCGGTGATAACCATAGTCCCGCGCGCCGAAGCGAATGGGGCAGTAGCTCAGTTGGGAGAGCGCGACGTTCGCAATGTCGAGGTCAGGGGTTCGATCCCCCTCTGCTCCACCAGTTCCACCACCGAGGCACCGCTAGCCGCTGTTGCGCAGCCCGGCGGCAATTCCGTTGATCGTCAGATGGATGGCTTGCACCACCCGCTCGTCGGCGGCGCCGGCGCGATAGCGCTTGAGCAGCTCGATCTGCATGTGGTTGACCGGATCGAGATAGGGAAAGCGATTCTGAATCGAGCGCGCCAGCAGCGGATTGCGCTCAAGCAGCACCTGCTGCCCCATGATGGCGAGCAGCGCGTCGATGGAAGCCTGCCATTCGCCCTGCAGCCGCGGAAAGACGCTGTCGCGCAGCGCGACATCCTCGACGAGCTCGGCATAGCGCGAGGCAATCGCGATATCGCTCTTCGCCAGCACCATATCCATGTTCGACAACAGGGCCTGAAAGAACGGCCACTCGCGGTACATCTCCTGCAACAACGCCATGCCGTCGGCAGGGTGCGCCGCCAGCCACGCCTTGACCGCCGCGCCGAAACCGTACCAGCCCGGCAGCATCAGCCGGCACTGCGCCCAGCTGAAGACCCAGGGGATCGCCCTGAGATCGGCGATGCGCGTCGATTTCGTGCGCGAGGCCGGGCGGCTGCCGATATTGAGATTGGCGATCTCGCCGATCACCGTCGCCGCCCAGAAATAGCGCTCGAAACCTTCGGTCTCGTAGACCAGGCCCCGATAGGCGCGGTAGGCGTGGGCGGAAAGCTCCTCCATTGCCGAGAGATACGCCTCGCGCGGCGCCGCCCGATCGGGCAGGAGCAATGTCGCCTCCAAGGTCGCGGCGGCGAGGATTTCGAGATTGCGCCGCCCGACCTCAGGATTGGCGTATTTGCTGGCGATCACCTCGCCCTGCTCGGTTATGCGGATCGATCCTTGAACGGCGCCGCCCGGCTGGGCGAGGATCGCCTGATAGCTCGGGCCGCCGCCACGGCCGACCGACCCGCCGCGCCCGTGGAACAGGCGCAGCCTGACATCGTGCCGCCGGAACACCTCGATCAGCGCGATTTCAGCCCGATAGAGCTCCCATCCGGAGGTCAGGAAGCCGCCATCCTTGTTGCTGTCGGAGTAGCCGAGCATGACCTCCTGGACCCGCTCGCGGCTTTCCAGCAACCGGCGATACCCGGGCAAGGCGAGCAGCCGCTCCATCACCGCACCGCTGCGGCGCAGATCCTCGATGGTCTCGAACAGCGGCACGATGTTGAGGTCGAGCTCGCCTTCGCGCGGCCGCAGCAGCCCGGCCTCGCGCAGCAGCAGCGCGACCTCCAAGACGTCGGAGACGCCGTCGGCCTTGGAGATCACGTAGTTCGGCACTGACGGCCTGCCGTAGCGACGATGCGCCGTCGCGGCTTCGCGCAAGATTGCCAGCTCTGCCGCCGTCTCCGCGGAATAGGACACGAACGGCGAGGCGAGCGGCCGCGCCGTCGCGAGCTCCGCCATCAGCAGCTCGATGCGGGCGTCCTCGCCGAGCGCTTGATAGGCGATGCTCGGGCGGGCGACCGCGAAGAGCTCGCCGATCGTGCGTTCGTGGACGTCTGCGTTCTGCCGCAGATCGATGGCGGCGAGGTGGAAGCCGAAGGCATCGACGGCGCGACGCAGGCTGCGCAGCCGACCACGCGCCAGCGCCGCCGAGCCATGCGATGTCAGCGAGTGCGCGAGGACGTCGAGATCGGCGCGCAATTCGCCGGCATCGCGGTACGGCGGCGCGTCGCCGACGGCGTGGCGCTGCACCTCGAGCTGGTCAAGCGTCCAGGCGGTGGCGGCGAGGCGCGCATAGATGCCGGAAATGGCGCGTCGATAAGGCTCGTCCCAGCGGTGCGGCGAGCGGTCTGGCGAGCGCTCCGCCAACCCCTTCAACGCCTCGGATACGCCGACGAATCGCGCATCGAGCGAGAGCTCGCCGCCGAGCATGTGCAACTCGTCGAGATAGAAGCTGAGCGCCCGGTTGCTCTGCATGCGCAGGGCCTGACTCAGCACCTCGGCGGTAACATAGGGATTGCCGTCGCGGTCACCGCCGATCCAGCTCCCCATGCGCAGAAAGGATGGAAGATCGGCGTGCCGCCACGCCGGATCGCTGGCGGCAAGCTGATCCTCCAGCGCCGCATAGAAGCGCGGCAGCTCACGCAGAAACGTGTAGTCGTAGTAAGAGAGGCCGTTCGCCACCTCGTCGATGACGGCGAGGCGGTGGCGGCGCAGAATGCTGGTCTGCCACAGCGTCAGGACGGCCCCGCGGAGAGCCTCATCGCTCGCCGCCGTCTCGTCGGGCGTCAGCTCGATGCGATCGCGCTCGGCCAGCAATCTCGCCACTTCCATCTCGCGGTCGATGGTGCTCCGCCGGCGCACCTCCGTCGGATGAGCGGTGAGCACCGGTCCGACCAGCGCAGTGGCGAAGAACGCCTGCAGCCGGGCGTGGGGAATGCCGGCCTCGTGGATTCGCGCCAACGCGTACGCGATGCTCCCCTCGCGCGGCGTCGAAGCCGCCAGCGCGTGCGCCCGGGTACGCCTGATGTGATGTTGATCCTCCGCGATGTTGGCGAGATGCGAGAAGAAGCTGAAGGCGCGGATGATTTGGGTCGCCTCGCCGGGCGAGAGGCCGTTCAGCGTCGCTTCGAGGTCGTGCCGCGCGGTTTCATCGCCGTCCCGGCGGAAGCGGATCGAGCTCTGCCGAATGTGCTCGACGATGGCGAACACCGCTTCGCCCTGCTGGCTGCGCACGGTATCGCCGAGAATCCGCCCGAGGCGGCGGATATCGTCGCGCAGCGGCAGGTCCTTGTCGGGCATCTCGCTCGCATTCATGCCGGCACGCGGACATCCCCTAAAGATCGTCGTCGAGCGCCTCGCGGAACTCCTTGGGATCGAAATCGGCGCTGCCGTCTTCGCCCGCACGCCTGACATAGACATCGAGCTTGGCCGCAGCGATCAGGGCGTCGTCGCGCAAGGCGCCACCGAATTCCTCGTTGTCGAGCGCGATGCTCGCCAGCGTCGGGCTCGCCGACAGCAGGCGATAGAGCGCGGTCACCCGCATGTAGAGGTTGAGCGTCGTCTTGACGTCGGTCGCCAATTCCTCGGCGAAGACGTCGAGAACTTCGCGCGTATCGATCTTCGCCGCGACGGTCGCCGCATCCTCTGCCTCGTCATCGATGTCCGGCGAATCCTGCTCGAGACGACGAAGATATTCGGCGAACAGGAAGATCGCCGAGGCGAGCAGGTCGGGCTCGACCGGGCCAATGCGCCGCGGATCGGGAATGGCAGCGATATGGTTCATACCGAAAGCCTTGCAACAACCGGGCTGCGAGGTCAACCCCGGCATCGGCGGTTGCCGTCAGGCGGTCCAGTCCGGTCTGGGAATCGTCCGGTAGGCATCGCGCAGCGCCGCCGACCAGCGCTCGCGGATCATGCGGAAATATTCGTCGTCCTCGGTGATCCGCCGGCGCAGCTCGACCTTGAGCGCATCGCGTCGGTAGACCAGGAGATCGATCGGCATACCGACCGTCAGGTTGCTGCGCAAGGTTGAGTCCATCGAAACGAGGACGAGCTTGACGCCGTCATAGAGCTCGGTGTCGTGGCTCGCCGCGCGATCGAGGATGGGCTTGCCGTATTTGTGCTCGCCGATCTGCAGGAAGGGGGTTTCCGGTGTCGCCTCGATGAAGTTTCCCGCCGAATAGACCTGGAAGAGCCGCATGCTGCGGCCCTTGAGCTGACCGCCGAGCAACATCGAGACATCGAAGGAAACATTCTGCTCCCGCAAGGCGGGACCGTCGATGTGATAGACGTGGCGGATCGCCTCGCCGACGAGCTGAGCGGCGCGGAACATGCTCGGCACGGTGAGCAGCGTCTCTGGCGTCCCTTCGCTCTCGATGCCCTCCTTGAGCAGGTTGACCACCGCCTGGCTAAGCGAGAGATTGCCGGCGGTAAGCAACACGATGACGCGCTCGCCGGGGATCTCGAAGACATGCATCTTGCCGAAGGTCGAGACGTGATCGATGCCGGCATTGGTCCGGGTGTCCGACAAGAGGACGAGACCATCCCTGAGATCGAGGCCGACGCAATAGGTCATTGGCTTCGCTGTCCTCCCGTGCTCGGGCCGCCGGTTATTGCTCGGCGCCCGCCTGCATGACGCTCACCTTGACGGCGAGGCGTTCGCTCGCCTCGCCCCGCCGCACCCCGCGCACCGGCGCCGCCGACCAGTAGTCGAGGCCGATCGCGGCGCGGATATAGGCTTCGCCGGGACAGATCCGGTTCGCCGCATCGAAGCCTACCCAGCCGAGATTGTCGACGAACGCCTCGACCCAGGCATGGCTGGCTTCGTACTCGTGGAGCTCGTGCCCTGTCCACAGATATCCGCCGACATAGCGGGCGGGGATGCCGAGGAGGCGCGCACTGGCGATGAGGACATGGGCGTGGTCCTGGCAGACACCCGCGCCCGCGGTAAGCGTCGCCGCCGCGGTCGTCGCCGCATCGGTCATGCCGGGGCGGTAGTCGATTCGATCGCGCACCGCGTTCATCAAGGCATAGAGCCGATCGAGTTCGGATGCGCCCTTGACCGAGGCCGCGAGATCGGCGAGTGCCGGATCGGGCGCGGTCAGCGCCGTCGGACGGAGAAAGAATGCCGGCGGCAACGGTTCAGCGGCGCCGCGCACGACACCATCGGTCGCCCGCGTCTCGACCTCGCCCTCGACGAAGACGGCGGCGCTGGTATGCGGCCGATTGACGGTATGGCTGTGCGCGAGATTGCCGAATCCGTCGATGAAGGACGGCAGCGCATGGCGCGTCTCGCCGCGCACGCGCCAGCGCAATACGGCGAGGCCATCATGCGGCCGCGGGCTGAGCCGCAGCGTCTGGATCGCATAACTGATCGGGCCGGCGTAGTGATACGCGGTCTGATGACGAACCTGCAGTCGCATCTTCTAAGTAAGATAAAGCGTGCCGATAGCGTTGCCGAGCACCATCGAGCGGTCGATATGCTCGGTCAGGAACTCGTGCAGGCCGGAGTCCATGATCTGCACGATCCGCCCGTAACGCAGCTTGGCATGCATCTCGCCGGCGAGGCGATGGCACTCGCCGCGCTTGCCGCCATAGTCGTTGGCGACGAGATCGAGATAATAGGTGATCTGCTCGAAGCAGCTGATTAGCGAGCGCGGCATCTCGCTGCGCAGGATCAGGAGCTCGGCGATGAGCCAGGGCTTCAGCCGGTCATGGTAGACCCAGTGGTAGCTGCGCAGGGCCGAGACCGAGCGCAGGATGGCCTCCCATTGCGAATAGTCGATGGCGCCGCCGACGCCCTCGTGATGCGGCAAGAGGACATGGTATTTGACGTCGAGAATGCGCGCCGTGTTGTCCGCCCGCTCGAGGAAGGTGCCGATCCGCGTGAAGTAATAGGCGTCGTTGCGCAGCATGGTGTTCGCATAGGCGCCGTTGAACAGCAGCGAGCGCTCCTTGACCCAGTCGAGAAAATCGCTGACGCGCTCGGGCACGAAGGCGTCCGGCTCGACACCACGCGAGCGCAACCACGTCTCGTTGAGCGCATCCCACATATCGACCGTGAGCGCGGTGCGCACGGCGCGCGCGTTGCGCCGCGCGGTCTCGAAGCACGATAGGATGCTCGAGGGGTTGTCGGGGTCGCGCACGAGATAGTCGATGACGGCGGCGGTGTGGGCCTCCGCGTGCTTGGCGTAAAACCCCGGCTCGCAGCCCGCCGCGACCAGCGTTGAATGCCATTCATTTCCGGGCTTGCCGAGCGAGCCCGCCGTGCTCGCCATGCGATGGCCGACCTGGACGATGCGCGCGATGTTCTCGGCCCGCTCGATGTAGCGCGCAAGCCAATAGAGGCTGTCGGCGGTGCGGCTCAGCATCAGTCTTCCAGCACCCAGGTATCCTTGGTGCCGCCGCCTTGGCTCGAATTGACGACCAGCGAGCCCTCGCGCAGGGCGACGCGGGTGAGGCCGCCTGGCACGATGTGAACCTCCTTGCCGGATAGCACGAAGGGCCGAAGATCGACGTGGCGCGGCGCGACGCCGCTCTCAACGAAAGTCGGGCAGGTCGAGAGCGCCAGGGTCGGCTGGGCAATCCTTGAGCTTGGCGGCGAAATTCTCGCGCTCCGCGGCGCTCGCCTGCGGCCCGACCAACATGCCGTAGCCGCCGGAGCCGCGCGTCTCCTTGACGACGAGCTCGTGGAGGTTGTCGAGCACGTAGGCGAGGTCTTCCTTCTCGGCGCAGCAGAAGGTCGGCACGTTCTTGAGGATCGGCTCCTCGCCGAGGTAGAAGCGGATCATCTCGGGAACGAAGCGATAGACCGATTTATCGTCGGCGATGCCGGCGCCGACGGCATTCGCCAGGGTCAGATTGCCGGCGCGGTAGGCATTGAAGAGGCCGGGCGTGCCGAGCGTCGAATCCGGGCGGAAGGTCAGCGGATCGAGATAGTCGTCGTCGACCCGACGGTAGAGCACGTCGATCCGCTTCGGGCCCTCGGTCGTCCGCATATAGACGATGTTCTCGTCGACGACGAGATCGGCGCCCTCGACCAGCTCGACGCCCATCTCGTCGGCGAGGAAGGAGTGCTCGTAATAGGCGCTGTTGTAGGAACCCGGCGTCAGCAGGGCGACGACCGGCTCGCGCTCGCAATTGGGCGGCGCGACCGAGCGCAGGGTCTCGCGCAGCTCCTCGGGATAATGCGATACTGCCGCGATGCGGTGGCGGGCGCAGAGATCGGGAAAGAGCCGCATCATCGCCTCGCGGTTCTCCAGCATGTAGGAGACGCCGGACGGCGTGCGGCAATTGTCCTCGAGAACGTAGAACTCGTTGGCCGCGATACGCACGAGGTCGATGCCGGCGATGTGCGTGTAGACACCCTGCGGCGGCAGGAAACTCTGCATCTCGGCGCGGAACGCCTCGTTGTGCAGGATGAGGCTCTCCGGCACCTTGCCGGCGCGCAGGATCTCGCGGCTGTTGTAGACGTCGCCGATGAAGGCGTTGAGGGCGCGCACGCGCTGCTTGAGGCCGCCCGACAAGTGGCGCCATTCCGCCTGGTCGAGCACGCGCGGGATGATATCGAAGGGGATGAGGCGCTCGGGATCGCCGCCTGCGGTATAGACCGCGAAGGTAATGCCGATGCGGCGGAACAGCAGCTCCGCCTCGCGTCGCTTCAGGGCGACGAGCTCGGCCGGGGTGTCGGCGAGCCAGCTTCGAATAAGGTTATATTGCTGCCGCGGATCGTCGGGGCCGCCGGTTTCGTCGAAGGCGCCGCGCCTATCGAGTTTTGCCGCCATGTCCCCCACGCGCCGCCTTTCCCTTGCGATCGGGCGCCACACCCGAGGCGCCAAACTTAACCTATCGTGCAAGTCACGCGCCAGATCGCTGACGGTGACCGGAGCCGCGCAATCCGCAAGCATACCCCTCGATTCGGCCGAAAACGGCGGCTCCCGCCGCCGGAAATTTAGGCAATCGGGCACCTGCTCCTCGTCCCCCTCGCTTCGCCCTATGTCGCCGCGCCGATCACCTGCCCGATCTCGCGGGCGAGATCGCCCACGGTGAAGGGTTTGTCGATGATGGGATCGCCGGGGTTGTGCAGCTCGCCACGAACGTTGACGCCTGCGTCATAGCCCGTGGTGAAGAGGACCTTGAGATCGGGGCGGCGGCGTCGGGCCTCCGCGGCCAGGTTGCGGCCGTCGCGACCAGGCAAGCCGATATCGGTGAACAAGAGGGCGATCGATCGATCGCCGTCGAGCAGACGCAGGGCGGCGTCGCCATCGGCTGCGCCGACAACGCGATAGCCGAGCTGCTCGAGCGCGCCCATGCTGTAGCGGCGGACCTCGTCGTCGTCCTCGACGACCAGGATGATCCGATCCGCCGCTTCTGCCGATGGCGCAGGCGCATCGGACGCTGCGGCGGCCCACTCCACCGCGCCGGAAGCGCACGGCAGGAAAAGTTTCACCGAGGTGCCTCGACCCGGCGCGCTGTCGATCCGCAGGTGACCCCGCGATTGCTTGATGAAGCCGTAAACCATGCTGAGCCCGAGTCCGCTGCCCTTGCCGAATTCCTTGGTCGTGAAGAACGGTTCGGCTGCGCGGAGAAGGACTTCACGGGACATGCCGACCCCGTCGTCACTCACCGCCAACATGACGTACGGCCCAGGCTCCACCGCTTCGCCATCGACGATTTCGGCGTCGAGGACGACATTGGCTGTCTCGATCGTCAGATTGCCGCCTGACGGCACGGCATCGCGGGCGTTGATGACGAGGTTAAGCAACGCGCTCTCGAGCTGATTCGGATCGCAAATGCTCGGCACCAGTCCGGCGGCGAGGATCATCTTGCTTTCGATCGTCTCACCGAGCGTGCGCCGGATCATGTCCGACATGCTCGACACGAGCTGGTTCACATCGACGGCGCGGGGGTCCAGCGGCTGCTGGCGCGAGAAGGCGAGGAGGCGCTTGGTAAGCGTCGCCGCCCTGGTTGCGCCGCGCAGCGCTGTTGCCGCCGCCCGCTGCAAGTGTTCGTCCTGTCCGGCGAGATCGTGCCGCAGGGTGTCGAGATTGCCGATGATGACGGTGAGCAGATTATTGAAATCATGGGCGATTCCACCGGTGAGCTGCCCCACCGCCTCCATCTTCTGCGCCTGGCGAAGGATTTCCTCTGTCCGACGCCGTTCGGCCATTTCATGTTCGAGCCGCTGCAGCGCGCTGTTGCGCTCGCGGATCTGCTGCGACAGCTCGTCATTGACGCGACGCAGTGCCGTCGGTGAGGGCAGCGCCAGGGCCTGCGGGACAAGCGGCCAAAGGATGAGCGCCGTGATCGCCGATGATAGGGCGGTAAAGCCCTTGATCGCTCCCTGCACCCCGTAATCGGGATGCCACAGCGTCCACACCTCGAACCAGTGCGTCGTGCCGCAGGCAAGAATGAAGACGGCGAACAGCCAGAAGACCCAGCCAAAGGCGAGATCCTTTCGCCGCCACACGAAATAGGCGAGAGCGAGCGGGATCGAGTAATAGGCGATGCCGATCGCGGTGTCGGAGATCACGTGCAGCCAGATCAGCTCGGGCCGCCACAGCAGACAGAAACCGTGCGGTGTCAGATCGGCAGAGTCGAAAATCGAACCCACGCCTCGCATCCAATGTCCCATGACGAATCCTCGCGCGAAGTCCCCGAAGCGCTTTTTGCAAGTCATCATACCTTACGGCGGGGGACTGTCCTACTCGGCGCTAGACTTCCCGCGTCGCGGGCAAGCATTCTTGGCGATCTCCAATCGCCGAGGACCGATTACTGACCATGCAAGAACGCAAATCCCCTCTCCCGGGGACGGGAGAGGGGACAGCGCGTCGGGCCGCGTAGCGGTGGGTCTTAGAAGTCCATGCCGCCCATGCCGCCCATACCACCCATGCCGCCCATACCGCCGCCGCCATGGCTATGGCCACCGGGCGCCGCCTTGGGCTCCGGCTTTTCGGAGACCATCGCCTCTGTAGTGATGAGCAGGCCGGCAACCGAAGACGCGTCCTGCAGCGCCACGCGCACCACCTTGGTCGGATCGATGATGCCGGACTTCACCATGTCGACATACTCGCCCTTCTGGGCGTCGAAGCCGTAATCGGTGCTCTTCTGCTCGAGCAGCTTGCCGACAATGAGCGAGCCGTCCGCCCCGGCATTGCTGGCAATCTGCCGTGTCGGCACCTGGAGGGCGCGGCGGACGATATCGATGCCGACCTTCTGGTCGTCATTCGCCGGCCGCAACCTGCTCAGGGCGCGCGTCGCGTAGAGCAGGGCGACGCCGCCCCCGGCGACGATGCCTTCCTCGACCGCGGCGCGGGTCGCGTGCATCGCGTCATCGACGCGATCCTTGCGCTCCTTGACCTCGACTTCCGAGGCGCCGCCGACGCGGATGACCGCAACGCCGCCCGACAGCTTGGCGAGCCGCTCCTGCAGCTTCTCCTTGTCGTAGTCGGACGTCGTCTCCTCGATCTGCGCCTTGATCTGGACGACGCGGCCTTCGATGTCCTTCTTCTTGCCGGCGCCGCCGATGATCGTCGTGTTCTCCTTGTCGATCTCGACGCGCTTGGCGGTGCCGAGCATCTCCATGGTGACGTTCTCGAGCTTGATGCCGAGCTCCTCGCTGATCAGCTCGCCCTTGGTCAGGACCGCGATGTCCTCGAGCATCGCCTTGCGGCGATCGCCGAAGCCGGGCGCCTTGACCGCCGCGACCTTGAGGCCGCCGCGCAGCTTATTGACGACCAAGGTCGCCAGCGCCTCGCCCTCGATGTCCTCGGAGATGATGAGCAGCGGTTTGCCCGACTGCACCACCGCCTCGAGGATCGGCAGTAGCGGCTGCAATGTCGACAGCTTCTTCTCGTGCAGCAGGATCAGCGGATTTTCGAGAACCGCGGTCATCTTCTCGGCGTTGGTGACGAAATAGGGGCTGAGATAGCCGCGGTCGAACTGCATGCCCTCGACGACTTCGAGCTCGGTCTCCATGGCTTTCGCCTCTTCGACCGTGATGACGCCCTCGTTGCCGACCTTCTGCATGGCACGCGCGATCATCGCGCCGATCTCACTCTCGCCATTGGCCGAGATGGTGCCGACCTGGGCGATTTCGGCGTTGGTCGAGACTTTACGCGAACGCGACTGGACGTCGGAGACGACGGCGGCGACGGCCATGTCGATGCCGCGCTTGAGGTCCATCGGGTTCATGCCGGCGGCAACCGCCTTCGAGCCCTCGCGGACGATGGCATGTGCCAGGATCGTCGCGGTGGTCGTGCCGTCGCCGGCGAGATCGCTAGTCTTCGAGGCAACTTCGCGCACCATCTGTGCGCCCATGTTCTCGAACTTGTCCGAGAGCTCGATCTCCTTGGCGACGGTGACGCCGTCCTTGGTGATGCGCGGCGCGCCGAACGACTTGTCGATGACGACGTTGCGGCCCTTCGGGCCGAGCGTCACGCGGACCGCGTTGGCGAGGGTCTCGACGCCGCGCAACATGCGGTCGCGCGCATCGGTGGAAAACTTGACGTCCTTGGCTGCCATGATTGGATGCTCCTTACTTCTTGCCGGATTTCTCGATGATGCCCATCACGTCGGATTCCTTCATGATGATGAGCTCTTCCCCGTCCAGCTTGATTTCCGTGCCCGACCATTTGCCGAACAGGATACGATCGCCCTTCTTGACGTCGAGCGGGTGAAGCGTGCCGTCCTCGCCGCGCGCGCCGGGACCGACGGCGACGATCTCGCCTTCCATCGGCTTTTCCTTGGCGGTATCGGGGATGATGATGCCGCCGGCGGTCCTGTCGGACTGCTCGATGCGGCGGACGAGCACACGGTCGTGCAATGGTCGAAACGCCATGAATGAGGTCTCCCGTCGTGTTGTGATTGCCGTTCGGGCGGGTTCTTAGCACTCTTTATTCGCGAGTGCCAACACCTTCAAGGGCCCGGCGCGCGAAAAAAGCGCTCGGACCGGCGAAAGCGACCGGAAGCTACCCCGAAGGTGGCCGCTAGGACCGCATCAGCTGGCGATGAAGCTGCGCAGCGAATTGGCCTCGAATTCGACTTCCTCGATCCGGTTCTTCACCAGATCGCCGATGCTGACGATGCCGATGAGGACGCCGTCCTTGACCACCGGCAGGTGGCGGAAGCGATGCTGCGTCATGCGGGCCATGAGCTCGCTCACCGTGTCCTCGGGCACGCAAGTGACCACCTTGCGGGTCATCAGCCGATCGACCGTCATCGTCAACAGCGCCGCGCCGTGCTCGGCGAGGGCGTGAACGATATCGCGCTCGGAGATAATGCCGGCGAAGCGTTTGCCGTCGTCGCTGACGAGGAGCGCGCCGATGCCCTGCGTCTTCAACTCGCGAACCGCCGCACCAATCGTCGCATCCGGGCGTATGGTTGCGACGCTACGGCCCTTCGAGCGCAAGATGGCTTCGACGTTCATGGCTTTCCTCCCGCGGCGCGAGGCGGAGCCGTACGTCCCGAACGGTGCCGGAACTTCCGGCACCCATTCACCGTCCGAGCTACGGCCCCGTCGATCTCTCGAATACTAACATAGGCGGGGCTGCCTGTCAGACAATGGGCGGCGCAACAGCCCCAGCGCGGCGCGCAGGGCGGCGAGCGGATGCCTCCGAGTGGGCCGCGAGATCGGCCGCGGACGCCAGCCGGCGAGGGCGAGACGGACACGCAGCCGCGCGGGCTCGGAGCGATCGGCGGCGGGTGAGACGCGAAAGTCGAAGGGCATGGCAGGCTCCTGGCCGATGGCAATGACTGGAGGGTGTCGCCGGATGACGGCCAGCCCTCCAAATCATGAGCTTCTTTGCTTGGTGTACATTCTTGAAAGAAAGATGTAGGCGTTGAATCTCGGAGTGAAAAACGATTGTTTCTCATTGGATGAATGAGTTTTATTCATGAGTCGAGCCTTGCCGCCGCTCAATGCTCTGCGCGCGTTCGAAGCCGCCGCCCGTCATCTCAGCTTTACGGCTGCCGGGGCCGAGCTCAATGTCACCCAGGCGGCGATCAGCCACCAGATCCGCGCGCTTGAGGAGCGGTTTGGCCTCAAGCTGTTCCGCCGCGCCGGCCGCGGCCTGCTGCTGACCGACGCCGCCCAGGCTTATCTCGCTGAGATCACCGGCGCCTTCGACCGCATCGCCGGGGCGACGCAGCGGCTGCATCAGCACGATGCTTCCGGCGTCCTGAGCGCGACCGTGCTGCCGTCCTTTGCCGCGAAATGGCTGCTGCCGCGCCTCGGACGCTTCCGCGCCGCCCATCCCGAGATCGATCTGCGGATCTCGAGCGCGCACGAGCTCATCGACCTGACGCGCGAGGATTTCGACGTCGCGTTGCGCGCAGGCAGCGGTCGCTATCCCGGCATGCGCGTCGACCGCATCCTCACCGAGAGACTGTTTCCGGTCTGCAGCCCAGCCTTGCTAGCAGGCCTGAAGCCGCTGCGCACGCCGGAAGATCTGCGCCAGCACACGCTGCTTCACGACGAGCCGCGCGATCTCTGGGAACTCTGGTTCAAGACCGTCGGCATCGTCGACATCGATGCGACGCGCGGTCCCGGGTTCAGCGATTCAGGCATGGTCATCCAGGCCGCCATCGAGGGCCAGGGCGTCGCCATCGCCAAGGGCACCCTCGCGGCCGACGACCTCAAGGCGGGGCGTCTCGTTCGGCCCTTCGATCAAAGCTTGCCGGCGGATTATTCCTATTGGCTGGTCTGCCCCGAGGCGAGCGCCGAGCGTCCGAAGATCGTCGCCTTCCGCGAGTGGCTGCTCGCCGAAGCCCGTATCGTCCCGCACGAGGCGGGACGCCCCCACCGGGTCAGCTAATCGAGCATTGGGCGCAGCCGCTGCAGGGCCTCGCCGAGCCGTTCGGGCGAGCTGGCGAAACACAGCCTGAGATAGCCCTCGCCGGCCGGCCCGAAGGCGGCGCCGGGCGCCAGCCCGACCTTGCAGCTTCGCACGATCTCCTTGGCGAATTCCAGGCTGTCGGTCAGGCCGTCGACGCGGAAGAAGGCATAGAAGGCACCGGCAGGCGGCACCGCACGAACTCGCGAGAATTCGGCAAGCCCGGCCATGATGATGTCGCGGCCGGTGCGGCAGCGCTCGACCATGCTCGCGACGAACGCCTCGCCGTCGCGGATCGCCGCGATGGCGGCCGGCTGCAGGAAGGTCGCCGCCCCCGAGGTGTTGAATTCGATGAGCTTGTCGAGCACGGGATGGAGCGCCTCGGATGTCACCATCCAGCCAAGCCGCCAACCGGTCATCGCCCAGGATTTCGAGAAGCTGTTGATGACGATGATGCGGTCCTCGGGGTCGGCGATGTCGAGCAGCGAGAGGGCGACTGGGCGGTCGTAGACGATGCGCTCGTAGACCTCGTCCGACATCAGCCAGATGCCGCGGCGACGCGTGAAGGCGAGCAGCGCCTCCGCCTCGCCGCGGCTCCACATCCAGCCGGTCGGGTTCGACGGCGAGTTGACGAAGATGGCGCGCGTGCCCTCATCGCAGGCCCCGATCACCCGCTCGACATCGAGGCGCCAGCCGCCCTCCGGCGTCGGCGTCAGCGGTACCGCACGTGCCTCGCCGCCGAGCGCCTCGACCGAGGCGTTGATGTTCGGCCAGACGGGGCTGACGATGACGATGTTGTCGCCGGGCTCGACCAGAATCTGGCAGGCCAGCATGATCGCGCTCATGCCGGCGCTGGTGACGACGACGCGCTCGGCGCCGACCGGTTTCTCGTGCAGCCGCGTCAGATATTCGGCGATCGCCAGGCGGAGCGGCGGGATGCCGCGCTTGTGGGTGTAGAAGGTCTGGCCGTCGCGCAGCGCCGCAATCGCCGCATCGCCGATGAAGGACGGCGTCGGCAGGTCGCCCTCGCCGAACCACAGCGGCACGATCGCCGGGTCGCCGAAGCCGACCGCCGCAACCTCACCGATCTTGGAGGCCGGCAACGCCTCGATCGCCGGACGGATGCCATGCGGACGGTCAGCGGATTGGACAATTTTGATGCGGCGAGCTTCGGACAAGAACAGTCTCCCGGGTCAGGCGCTGATCGCCGACAGTGCTTGGGTCAGGTCGGCGACAAGGTCGTCGGCATTCTCGATGCCGATCGAGAGGCGGATCGTCGCGTCGGAGATGCCGATGCGCTCGCGTGTCGCCTTGGGCACGCCCGAATGCACCGTCGTCGCCGGATGGCAGATCAGCGATTCGGTGCCGCCGAGACTGACGGCGAGCTTGAAGATCTCGAGCGCGTTGAGGAACTGGAAGGCCTCCTTCTCGCCGCCCTTGACGTCGAAGGAGAAGGTCGCGCCGGCGGCGCCGCATTGCTGCTCGAAGACGCGCCGCGCCGGATCGTCCTTGGGCAGGAGGGCGGCGAAATAGACCTTGGCGACGCGCGGATGCTCGGCGAGGAACTGGGCGACGATCTCGGCGTTGCGGCAGGCGGCGGTCATGCGCAGCGACAGCGTCTCGAGCGAGCGCGCGATCATCCACGCCGAATGCGGGTCGAGCTGTGTGCCGATGGCGCCGCGCAGCAGCTTCACCGAGCGCATGTGCTCCTGGCTGCCGAGCGCCGCGCCGGCGATGAGATCGCTGTGGCCGCCGACATATTTGGTCAGCGAGTAGACGACGATGTCGACGCCGTGCAGCAGCGGCTTCTGGAAGACCGGGCCGAGCAGCGTGTTGTCGCAGACGACGACCGGCCGGTGGCCCTGACGGGTCGCGATATCGTCGGTGACGCGTCGCACCAACCGCATGTCGACGAGGCTGTTGAGCGGGTTCGACGGCGTCTCGATCAGCACGACCGAGACACGGCCCTTCGTCATCGCTTCCTCGCCGGCGGCGCGGATCGCCGTCTCGTCGATGCCGTCGGAAAACCCGATTGCGGCAATCCCGAAGGGCTGCAGCGTGCGGGCGATCAGCGTCTCGCTGCCGCCGTAGAGCGGCTGGCTGTGCAGGATGGCGTCGCCCGGCCGGCAGTAGGCGAGCAGGGTCGTGGTGATCGCCGACATGCCGCTCGAGAAGATGGCGCCCACCTCGGCGCCTTCGTAGATCGCCAGCCGGTCCTCGACGATCTCGCTGTTCGGGTGATTGAAGCGCGAATAGACGAGGCCGGGATCGACGCCGTATTCCGGCTCGCGCCGGCCGGCGGCGAGGTTGAAGAAGTCGCGCCCCTCCTCGGCCGAGCGGAAGACGAAAGTCGAGGTGAGGAAGACCGGCGGCTTCACCGCGCCTTCCGAGAGCTCCGGATCGTAGCCGTAGCCGAGCATCATCGTCTCAGGCTTGAGCAGATGATTGCCGATCCGGTCCCGGCGATAGCGCGTCGATTTCATGGCTCTGCCTTCCGCTGCCAACGGCGTGTGTCGGGCCGTATCCTTCGACGACGCTCAGGATGAGGCGAGTTCTCCATCAACATCTCACCTCGTCCTGAGCGAAGTCGAAGGACAAGAGGCAAGCACGATATCCGCCTTCGGGACGCCGCGACGCCCGCCTAGGCGACGCCCGGCGCCACCTTGTAGCTGGCCGCCGTCTTCTGCTTGATCTCGTCGAGACTGACGCCGGGGGCGATCTCGATCAAGGTCATGCCGCCCTCGCCGATGGTGAAGACGCCGAGCTCGCTGATCACCATGTCGACGACGCCGGCTCCCGTCAGCGGCAGGTCGCAGCGCTTCAGGAGCTTGGGCGTGCCGTCCTTGGCGGCGTGCTCCATGACGACGATGACGCGCTTGACGCCGGCGACGAGATCCATGGCGCCGCCCATGCCCTTGACCATCTTGCCGGGGATCATCCAATTGGCCAGGTCGCCGTTCTCGGCGACCTGCATGGCGCCGAGAATCGAGAGGTCGATATGGCCGCCGCGCACCATGCCGAAGCTCTGGGCGCTGTCGAAATAGCTCGTCGTCGGCAATTCGGTGATCGTCTGCTTGCCCGCATTGATGAGGTCGGGATCCTCTTCGCCCTCGTACGGGAACGGGCCCATGCCAAGCATGCCGTTCTCGCTCTGCAACTGCACCGAGATGCCCGGTGGGATGTAGTTCGAGACCAGCGTCGGGATGCCGATGCCGAGATTGACGTAGTAGCCGTCCTTCATTTCCTGCGCGGCGCGACGCGCCATGTCTTCGCGGCCCCAGGGCATGATCTAACTCCGTTTCCTAACCGTGCGCTGCTCGATGCGCTTCTGGAAATTCGTGCCGTGCACGATGCGATTGACGAAGATGCCGGGCGTGTGGATGTGGTCGGGGTCGATCTGGCCGGGCTCGACGAGATGCTCGACCTCGGCGACGGTGACGCGCGCCGCCGTCGCCATCACCGGATTGAAATTGCGCGCCGCCTTGCGGTAGACGAGGTTGCCTTCGGTGTCGCCCTTCCAGGCATGGACGATGGCGAGATCGCCGAACAGGCCGCGCTCCATAATGTAGCGCTCGCCGTCGAAGACGCGCTCCTCCTTGCCCTCGGCGACGAGGGTGCCGACGCCGGTCTTGGTGAAGAATGCCGGGACGCCGGCGCCGCCGGCGCGGACGCGCTCGGCGAGGGTGCCTTGCGGGTTGAATTCGAGCTCGAGCTGGCCCGCAAGGTAGAGCTCGGCGAAGCGCTTGTTCTCGCCGACATAGGACGAGATCATCTTCTTGATCTGCCCGCTCTCCAAGAGGATGCCGAGGCCGGCGCCGTCGATCCCGGCATTGTTCGAGACCACGGTCAGCCCCTTGACCCCCGACTCCTTGATCGCATCGATCAGCTTTTCCGGAATGCCGCACAGGCCGAAGCCGCCCGACATGATCATCATGTCGTCTTTGAGCAGGCCGGCGAGCGCCGAACGTGCATCGGGATGGACTTTCTTCATCGACCCGCCCTCATCAGCTGTGCGCCGGTGATAGAGCGGCGCCGGCAGACTGTCAATCGCAGCGCCGCCGCTATCCCGTCACCTTCCCCCTCTCCCTCCGGGAGAGGGTCGGGGTGAGGGCTGCCTATCAAGAGCACCGTCTGCATCTCGCCGTTGCTGCAGCACCCTCACCCTACCCTCTCCCGGAGGGAGAGGGTTTGGAAGATGTCAGAGGGAGAGGGTTCCACCTCCGCCGCTTTCCCCGTACCCTCGCGCCGGTCATGACCATCGGCAGCACGCTCAACCAGCGCCTCGGCAGGCTTCCGCCGATCATCCAGGCGATGGTCTGGATGATCGGCGGCGGCATCACCGGCGGCATCATGAACGTCGTCATCCGCGAGGCGGCGGTCGAGCTGCACCCGCTCGAGGTGGTGTTTTTCCGTAATCTCTTCAGTCTGATCTTCATGGTGCCGTTCATCGCCCGGCTCGGGCTCGGCAGCCTCAGGACCTCGAAGATCGGCTTCTTCACCCTGCGCGCCGGTGTCGCCTTCATCTCGATGGTGACCTGGTTCATCGGCATCACGCTGGTGCCGCTCGCCACCGCGACGGCGCTCAATTTCACCGCGCCGCTCTTCGCCACCGTCCTCGCCGCGCTCCTCCTGCGCGAGCGCGTCCGCGCACGGCGCTGGAGCGCCATCGCCATCGGCCTCGTCGGCGTCGTCGTCATCCTGCGGCCGTTCGGTCCGTTCGACGTCAACATGCTGATGCTGCTTGCTTCGGCGGCGACCGCTGCAATGGGCTCGATCACCGTAAAGTTCCTCTCACGCAGCGAGTCGCCGGTGACCATCGTCACCTACATGGTGCTCTATTTGGCGCCGATCTCGCTCGTTCCGGCACTCTTCGTGTGGCAATGGCCGAGTCTGCAGGCCTTCGCCTATCTGATCTTTCTTGGCCTGCTCGGCATCGCCTCGCATCTCTCGGTGGCGCGCGCCCTCGCCGTCGCCGATGCCAGCGCGATCGCACCGTTCGAGTTCATGCGCCTGCCCTATGCGGCCCTCCTCGGCTATCTCTTCTTCGGCGAGCGTCCGGATCTCTGGACCTGGCTCGGCGCGGCGATCATCGTCGCGTCCTCGCTCTATGTCGCCCATCGCGAGGCGCGGCTGACCCGCCACGAGCCGGCCAAGGTCAGCGGCGGCCGGCCGCAGCCCGCGCCGCCGCATTGACGTCGGATTCTGTTTTCCTCTCCCCTCGGGGAGAGGGTAGGGTGAGGGGGACCGTCCGCTTGACTCGATCGTTTCCGGAAGCGTCGGACCCGTGGCAGCTCCCCCCTCACCTTGATCCTCTCCCCGAGGGGAGAGGAAATTAGGACTGACGGCATCTCGCAACCGCGTGGCCGATCTGCTATGTAGCGCCGCTCGCGAGATGCCCGCGCTCGAACCCCGCGGTCGAACAAGGAGACTGACATGGAGATCAAGGGTCATGCCGCCATCGTCACCGGCGGTGGTTCGGGGCTTGGCGCGGCGACCGCGCGGGCGCTCGCCGGCGCCGGCGCCAAGGTCGCGCTCTTCGACATCAACGAAAAGGCGGCCGCCGCGCTGGCCGCCGAGATCGGCGGCATCGCGCTCGCCTGCAACGTCGCCGATGCGGCGAGCGGCGAGACGGCGGTCGGCAAGGCACGGGCGGCGCATGGCGCGGCGCGCATCCTGATCAATTGCGCGGGCATCGGTCCGGCCGCGCGCATCGTCGGGCGCGAGGGGCCGATGGCGCTCGACGCATTCCGCCAGGTCATCGAGGTCAACCTCATCGGCAGCTTCAACCTGATGCGCCTTGCCGCCGCCGACATGATCGCGCTCGAGCCGCTCGCCGACGGCGAGCGCGGCGTCATCATCTCGACCGCCTCGGTCGCCGCCTATGAGGGGCAGATCGGCCAGGCCGCCTATTCCGCCTCGAAGGGCGGCATCGTCGCGCTGACCATGCCGGCGGCGCGCGAGTTCGCCCGCTCCGGCATCCGCGTCAACACCATCGCCCCCGGCCTTTTCGCGACGCCGCTGCTCCTCGGCATGCCGCAGCCGGTGCAGGACAGCCTGGCCGCCAGCGTGCCCTTCCCGAGCCGCTTCGGCACGCCGCAGGAATATGCCAAGCTGGCGCTGCACATCATCGACAACGTCATGCTCAACGGCGAGACCATCCGACTCGACGGCGCCTTGCGGATGCCGCCGAAATAACCAGCGAAATAATCGCCAATCGCAAGTCGACAGCCGGCGCTCAGCCGCGATCGCGCTCCGGCGCCATCTCGTCGACGGCGTGGGCGAAGCGGATGTCGCGTTCGCTCAGCCCCTCGACCTCGTCAGTGGTCAGGAAGAGCTCGACGCGATCGTAGACGCTAAGGATTTCCGGATGATGGTCGAATTTCTCGGCGAGCAGCGCGACGCGGCTGAGGAAGCCCCAGGCTTCCGAGAACGAGCCGAAATGATAGCTCTTGCGGACGGCGTCGCGATCGTCGACCTCGACCCACCCGTGAAGCTCATGGAGCGCCGCCTTGCGTGCGGCCCCGACCAGTCGCTCGACCATGCCCCGCTCCTCCGCAGTTTCCCTGGTGGCCTCCCCTGTGAAATGGCCGGGCTAGGCCGCGGGATCAAGCCGTACTACCTTATTTCGCGATGACCTCGCCTTTGCTCCCCCCGACCCTCGCCGATCTCGAGACGCTTGCGCAGAGCGCGCTGGCGACGATTCCGGGCGCGCTTGCGCGGCATCTCGGTCCGGTGGTCATCCGGGTCGAGGAATTTCCCGACGAGGAGACCGAGGAGGAGATGGGGCTGGAGAGCCCGTTCGATATTCTTGGCCTCTATCGCGGCGTCGCCCTGCCGCATAAGAGCGTCTCGTCGGTGTCGCCCAATATCGACATGATCTTTCTCTATCGCCGTGCGATCCTCGACTACTGGTGCGAGACCGGCGAGGATCTCGCGCATGTCGTGCGTCACGTCCTCATCCACGAGATCGGCCACCATTTCGGCTTCAGCGACGACGACATGGAGCGCATCGAGCACGCCGATTAGACGAACCATCTAGTCGTCAAGCAGCGCCCGCACGCGTGCCCGCAACTCCGGCAGCACCTCCGCCTCGAACCACGGGTTCTGCCGCATCCACAGCACATTGCGCCAACTCGGATGCGGCAGCGGGAAATAACGCGGCAGGTAGTCTCGCCAAGCCCGCACCGTCGCTGCCATCGTCCGCTTCGTCGCTCCCTTGAGATAGTAGTCGATGGCATAGGAGCCGACGAGCAGGTTGAGGCGAACCGCCGGAAAGAGGGGTAGCAACCTGGCGTGCCACAACGGCGCGCATTCCTTGCGCGGCGGCAGATCGCCGCCTTTCTTGTCGCGACCGGGATAGCAGAAGCCCATCGGCACGATGGCGATCCTCGCCTCGTCGTAGAAGGTATCGCGATCGACCGCCAGCCAGGAGCGCAGAACGTCGCCGCTGCGGTCGTTGAAGGAGAGCCCGGTTTCGTGCACCCGCGTGCCCGGCGCCTGGCTGGTGATCATCAGG
>WNFC01007498.1_pt1 | contig 21431 bp, 26 predicted proteins | sample 5400541 | NCBI WGS metagenome assembly WNFC01 (sample SAMN13153342, study PRJNA577476) | soil metagenome | isolation source: 120 cm saprolite under Douglas fir tree site 2 hole 2 replicate 1 | place: USA:California | collected 2015-04-18
GGCGGCGCGGGATGGAGAAGATTGTCGGCGTCATCCTGATCTGCCTGACCAGCGTCGCGCCGCCCGACTGCAACGAGAAGACGGCGGTCGACGTCCTATCCAACCGGGTCGCTTCCGAGCTCGACTGCACCAGGGGGTGGCAGGAGGTCATCGGCCGCTCGGCGCTGCGCGACGAGGTCGGACGCTCGGCCTATGTCAAGACGTTCTGCCGGCGCGTCACGGCGACGGACGGCGATCCTGCCGCGGCTTTGACGGTGAAGGAGATCGCCACGGCGCTGGTCAGGGCGACGCCGGCGGCGCCCGCCGATTTCGCGCGCCAGAACCTGCGCGGGCTCGATCTCAGCGGCCTCGATTTCGCCCATGCCCGACTCGCCGAAGCCGATTTTTCCATGAGCGATCTCTCGGACGTCAATCTCGCGGGCAGCGATCTTGCCGGCGCACGGCTCGACCGTGCCGTGGTGCTGCGGGCCAATTTCGCCCATGCCGATCTCTCGCAGGCCAGCCTTCTGCGCCTCGTCACCTCGTCGACGCTGCAGCCGCAAGCCGCCGAGGCGGCGAATTTCGCCGGGGCCGATCTTTCGCGGGCCTCGATCTTCGCCCGGCTCAACGGCGCCGATCTCAGCGGCGCGAGGCTCGTCGGGGCGCATCTCGGCGTCGACGAGCGGACGCCGAAGACGATGAACCTCATGCGCACCGAGCTGTCGGGCTGCGATCTCTCCGGCGCCGATCTCCGGGGCGCCGATCTGCACGGCGTGCTGCTGAGCTTCGCGAAGCTCGCCGGCGCCGATCTCTCGGGCGCGGATCTGCGGCACGCCGATCTGACGGGCGCCGATCTGACCGGCGCCGACCTCACCGACGCCGATCTCGGCGGCGCCGTGCTGCGCGACGTCCGCGGCCTCGCCCAGGCGCACGGCCTCGGCGGCGCGCGCAATCGCGACCGCATCGTGCCGTGATGCCGCGTCTGCTGGCGCGCTGCGTCGGTCTCGCCGCCGCCTGCCTCGCCGCGATGGCTGCCGTGCCGGCCCTCGCCGACGGCGATCGCGAGGCGGTCGATATCGCCCTCGTTCTCGCCGTCGACGTCTCCGGCTCGGTCAGCGACGAGCGCTACAGCCTGCAGATGAACGGTATCGCCGCCGCGTTCGAGGATGCCGCCGTGCAGAGCGCCATCCTCGCGGGGCGGCATCGCGCGCTGGTCATCACCCTGGTGCAGTGGTCCGACAAGGCGCTGGTCTCGATCCCCTGGACGGTGGTCGCGAGCGCCGCCGATGCGCGCGCCTTCGCCGAGCGCGTGCGGCACGCGCCGCGCGTCGCCGACCAATTCACCTGCATGTCGCAGATGATGCGCTTCGTCGCCGACAAGGTGATGCCGCGCGTCCCGGCGCAGCCCGACCGCCTCGTGCTCGACGTCTCCGGCGACGGCGCCGAGAATTGCAATCCGACGCCGCCGATCGACACGCTGCGCGACGAGCTGGTCCGCGACGCCGTGACCATCAACGGCCTGCCGATCCTCGAAGGCGAGGACAGCGATCGTCTCGCGCCGTGGTATGCCGACCATGTCGTCGCCGGCGCCGGCGCCTTTCTCATGCCGGCGTACGGCTTCGCCGATTTCGCCCGGGCGATGCGGCAGAAATTTCTCATCGAGATCAGCTCGGCGGCGCCAGGCGAGACGCCGTAGCGGGGAAGGCTGATGCCGCACGGGAACTCGCCGCGCGGCGCAAGGTCGGATATTCTCCTGCGGCGCATAAGCGCGACCGGCATTGTGGGAGAATCCGTCATCATGCTGCATCGCGGAATCATCGCCCTTGTGCTTCTCCTCGGTGCCGTGGAGGCGGCGTCCGCGGCGGAGCGCCTGCGCTTCTGGAACCTGACCAGCGTCACCCTCAAAGAGCTCTATCTCGCGCCGGCGGGAACGACAAAATGGGGTGCCAATCAGTGCAAGAACGACCCCGACGGCACGGTCGACCATGACGAGCGCCTTACCATCACCGGGATCTCTCCGGGCCAGTACGACGTCAAGGTGGCCGACAAGAAGGGGCGGGTCTGCATCGTGCAGAACGTCGATGTGGTATCCGGTCGCCCTTACGCGTTTTCGCTATCCGACAAGGATTTGACGAGCTGCACCAAGTGATCCCGTATCGCCGCCGAGCGGAGCCGAGAGATGCCGTCACGACATGTTTCAGCGCCCATCCTCGCCCTGGTTCTCGCGCCGCTCCTCGCCGCGCCGCCGCGCGCCGAGACGGTGCTGGTGTCGAACGAGAAGGCGAACACGATCACCGTGCTCGACGCCGACAGCCTCGCCGTCCTGCGCACGGTGCGGGTCGGACAGCGTCCGCGCGGCATCGTCCTCTCGCCCGACGCCAAGCTGCTCTACATCTGCGCGAGCGACGATGATGTCATCAACGTCCTCGATCTCGACGACTACACGCTGAAGGAGCCGCTGCCGGGCGGACCCGATCCCGAGACATTCGCGCTCCATCCCGACGGGCTGCATCTTTATGTCTCGAACGAGGATGACAGCCTCGTCTCGATCGTCGACATCAAGCAGCGCCGGGTCATTGGCGAGATCCCGGTCGGCGTCGAGCCCGAGGGCATGGGCATCAGCCCGGACGGGCGCTGGATCGTCAACACGTCGGAGACGACCAGCATGGCGCATTTCATCGACAACGACAGCCACGAGATCGTCGCCAATGTCCTCGTCGACAGCCGGCCGCGCCATGCCGAATGGACCGCCGACGGGGCGCAGGTCTGGGTCTCCGCCGAGGTCGGCGGCACGGTCAGCGTCATCGACGCGGCGAAGCGCGAGGTCGTCCACAAGATCAGCTTCGCCATCCCGGGCGTTCCCAACGAGGCGATCCAGCCGGTCGGGATTCTCCTCACGCGCGATCGCAAATTGGCCTTCGTCGCGCTGGGGCCGGCCAACCGCGTCGCCCTGATCGATGCGCAGAGCTACGAGGTGAAGCGCTATCTCCTGGTCGGCCAGCGTGTGTGGAACCTGGCCTTCAACAAGGATCAAAGCCGCGTCTTCACGACCAACGGCATCAGCAACGATATCTCGGTCATCGACGTGGCGGCGCAGCGCGTCGTCAAATCGGTGCCGGTGGGCGAGCAGCCTTGGGGCGTCGTGGTGCGGCCGTGACGGCGCGGCGCGTGCCGTTGCGCACTCCCGTCAGCCCCCGGGATGGGCGAGATTCTGCCCTCTGACGGTGTCGAGCCCCTTGGCGTTGGTGAGAATGGCGTTGCCGAAATCGGCGTCGTCGGCCTCGGCGTTCGACAGATCGGCGCCGGTCAGATCGGCGCCCGAGAGATCCGCCCCGGTGAGCTTGGCGCCGGCAAGGCGGGCGCCGGTGAGATTGGCAAAGCGCAGCGAGGCGCGACCGAGATCGGCCGCAGTGAAATCGGCGCCGGCAAGATTGGCGCCAGCGAAATCGGTGCGCATCAGCCCCATCGATTGGTTCTTCAGGTCGGCGCCCAGCATCGCATGCGAGAAATTGGCGCCGCTGAGGTCGAACCGGCTGAAGCGCGCGACGATCCGCGCCCCGGTGAAATTCGTGCCTTTGAAGCGTGGCGCCTCGGCGAGGTCGATCTCGAGGCCGGGGGATACGACGAGGCCCTGCAGGCTCGCTCCCGAGAGATCGGCGCCGCTGAAATCGGCCCGCATGATCCAGGCGAGGTTGAGGACCGCCCCGCTGAGATCGACGCCGCGGAGATCGGCGCCGACCAGCTTGGCGCCATAGAGATTGGCGCCCGTTAGCCTGGCGCGCCGGAGGTCGAGCTCGCTGAGGTCGAGCCCTTCCAACGATTTTCCCGCGAAATCCGCCGGCCGATCTTGCGTCGCCGCGGCAAGCGCCGCGACCACCTCCGCGCGGCTGAGGTCCACAGCAAATACGGGTGTCGCGGCGCACAGGATCAGCAAAGACGCGAAGAGGAAAGCCCGAGAGATCGGCAATCGCCAGGCTGAGCTGCCGTAAGGGAAGAGAGGCGTGCGCTCCTTGTCGTCTCCGTCCTTTGCGAATCGGACACGGAATTTCTCCGTCTTCACTGTAAATTTACCGTGACAGGTAATAATCATCACTGGCGCCGGGAATGGCAGCACTTCCGTGTCGGATCCGGCAAGTGGCACGACCTTTGCTTTGACCCTGTAACGGCTTCCGCCAAGAAGCCCCTGCAAGGGGAGGCAACGCCACAATGCGAATCGAGGCACCTTATGTTGACGGCTCTAGTTCTCGTTTGTTCTCTTGCCATTACCCCTGATCTCGCCTCCTGCGATCAGAGCAACGCCATCGACGTCATCCGCGTTGCCGATGAGTTTGGAAGCCCGGGCAGCTGCCTAATGCATGGGCAGTCCTATATCGCCCAGACCGAGTTCGGCCAGCAGCTCCGCGAGGACGAGCGGATCAAGATTTCCTGCTCGCGGACCAGCAAGATCGCCGCCAGAGCACGGCCGATCGCCGCACAATAACGCGCCCCCCTGCCGCCCGAACGGCTCGGCAGGGGGAGACATCGACCAGCCGGAATCGACTGGCCTGGGACCCGTCACCCCGCGGGCAGACGGTCCTCAAGCTCGTTCGCCACTCGCTCGCACACCGCGGCGAGCTCCTTGAACTCCTTCGCGGTATCGGGCTGAGCCTCCCGCTTGGCCCGTTTGCGGAACCTTGCGGCCTCGGCGCGTAGATAAGCGACATACTCCATGGACAGCCTCCGCTCTGGCTGTGCACGCTTCGAGGCGAGTGATACTCGCGCGACGAAAGTTGTGACAGGATCGCGCCGGCAGGAAAATACGACTGATGGCGTAGGGGCGGTGACGGCGATATCTCACATGCCGGGGTCTAACGGGCCGGGCGACGAGGCGCTCGCCCGCTCGCCCCTCGACCGTTCGCCCCTTGACCGTTCGCCCCTTGACCGTTCGCTGGGCGCCCTGCTCGGCCTCGCCGTCGGCGATGCGCTGGGCGCGCCGGTCGAAGGGCGCGAGCGCGACAGCTATGCGCGGCTTGCCGATTTCACCGCCGGCGGCACGCACGGTCTCGGCGCCGGCGAATGGACCGACGACACCGCCATGGCGATCTGTCTCGCCGAATCGCTGCTCGCCTGCGGCGAGCTCGACGAGCGCGATCTCATGGAACGCTTTCTGCGCTGGCACCGGCTCGGCGAGAATAGCTGCGGCGGCCGGGCCGCCGGTATCAGCCAGACGACGCGCCGGGTCCTCGAGGATTTCGAGCGCAGCGGCGCGCTCGACGTCGCGGCGGCGGTGGCGAATGCCGGCAATGGCTGCATCATGCGGCTGGCGCCGGTGGCGATCCGCTACCGATCGAGCCTCGAGGAGGCGCGGCGGGCGGCCATCCGGCAGGCCGCCGTGACGCACAGCGCCGCCGCCGCCCTCGAGGCGGCGACGCTGCTCGCCGAGCTGCTTCTATGCGCGTTCGGGGCCGACGATCGGGATGCCGTGCTGCGGACGGCGCAGGCTTGCGCGGTGCCGACGCTGGCCGCCTTGCAGCGCGATCACCGGACGCGCGATCGCCGCCTGATCTCCTCGGCGCCGCTTGCGGTCGACACGCTCGAGGCCGCTCTCTGGTGTCTCGCGCGCAGCGAAAGCTTCGAGCAGGCGGTGGTCGAGGCGGTCAATCTCGGCGGCGATACCGACACGATCGGCGCGGTCACCGGCCAGCTCGCCGGCGCCCTCTACGGCGCCTCGGCGATCCCCCGGCGCTGGCGCCAGGGACTCCACGCCGACGACCGCATCGCCGCGCTGGCGCACCGCCTCCACGGCGCCGGCGGCGGGTAGCGAATCGGCCGCCGACGACACGGCGTCGGTGTCTTCACGTTGACACGCGTTCCCCGCCTCTGACATGATAGTTAAGGTGATAGCGACCATAATATCGGAGGAAGCTATGTCCTGGAAAAAACCGACAATTACTGAGATTGCGGTCGGCACCGAAATCAACTCATACGCTTGCGCAAGCGTGAAGAAATAGCAGGAATCGCCGCTCCCGCGGACGCCGAGTAAGGCGGCCGTGCGTATTGTCGTGCTCGGCTCCGCGGCGGGTGGCGGTTTCCCCCAATGGAACTCGAATATGCCGGCCTGTCGCCGGGCGCGCGCCGGTGATGGCAACGCCAAGCCGCGCACCCAGGCGTCGCTGGCGGTTTCCGTCGATGACGAAAGCTGGTTCCTGCTGAACGCAGCGCCCGATCTGCGCGTGCAGATCGACGCGAACGAGCAGCTGTGGCCGCGGCAGGGACTTCGCTCCTCGCCGGTCGCCGGGGTAATTCTCACCGGCGGTGACGTCGATGCGGTCGCGGGGCTCCTCACCCTGCGCGAGCGTCACCCCTTCGTGCTCTGCGCCACGCCAGAGGTCCATGCGGTGCTCGCGGAGAATTCGATCTTCCGCGTGCTCGCCCCCGATTGCGTCGAGCGCCGTGTCCTGCGCCTCGAAAAGCCGCTCGAGCTTGCCGGCCCCGGCGCCGGCCCGGGAACCGGCGCTGCGACGCTCGTGGTGACCGCCTTCGCGGTGCCGGGAAAGGTCGCGCTGTGGCTCGAGGAGCCGGGGCGCGAGCCCGGTATCCACGAGGATGGCCGCACCGTCGGCCTGGAGATCCTCGACAAGGCGAGCGGCGCGCGCTGCTTCTTCATTCCCGGCTGCGCCGCGATGACGCCGGCGCTGGCGCAGCGTCTGCGCGGCGCGAAGCTGGTCTTTTTCGACGGCACGCTGTGGCGCGACGACGAGATGATAAGGCTCGGCGTCGGCGCCAAGACGGGACAGCGCATGGGCCATATGAGCATGGCGGGCGATGATGGCGTCATCGCCGCCTTTCGCGATCTCGCGGTCGCGCGCAAGATCTTCATCCATATCAACAACACCAATCCCGTCCTGCTCGAGGATTCGCCGGAACGCGCCGCGGCGATGGCGGCCGGTTGGACCGTCGCGCATGACGGGCTGGAGCTGACGCTGTGAGCGAGCTGCTGACGCCCGACGGGCTCGATGCCGCGCTGCGCCGCATCGGGGCCGAGCGCTATCATAATCTGCACCCGTTTCACCGGCTGCTGCATGGCGGCAAGCTGAACAAAGGGCAGGTGCAGGCCTGGGCGCTCAACCGCTATTGCTATCAGAGCGCCATCCCGCGCAAGGACGCGGCGCTGATCGCGCGGGCCGGCGATAGCGAGCTGCGCCGCATCTGGCGCCAGCGCCTCGCCGATCATGACGGCGACGCGCCGGGCAGCGGCGGCATCGTCCGCTGGCTTGTCCTGACCGACGGGCTCGGTCTCGATCGCGACTACGTCACCTCGATGACGGGCGCCCTGCCGGCGACGCGCTTCGCCGTCGAGGCCTATGTCCGCTTCGTCGCCGAGCGCAGCCTGCTCGAGGCGGTCGCCTCGTCGCTCACCGAGATGTTTTCGCCGAATATCATCAGCGAGCGCGTCGCCGGCATGCTGGCGGGCTACGACTTCATCAGCCGCGAGACGCTGTCCTATTTCAACGCCCGCCTGACCCAGGCGCCGCGCGACGCCGATTTCGCCCTCGATTATGTGAAACGCGAGGCGCGCAGCCGCGAGCAGCAGCGGGCGGTGCTGGCGGCGCTCGAATTCAAATGCAGCGTCCTCTGGGCGCAGCTCGATGCGCTCTATCACGCCTATGTCGAGCCCGGCCACCCGCCGCCTGGCGCCTTCAGGCCGGGCGAGACGCCGGCGTGACCGGCGGGCAGGGCACGCGGCTCGATGCGGCGGCGGTGCCGCGGCTCCGCCCGCATGTGCGCCTGCAATTCAACGAGGCGCGCGGCCAATGGATCGTGCAGGCGCCCGAGCGCGTGCTGATGCCCGACGAGATCGCCATCAGCGTGCTGCAGCGCTGCGACGGCAAGGCGAGCGTCGCGATCATCGCCGCCGGGCTCGCGCGGGACTACGACGCGCCGCCGGATGTCGTCGAGAACGACGTGCTCGAAATGCTGCAGGACCTGGTGGAGAAAGGGATCATCGACGATGCCCGCGCTTGACCCGCCGATGGCCCTCCTCGCCGAGGTGACGCATCGCTGTCCGCTGCAATGCCCCTATTGCTCGAACCCGCTCGAGCTTGACCGGGTGGCCGGCGAGCTCGACACCGCAAGCTGGTGCCGCGTCCTCGACGAGGCGGCTTCGCTCGGCGTGCTGCAGGTGCATTTCTCCGGCGGCGAGCCGTTGGTGCGCCGCGACCTTGCCAGCCTCGTCGGCCATGCCGCGCGCGCCGGGCTCTATACCAATCTCATCACCTCGGCGGTGCTGCTCGGCCAGGAGCGGCTCGACGCGCTCGTGGCGGCCGGACTCGACCACGTCCAGATCAGTTTCCAGGACGTCGAGGATGCGGCAGGCGACCGCGTCGCCGGCTACAAGAACGCGCAGCGCCTGAAGCGCGAGGCGGCTGCGCGGGTCCAGGCCGCCGGCCTACCGCTCACCGTCAACGCCGTCGTGCACCGGCAGAATCTCGCGCGGCTCGGCGCGATGATCGACGCCGCCGTCGATCTCGGCGCGCGGCGGCTCGAAGTGGCGCATGTCCAGTATTACGGCTGGGCCCTCGCCAATCGCGCCGCGCTGCTGCCGACCCGGGCGCAGCTCGACGAGGCGACGGCGACGGTCGAGGCGGCGCGCGAACGATTGCGCGGGCGCCTGGTCATCGATTACGTCGTGCCGGACTACCATGCGGCGCTGCCCAAGGCCTGCATGAGCGGCTGGGGGCGGCGCTTCATGAATCTGACGCCGACCGGCAAGGCGCTGCCATGCCATGCGGCCGAGACCTTGCCGGATTTCGAGTTTCCCTCGGTCCGGCAGATGAGCCTGGCCGAGATCTGGCGCGATTCCGACGCCTTCAACCGCTTCCGCGGCACCGATTGGATGCTCGAGCCCTGCCGCTCCTGCGAGCGCCGCGAGATCGATTGGGGCGGCTGCCGCTGCCAGGCCTTCGCGCTGACCGGCAACGCCGCAGCTACCGACCCGGTCTGCCATCTCGCCACCGAGCGCGGCCGCCTGGTCGAGGCGATCACCGCGACGCATGACGCGCCACCGCCCTTCGTCTACCGCCGGATGAGCGGCCAGAAGGACCCGCAGGAGACCGCCCAGCCGGTGCCGCTCTGCGCCGCGGAATAAGCGCTTGCGCCCGCGCGCCGCATCGCTTTGCGCCGCATCGCTGCTGCTGGCGCTCGTCTGGGCCGTCCCCGTGCCGGCGGCGACACCGCTGACGATGGCGGAGATCGCGCCCGGCATCTACGTCCATGCCGGCGTCGCGGAGCAGGCGAGCGCCGGCAATGACGACGCCATCGCCAATATCGGCTTCATCATCGGCGATGACGCGGTGCTGGTGATCGATCCCGGCGGCAGCGCGGTGGAAGGCGAGCAGCTGCACGCAGCGATTCGCGCCGTGACGAGCCGGCCGATCCGCTATGTCGTGCTCACCCATGTCCATCCCGATCACATCTTCGGTGCCGCCGCCTTCCGCGCCGATAATCCGGAATTCATCGGCCATGCACGGCTGCCCGGCGCGCTGGCGCAGCGCGGCGACTATTACGTCAAGACGCTGCACCGCGATCTCGGCGACGCGGCGGCGGGAAGCGAGATCGTGGCGCCGACGCATCTCGTCGCGACGGGCGAGGCGGTCGAGCTCGGCAACCGCACGGTCGACATCCGCACCCATGGCCCGGCCCATACCGACAACGATCTGACCTTGTTCGACCGCCGCACCGCGACGCTGTGGCTGAGCGATCTCCTCTTCGTCGAGCGCATCCCGGTGATCGACGGCAGCCTCGTCGGCTGGATCACGGAGATCGAGGCGCTGAAGACGGTCGCCGCGCAGCGCGCCGTACCCGGGCACGGCCCGGCGATCGTCGACTGGCCTTCCGCCGCCGAGCCCGAGCTGCGCTACCTGCGCGCCGTGCTCGTCGACACGCGGGCGGCGCTGCGGCAGGATATCGACATCGCCGAGGCACCCCGCCATGTCGCTCTCGAGGAGCGCGGCAATTGGCTGCTCTTCGACGACTACCACGCCCGCAACGTGACCGCCGCGTATAAGGAGCTCGAATGGGAATGAGCACTTCGCGGCGCTGTTTCGGAGGGACGATCATGGGCTTGAGGCCGTTGCTGCTCGGGATCGGCGTGCTGCTGGCGGCTGCCCTCGCGCCGCCCGCCTTCGGCGAGACCGACGAGGCGACGCGCGCCGCCCGCTGGACCGATCTGCGGGCGCAGATCTTCGGCGATCGGGCGATGGCGGATGGCGCCGGCCTGTTGACGATCGAGACGCCGGAGCGCGCCGAGGACGCCGCCCTCGTCCCGGTCAGGATCCGCATCGCGGACACGCTGCGCCGCGACATCGGCCAGCTCTATTTCGTCATCGACGACAACCCGTCGCCGCTCGCCGGCCGCTTTGCCTTCGGTCCCGCGGCGGATCCCAGCGAGATCGCGATCCGCGTCAGGGTCGACGACTACACCTACCTCCATGCCGTCGCCGAGACGAAGGACGGGCGGCTCTATGCCGTTGCCCATTTCATCAAGGCGGCGGGCGGCTGCTCGGCGCCGGCCGGCAAGGACCAGGTCCTGGCGATGCAGCGCCTCGGCGAGATGAAGATGACGATGAAGGGGTCGCCGCATCTCGGCGAGCCGCTCGAGGCGCATCTGCTGGTCAGCCACCCCAACAGCTCGGGGATGCAGATGGATCAGGTGACGCGCAACTACGTCCCCGCCGATTTCGTCCGCACGATCCGTCTCAGCTACGGCGGCGTGCGGCTGCTGAGCATGGACTCGGATATCTCGATCAGCGAGGATCCCAGCCTCACCTTTGCCTTCGTGCCGAGCGCTGCCGGCGGCGACATCGAGGTCGCGGTCGAGGACAGCAGCAACCGGCATTTCGAACGCAGCTGGCCGGTGAAGATCGAGCCGGGAAGCTAAGCAAGATCTTTTCAGATCGAAATTCTTTTTCGTCGCCCCTGCGCAAGCAGGGGCCCAGGGCCACCGCACGTCGCTCACCGCTGGATCCCCGCTTGCGCGGGGACGACGGAAACAGCGATTCAACCTAAAGCGGCAACGCGCTAGGGGCGACGATATCTTCCGCGCGCTCAGTGGAAGCAGGTGAGGTTCGCCTCGGCCTGCGCCTCGCGCAGCCTTTCGAGCACGTCCTTGATCTCCGGCGGGTCGCGGAACAGCCCGACCCGGCCGCCGACGCCGCCGCCGATCTGCAGGCTGAGCGCCGTCTCGGCCTTCTCGTAATCGTCGTACGGCATCTGCGCGGCGATCGTGTCGATCGCGCAGGAGCATTGAAACAGCGCCTCGCGCGTATTGCCGTTGGCGGTCATGCAGCCGAGCACATAATCGGCACGCGTCGAGGTCGGGTAGTCGTTCTTCGTCGGCGCGGCGCGCGGCGGGGCGAGAGCGGCCAGCGCGACGACGCCGCAGATGCCCGCGAGAAGCGGCAGCCTCATTGCTGCGACACCGGCGCGCAGGGGCCGATATCGCCGGTGCAGGGCGCCTCGCCGACGAAGGTCATGGTCTCGGTGGTGGAGAATTGCCCGGTCTTGCTCGGTGCTTCGGAGCGGATCTCGACGATGCGGCCGGGCACCGACTCCGAGAGCACGAACCGATAGCGTTTCTCGGCGAGGCCGGGGAACACCGCGACGTGCTGATCCTGCGCGAAGGGCGTCAGCGTGATCTCGGTCGCCGGCACCGCCTTGCCGTCGCGCTGCAGCTCGATCGCAGTGACTTGCGCCTGATCGACGAAGGCTTGGCGAATGCGGTTGCGGAAATAGGTGGCGGCGCCGCCGGTCAGGCGATGCATCTCGCCGACGTCGCGCTCGAGGAAAAACATGACGACGGGATTGCCGTGAAAATCCATCAGCGGCGGAAACGGCACGTGACGCTCGGCCGAGAGGAAATCCGTCCACACATCCTTGCCGCCATCGGCGCGCGGCCGCACGTCGATATCGACGCGATCGGTGTAGCTACCGGCATCGTCGGCATTCGCCGCGGCGGCCTCGCGGGCAACAAGGCGATCTGTGCCGGGCTCAAGGGACGAGTATCGTTGTCCGCCGCGAAACAATCGGCTGCAAGCAGCATCGTCGCGCCGAGCGCGAGCCCCAGCAGCACGCCGCATGTGATCGTCTTCATGGTCGCCTCCCTGGCGCCCTCCCGTGGCGGCATTCTGCCAAAATCGGCCCCGCCCCGCCAGCGAAAGCCCCCCTGCGACATCGGGGAGGCTTGCGGAACAAGCCGGTCGCGGCAATGTTCCGGGAGACGGTTGGATTAGCGAGGAGACCGATGGTTCATCTTGTTCTCACCCTCTGCATGATGGCCTGGCAGACGCATTGCACGGAGGAACGGCCGGTTTTCGAGGATATGAGCCTGACCTCCTGCATCGTGCAGGGCCAGCAGATCGCTTCGGAGTGGGTCTCGGATCATCCGAAATGGATGCTGACGCGGTGGCGCTGCGAGCAGAACGTGCCCCGCGACGTGCCGAGCTGAACCAGGGGTCCTCCTGACGGCCAGCCCAGCGAAGTGTTGTCAGCCTGCCGCGCGGTCGGGCATGCTGACCCCGCAATGACGCAGACCCGGCGATGACACAGGATTGGCCGCTTTCACAGGCGCTCGGGTTGCGCCGCCTGCTCGAGCAGGCGGGCGCGTCGAGCTATCGCATACGGGTCGCCAATCTGGTGCTGCCCTGCAGCATCGGCATCTACGATCACGAGCGCCAGCGCCAGCAGCGCGTACGCATCAACGTCGAGCTCGACGTCGTCGATCCCGGCTCCTTCGCCAACGGGGATTTCGCCCGAGTCCTCAACTACGAGTCGATCGTCGGAGGCGTCAAAGCCATCATCGCCGAAGGTCATATTGCACTGGTCGAGACGCTCGCCGAGCGCATCGCGACGCTCTGCCTCGGCGATCCCCGCGCGATGACCGTGCGGATCACCGTCGACAAGCTCGACGCCTATTGCGAAGCGGAGGGGGTCGGCGTCTCGATCCTTCGCAGTCGCGCGCGCAGCTAGCGCGCCTCGCGGGGAGCGGTGCCATGATCGTTCTCAAGCTCGGCGGCAGCCTCTTGAGCTCGGGCGGCCTCGCGACCTGCCTCGCCGCGCTCGCCGCCATTGGCGGCAATGTCGTGGTGGTGCCCGGCGGCGGCGTCTTCGCGGATTCGGTGCGCGCGGCGCAGCCGCGCTTCGGCTTCTCCGACCGCGCGGCGCATCACATGGCGATCCTCGCCATGGAGCAATATGCGTTGCTGCTGGTCGACCGCCTGCCGCGTCTTGCGCCCTGCGCCACCATCGCGGAGATGCGCCGCGCCGCCGCCACGGATCGTCCCGCGATCTGGCTGCCGGCGACGCTCGCCCTCGCCGAGCCGAGCATCCCGCAGAGCTGGGACGTCACCGCCGACAGCCTCGCCGCCTGGCTCGCCCGCCGGCTCGGCGCGGCGCGGCTCGTGCTGGTGAAATCGGTCGCCGCGCCGCGGCCGCTCGACATCGTCGCCCTGGCCGCGCGCGGCATGGTCGACAAGGCGTTTCCCGCGTTCTTCGCCGGCGCCGGCCTCGCGCTCGACTGGATCGGACCCGGCGAGGAGGACTCTCTCGCCGAACGGCTCGCCGCGTGACCGCGATCCCGCATGCCGGAACGCGCTCCCGCCTCGGCTGGGCGGTGACCGGCTCGGGACATTTCTTCGAGGAGTGCCTCGAGCTCATTCGCCGGCTGCACGATATCGATCTCTTCGTCAGCAAGGCGGCGGCCGAGGTCATCCGCATGTACAAATCGCGCCTGCCCGCCGATATCCGCATCTTCCGCGACACCACCGCCTCGGCGGCGCCGGTCGGGCTGTTCTACGAGGGCGTCTATCACACGCTGGTGGTGGCGCCGGCGACGTCCAACACGGTGGCGAAATTCGTCTACGGCATCTCCGACACGCTGGCGACCAACGTCTTCGCCCAGGCCGGCAAGTGCCGCGTCCCGGTCATCGTCTTCGCCTGCGACACGGCGCCCGAGCTCGAGACTAAGGCGCCGGGCGGCATGGTCAAGGTATGGCCGCGGCGGATCGATCTCGACAATGTCGAGAAGCTCAAGGGCTTCGAAGGCACCACCACCGTCGAATCGATGGCCGAGCTCACCGAAGCGATAGAGGCGCGGCTGCGATGCCTCAGCGCATCCTCTTCCTGACCGGCCATCTCGCCGCCGGAAGGCTGCGCAAGGTCCTGGCCGAGATGAATGCGGCGGATTTCGTTTGGGAGACGCGCGATATCGGCATCCAGGTCGCCGCGCTGATGACCGCCGAGCTGATCCGCCGCCGCCTGCCGCGCGAGGCGATCGCCGCCGACCGCATCGTCGTGCCGGGCCATTGCGCCGGTGACCTCGCCGCCTTGTCGGAGGCGCTCGGCACGCCCTTCGGCCATCTCGAGGAAGCCATCGCTGCCTTGCATCAGGCCGGCTTCCTCGTCAGCGTCGATTCCGCCGATCCCGCCGAGCTCAGCCGCGCCGGTCGCGCCGGGGCGGATTTCGTCCTCAGCCTCGACGAGACGACGCTCGATCTCGCCGCCGAGATGAGCGCCGTGCCGGTGCTCATTCCGGCCAAACCTGGCGATCTCGATTCCCTCTGCCGCGCCGCCGACGCGCTCGACCGGGCGGGGCGCCCCTTCATCCTCGATGCGATCCTCGATCCCATCCCCTTCGGCCTTGCCGCATCGCTGGCGCGCTACGCCGAGCTGCGCCGCCGCCTGCCGGCGTCGCGCATCCTGATGGGGATCGGCAACCTGACCGAGCTGGTCGAGGCCGATACCGCCGGCATCAACGCCGTTCTCTTCGGCGCCATCGCCGAGCTCGGCATCACCGACGTTCTCGCCGTGCGCAAGAGCCCGCATTGCCGAACCACGATCCGCGAGGCCGACCGCGCCCGCCGCATCATGCATGCGGCGAAGGAGCTCGGTCGGCTTCCCGTCGGCATCGATCCCGGCCTTGCCTGCCTGCGCGATCGCAAGCCCTTCGCGGCCTCGCCGGCCGAGATCGCCGAGACGGCCGGCGCCGTGCGCGATGCGAATTTCCGCATCGAGGTGGCGGCGGACGGCATCCATCTCTACAACCGCGACGGCCATCATGTCGCGCGCGACGCCTTCGCGCTCTATCCCAAGCTCGGCGTCGAAGCGGACGGGGCGCACGGCTTCTACCTCGGAGCCGAGCTGATGAAGGCGCAGATCGCCTTCGAGCTCGGCAAACGCTACGTGCAGGACGAGGATCTCGCCTGGGGCGTCGCAGTCGAGCGCGCGGCGCCGGATCGCTTGACGCATCGCGCCGCCGGGACGACGCTGCGCCATGGCCAGACCAGCGCCGCATCGCGCCGCCGCCGCGACTGAGACGCGACGATGATCCGCGAGAGCATCATCACGACGCTCTCCGCGGCCGGCGTGCTGCACATCGCGCCGATGGGTGTCATCTGGCGCGAGGGTTTCCCGGTGCTGGCGCCGTTTCGTCCGTCGCGCACGCTCGACAATCTGCGCGAGAATCCGTGCGCGGTGATCAACCACACCGACGATGTCCGGCTCTTCGCCGGCTGCCTGACCGGCCGGCGCGACTGGCCGGTCGGCCCGGCCGAAAAGGTGCGCGGCGCGGTGATCGAAGGCGCCGTCTCGCATCAGGAGATCGAGGTCGAGAGCGTCGAGGACGACCCGGTCCGCCCGCGCTTTCGCTGCAGGATCGTCCATCAGGTGGCGCATCGCAGCTTCCTCGGCTTCAATCGTGCGCAGGCCGCGATCATCGAAGGCGCCATCCTGATCAGCCGGCTCGAGCTCCTGCCGCGGGACAAGATCGAGCGCGAGATGTCCTATCTGGCGATCGCCGTCGAGAAGACCGCCGGACCGGCGGAGCGCGAGGCCTGGTCATGGCTTGAGGAGCGTCTCGCCGCTTTCCGCGCCGCGACCGCCGCAAAGGAGACGCCGGAATGAGCGGATTTCTGGCCAGCGTCCGCTCCGCCGAGGAGGCGCGCATCGCTCTCGCCGGCGGTGCCGACATCGTCGACGTCAAGGAACCCTCCGCCGGCGCACTCGGCAGGGTCGCCGATGCGGTCCTGCGGGCAATCGTCGAGACGCTGGGCGGCAGCCGACCGGTGAGCGCGACGATCGGCGATGTCCCGCTCGACCCCGAAACCGTCCGCGCGGCGGCGACGGAAACCGCCGCAACCGGCGCCGATATCGTCAAGATCGGGCTCTTTGCCGGCGATCGCGAGGCGACGCTGGCCGCGCTCGCGCCGCTCGCCCGCGGCGGTACCCGTCTCGTCGCCGTGATCTTTGCCGATCGCGCGCCCGACCTTGCGCAGCTCGTGCCGCGTTGCGCCGCCTCCGGATTTGTCGGGGTCATGCTCGACACGGCGGATAAGCGAGCCGGGCCGTTGACGACGCACCTCCCGGTCGCCGCGCTTATCCGCTTCGTCGAATCGGCGCGGGCGCATGGGCTGCTCAGCGGTCTCGCCGGCGCGCTGCGCCTGGACGACATTCCGGCTCTGGCGCCGCTGGGCGCCGACTATCTCGGCTTCCGCTCCGCCCTCACGGTCGGCGGCCGCGATCGCGGCATCGACCCCGCCGCCGTCGCGGCGGTTCGCCACGCCCTCGACGCCACGCTGCCGCTTGGCGCCGGCCGGGTTCAGCTGCCCTGGAGCAGCAGCGCCACCGCCACGGCGGGGGCAAGATCGGCGGGCGCTGCGGCAAGCGCCGCGCCTGCCGTCTCGACGGTCTCGTCGAAGGCGAGATAGCGGCGCGACAGGCGCCGCGCCACCTCGGCGGCAAGGAAGCGGCCGGTGCCGGCGCCGATGATTGGCGCGCCGTGCGGCAGGTCGACGCCGGACAGCACCAGCTCGACCGCCTCCTCGATCTGCCGCGTCTGCTGGCGCACGAAAAACTCGGCGAGAAGCCGCCACGCCGTCTCCGCCGCGTCCGCCTCGTCCCGGCCGATCATGCGGGCGAGGCGGGCGCGGCACTCGGCCGGACTCTTGCCGCGTCCATCGGCGGCGGGGTGAAGATCCGCCCCATCCGGCAGGGTTCCGGCAAGGCGATGCGCGTCGGCGGAGGTCGCGAAGAGCTCCGCCGTGACGCCTACCGAGCGCCCGCCGAACGGGGCGAAACGCGCCATCGCCGCGAGCGGCGTGCGGACGATGCCGCTATAGAGGAGCTCGCCGGTGGCGAGCCGCTCGCCGTCGGTCAGTCCGCGCGCGGCAATGGCGCCGGCGATGACGGGAACGATATCCGTCGTTGTGCTGCCGATATCGAGCAGCACGCCGTCGGACAGCGCGCGGGCGAGGTGAAGCGCCGTCGCGTGCCAATTGGCCGAGGCAACGGCGCCCGGCGCGGCGCGCGCCTGGTTGGCGCCGATGAACTCGCCGGCGGTGGTGTAGATCGCAATATGCTCCGCGGGCACGAACTCGGCCAGCACATCGAGGATGGCGGCGACCCCGCGCGCCCGGTCGGGGAAGAGATCGGCAAGCTCGCCCGTCATGGTGACGGCGTGTCGGCCGACCGCCGGCAGCTCGGCGAGCGTCGCGCTCATCGCCTGGCGCAGCACGTCGAGGCCCTGCCATAGGGCGCACGGCACCTGCAGCGCCGCGACGATCCGCCCCTCCTCGACGAGCGCCAGCTTGAGATGCGCGCCGCCAATATCCCAGCCGAGAATCCGGTCAGCCATGTCGCTCAAATGGGCTCGGGCTTTGCAGAACACCTTCGCCCGTCGCATAGTCGAGGCCGCGATTTCGCAAGATGCGTCCTTTCAAAATGACATCCTTCACCATCATACCAGTTCTCGACCTCAAGCATGGTGCGGTCGTGCGCGCCCGCGCCGGCGACCGCGCGAATTATCGGCCGATCGTCTCGCCGCTCGCCGTCGACAGCCGCCCGGACAGCATCTTGCGCGGTCTCCTTGGCCTCGCGCCCTTCTCGACCGCCTACATCGCCGATCTCGATGCGATCGCCGGCGAGGGCGATCATCGCGCGACGCTCTGGCGTCTTGCCGCGGCGACGCCGACGGTCGCGTTCTGGGTCGATGGCGGTTTCACCGAGCTCGCTGCCGCACAGCCGCTCCTGCGGCCGGGCATCGTCCCCGTCTTCGGCAGCGAAACCCTGGCCGGCGCCGACGCGCTCGCGGCGATTCTTGCCGCGCTCGGCCCCGACGGCTTCGTTCTCTCGCTCGATTATCGCGGCGGCGCGCTGCTCGGACGGCCGGAGGTCGAGCAACGTGTCGAGCTCTGGCCGAGCCGCCTTATCCTGATGACCCTCGATCGCGTCGGGACCGGCGGCGGACCCGATATCGCCGCGTTGCGGCGACTGCGCGAGCGCGCTGCGCCGCGCGCCGTCTTTGCCGCCGGCGGCGTCTGCGGCGAAGCCGACATCGTCGCGCTGGCGGAGTCCGGCGTCGCCGGCGCTCTCGTCGCGACGGCGCTGCATGACGGACGACTTTCCGCCGACGTGCTGGCGCGGCGCTGCGTGTAGGCGCGGCGCCGGATCAATCGCCCAGCGCCGCCAGCTCGGCGGCGAGCAGCGAGGCAACCGTCAGATCGGCGGAGGCCCCGGGATTGAGGCCACGCGCCTTGAGATCGCGGTCGAGCTCGAGGAGGAGCGGAAACGCGGCGGTGGGATCGTCCGGCAGTCGCTGGCTGAGGGCCTCCGCCTCGCGGCGCACGCGCTCGGCGGTTTCCGCGCCGTATTTGCGCGCGATGTGGCTGTCGGGGAAGGCGGCGAGGAAATCGAGATAGACCAGCGTCGTTGTCCACTCTGTCGGATCGCCACGCCGCCGGCTCCCGGCGATGCGCGCGACGCCGATGGCGAAGATGTCCTCGTAATCCGTCGCATATTGCCTTGCGACGCGATCGCGCTCGGCGGCGAGGATCATCGCGGCGCGCAGCGTGGCGGTGGGCGCCGCGGTGACGTCCTGCGCCGGAACCCGCCCGAGCCCGGCGGGGTTGGCCCGCGCGATGGCGGCGAAGCAATCCGCGGCATCGCCGACGGTGAGCGCTTCGAGCACGCGCGCCACGCGCTCGCGCAAATCGCTGGCGCCGCCTTCCGCTGCGGCGATCAGCGGCGCGGCCAGCAAGATGATGCCGAGATTGGTGTTGCGCGGCACCGCTTCCCAGCTTGCCTCGACCGCGTCACGGATGCGGCGACCGACGGCGACACGCGGGCGACAGAGCATCGGCGCCGCCGCTGCGGCGCTGTGCCGGAAATCCTCGACGGTCATGCCATGTCCCTTGCTATGGACATGCACGTTGCCGGGCTTCAGCGCCGCGAGCTCGGCGTGGCAGGCGGCGAGGAAGGCGCGGCGCAAGGCCGCGGGACTTGGCGGCGGCGCGGGGTCAGAGGGCGACGACATGGCGCGCGATGCGGTCGGCGATGTCGATCTCGGCGACCCCTTGCAACCCCTTCCAGGCCGGCATCGAATTGACCTCGAGCACGACGAGCTCGCCTTGCGCGTTCTCGATGAGATCAACGCCGCAATAGGCAGTGCCGACGGCGCGGCTGGCGGCGACGGCGAGCGCGCCGAGCCGGCCTTCGACGGCGGCGGGCTCGCAGGTGCCGCCGCGCGCGACATTGGTGATCCAGCTGGCGCCGCGGCGCGCCATCGCCGCGACGGCGCTGTCGCCGACGACGAAGACGCGGAAATCGCGCCACTCGCTGTCGCGCCCGACATAATGCTGCAGATAGAGCACGCCGTTGAGACCGTCCGCCGGATCGGGCAGGGCTGTCGATCCGTCGATGCGACGCAACCCGCGCCCCTGGGCGCCGAACAAGGGCTTGGCAACGACGTCGCAATTCTGGTTTTCGCGCCACGAAGCGGCGGAATCGGCTGCTTCCGTCACCAAGGTTGCCGGCGTCGGGATGCCGGCGCGGGCGAGGAGAAAGCTGGTCATCGACTTGTCGACGCAGCGCTCGATCGCCCGCGCCGTATTGACGACGCGGATGCCGAGCTCGCTGAGCGCGTGGAGCAGCGACAGGCGGAACGTTACCTGCTCGAAACTGCCATTCGGAATCGACCGCACGAAGGCGATATCGGGCAGATCACCGCCCAAGCCGGGGATTTCGACCGCGGCCGAGCCGTCGGCGATATGGAAGCGGCAGCTTCGCAGCGACTCCGTGACGATTTCGGCACCGTGGCGACGGAAGGCGGCGACCAGCCGGCGGCAATGCCAGTCGGGATCCTCGGCGAAGATGGCGACACGCATCCTCAGGCGATGTCGAACGATCGGGCGAGCAGCGCCGCGTCGATCCGGCCGCGACGAAAGCATCTTCCGGTCTCGAGCGCGGTGATCTCGACCAGGCCGGGGCTGAACAGCATCGGATCGATCTTGTAGAAATCGCCGCCCGCCGCGGCGAAGATTTCGGCGAAGGGTCGCCCGTAATCGCGGCTCGCGCTGGACGGCAGGGCATCGGCGAGCGCCGCCGCCGCCGCCTCGGGCCCGGCGACGAAGAGGGCGACGCGCCCGCCATAGAGAATGGCGTCGTTGGTCCGCCCCATCGCGGCGACGAATTTCGCCGCCGGCGGCGGCAGCGGTGCCGTGCCGAAGCCGTCGACGATGCGTTCGAGCGGGAATTTGAGCGCATGTGCCTTGTGCAGCGCCACTTCCAGCGAGCGGGCGACGATCTGCACCGTGCCGGCGAGGCTGGTCGTCGGCGTCAGGATGAAAGTCAGGCTCGTCGGCGCCATGCCGCAGGTCTCGGCGACGCGGCGAATGAGCGCATCGGGCGGCGGGCGATCGACCTCGAGCACGAAGCTCGCGCGCTCGGCATCGTCGCGATAGCCGAGCTCGGCGAAAAGCTCTTCCTTGAGCGCGCGCGCCCGGCCTGGTCCCGAGGCCAGCGCGAAGAACTTGCCCTCCTGCAGGCTCCAGCCGGCATATTGGCTGCCAAGGCAGGCGAGCACCGGATCGGCGGCGTAGATGCTGATGGCGGTCGCCGTCGCGGCGCCGGCATCGCCCGGGGCAAGAACGACGTGGCCGAGGCCGCCGAGGCAGATTTCGGCGATGCGGCGGCCGGCCTCGAGCCCGCCGCGCTGCGCGATGCCGGCATCGATGATCACGGCACCCGCCTCGCTGCGCGTGATGCCGATACGCAGAGCCGCCGCATCGGCGATGAGAGCGTCGACGAGTGGCGCCGCGAGGCGGTTGACGCTCGGACGCGGCGTGAGGCCGTCAGCTTGCGGCATGGTGCTCCTGCGCGATGTCAGGCCCATGAGAGGTTGGGCGGCTCGGCGGCGAGAGGTGGTGGCGCAACGCGGCTGAACGGCTCCGGACCAGGGCCTCCGCCGCTGCCGCATCCGGCGCCTTCGCGAGGATGGTGCAGATCGGCGCGCCGGCCGGGATGACCGAGCTCGGCGCCGGCACGTCGGCGACCCAGTCCGCCCATCGCATGGCCGCTGGTATCTTGGTCGCCGCCTCGGCATAGAGGATCGCAGCGGCCCGGGCGGCTCCTCGCCGGATCTTGGG
>WNFC01002090.1_pt1 | contig 21427 bp, 18 predicted proteins | sample 5400541 | NCBI WGS metagenome assembly WNFC01 (sample SAMN13153342, study PRJNA577476) | soil metagenome | isolation source: 120 cm saprolite under Douglas fir tree site 2 hole 2 replicate 1 | place: USA:California | collected 2015-04-18
GCCATGGTCGAAGGCTCGGTAATACGAGAGGGTAATCAGATCCGTGTCCACGCACAGTTGATTCGCGCCGCAACTGACGAACACATTTGGGCGGAAGAATACCAGCGAGAATATCGCGGCGTTCTCGCCATCCAGGAGGAGGTCGCTCGCAGTATCGCCGAGCGAATCGAGATCAGCCTCACGCCCCCCGAACGGGCGAGTCTTGCATCCGTGCACCCGGTCAACCCTGAAGCTCACGAGGACTACTTGAAAGGCCGTTACTATTTCAATCAGCGAACTCAAGACGCGCTGAACAAAAGCATTGGGTATTTCCAACAGGCAGTCGCCAGAGATCCAAGCTACGGCTTGGCCTATAGCGGCCTGGCTGACGCGTACGCGCTGCTTGGATTTCGCGGTGGTTTCCCGTCGAAAGACGCCTTATTGCGAGCGAAGACAGCAGCGCTGAAAGCCATCGAATTGGATGACACTCTTGCCGAACCTCACGCATCCCTCGCATTCATCGCCGAGACTCATGAGTGGGATTGGGCGACAGCCGAGCGGGAATACAGGCGCGCCCTGGAGCTCAACCCGGGTGATGCCCGGGCTCACCACTGGTATGCGGGTTATCTAATGTATGTAGGACGATTTGAGGACGGGATTTCTGAGGCCCGGCGGGCGCGGGACCTCGACCCACTATCTTTGCCAATCAACAATGCCCTGGCCGGCAGGTTGCTCGTAGCCGGGCGTTACAACGAGGCGCTGGAGCAAGTGCAGAAAACGTTGGAACTGGATCCTCATTTTGCGCCGGCTCACCAGACCCTGGGTTGGGCATATCTGAATAAGGGAAAGCACGAGGAGGCGATCAAAGAGTTTCAACAGGCGCTCCAACTCTCCGGAACTGACGATATGGACCTTGAGCTGGACCTTGGTTTCGCCTATGCCACAGCGGGGAAACCGGAGGAGGCGCGAATAATACTCGCGAAATTAAAAAAGCTACACGAGCGTGGACTCGTGCCGTCTGGTTCAATCGCGATTCTCTATGGAGCCTTGGGTGACTTGAATGAGGCTTTCGACTGGTTGGAAAAGGCTTACGAGGAGCGCGACCCTCAACTTACGTATCTCAAAGTGCCGGGACGTAGATTTGAGCCCCTGCGTCACGATCCGCGGTTTCAAGAACTAGTACACCGTATCGGGTTACCCGAGTAAGTCCGGCCTTCGTTTCGCGTCCAGTCGTTCGCGGTGATTCCAAGTTGGCCAGACGCACCCTAGCCCCTCGCACTCGATAATCTGGACTCACCCTGTGAACAAGTGTCACGAATCTCTTACCGATTAGAAGGAAGAGGGAAGCAAGGAGCACAGGCTATTACGTCAAGCAGAAAAGTGCGGAATGCCAGCATTGGGGACATCTCCACGAGAGCGAAATGGCGCTCCTTGGAGTCAGTTCTTGTAGTGGGTCGCTACGGCCGATTAACGCGCCTACGGCTTTCGCTGCGCTCAGTGTCCCCGCCAGTGCCGCAGCAGATCCAAGCCGGAGCGCACCGAATCTAGCGCGGACTGTGGTCCGATCGGCGACGGGGCGAATGTCAGAACCAGCATTAACAAAGCAGCGATTGCCAGATAGCGACGGCCAGTTGTGATGTCAGGCCACTCTGAGACTCCTGGATGCCGCATTCCGCTCAGCCTAAGCAGCACTGCCCAGACCAGCCAGCCGGTCCAGAAGAAAAACGCCATTGGAATCAGCGCCAGAATTGTAGCGTTCGAAATTTTGCGGTGGGCTCGCGGCGACACCGCGAAAATAATGTGGCCGCCGTCGAGCTGCCCGCCGGGAAGAAGATTCAGGGAGGTGGCGAACATTCCTACCCAGGCTGCAATTGCCACCGGATGAAGATAAAGCTGGTCCAGCGGAACAGCCGCGATTCCCGGCGCATGTCCGCTCACCACCAGAAGCTTACGAATCAAAACAAACACCAGTGGATATCCGAGCTGAATGTCTGGAGTCGCTGCCCCGAACGGAGCCACGCGAGATAGCCCAAGAGAAAAAATCAGCGCCGCAAGCGCAACCGCGAATCCTGCAATCGGTCCCGCAATTCCGATATCAAACAGAATGCTTCGCAAACGCAGCGGCGAGCGAATGCGGATGAACGCTCCCATGGTTCCAATTAGAGTAGGGAAGGGAATGAAGTATGGCAGCGTGGCCGCGACACGATACTTCACGCAGTAAAGGTAGTGCCCCATCTCGTGGGCCAGCAGAATCAGCATTAGGGTCAGTGAAAAGGGAATCCCCAGCAACAAATGCCCGCCGCGCAGCGCCCAGACGACCGGGAAAATGCTGTCGTCCATTGAAAATGGCGCCAACCCGCGCAGAAAATTCCATTCCAAGTGTGCGCCAACTACCAGCGTGGTGAAGAAAGTCAGCAGTAAAAGCAGGACGTGCAGCCAATATTGAGGCTTAGGCCGCGTGTAATAGACCACGGGCGGCTCATCAGGAGCGTAGATCTCGCTGGGGACGTAAACTTCTGGGGAGTCCGGATTTGACATCTCTAACTCAACAGGTGGGACAGGCTTCTGCCGGGCCGCGCCGAATCGCGATTATTCGATGGACTGTAGCTCCTTGCCGGGTTTGAAGCGCACAGCCTTCCCCGGCGGGATGGAGACTTCGGCGCCGGTGCGTGGGTTGCGTCCGATGCCGGTCTTGCGCGGGCGGACGTTGAACACGCCAAAGCCTCGCAGCTCAATGCGATCGCCCTTGGCCAGGGACCGCTTCATGCTCTCAAATACGGTTTCCACCGCCATCTCGGCTTTGGTCTTGGTTATGCCAGTCCGGTTCACAACTTCGTTGATGATGTCGAGCTTGATCACGGATGCCTCTTCGCTTAGGAGTGTAAGGAGTGCCTCAAGTGCTTGATGCTATGAGAGATATGGAAGATTGTCAACGGGAAGGCAGCTCTTGGCTGTTAGCTCTTAGCTCTTAGCCAAATCGCATTTGTTTGGGCTAAGAGCCTAAGAACGAAGAGCCAAGAACTAAGAGCCAAGAGCCGCAGCACAGCTATTTCCTCTCGCCTTCCTTGAACATGTACTTGATCGAGGGCTTGTAGATCACCAGATTTGCAGCGCCCACGCGATTTACTTTGATGCAGTTCTTGTCGTACCACTCAATCACGCCGTGAATCTCTTCGTCGTCGGCCAGCACGATCACCATCGGTGTCTTCGACTGCATCTGCTTCTGATAATAAAAATTCTCCGCGTTAGTCTGATCCGGAGGCGGAGCCTTGCGCGCTCCGTTGGATCGATCCTGCGAACGCCCCGGGCGTTCCCGCCGCTCTCCCGCGGCTTGCGCCGGATGATTGGGGCCAGAGTGGATGGGAGCAGAATGGCTGGGGGCGGAGTGGTTCGAGTGGTTCAGTGACGGCCGAATCAATTTTCGGTTGGCGAAGGCTTCCTGATCCACGGAACGTTCGGCTGGCATGGGTTGCACAATATCTTTCATGGCACCACCTGTCGGACACGCTTTACATGCGGGCCACACAAAAGGGCGCGCGATTGTGGGTACTGAGGCGTGAGTTGCCTCCTAAGCTAGCACAGCCGCGGAAACGTGACAATCCCACGGACCCTGTAGAAAGTAACCGGAGAAGGATGACGAAAGAATCGGGTGATCTAGTGATCCGGTTCATCGGGTGATCTCAGATCGCCGATTGGGCGGCCCGATCAGCCGATCATCCGATGTCTAGGTCTGCAACACTCCCACCTTAAACTCCGGTACGTCCGGATTCAGGGCTGCCGCTTCCAGCGCCGTGGTGAGCGCATCGCGGGTTTCCATGGGATCAATAATCTTGTCTATCCAAAGCCGGGCCGCGCCATATCTCGGGTCGGTCTGACCGTCGTAGGTCTGCTTCACGGACTCATATAGCTCTTTCTTTTCTTCTTCGCTCAACTGCTTGCCACCGCGTTCGAGCTGGCGGATCTTGATCTCCACCAGCGTACTGGCTGCGGAGTCTCCGCTCATAACTGCGTATTTCGCCGTCGGCCAGGCAAACATAAACCGCGGATCATAAGCCTTGCCGCACATGGCATAGTGGCCGGCGCCAAACGACCCGCCAATAATCACAGTGATTTTGGGGACGATGGAATTGGACACGGCGTTCACCATTTTTGCCCCGGCTTTGATAATTCCGCTCCACTCCGCATCGCGGCCAACCATGAATCCGTTGACATCGTGTAGAAAAATCAGCGGCACCAGATTCTGGTTGCAATCCATGATGAAGCGCGCCGCTTTTTCCGCCGACTCGGTGTAAATGACTCCGCCAAACTCGACCCGCTTGCGTCCCTCATGGTCGGTAGCGTGGGCGTGTAACTTCTGGTTGGCCACAATTCCGACGGCAAATCCGCCGATGCGCGCGTATCCGCAGACCAGCGTCTTTCCGTATTCCGCTTTGTATTCGTCGAATTTGCTGCCGTCCACAATGCGCCCGATCACTTCTTTAATGTCGTAGGGACGCGCGGGTGAAGAGTCGTAAATCCCATAGATTTCCTCCGCCGCCAACGCTGGAGGTATAGGCTTCTTTCGATCCCAAGGCGATTGCCGCCGGTATCCCCACTTTTCGATGATCGAACGGATGCGGCCCAGGCAAGAATCTTCACTCGGCTCATGAAAGTCCACCGTCCCGCTGATCGCCGAATGCATGGCCGCGCCGCCCAACTCTTCCGCGGACACTTTTTGTCCAATCGCGGCCTGTACCAAAGCTGGCCCCGCCAGGAAGAGCCCGCTGCCGTCGGTCATGAGCACGTGATCGCACATGACCGGCAAATATCCGCCGCCGGCCACGCACATCCCCATGATCGCTGCAATCTGGGGAATACCCATCGCCGACATCACGGCGTTATTGCGAAAGACGCGGCCAAAATCGTCGGTGTCGGGAAACACATCTTCTTGGAGTGGGAGGAAGATGCCGGCGGAGTCCACCAGATAAATTGTCGGCAAGCGGTTATCAATGGCGATGTTTTGTGCGCGGATGACTTTCTTGGAAGTCATCGGGAAAAACGATCCGGCCTTGACCGTGGCGTCGTTGGCGATGATCATGACCAGCCGCGTCTCGATGCGGGCCAAGCCAGTAATTACACCCGCAGCCGGCGCTCCGCCCCATTCTTCATACATTCGGTAAGCGGCGTAGCTCCCGAGTTCGAAAAATGTACCTGGATCGGCCAGCCGTTGAATTCGTTCCCGCGCCGTCAGCCGCGATTTGCTGTGCTGGTTTTCGATTGCCTTCGCCCCGCCGCCCTCGCGAATCTGCTCTTCTTCATTGCGTATGGCCGAGACTAGGTCGGCCATAAAGCGCATGTTGGCCTCAAAGCGCGAGGAGGTGGGATCAATGCGAGTGGTCAGGATAGAGCTGGCAGTTTCTGCGGCCATGATTTGCGACTGCTACGTTAACCCAGGGGAGCGGGAGGGCGCAAACGCAAGAGGAAATTGAATGATTGAATCATTAGGCCATTGAATCACTAAGTCTCACCAGAGGGCTGTTCAAATGATTCAACGACTCAATCGCTCAATGATTCAATGTTTCTCCAGCCACTGCTCCAGCCGCATTCCATCTTGCTGCAACAGGAAACTGCCGGCCCCGTGGCATTCTCCGAAGATGCGATGCGATTTCTGGTCCCGCGCCGCGCGCGTGATCCATTGAGCCCCGACCTTGTATTGGGATGCTGTGAACCAGCGCTGCGGAAGCACCTCCACAAGGCCCGCCTGAAAATAGAAAATAAACAGGGCCACGGCCGGATCATCGGCGGTCTTCGCAGGATAGCTGCTGGGGACAATCAGTTCATCTACTCCGCGCAATTCAGACGGCACCCGAAGCGAGTGGGTTCCGGGCTCCATCTGGATGGGTACTTCGAAATCCGCGATTGGCGCAGTGGCTGAATACATGCGCTCATCCGATGGTTTGAACCATCCGGCAAGCTCGGCGACATCGAAAGTTTTGAGTTGATCGGGGTCGAAGCAGACAAATCGAAGATTGCGGCCCTCCGGGCACCAGATTCCGAGATGCGCAGGCGGGACAAGAAAAGGACGGGCATAGGTATTCAGAGCCAGCAGCGGTTTTTCAGGTTCTTGTTCCAGGGCCAGCGAGACCACAAATCCCAGCGGCCCCTGTTCTCCCTGATGAGTCCAGACGAAGCGCTGCCCGGCTGTGGATCTGAACGTTGGAAAGGTCTTCCAATACCAGGGAGCCGGCCCAATAGCGCGCGCGATCTCTTCGCGAAGCGCAGCGCTGCTTGGAACGTCAGTCACCGGCAGTCACGCCGCGGGCAGGAACGTTAGCACGAATGAACTGGACAATCTCGTCCATTGCGGTACCAGGCTGGAATATGGCAGCGACTCCGGCTTTCTTGAGCGAGTCCACGTCCTGGTCGGGGATAATTCCACCCACCACCACTAGAACGTCGTCCATTTTGTTGTGACGTAGCAAATCCATGACGCGGGGAACGATGGCATTATGCGCGCCAGAGAGAATGGAGAGGCCAATGACGTGCACATCTTCCTGAAGCGCAGCGCTGACAATCATTTCTGGCGTCTGCCGCAGGCCGGTGTAAATGACCTCCATGCCGGCATCACGCAGCGCCCGCGCAATCACCTTGGCGCCGCGGTCGTGGCCGTCAAGGCCTGGCTTTGCGACCAGTACGCGGATTTTAAGATCAGCCATCGAATCTCATTTAATCACAACTAACCATCGGATGATCTGGTGATCGGGTCATCGGGTGATCTAAGGTCGTTCGAGGCGGGCCAGCCGGGGGTCGCTTTTCAGATCACCCGATTGTCTTCACATCCAGACTCTGCCACAGATACCAGCATGCGATGCTGCGATAAGGTTCCCACGGCTTGGCGATCTTCTCCATCAGTTCCGGCTTCGGCAGCTTGCGTTTGTTGTAATGCTTTTTGATTGCCGTGCGTACGCCGAAATCGCCGGTGGGCAGAATATTCGGACGCCGCAAGGTGAACATCAGGAACATGTGGGCCGTCCAAACGCCCACGCCTTTCACCTGCGTAAGATGCTCGATGACTTCGTCGTCCGACAATTCTGGCAGGCGTGAGAAATCGAGTTGACCCCGATTCGTACGCTCTGCCATGTCAAACAGGTAAGACGATTTCTGTTTGGAGAGTCCGACCGCCCGCATCTGCTCAGGCGTGAGTTTCAGAATGCCCTCGGGCGTCAGCGGATCACCCGCGAGGGCTGCGAACCGCTTGAAGATGGTCACGGCCGCCTTGCCATTGAGCTGCTGGTAAACGATCGCCTCCGCCAGACTGTGAAACACGGGCTCGCCGAATTGCATTTTGCATGGGCCGACACGCTCGATGAGGGCCCGCATCACCGGATCCGACTTCTTCAAATGCAAAAGTGCCTTACGCATCATTGCTCCAAAAACCCTTTCACCACAGAGACACAGAGGCACAGAGAAGGCCAAAATCTTTGCGTTTCTTGCTTTGTTTGTCTCTGTGCCTCTGTGTCTCCGTGGTGAAAAGATCGTGTCCCGAAATCTGCACTATTTCACCGTGCGTGAGACTGCGCGAAAGTACGCCAGTGAAACTCAATTGTCTCGCCCAAGTGCGAAAGAAAGTAGTCCGCACTGTGGCCCCCAGGATACAGATGAAACTCGTGCCGCATGCCTTCCGCCAGCAATTGTTTGTGCATCCGGGTGGCCCCGTCCGCGAAGCCGTATTCATCCTGTTGCCCGCAATTAATGTAGATAACTTGCGTCCTCATCTGGATTTGATTTCTTCGCGCGAGACTGAAGGGATTATTCTGCTGCCAATGCGGGACATTGACCGGATTGCCAAAAGCCCCTCCCAGCAGCCTGGCCAGAGGCCCGGCGCTGCGCAAGTCGGCGTTCATTTCCTGAGGCGACTCGGTGATCAACGCCGCGCTCTGCGCGCTCACGGAACCGAAGAGTTCCGGACGGGTGAATGCCAAACGCAGCGCGCCATAACCGCCCATCGAAAGCCCGGTCACTCCGCGGTCAGTACGGTCACGAATCACTCGGTAGTGGGTCTCAATGTACGGTAGAAACTCGGAAAGAAAAAAGTCGCTGTAGCGGTCGCGCCCGTCGGCGGAATTGATGAAAAAACTGTTCCATCCTTCCGGAGCGACCATCAGAAAATCTCCAACCTTGTGTTGCTGCCGTAGATCTTCAATCAGCTCCCAGCCGCCGCTGCGCAGAAGCGTCTGCTCGTTCTCACCGAGGCCATGCAGAAAATACAGCACCGGATATTTCTTGTTGGTTTCCTTTTCGTAGCTGGAGGGGAGCATTACGCAATATCGAACGGCCCGATGCAGGATGCTGCTGCTGAAGCTGCTGCAATCAATGCGGCCCTGGGCAAAGACAAGCGAGGAGACAATGAGAAAAGAAGTTAAGACGAGAAACCGAACCATTCGGCTCGCAAATGTTCTCATGCGCCCCAATACCAATATTACTCTGTGAGCCTCTGTGTTCTCTGTGGTAAAGATATTCCTAGCCCACACAGGGCCCAGAGGTCTCGATTGAAAAGTTGGGTTACTCGTAGCGCAGCGCCTGCACCGGATCGAGCCGCGCCGCTCTGGATGCGGGATAGAGCCCGGAAAGCAGGCTGACCACAACTGCGAATACCAGGGCCAGTCCCACCAGCCAGAACGGCACCGCCCAGATGTTCTCCGGCGCAAATCCTTGACGCTTCAGGTAAACGTTGGTACCAAAATTGATTACACGCCCGATAATCCACCCCAGCGTCACACCAAAAACTCCTCCCAGAAGTCCCATAGCTCCGGCCTCAGCAAAAAACAATCCCCGGACATCGGAATCGCTCGCGCCCACGGCCTTCATGATCCCAATTTCACGCCGCCGCTCCAGAATCGCCATCACCAGAGTATTGATGATTCCTATAGACGCAACCGTGAGCGCCAGGCTTCCGAAGATTCCAAGAAACAGATCGAGAATCGCAAAAAACCTGCGCAAGCTCTTGGTCGCATCAAGAATCGAAAACGTGTTGAATCCAAGTTTCTTGATTGCCTGCTCAACCGAGTCCACCTTGCCCGCGCCACTGACTCGCGCAATCAACGTGCTGTACGTTGGCTCGCTGGATGTGGCCCGCGTCGAGTCGCGGAAATCGTAGGCCTGCACGGCGTGCAACCCTTCCAGCAGCGTTTCGGGAAGAAATAAACGCGCTCGGGCTGCGCCTCTCATGCTGTCAGGGTCGAGGTCGGTCACACCGACGATAGTCAACGGCAATTCCCGCGAAATCACTGAGTACGACGCAGAGTTTGCGTCTCCGCTATTTGACGCGCGCTCGGCGTAGCGCATGACGAGCTGCTTGCCCAGCAAAGGCTTCGCTACTTCTGCAACACTGATCTCGTCCGGCCCGTGAGCGCGTGCTTTGCCCAGCAGTTCTGCAGCAAAACTCTTTTGCACGATCACTTCGTGAGCGGCGATGGATGAGAAAAAGTCCCCCTGCATTCCCTCGAAGCTGTCACTCTCTTTCGAGGAGAACGCAAGCCCGGAAACCATAGTCAGGTGTGGCTTGTCGTCGTAGCGCAGTTCGGTGATGAAGCGCAGATCAGGATAGACCTCGACCACGCCTGCTACCTTCTCAATGTTGCGGCGTGCGGCTTCGTCCAAGTCCGGGCTTTCCGCGGGGGCCGGGCCGTTCTCTTCCTGCTCGCGATTGAAGCTGCGCAGATCGCGCCGTGAGCTAACCACCACGGTGTCAAATAGCCCTGATGATTTCAGCCGCCGCGAAGCCATGCGCTGCAGTCCGACTCCAAGCGAAAGCATCGCCACCAGAGACGCAACTCCGACCGCGATTCCCAGCGTGGTCAGCGAATTCCGCAACACCGATTCCCGCAGGTTGCGCGCCGCGAGTTCGACGGAATCATACAGCTTCACGAATCACCTCTTGCCAGTGCCTTGGCCGCATTGCGCTGGTCGGCCACGACTTTGCCGTCGGCAAGAAAGATCATTCGGTCGGCATGTTTCTCAGCCAGCGCGGTCTCATGTGTGACCAGCACTACTGTCATTTGCAGAGATTCGTTGAGCGTCCGAATCAGTTGCATGACCTCGGTCCCGGTGCGGCTGTCGAGATTGCCCGTGGGTTCGTCGGCCAACAATATCTTGGGTTGATTTACCAGTGCCCGCGCCAATGCGACCCTCTGCTGCTCGCCGCCAGAAAGCTCAATGGGCCGATGCCGCACCCGGCCGGACAGCCCCACTCGTTGCAGCGCGCTCAACGCCAGCGCGCCACGTTGAGCACGTTCCACCTCCGCAAAGCGCAGCGGAAGCTCCACATTTTCGAGCACCGTCATGCTGGGGACTAAGTTGAACGACTGGAAGACCATGCCCACAGTATGACGGCGATATTTGGCCAGCGCATCGCGCGATAGCTGCGCAAGATCGCGGTCACCGGCCACCACGCTTCCGGATGTTGGCGAATCCAATCCTGCGATGAGGTTCAATAAAGATGACTTGCCCGATCCCGATGCGCCCAGCAGGGCAACGAACTCTCCCGACGGAATCTCGAGCGTGATGCCATCAACCGCGCGGATGGTCGTGCTTCCCATCTGATAGTAGCGGCAGAGCGCCTGGGTGTGAATTGCGATTGCGGGGTCCAAATAAAAAGTTTAGCAGGAGTTCTGACCAGAGATGTTCCGACGGCTGCAAGTTGACAAAATCTTACAAACCAGACGTTCCGCGCCGCATGCCCCGCGTTTAATCTGCCACTCTGGAAGCTGTCTCATGAGATATGTAGCGATTGCTTGTGAAATGGGGTTTCACAACAGTTACGCTTCAAATGCGTGAGATTCTATAAGCAGTCGGTATAAATTCCCCCGACAACTGGTTCAGAGACGACGGTGCCAGCCTCATCAACCTTTACCCGCAAGCCGAGAACCGCGTCGTTCGATCCACAGCCCGATGGGGAGCACCCAGATGTGTAGATTGTTCCACTCGCCTCGTTTCGGGTGAACGTTACGGGGATACCGTTTTCTGCAAAGAAGCGGCTTACAGCATCCTTCTTCGTCCCGATCTTGAGCGTCTCATGGGCTTCTCGATTGAGTGTCTCAGCTCTCGCGTACAGCGCAGCTCCCCGTTGCTTACAAGTGGCGCTGCGGTACCGGTACAGGCACCCCACGGAGCTGATTAGCAGCGCGATAACGAGCCCGACAGTTACAGGTAGCAGTTTTCGCTCCATACATCCGTCATTTTTCTATGCGGCGAAACGTCGTGGCCGTTCCTGAAGGTTTTTCCGTTGCCCGTTAGGGATAGTCCCTATTCCAGCGCACTCTTCGGAATCGACAGCTGCGTGGGTTTTTCCCCAGCGCTCGCCTGAATCAGCTTCTGCACTGCCGGAGCGACCATCAGCAACACTTGCGCTTTCGGCTCGAACGCCTGTTGCACGATGGCAAGCTGCTGCGTCTTCCAATCATCCGGCGCCTTCTCTCCGCGATCAAGATAGTCGAGCGCCTGCAATCCGGCGGTGCCTAGCGCCGAGAGATTCTGCGATACCGGCAGAACTTCCTGCACCAGCGCCGAGTTTTCAGCTACTGGCCGTAGCTTCTCCCGATTGTCCCTCCACTCCGTTAGCAGGGCTCGAATTTGCGGCTCGGTTACAGGTTTTTCCTGGCCAGAAATAAATGCGTCCACCAGAGCTGAGAACCGTCTCGCCGCCGCGCTCTCCGGCCGGGCGGCGTCCACCATGCGGTTCAGCGGCGTCAGCGCGGTTGGTTCCGTGGTGGCCAGATTCGCACGCGAATATCCCTTGACCGGTTCGACCACGTCCGTGAGTGTCCGTAGCGCAGAGATATCGTCTGTTCCCGCAGTCCGCCGAAGCATGACATCGTAATTTGTATTTTGCGTCACTCCATAAGCGTTGAGCCAATCATTGACGTGATCCAGCCGTTCATACATGGAATTTACGTTGGTGACGTTCTGCGGAGACCACAAACGTTCGGCAATCGCCGCCGTACGCGGCCAGATCCGCGAATCCACGTTCTCCGCTGAAACGTATTCCGCCCACATGCAAGCCTCGCCGCCCAGTATTTTCTGCGTGTCCGCCGGGGAAAGAGTGGCAGCCGCATCAGCCAGCGGATCGACAACGTAATGCGAAGCCGCAGAGTTCATCAAGTCGATGTAATAGCCATACGAAAGCAGCCCGCGATACCCTTGCTGCGCCGCATCGGCCAGTGATTTCTGCCCGCGCCAGGACTGAATCACGATGCTCTTGGGCAGATCCGGCCGAAGAATCTCGTCCCAGCCTTCCATCGTCTTGCCATTCTTGGCCACGAGCTTTTGCACCCGCGCGTTGAAGTAAGCCTGCAGGCCGGCATTGTCCTTCAGCTCATGAACGCGGATGAAACGCTGAATCCGTGGGTTCGCGTCCCACTGCTTGCCGTTGACCTCATCGCCGCCGATGTGGAAGAACTGGTCGGGAAACAACCCGGACATTTCCCCGATGAATTCATCCAGAAACTTGTAGGTGCTCTCGCGGGTGGGGTCCATCGCCGGATCAAATACTCCCCACTTGCGCTCAACTGAATACGGTCCCGGCGCGCTGGCCAAGTCTGGGTACCCAACGAACCACGCGGTGCTATGTCCCGGCATATCGAACTCGGGCACTACGCGAATGCCGCGGTCCCGCGCGTACGCAGTGATTCCGCGTACTTGATCTTGGGTGTAGAACAAACCATCAGATCCCATCCCGTGCAGCTTGGGGAACCGTTTGCTTTCCACGCGAAAGCCCTGGTTGTCCGAAAGATGCCAGTGCAATACGTTCAGCTTGACCGCGGCCATGGCGTCGAGGTTTCGCTTGATCACATCCACTGGGATGAAGTGGCGGCTGGAATCAATCATCAGGCCACGCCAGGGAAAACGCGGCTTGTCTTCGATCACCACGGCCGGCACGGCAAATCCCTGCGGCGTGGTCTCGACCAATTGCAAAAGAGTCTGCAGGCCGCGCATCACTCCCAACGTTGTGGGTGCGCCTAACTCCGCGCCGGCTGGGGTCACTTCCAGCGTGTAGGATTCGTCCTCTCCCAACTCCGGCACCGCTTTGCTCGCATGATCGCTACGTATAGCGAGTTGGGCCTTCCCTGGCGAGGTGATGCTGAAATCCAACGGCAGCATTCCGGTGTGCCGCCGCAAGTCGTTAAGAAAAAGCGCGACCGTTGTTCGCAGGCGAGCGTCCGCATGGTTGTCCAGGCCTACCGCAAAAGAAGTGTCAATCAAGAGGTGTTGGGAGGCCGGGAAGGTTTTTACTTTTGCCGGCCAAGGCATGAGGTGAAGCGGACTCGCTTCCTGCTCAAGGGTTAGAGAACTCATGAGGACGATAGCGACAGAGACCATCCATATCATTCGCATAGGGATTTGAACGCGTTTTCAGTTACAAGCGTCTGAGGCAGGATAGTGGAGGAGTGCGTAAGGAGCAAATCTTTCCCTCGGTCCCGCACTCAGTAGAAGTTGCAAGATATTGCAGTTTGGTGAGAGCGGCTTTGCCGCGTAGAGGAAAAAATGTGCAACCTTTCTCCTCCGATTCCAAATTTCTTCACTGACTGCAAGAATTGCTCTTGACAGCTGAGTTTTGACCTTCATACTTGATACTCCCCCTTGACAGGCGCGGCTTTCCGCTCCTGTGACCGCATTCGCTCAAGATCGCACTTAAGGAGTCTGCCGTGCGAACCTCGATGAAAGTCTTTGTGCTGGGAATAGTGCTGGCAGTGTGTACTGTGGCCGCGAATGCCAGTGGCATCGACCCCACGGTTATTATTCGCGACCCGCTCGGATGTCCAAGCAATGCCTGCATACCAGTCACCGGTCTGACGTTTGGTTTTCAGGTCCCGAGTGCCGGGTTCGGCGTCCTGCATTTCCTGAACTCATCGGGAGTGACCTGGCACAGCCTGATCCTGACCGAAACCGGGGTGGCGGCGGCGAACGTTGCCTGCTCTTCAGACGTCTTCAGTTGCAGCGTTTTGGCTCTCGGGCAAAACGGCGCCAAGATCGTTCTGACGGCGACCGGCGGTGCGCTGTCTGGAATTCCTAATGGACACAGCTTCGAAATCATTCTGGGCTGTGTGAACTCCAACTGCTGGCCCGGAGGGCTGCAGTTTGAAGCGACCGCGAATGCAGTCCCGGAACCGGCCACCATGGCGCTAATGCTGACCGGGATGGGCGCTTTGTTTGCTCGCCGTAAGGTGCGCGCCAAAAGCGTCGCCTAGTTTTTCTTGCCCGAATACTCGGCCACGAGTTTGGTGAACTCCGGAAGAGACTTGAGCGACCCCAGTTCGGGGTCGTTCACTGCCTCTTCCGAAGAGTAACCCTTCTGAAATGCTTGCCGCAGCGTGGTCAGCGCTTCCTGCTGATGGTTCGTCAGAGCGTAAATCTGCGCCTGGAAGTAGAGCAGTTGCAAGTCTTCCCGGTCGAGTGAACGCGCCTGGCGAATGTACTCCAGAGCGTGCCCGCCGTCTCCCTTTTTCGCATAGTAAAGCGCCAGATCCCCGGTGACCGAAGCCAGCTTGGGGTTCACCTGCAATTGGCGGAATGCCAGTTGAATCGCCTTATCGTACGTGGTAGAGGCCTGATCTTTTCGTCCGGCGGCTCGATAGGCGTCCGACAAGTTGCCCATCAACTGCTCGTCTTGCGGACTCAATTCGACAGCCTTCTCGAACATCTTGATCGAGTCCTCGTACCGCTTAAGAAAAAAGTATGCGGTGCCGATGTCGGAATAGACGGTTGCATCGGGCTGGAGGTCGAGCGATTTCTGATACGCGGTGATGGAATCGTCCCACTTTCCCAGCCGGAAATAGACCGCACCCGTGTTCTGGTATCCGATGGGATTATCCGGCGCTAGTTCAGAAACCTTCTGGTATTCCTGCAGCGCCTTCTGGCTGTCGCCAAACTGAAAATAGGCGCCGCCGAGAGTGTTGTGATTTGACCAGTAATAGGGATTAGCATGCACCGCGCTCTGGTAAGCGGCCAAGGCCTCGGGCTTATGTCCGCCGGCCCGATACGCGTCGCCCAGGCGCCGATAAGCCTCGTCAGAGTTCGGCGAAAGCGCGAGCGCCTTTTTGAGTTCGCCAACTGCTTCCGCGCTCTTGCCGGTTGCGTTGTAAACGCTGCCCAGGGAAAGGTGAACTTCCGGCAGATTGGGATTCAGGGTGGCCGCCTTCTGCGCCGCCGCCACCGCTTTCTCCGCATCGATGGGATCCTTGGAGGCCTTGTAAAGCCTTAAATCAGCGTCCGCCAGCCCGGTGTACGCCAGGGCAAATCCAGAGTCGTCGTGCAGCGCGTTCTCAAAGAAACGTACCGCGGCTTCAATGTCTCTCTTGCCCTGGGTTCCCCGCAGCGCGTCGTGGCCTTTCAGATACAAGTCATAGGCACTGACGCTTTCCGTTGGATGCACGCCGCTTTTAGCCATTTCCTCGCTTGACGGTCGCAACTCCAGGGCCTGCACCAGGCCGGTGTAAATCTGGTCCTCGAGGGTAAGCAGGTCTTGCGTGACCCCGGAGAATTCTTGCGTCCACAGTCTGCGGTTGTCGGCCACGTCTTCAAGATTGAGAGTAATGCGCAGCTTGTCGGGCGATCCCACCACTGTGCCTTGCAGGACCAGATTCACTCCCAGTGCGCGCGCGATTTTTGCGATCGGCTGGTCTTTGGAGGTGACCCCGGAGGTAACTTTCTCGACCGCCGCAGAGGACGCAACGTGCACCGACTGGAGCTGAAACATCTTGGCCGACAAGGCGTCCACCAGCCCGTCGGCGACGTAGCCCAGAGATTTTTCGTCGCCCAGAACTTTCAGCGGCAATACCGCGATGTACTTGCCCTCGCTCAAATCAGGGATGCCCTCGACCCCTGCTGTGTCCACGTTCTCCTCTGCAGCGGGCCGAAACACCAGATGCCGGGTGACCGGAATAGCAAAAAACAGCACCACCATTCCCAATGCCACGGCAGCCCACATCCACCCGCGCTGGCTGGGAAGGTTGAGGGAGATTTGTACGCTGCGCGGTCCGGACGACGTCGATGCGGGCGCATGCGCGGCCGGCGTCGAAGAAGCAATCCCCGCGTGCGAGGAAACCGCCAGATTGGGATCGTTGCTCCAGGCCTCAAGGTCCTTCAGTAAATCAGCCGCGCTCTGATATCTATCTTTAGGATCGCGCTCCAGGCAGTGGCTAACGATTGCGCTCAGCGAAACCGGAACACTCGAATCAATGTCTGAGGCCGGAATCGCGCGTTCGTGGGTGCGCTTCATCAGACTGGCAATGGCGGTATCCGCTTTGTATGGGGCCTTGCCGGTGAGCAGTTCGTAAAAGATCAGCCCCACGGCAAACAGATCGGAGCGCTGGTCGAGCGAAGCTCCCAGAGCCTGTTCCGGAGACATGTATTCGAGAGTTCCGACCAGCGCCCCGGTCTGGGTCATTCCCTCGGATTCGAGCGAGCGCGCCAGACCGAAGTCCATCACCACCACCCGGCCCTGCGGATCGCGCATGACGTTCTGCGGTTTCAAATCGCGATGGATTACTCCTTCTGCGTGTGCCGCATCCAGAGCCCGGCAGATCTGCTGAATGATCGCCACTGCTTCTTTGGCGGAAAGTTTGCCTTTCCGGCGCAGCACTCCGCGGAGGTCTTCGCCCTCCACAAACTCCATGGTGATGAATTTGGTGCCGCCGGCTTCACCCAAATCAAAAATCCGCACCACGTTCTTGTGCGTCACATGGCGGGAGAGAATCAGTTCCTGTTTGAATCGCTGCAGAATGCTGGGATTGGCTGCCAGTTCCGGCCGGATGACTTTCAGCGCGATGATGCGGTCGAGTTCTTGGTCGCGGGCCTGGTACACCGCGCCCATTCCTCCCTGGCCTAGAATTCGCAAAACTTGATAGCGGGCGCCCAGCAGCGTTCCGGGAGCGAAAAACGTTGTCGAAGTGAGGTTCTCGCCTGGAACCGGGCTGCCGGGTAGAGGGCTTACCTCAGCAATGGTCGCCGCGTCAGGGGAGCTGGATTCCCCAGAACCTGTCTTCGTGGCAGTACCGCCGGCGCCACTCGGGCTGCTCGGGGCAAGAGTCGGTGAATCTGGATCCGAAAATCGTGAGGGATCCTGCATTCAGACTGCCTTCGAAATCAGAACCTGACGGTATCTGGCGTTTGGGGCGCGCAGAAAACAGCGATCCGTAGTGAAGGCAGTATATACCGGCTCGGCAAGCAGTTGAAAGGAATTACCCTTGCCTGTGTTTCACTTCTAACACGCGGCAGCGGCTTGCGAACAGTACGTCAGGACGGAATCCGGCAGAAAGACTTGGGCAGTTATGCTCTGCATGCCCAAGTCGCCTGTTGCGCCCACCCATACCACGCGAAACTCTGCTTTCTTCTTACCCATGCGCACATCCAAAAGCTCGCCGGCACGAATTCGGCGGCGAATTCCTTGCAGCACCAGGCCGCCGGTGCTCATGTTGATGACGATTGCCGGATCCATAAATGGCTGGCCGAAAGCATCCAGACCCCAGACCTGCACTGGCAACTGAACCGCGATCCGCGGATTTTGGCGCCGATCCATTGTTCCTCCCCCTGCACTTTCTAGGTGTTGTCATTGTGCGTGAGGCAGAGCGTTCTGGAAACTTACCCGAGTTATATCGCTGAGGGTACTGGAGTTCTAAAGAAGTGGCTTAGACTCAGCGGCTTAGGCCGCAAGCGCAGGTAGGCCGTTCACGGGTCGCGGAATCTCTGATTCAATCGAGATCGGGATTCAATCGAGATCGGGCATGGAGCACGCCCCGGGACCGCGCGGGTCTCCACAGGAGCCGCAAGCTCCCGAAGTGGCCGCCGATTCCCCGGAAGAGCCTCGGGCAGACACCGCAAAAACCGAAAGCTGTGGAGCCAAATGTTTGCTTTGGCACTTTGGACAGGCTGCCTTCTGGCTCCCGAAAATCAGAGCTTCGAACCGATGCTCGCATTTGGTGCAAACGTATTCGAATATCGGCATGTTCACTCCTCCGCGCTATCAAAACGAATATACGAGGTCTGGTAGGTTCTCACAAATGGCCTCATTGCGCCCGGACGTAGGGGTGCCGGATGCGCCGCGCATGCGTAGCGCGAGATCCAGGAAAAAAGAGGCTCGTAAAGAGTTCCCATTTAGGCCAATAGCATCCAATAAGCCTCATGTTCGGCAAGCGGCAGCGCCGGCTCCAAGAGGAGGAACCACTAGTCCCGCACGGTCTCGTCTGGCAGGCAATGCAAGAGACGGCGACCGCGGAAGAGTCGAAAGCTGCTGAAGAGTCGAAAGCCGGAGTTGAACCGGGCAATGCCTCCGCGTTACCGCTTCAGATTGTGCCACCTCCGGTTCAGCTTGCCGGGGGCGCGTCATCGCCTGCGACTCCTGTGGCCAGCGAGGATGTGCGCAGCGGTCCGACTCTTTTCTGGCAGAAGCTTGCCAAGCTTGAGATGGTGAAGCCTGGGCCCCACGGCAATAGTTCGGCAATTCCTCCGCAAGAATCAGCTCACACTAGGGCAATGGAAAACAATGATCAAGTGGAACGCTCATCTCCCGCGGTCCATCCGGTCAAACAAGAAACAAATCCAGTGAAGGAAGCCATGGGAAACGTTCCCAAAGTGGCGCGCGAACGTTCAGGGCGGCGAGAGGTAAAGGACCTTATCCTTAGCTCCCGCAAATTCATCGGCGTAGTCGGCGACGGTTCCGTTGCGATAGTTAGTAAGGCTCGCGCGAAAATGCTGAAGCGCCCACCCTGGGGAGAGTGGAACACCCGCATTGGGTGGGGTTGCGATTTCATCGTTGCCCCAGCGCGGAACGCGACTGCGACGGTACGGCACAGCTACAGGGAATTGAAGGCGAAGGCACAAGCCCGGTTCGCGGGGCTGCCGAGAGCGCAGCGTGATAAAGGCGCCGCAGAACCGGCAGTGAAGACGCCCGACCTTCACCCGATCGCTCGGCGGAGCCCCGGAACGCGAATCTTTACTGGCCTGCCACTGCGAGGGCGCGTCGCACTTGCGCGATTGTTTTCGCACAAAGTGAAATTGCGCATCCTGCGTCGCGATTCCCGGCTATGGACTTCCGTCGCAATGGCAGGACTCTCAGCCGCGCTTGCGTTTGGGTTCATCTCAACCGTGCGGCATTACGCGACCCAGGCCCTTCCAAGTCACGTGCTGCACAGCAATTCGTTCCCTGTGTGCACGCCGGCCGAAGCCCCCAGTTCGGTCCTACAAAAGTCCGCCTCGCGGGTTGAATCAGTTCAAGCCCCAAACGGAACCGCGATAATTTCGCCTAAGCGCAAGAATACTACCCAGGTTTTAAAACCGAAACCGCGTCACAGCGAAGATGAAGATGACGATTACGTGGCGCGCGATACTTACGTTTCCTACGGAAATCGGCGAAATGGCTCGCGTTAGGGACCTGCAAGCCCTGGACTCAGAAGCCGGAGTGACTACACTCATTCCGGCGGGCATCGGGACTTAGCAGGTATTATCCAACTCAGACTGCGATCCCGTTAATCGTAGCTCCAGCGGTCAACTTAGCCGCGACGCCCTGTCGAATGCGTGAGATAACTACGAGATCTGTTTAGAATTGATCTACAGGAGAGCCAGTGACCATGGAAACGGAGAACGAACGAAATCCCCAGCCAGATCCCGCCCAGGCAGCCGTGCATATTGCGAGCGCTCACCAGATTCTCAACGCCCTGCAGGAGAAGATCGGAAAGCATCCAGAAATCGGCGCGGCCATTACCAAGCTGGAGATGGCGTTGAATGTTCTGGAGATAAAGACAGGCGGACTGCTCTAGCCGCGAGCTCGACCAGCGATTCTCATGCTAACTTCCGAGTTGCCCGTGATCCGGGAGTAATCGGCAGTTGAGTGCGCTTCAAAATTCGCCACTCGCACCTCCGCCTCCCGAAGCTCCCCCACCAAAGCGGAAGTCTGGGCTGCTTGTCTGCGGGGCTGGGGTTATTGACTGGGGTGACACGAGGCCCAGTACAGCGGACCCGGCGTTCATCCAGCGCTTGTCCTTGCCCGACAGACGCGCTGCCGTAAATCCGTAACGAACGCCGCTCGGGCCACGAGCAAGCCAGCGTCGAATGAACAATGCAACGCCGGTTAAGAGTATGCCCAGAAGCATCGGGTCCCAAGTATGCCGCGGCCAGCCGAGATAGGGCTTATTGGAGACGAAGGTCAGGATGGCGACAATCGCGCCCACCGCAATGACGAAGCGGTCCTTTTGCCGAATGCCGCGGGCGAGTACGAGCGGCGGCAGGCACCAGATTAGCACCCAGGTGGCCCAGTAGAACGGCCGCGCGAATTCAGAGGCGATCGTGCCAATACCTAACCACTGCGTGCGCAGATTCAACGACGAAAGCTGGAGGTTGATGGCTAGGTAAATGCCGAGCCAGAGGAACGCTTCGACGAGCGAATAAGCATCTGCCAGGTAATCGAAGTGGTGGCGTGGGCGCACCGCGGCTACACATATCAGGCCGGCCGCATAGAACACGGCAATGGTCACATGCTGCGCCGAGTGCGACGAGGTCCAGTAGCCTGGCAGAAAGACGACGAAGATCATTGCGGCGAGAAATGCATACCAGAGCCCGAATCGGCGCCAAATCCAGAGCGAAAAGACGGCGCTGGCTGCAGGAACCAGGAATTCTGCTGCGTACGGCTTCGGAGAATAAGGCCTGCCACTGAAGGGAGCGAGATCCATTCCCGCGCACAGAAACCCGACCGAGCAGACGGCGAGCGCCTCCTCGATCCCATAGCGATACAGACGGGCTTGGGAAACGGCGAGTTCGGCAGCCGCGTAGCAGAGGGCAGCGAAGATGAGGAAGAGCACGCCGGAGGTTTGCTCCGATGGCCGCGAAACCACGAAGAAGAGCGCGACCGCGCCGCCCACGCTGATCAGGGTGAAGAGGAACAATACCAGCCGTAGAAAAATGTTAGTGGTTCGGAGCTCAGAAATCGTTTCCTGCTCCAGACGCTCGTACTGCGCATTGGTGAGGATGCCATCGGCAGCCCAGTCGGTCAGGAGTTTGCGGGCCCGCAGAGTCTCTTCGCTGGATGCCGTGTACAGTCTCATGCCGGCCTCCCGAAGCGGCGTGCGATCTGGACCAATACCACCAGCATTGCGACTCCCGTCAATACGAAATAGCTGAGCACAACGGTTTCGTCAAAAACGCCACGAAGGAACATCGAGCTAACACCCACGTAGCCGTAAACGGCGGCATAGGCAACGAAGGCAAACTGCCGGCGCGTCACGCCCCAGGCGAGAGACGCGCCACACGCAATCAGCAGAGCGAGAAACCACAGGCCGTAGCCTTGCCGATTGAATACGCCGGAGAGTAATGCCCAAAAAAGAACGTTGGCCACGATGTTCAGATAAGTGCCGAAGAAATGCGGTTTCAGACCGCGGCGCTGGAGAAGCACTCCGCCGACGCCGACCAGCAGGCAGTAGAG